>Ga0335077_10003149_pt1 | contig 19859 bp, 15 predicted proteins | sample Lox_Sample_31_FD_207151 | JGI IMG/M metagenome (GOLD analysis project Ga0335077, IMG submission 207151) | Soil microbial communities from Loxahatchee National Wildlife Refuge, Florida, United States - Lox_Sample_3.1 | ecosystem: Environmental > Terrestrial > Soil > Wetlands | place: USA...
AGCGGCAAGCCCATTCATTTTCCAGTTACCCGCAACCAGCGGAATTATCTTGGCCACCGCCATCGAAAAATCCCTTTTAGCGTGCCGTTACCAGACCCGCCCGGGCAATGCCAGAGTGCCCGGCAACAAGCCAATCCCTCTTCAGTTGCAAGGAGTTGGGTCGATCACTATGGTGCGCCCGGCTTGCTTGAGCTAGACAAGCGCCCATCCATTCAACCAGTCATCGCAAGCCAAGATAAACGCGCGCATGCTCCGTGGTCTTCACAAAGCCTCCTCGACCTGGCTCGGCAAGGGCGTCATGGCCCTCGTCATGGGTTTTCTTGTTATCAGCTTCGCCGTCTGGGGTATCGGCGACATCTTCCGCGGCTTTGGCCGGAATGCCGTGGCAACTGTCGGAGACGCCGAAATTTCGGTCGAGCAGTTTCGGCAATATTACAATGAACGTCTGCAGCAGTTTGGCCGCCAGGTCGGCCGCCCGATAACCCCAGAGGAAGCGCGAACACGCGGGATTGATCGGCAGCTGCTTGCACAGCTGATCGCCGAGACCACTTTCGACGAAGAAGCCAAGCGCCTGCGGCTGGGCATGAGCGAAGCCGATATTGCGAAACGTATTACGACTGATCCGTCATTTCGCGGCCCTACCGGCCAGTTCGACCGGACGCGTTTCGAACAGCTAATTCGCCAAGCTGGTTTTAGTGAAAGCCGGTTCATTGCCGAGCAGCGAAAGTCGATGTTGCGGCGGCAAATCGCGCAGAGTGTCAGCGGCGACATGAAAGTGCCGCAGACTGCGATGGCGGTGCTCAATCAGTACCAAAATGAAAAGCGTCAGATCGAATATGTCGCCTTGGGCACCGCGCAGGCAGGCAATATTCCGGCGCCGACGCCGGAAGAGCTCGCCAAATATTTCGACGAACGCAAAACTCTTTTCCGCGCTCCTGAATATCGGAAGATTACGATCGTGGCGCTTGCTCCGGCCGATCTGGCCAAGCCCGATGCGATCAGCGACTCTGAGGCTAAAACCTACTACGAGCAACGAAAGGAAAACTACGGCAGACCGGAAAAGCGGGAACTGCGTCAGATCGCCTTTCCGAACGCGGATGATGCTGCGGCCGCGCGCGATCGCATCAGCAAGGGCGCGAGTTTCGACGACATCGCCAAGGAACGCGGCATGAAAGCGTCGGATACCGATCTCGGCATGGTTGCCAAAGCCGACGTTATCGATCCGGCAGTTGCCGATGCTGCGTTTGCACTCAAACCCGGGGAAATAAGTCAGCCAGTCAAAGGTCGGTTCGGCACAGTCTTGTTGACAGTCGGCAAAATCGAAGCAGGCGAGGAAAAGTCGTATGAGCAAGTGGCCGGCCAGATCAAGAAAGAACTTGCCGAGAGCCGGGTGAGGACCGAAATCGGAAACCTGCGCGACAAGATCGAGGACGAACGCGCTGCGGGCTCGACATTAGCGGAGGCCGCCAAAAAACTCGGCCTTAAGGCGACCTCCGTTGAAGCGGTCGATCGCTCCGGTCGTGGACCGGAAGGCACGCCGGTGACCGGCCTCCCACAAACGCCGAATGTTGTCAGCGCAGCCTTCGCAAGCGATGTCGGCGTCGACACGGACGCGCTGCAGTTGCCCGATGGCGGTTATCTCTATTTCGACGTCACCGGCGTAACGCTTTCGCGCGAGCGCTCGCTTGACGAAGTCAAAGATCAAGTGGCCGCGCGTTGGCGCGACGATGAAATTGCCAAGCGGTTGCAGACGAAAGCGGACGATCTCATTGGGAAACTCAAGGCTGGGACTCCATTCGCGCAGATTGCAAGCGAGGCGGGTCTCAAGGTGGAGACGGCGGCCGACCTGCAGCGCGGTAAACCCGGCGGTTTTGTGCCGGCAAAGGTGGTCGAATCAGTATTCCGCACGCCGAAGGGAGTGCCGGCCAGCGTCGAAGGCGACAAAGAGACCGATCGTTTTTTATATCGCGTGACCGAGATCGTCGATCCAGCGTTTGATGCGAGTTCGGCGCAGGGCAAAGCAATCGCCGACACTTTGCAAAACTCTTATTCCGAAGATCTCGTCTCCGAATATATCGTGCGGCTGGAAAATGATTTCGGCGTGTCCATCAATCCGTCGGCGTTAAATCAGGTTGTCGGCGGCGGCGCCCAGCAATAGTCAGCCCAATGCAGATCGAGCCATCGGAGACCGCCTTTGCTGAACGCTATGGGCGGAACGAGCCGCAGGTGGTTTGGACTACCTTGATCGCCGACCTTGAGACACCGGTCTCCGCTTTTCTAAAGCTCGGCGGCAAGGCTATGAGTTTCCTGCTCGAGTCAGTGGAAGACGGCGCTGTGCGCGGTCGATATTCCATCATCGGACTCGAACCCGATTTGATCTGGCGTTCAAACGAAGGCACAGCTGAAATCAACCGCACGGCGCGGACCAAGTCCGACGCGTTTGCGCTCTGTTCTGACGCACCACTCCAGGCGCTCCGCGCGCTGATCTCGGAAAGCAGAATCGCATTACCTGACAATTTGCCACCGATGGCCGCAGGTGTTTTCGGTTATCTCGGCTACGACATGGTGCGGCTGATGGAGGAATTGCCTGCATCAAAGCCGGACCCTATCGGGATTCCCGACGCGATACTGGTTCGCCCCACAATCGTTGTCATTTTCGACGCCGTGAAGGATTCGATTGCGGTCGTGACACCGGTGCGACCTGAGAAAGGCACTGACGCAAAGACAGCACTTGCTCGCGCAACTGAAAGGCTCGCGAGTGTGGTCGAAAATCTCGAAAGCCCAACGAAGAGCGTGCAATCGGATTATGACGACGGGCCAATCGATGTCCCAGCAAGCTCGAATACCACGCCCGAAGAATACAAAGCCATGGTTCGCAAGGCGAAGGACTACATCGTCGCCGGCGATGCCTTTCAGATTGTGTTGGCGCAACGCTTCGAGGCGCCGTTCACCCTGCCGCCATTTGCGCTCTATCGCGCACTTCGCCGAACCAATCCCTCACCCTATCTCTACTTTTTGGATTTTGGTGACTTCGCGGTCGCGGGGTCGAGCCCAGAAATCCTGGTGAAGGTTTCCGACGATGTCGTCACGATCCGTCCAATCGCGGGCACGCGGCCGCGCGGAGCAACACCACAGGAGGACAAGACCCTCGAAAGAGAGCTATTGGCTGATCCGAAGGAACGCGCCGAGCATCTGATGTTACTTGACCTCGGCCGCAATGATGTCGGCCGGGTCGCCTCCATCGGCACCGTCAAGGTCACGGACCAGTTCTTCATCGAGCGGTATAGCCACGTGATGCACATCGTATCGAACGTGGAAGGTAAGCTTGCTAAAAATAGTGACGCACTCGATGCATTGGCAGCCGGATTTCCTGCCGGGACTGTTTCGGGCGCGCCCAAGGTGCGCGCCATGCAAATCATCAATGAACTCGAGAAGGAGAAGCGCGGCCTCTATGCCGGCTGCGTTGGCTATTTCTCCGCCGCAGGCGAGATGGATACCTGTATCGTCTTGCGAACGGCGTTGATCAAGAACGGCACGATGTATGTCCAGGCCGGCGCCGGCATTGTCGCCGACAGCGATCCCGAGCTCGAGCAGCAAGAGTGTATTAACAAGGCCAAAGCCTTGTTTCGCGCGGCGGAAGAGGCTCGTCGCTTCGCGAGCACCGCCAAACGCGGTCAGTAGACACCGGAAAAGCGGGCTGCTTGACCCCCCTTGGGGGGCACCGTAAACCCTTGTCAAAGCGGTGGAACATGATTGTCCTGGTCGATAACTACGATAGCTTCACTTTCAATCTCTTCCACTATCTGGGAGGGCTCGGGGCCGAGGTTGTCGTGCATCGCAACGACAAGATTTCGGTCGCCGATATCATGGCCGCAGAACCGGACGCGATCGTACTGTCGCCCGGCCCTTGCACGCCGAACGAAGCCGGCATTTGTCTCGATCTTATCGCCAAAGCATCGTCAACTATTCCGATCCTCGGGGTTTGCCTCGGTCATCAGGCGGTCGGCCAGGCTTTTGGCGGTAAAGTTGAGCGTGCAATTCCGCGCCACGGGAAAGTGTCCGAGATCAGGCACACGGGTACCGGAGTCTTCCGCGGCATTAACGGGCCGCTGAAAGCCACGCGCTATCACTCGCTGGTGGTCGAACGCGCCAGCATGCCAAAAGAACTCATGATCAACGCCGAAACTGCCGATCAGCTGGTGATGGGCTTGATGCATAACAGTCTGCCGGTGCACGGCGTTCAATTCCATCCGGAAAGCATTGCTTCCGAGTACGGGCACTTAATGTTGAAGAATTTTCTCGATATCGCCGACGCCTGGAACAAGCAGCGCGGGCGCCGTGCGACGCGGGCGCGCAAAGCGGCGCCTCTGCACGCGGCGACGTGAGACAAACTACAATGCCCGATGATTTCAAAGCGCTCATCGCCAAGGTTGCGACTGGTGCCAGCCTTACGCGCGAGGAAGCAGCCGGCGCCTTCGACAGAATGATGTCAGGCGACGCCACGCCCTCACAGATGGGCGGGCTGCTGATGGCATTGCGTGTGCGGGGTGAAACCGTCGACGAAATCACCGGCGCGGTCACTACCATGCGCGCCAAAATGTTGGGCGTGAAAGCGCCACCCGGTTCGGTCGATGTGGTCGGCACAGGTGGCGATGCGACGGGCTCTTTCAACATATCGACCTGCGCCGCATTTATTGTGGCCGGTGCCGGCGTACCGGTTGCCAAACATGGAAACCGCGCGCTGTCGTCCAAGTCGGGCGCGGCCGACGTGTTGCAAGCGCTTGGGGTCAAGATCGAACTTGATTCGCGTCAGGTCGCGATGTGCATCCGCGATGCAGGTATTGGCTTCATGTTTGCACCCGCACATCATCCCGCGATGAAAAATGTCGGTCCGACCCGTGTTGAGCTCGGCACCCGCACCATTTTTAATCTGCTTGGGCCACTGTCCAATCCTGCCAGCGTCAGGCGACAGATGATCGGCACATTCTCGAAGCATTGGGTTGAGCCCATGGCGCAGGTGCTGAAAAATCTCGGCTCCGAAAGCATCTGGGTCGTTCACGGCTCAGATGGTCTCGATGAGATCACCACGGCTGGTCCAACGAGCGTGGCGGCGCTGGAGAATGGCAAGATCCGCACGTTCGAGGTGACACCGGAGGACGCTGGCTTGTCGCGTTCGAAACCGGAGGCACTGCGCGGCGGCGATGCCGAACAGAATGCAAAGTCGCTGCTCGACGTGCTCAAGGGCAAGTCGGGCGCTTTCCGCGATGTGTCGATCCTTAACGCTGCGGCAGCGCTCATTGTTGCCGGCAAGGCAAAAGACCTTAAGCAAGGCGCGGCACTTGCCACGAAATCGATCGAAACGGGTGAAGCGGAGGGTCGGCTCGACCGGCTGATCGCGGTTTCGAACGCCGTGGAGGTATGAGCGTGTCGGATATCCTCGCCAAGATCGAAACCTACAAGCGCGAGGAAGTTGCGGCCGCCAAGCGCGTTCGTCCGCTTGCCGTGCTGGAGAAGGAGGCAAAGGCGGCCTCGGCGCCCCGCGGCTTTCTTCGCGCGATCGAACGGCGGATTGCTGGCGGCGACTACGCCCTGATTGCCGAGATCAAGAAAGCAAGCCCGTCGAAGGGATTGATCCGCGCCGATTTCGACCCGCCAGCGCTTGCCAAGGCATACGAGGCCGGCGGCGCCAACTGTCTCTCGGTGCTGACCGATGCACCCTCGTTCCAGGGCAAACCCGAATTTCTTGTCGCGGCCAGGGAGGCCACTGCGCTTCCCGTCCTGCGAAAAGACTTCATCTACGAACCGTATCAGGTTGTGGAATCGCGGGCGCTTGGAGCCGATTGCATCCTGATCATCATGGCCGCAGTCAATGACACGGCAGCCCGGGCTGTCGAGGATGCCGCCTTATATCATGGAATGGACGTGCTGCTTGAAGTTCATGACGAAGTCGAGCTTGCCCGCGCCCTTAAACTGAAATCTCGGCTCATCGGCGTCAATAACCGCGATTTGCGTACATTCAAGACGTCGCTTGCCGTAAGCGAGCATCTGGCGCCGAAAATCCCACGTGATCGCGTGGTCGTCGCCGAAAGCGGACTTAACGCACCGGCAGATCTCGCGCGCCTTAGCCGGATCGGGATATCCACATTCCTCATCGGCGAAAGCCTGATGCGGCAATCGGACGTTACCGCAGCGACGCGCGCCTTGCTTGCTCGCGAGACGCGTCGCGCAGTTGCGGAGTAGCGCGATGGCACGGCACAGGAAACCGATTTCACGCAGTCGCAACAAAAAGAGCGCTGTGCACCGTCCCAAGGCAAAAAGTATAGCAACCGAAGCCAAGCCGAGCGGGGAAAATTCCGTGCCGGCGACTCCGGCGCCGTCCCCCCTCACCCACATCGATCAGCGTGGCGAGGCCCGCATGGTCGACGTCACCGAAAAAGGCGCCACCGAAAGGATTGCCGTCGCAGAGGGCCGCGTGATCATGCGTAAGGAAACGCTCGATCTCGTGCTCGAGGGCAATGCGATGAAAGGCGATGTGCTCGGTGCCGCCCGGTTAGCTGGCATCATGGCAGCCAAACGTACTCATGGCCTCATTCCACTGTGCCATCCGCTTCCCCTCTCGAAGGTCGAGGTCGACATCAATCCAGAGCATGTATTGCCAGGATTTCTGGTGCAGGCGACCGTAAAGGTCACAGCCAAGACTGGTGTTGAGATGGAAGCACTGACTGCGGTCGCGATCGCGTGCCTGACGATCTACGACATGGTCAAGGCTGCCGAGCGTGGTGTACACATTGAAGGCATCCGTCTTCTGCATAAAAGCGGCGGCAAGTCGGGCGAGTGGCGCGCGGAGTCGTAGTCCATGGCCCTCATGCCGGTTGCCGAGGCGCTTCAACGGGTGCTGGCTGACGCAAGCGCGCTGCCCGGAGAGTGGGTGCCCCTCAATGAGACGCTTGGCCGCGTACTGACCGAAAATGTAACAGCACTGCGGACCCAGCCGCCGGCGGCGGTTTCGGCTATGGACGGATACGCGGTGCGGGCAAGTGACGTGGCAACTGTACCGGTCACGCTTAAAGTTATAGGTGAAGTTGCGGCAGGCCATCCCTTCCCCGGCCAGGTGGGCGGTGGTCAAGCCGCGCGTATTTTCACTGGCGGCGTCATGCCGATTGGCAGCGATACCGTGGTCATCCAAGAGCTCGCCACGCTGTCCGGCGATCTAGTTACAATTCAAAAACCAACCGCGAAGAACCGGAATGTCCGTGCGCAAGGCATCGACTTTGCACAGGACCAGGTGCTGTTGCACAAAGGGCGCCGGCTGACCGACCGCGACTTGATGCTTGCTGCCGCCATGAACCATCCGGCTCTTTGCGTGCATCGGCGTCCAAAAGTGGCGGTGCTCGGCACTGGTGACGAACTGGTCCCGCCCGGCAGCACACCTGGACCCGGCGAGGTTGTCTATTCCAACGGCTACGCGCTCAGCGCAATGGCGCGCAGTGAGGGCGCGGAGGTCCACGACCTCGGCATTGCCAGCGATTCCATCGAGGACATCGTGTCCGCTGTGCGCGGCGCGCGAAAATGGAATGCCGACATCCTGGTCACTTCCGGCGGCGCATCGGTTGGCGAACATGACCTGGTTCAGCGCGCCTTGGCCGCGGAGGGTCTCGATCTTTCTTTCTGGCGGGTCGCGTTGCGCCCGGGCCGACCCATGATGCATGGCCGCCTGGGCGGCATGCAGGTTCTGGGTGTGCCGGGCAATCCGGTGTCGTCCTTCGTCTGCGCCTTTCTGTTTCTGGTGCCTCTCATCAGGCGTCTCGCCGGGCGCCAGGATGTCGAGCGGATCCCGCAAAGCGCACGTCTCGGCTGCGATCTGCCAGCCAATGACGAACGGGCAGACTATCTGCGCGCGACCCTCGAAGCGGGTGCCGGCGGCCCTGTGGCCACCCCGCTACCGGACCAGGACAGTTCCCTGATGGCGCCGTTGGCGAAGGCTGATTGCCTGCTGATTCGGGCGCCGCACGCCCCGGCAGCGGCCAAGGGTTCAGACTGTGTCATCCTTAAGCTAGGCCTTTAGGCGACTTTCGAGTTTTTCACCCCAAATTAATTGGTTGCGGAACACATATCGAACATATAGTGTCCGTTCATGATTTGTTTCTGGCTTGGTCCACCCCCGAGGGGGCCAGCCTGACGGGGAGAGACAGATGCTGACCCGCAAGCAGTTCGAGCTCCTACGGTTTATTCACGAGCGGCTGACCGAAGCCGGTGTGCCGCCTTCCTTCGACGAAATGAAGGATGCCCTGGACCTGCGCTCAAAATCGGGCATCCACAGGCTCATTACAGCCCTGGAGGAGCGCGGCTTCATCCGCCGCCTCCCCAATCGGGCCCGTGCGATTGAGGTGATCAAGCTGCCCGAATCGGTCGGTCATGGCCTTGGCTCGGCCCGGACGCGCGGCTTTACGCCGAGTGTGATCGAAGGCGATCTTGGTCGGGTGCGCACCACGTCGGAAGAGGACGGCGGGCGGCCAGTTGCGGTGCCGGTCATGGGCCGCATCGCCGCCGGCACGCCAATCGAGGCCATTCAAACCCGCAGCCACATCATCAACATGCCGCCTGATTTGCTTTCGGCTGGCGAGCATTTCGCATTGGAAGTTCGTGGGGACAGCATGATCGAGGCCGGCATCCTCGACGGCGATATTGCGCTGATTCGCAAATCCGAAGCGGCAGACACTGGCGACATCGTCGTCGCGCTGATCGACGACGAGGAAGCCACCCTCAAGCGCTTCCGCCGCCGTGGTGCCTCGATTGCGCTGGAGCCCGCCAATACGGCCTACGAGGTGCGCATTTTGCCCCCCAACCGCGTGCGCATCCAGGGCAAATTGGTGGGTCTGTTCAGGCGATATTAGTCGTCCGCTTCGAGAGCGTCGGGACGCGGTGTGACGTCGCCTGATCCGAGCGAGGGCGATAGCCTCGTATCTTTCGCAGCTTCGGGCGAGCCGTGCCCCCACGGGCGATCATAGTCCGGCGGCAGCGTAACGGTTTGCTCGAATCTGTCGCCCATCCAACGCAACGCCACGGCGCCGCGGGTCCGCCAGACATTTCGATCAACCAGCGCGGCCACACAGTTGGGCGACATTGCCTCCCGTACGCTCACGACCACGGCCGCGCGCGTGCAATCCTCGGCAAGAGCCTCAAGCGCCAAAGCCATCGATATGAGGCGACCGTCGCTAAGCTTGCCGATGCAGCCAATAGCGTCGCAGGTCACACCGTTGGCCAGGCTCGGATCTTTCGGTAAGCGCGCATCGGCGTCTGCGGCCAGCCATTCCTTGATCGCGAAGCTGTCGCGGCCACTGTGCAGCACGGCGAGCCGCCCATCGGCCCCGCGAAAAGCGGCCGCCTGACCGTCACCGGCAACCAGCACATCGGCGCGCGGAGTGAAAACCGCCCACAGACCTGCGGCGAGGGCAACGACGGCTCCACTCCACCGCAGCGGGGTGCGGAGCAGGCAAACGATCAATAGACCTGCCGTTCCAGCCAATAGCGGACCGGTGCCGAAGGCCTGCATGCGTCCGACGGCGCCGGGCAGATTGGCCACCCACAGTGACACCCAGATCATCCAGTCAATTCCGTCGCCCATAAGACGCCAGAAGATTGAATCGTAACCGAACGGCATTGCCACGACCCCGAGAATGCCCATCGGCATGACGGCGGCCGAAACCACCGGCATGGCCAGCAGATTTGCCAGAGTTCCGTAGGGCGCAAGTCGATGAAAGTGGTAAGCGGCATAGGGTGTCGTAGCGAGCCCGGCGACCAGCGAAGCCAGGATCAATCCCGCGAACTCCCGGACGCCCCATAGCGCCATGCGCAGGCCGAGAGAACTATCGCGATCGGCATGCCATGGAAGCCCATGCTGATAGGCGGCGATAAGCGCCAGCGTTGCGGCGAAGGACATCTGGAAGCTCGGATGCACGACCGCCTGCGGCGCCAACACCAGGACCGCGATGGCCGCGACAGCGAGCGTACGAAACGTAAGCGTGGGACGATCCAGCATGACACCCACAAGTACGATCGCGATCATGATGAAGGAGCGTTGGGTTGCGACTTCAGCCCCGGACAACAAAAGATAAAACGTTGCCGCGATCAGTGCGCCAAACGCCGCCCATTTTTTTATGGGATGGCGGTTCGCCAGCAATGGGATCAAGGCAAGTCCAGCGCGAATAACGAAAAATACAATGCCGGCAACCACGGCCATGTGATAGCCGGAAATCGACAGCACGTGCGCAAGGCTTGAGACATACATTGCATCGTTGACCGGTGTCGATATCGCGTCGCGTTTTCCGGTGATCAGCGCGGAGGCGATTGACCCGTTGTCGCCCGGGATGACTGCACGGATGCGCTTGTCGATTGTTTCGCGCAGATCATCGATTATGGTGGCATAGCGCAGCCAGAACCCGCCGGTGAATGGCGGCGTTGCGACCTTCACCGCACCAAGGGCGTAGCCGGAAGCTCCGATACGCTGGAAATACATATCGCGCGCGAAATCGTAGCCTCCGGGACGCAGCGGCTGTAGTGGCGGAGATAGATGCGCCTTGAATTCGACAAAACTGCCGACGGCGGGGGCGCCGCCTTTGCGCACGGCGACGCGCACGCGATTTGGCACGGGCGCGGCGCGCGCCTCATCGAAACGTTGGACACGCACCACAATGCGATCGCTACGCTCTCGCTCCTCGCGGATTTCGACGAAGCCCGCGACCGAAACACTCGACAGGGGAAACTGCAAGATGGGGTGCGCAATGCGCGCGCTCTGCACAGTGGCAATAGCGAGACCCGCAGTACATGCGGCAAACCCAAGCGAAAGAGGAAAGGCAATCGGGCGCCGGCGCGCCAGGAACGTCACCGAGATGCCGCCCAGCGCCAGCATCGAACTCGCCCACCAAGCCGGCTCGTGATCGGCAGTAAAATACACCACGACGCCAAACCCGAAGGCGACGGGCAGCCATGGCATCAGCCGGCCCGGTGCAACCTCAGCCGCAGCCCACTGCGAGACCAGGCCACGCAGCCAGCCAGCCGCGTTGGCAACGCCATCCGGCAGCAACAGACCCGCGGGACGCCCGGCAGCGTCCAAACCTGGCGCCCAGGTCTTCGCGCCAGCCCGCGAGTTGCCACGATTGGAATTCTGTCGTGCCATTGCGCCGGGGCGCCTCCCCGACGCTTGCCTGCTACAACCTGGCGTATATTAACTCATCCACAGGTTGTAGCCATAGATTTCAATCAGCCTGTGGCTTTCTCCTTGGCCCAGGTATCGCGCAAGCCGATCGTGCGGCCAAAGACAGGCATTCCGGATTTCGAATGGCGATCAAGACAGAAATAGCCTTGCCGCTCGAACTGCACCGGTTGCTCCACCTTTGTGTCGGCCAGCGCAGGTTCAAGACGCGCCTGGCCTAATACCTCGATTGAGTTCGGATTGAGATCCGCAGTGAACCCTTCCCCACCGCTTGGATCGGGTCTGGTGAACAGCGGATTGTAAAGCCGCACTTCCGCTGGAATGGAGTGCGCAGCCGAGACCCAGTGGATGGTGGCCTTCACCTTGCGTCCATCCGGCGCGTTGCCGCCGCGCGTCGCCGGGTCATAGGTGCACCGCAGCTCGGTCACCTCACCCTTGGCGTTCTTCACAGACTCGCGGCAGGTTATGAAATAGGCATAGCGCAGACGAACTTCAGTACCGGGAGAAAGCCGGAAGAATTTCTTCGGCGGATTCTCCATGAAATCGTCCTGCTCTATGTAGATTTCGCGAGCGAATTTGACCTTGCGTGCGCCGGCGGCCGCATCATCAGGATGATTAACCGCCTCGAGTTCTTCAACTTTCCCTTCCGGGTAATTCTCGATCACCACCTTGAGTGGCCGCAACACGGCCATGCGGCGGAGCGCTTTTTTATTGAGGATCTCGCGCACTGAAAAGTCGAACATCCCCATGTCGACAATGCTGTTGGCTTTAGCGACGCCGATGCGTTTGATGAAATCACGTATGGCTTCAGGCGGTACTCCTCGCCGGCGCAGGCCGGCAAGCGTCGGCATTCGCGGGTCATCCCAACCGCTCACATGGCCATCGCGTACCAGTTCGGTGAGAACGCGCTTGGACAGAACGGTGTACGTAAGATTGAGACGCGCGAACTCATATTGATGAGGCCGCGACGGGACTTTCAGATTGTCGATGAACCAGTCGTAGAGCGGCCGGTGATCTTCAAATTCCAGCGTGCAAATCGAATGGGTGATGTGCTCGAGCGCGTCGGATTGCCCGTGCGCAAAATCATAGCTCGGATAGATCTTCCATTCAGTGCCGGTGCGTGGATGGTTTGCATGCAGGATTCTGTAAAGCACAGGGTCCCGCAGATTGATATTGCCCGATGCCATGTCGATCTTGGCGCGGAGCACGCGTGCACCGTTGGGAAATTCGCCGACGCGCATGCGGCGGAAAAGGTCAAGATTCTCATCGACCCCACGGTCGCGGAACGGGCTGTTCCTGCCCGGCTCCGTCAACGTGCCGCGGTTAACCCGCATGTCGTGCGGGCTCTGATCATCGACATAGGCCTTGCCGGCCCGGATCAGGTCCTCCGCCCATACATAGAGCTGCTCGAAATAATCGGAGGCATGGTACAGATGCTTCCCCCAGTCGAAGCCCAGCCAGCGCACGTCGCGTTCGATTGCGTCGATATATTCCTGCTCTTCTTTGGTCGGATTCGTATCGTCGAAGCGCAAATGACAACGGCCGCCGAATTCCTCCGCGATTCCGAAGTTCAGGCAGATTGACTTGGCGTGGCCAATGTGCAGGTAGCCGTTGGGCTCCGGCGGAAAGCGCGTAACGACGCTTTTGACGCGGCTCGAATCGAGGTCGGCCTTGACGATATCGCGGATGAAATCCCGCCCTGCGTCCGCTACTGCCGCCGCGTCTGATGCCATGCCGCACTGCCCTTTTGCTGATTGCGCATTCGCCGGAACGGCACGGCGCGCGGCCTATGTGCCAAATCCCGGCCGTCGCCTCAAGCCGCATGTTCAGCTTGAATTCGCGCATTGGCAAACAAAAAGCCCGGCGCGAGCCGGGCCTTCGTTGCCGAGTCGAGGCGATATAGACTTCAGACGATCTCGTAGAAGTCCCGCCCGCCGTCAGCTGCGTCGAAGCAATCTTATCGTGCCGAGGTTCCACCCCTGCTACCGCCGCTACCACCATTGCCTTGAACCACACCGACCTTGCCGCTCTTAATATCGTTATAGTTGACATGAGGGCCGGGATTTGAGGCGCCTGTCCATCCTCCTCTCCCTGGTTCATTCTCCTGCACAATGACTTGAGGCTTTTTGGCCGCTTCGTCGGTGCGTCTCTCCGCCCTACTGAGACAACGTTGATCCGGCCTAAGCGTTTTATCTCTTGCTGTGGAGGCGTTGGGGCAGGTTTGGGTTGTTTGCGCCGAAGCCGGTAGAGTCCACACAGCGCTAAGGGTCGCGGCGCCGAAGACGAGCAGAGCAAGTTTGATCGACGTTTTTGTCATTGGCATTCCCATTTTGATTTTTGCACGGCACTGCCGGCAGGAAAGCGTTGGCAACATCCTGCATGGCGACGGTCACTCGTCATGAGCAACTCAGATTCACTACCGTGCGCGATCCGAACGTGATCTGACGGCCGCATTGGGGAAAGGTTCATCTTGGCTGAAATGAATCAGGCGAACGTAGGACATTGCTCGCCCAGCAAACAAAAAGCCCGGCGCGTAGCCGGGCTTTCCGTTTAAACGGATCTCACGTGTCAGCTATCGTGCCGAGCGACCACCCCTACCGCCGCCGTTGCCGCCGAGCCCCGACGCGCTCCCTGATCCGGCAACCCCCCCGCCGCCGCCTACGACAATTCGATAGGGGTCACCATTGCGGTTGACGCCATCATAGATGACGACAGGATTTTTGTTTCTGTCGAACGTATCCGTTGTCTTTTGGGGAGGATTTGCTGCAGTAAACGCTTGTACAGCCTTACCAGCCCGTTCAGCCGCTTCGTTGGTGTATGTCTCCGACGTCGCGTTGACACAGCGCGAATCCGGCCTTTGAACTTTATCTCTTGCGGTGGATTTATTATCGCAGGTTTGGTCTCTTGGTTTATAAGTTTGCGCCGAGGCCGGCAGAGTCATCGCGGCGCTAACGCTTGCGGCAGCGACAGCAAACAGCACTGATGTGATCGACGTTTTCATTTGGCATTCCTTTTCGAATTTCAGACTACTTTGCTAAAGCGTCACCGCTCTCAGCGAACACTCTTTACTTATCCCGCGCGGTCCGAACCCGGCGTGACTGCTGCATTGAGCTTAGGTTCATCTTGATGAAATCGCGTCAGCCGACCGGAGGATGCCGTGCGCTGGAGTCGCGCATAGGGCACGCTAACCAAGAAATCCTTGTTCTAAATTTGTCGTTTTAAGCCACAAATTTTGGGTATCGAGTCAAAACTTATGATACACGGGCGCAATATATTGACCGTTGGGCGTCGAATTTACCGATCCTGAAAATGGCCGAAGAGATTGTCACCCGTTTTGCGCCCTCGCCTACCGGTTTCCTTCACATTGGCGGGGGCAGAACCGCCCTGTTCAATTGGCTGTACGCACGTCGGCACAATGGCAAGATGTTGCTGCGCATCGAGGATACCGACCGTGAACGATCAACAGCGGCGGCCATCAACGCCATCATCGACGGCCTGACCTGGCTCGGGCTGACTTGGGATGGCGAAATCGTTTTCCAGTTTTCCCGTGCGGCGCGTCATCGCCAGGTGGCGGAACAGCTGCTCGCCTCCGGCCATGGCTACAAATGCTATTGCAGTCCCGACGAGCTCGCCGCAATGCGCGAGAAAGCCCGAGCAGAGGGCCGCACGCGCCTCTATGACGGCCGCTGTCGCGACCGCGATCCGAAAGACGCGCCTGCCGGGGTCAACCCCGTTATTCGCCTCAAGGCGCCCCTGACCGGGGAAACGATCGTCGAGGATCAGGTGCAGGGCCGCGTGATTTGGCAGAACGAGAACCTTGATGATTTCGTGCTGCTGCGGTCGGACGGTACACCCACCTACATGCTGGCGGTGGTCGTGGACGATCACGACATGGGCATCACCCACATCATCCGCGGTGACGATCACCTTAATAACGGCGCTCGCCAAACGCAGATCTATCAGGCGCTGGGCTGGAAGGTTCCGGTGATGGCACACATCCCGCTCATCCATGGGCCGGATGGCTCCAAGCTGTCGAAGCGTCACGGAGCACTGGGCATCGATGCCTACCGCGCAATGGGATATCTGCCAGCCGCCATGAGAAATTATTTGGTGCGCCTCGGGTGGGCGCACGGCGACCAGGAAATCTTCACGACCCAGGAAATGATCGCCGCCTTCGATCTTGCGCAGATAGGTCGCTCGCCTGCGCGCTTCGATTTCACAAAACTCGAAAGCCTTAACGGCCACTACATCCGTTCAAGTGATGACGCTGATCTTCTCGCCGCCATGGAACAACTTTTGCCGCACATTGCCGGGGGGCAGGAACTCGCAAGCAAAATGACGCCGGCGCTACGCGCCAAACTACTGGCAGCCATGCCCGGACTGAAGGAGCGAGCCAAGACTTTGGTCGAGCTGTTCGACGCATCGCGCTTTCTGTGGACAAGCAGGCCGCTCGATATCAACGATCAGGCGAAGGCTCTTCTCACCGACGAGGCCAAGACCCTGATTGCCGCCCTGCTGCCTGAATTGGAGGCGGTTGCAGACTGGAACGCGACCTCCGCTGAAGCGGTTGTACGGCCTTACGCCGAGCGCGCCGGCCTGAAACTTGGCGCCGTCGCGCAACCTTTGCGCGCCGCCCTCACGGGCCGGACGACATCGCCGCCGATCTTCGACGTTCTTGCGGTCCTTGGCCGAGATGAAAGTTTGGCCCGGCTGCGGGATCAGACGGCACACTAAAGTTTCATATCGGGCCAATTATCCCGGGCGCGCCTATATGCATAGCGATGCAAGGCTTTTCGCTATCTTGCAGTGCACACTTGAATGGGATACCCACAAAGCAGCACCGTTCGCGGCCAATTCGAGGGCCCTACCATGGACGTCAAGACCAGCGCCAAGAATAAAACCGGCACACTGACGGTTGGTAACAATAACTGGGACATGCCGATCCATCCCGGCACGATCGGTCCTGACGTCGTGGACATCTCGAACCTTTACGGCCAAAGCGGAATGTTCACCTATGACCCGGGCTTTACCTCCACGGCCAGCTGCGAGTCTAAGATCACCTATATCGACGGTGACGAAGGCGTCCTGCTCTATCGAGGCTACCCGATTGAACAACTCGCCGAGCACGGCGACTTCCTGGAGACTTGCTACCTGCTGCTCTACGGCGAATTGCCGACCACTGCACAGAAGGCCGACTTTGACTATCGTGTAACTCGCCACACGATGGTTCACGAGCAGATGAGCCGGTTCTTCCAGGGCTTCCGCCGTGACGCACACCCGATGGCAGTGATGACCGGATGCGTGGGCGCGTTGTCGGCTTTCTATCACGACTCTACCGACATCTCGGATCCGCACCAGCGGATGATCGCTTCGATCCGCATGATCGCGAAGGTGCCAACGCTCGCCGCGATGGCGTACAAATATTCGATCGGCCAGCCCTTCGTCTATCCGAAGAACGATCTCGACTACGCGTCCAACTTCCTGCGCATGTGCTACGCGGTGCCGACCGAGGATTACAAGCCAAACCCGGTATTGGCGCGCGCCATGGACCGCATCTTCATCCTGCACGCCGACCATGAGCAAAATGCCTCGACATCGACGGTGCGGCTCGCCGGTTCTTCCGGAGCAAACCCGTTCGCCTGCATTGCGGCCGGCTGCGCGTGCCTCTGGGGTCCGGCACATGGCGGCGCCAACGAGGCCGCGCTGAACATGCTGCGCGAGATCGGTACGGTCGACCGCATTCCGGAATTCATCAAGCGCGCAAAGGACAAGAATGATTCATACCGGCTGATGGGTTTCGGCCACCGCGTCTACAAGAACTATGATCCGCGCGCCAAGATCATGCAGAAGACGTGTCACGAAGTGCTGACAGAACTTGGCGTCAAGGACGATCCACTGCTTGACGTTGCCATGGAGCTCGAGAAGATCGCCTTGCACGATAATTACTTCATCGAAAAGAAGCTTTATCCGAATATTGATTTTTATTCGGGCATCACCCTCAAAGCCATGGGCTTCCCGACAACTATGTTCACCGTCCTGTTCGCGGTGGCACGCACAGTCGGCTGGATTGCGCAGTGGAAGGAAATGATCGAGGACCCGAAACAGAAGATCGGCCGGCCGCGTCAACTGTATACGGGCGCCACTCGTCGGGACTACGCGCCGATTTCGCGACGGAAGTAAGTCGCGTTAACTGCTTTTCCCGTTACTTTTTCCATTGAGCTTCGGCGCGCTGGCGCCGTCATAGGCCCATTGCACGTAAACGCCGGCCCAAGTGAAACCGCCGCCGAAGGCGGCGAGGACCAGGCGGTCACCGCGCTTTAATTTGGGCTCGTAGTCCCACAAGCAAAGAGGAATGGTGGCATTGGTCGTGTTGCCATATTTTTGAATCGTCACCATCACCTTGTCCATCGGCAGACCCATACGCTCGGCGGTCGACTCGATGATGCGCTTGTTGGCTTGATGTGGAACGAGCCAATCAATCATGTCTGCGCGTAGATTGTTGCGCGCCATGATCTCACCCGCGACCTCGGCCATCTTGGCGATGGCAAATTTATAGACGGCCGCCCCTTCCTGGTGGACATAGTGCAGCCGCTTGGCGACCGTTTCCGCAGTCGGCGGCATCCGGCTTCCGCCCGCTTTTTGATGCAAATGAATCATTCCCGAACCGTCTGAGCGGATCAGGCTATCCATAATGCCGTAGCCGGCGTTGTCGGGTTCCACGAGCACCGCGCCGGCCGCATCGCCGAACAGCACGCACGTCGCGCGGTTGGTGTAATCAATGATCGAAGACATCTTGTCGGCGCCGACCACAACAACCTTGCGCGCTACCCCGGTGGTAATGAATTGCGCCGCGATCGTGAGCGAGTACAGGAAACCCGAGCAGGCAGCCTGTACGTCGAAACTGCCAACATTGCGCACACCGACCATTTCGCAGATCAGGTTGGCGGTGGACGGGAATTGCATGTCCGGCGTAGTGGTCGCGCAAATCAGGAGATCGACCTCTTCGGGCTTGGTGTGGGTCTTCTGGAGCAAACCGCGCACGGCTTCAGCGGCCATGTGCGAGGTGCCGAGGCCCTCGCCCTTCAGAATGTGGCGTTCCTTGATCCCGGTGCGCTCGGTGATCCAGGCATCGCTCGTATCCACCATGCGCGCGAGTTCTGCGTTGGTGAGCAGATCCGGCGGAAGGTAGCCATGTACAGCAGTGATTGACGCGCGGGGAGGCAGGGTCAAAGGCTGAAATCCGGTTTTCTAGAATGACATACGCCTATCCGGGACCGCGCAGCAAGTCATACCGAAGGGCGCGCCAAAGCCAGCGTTTCCGGCACTGACCCGCGTTTGTGGTCCGCAATATCGACCACGATGGCCGCTGCTCGATCGCTGGGACTAGCTTTACCGGTCTCTAAAACGACGTCCAGGCGGGCGAATGCGTCGATCTGTCGCCGACGCTCTGGTGTATCGCTCAACAGCGGCATCAAAGCCTTGGCGAGCCGACCCGGAGTGCAGTCCCGCTGAAGAAATTCCGGAACCACATTTTCGCCCAGCACGAGATTGGCAAGGATTACCGACGGAACGTTGAGAAGGAGACGCGCCGCCAATTCTTCGACCAGGGATACCCTGTAGGCCGCCACCATCGGGACGCCGGAAATTGCCAGCTCCAGCGTCGAGGTGCCCGATTTTGTCAGCGCCGCACGCGCCACGCGAAACGCTTCATGTTTTTCGTCCGTGTTCGATATCACGCGGGCTGGAACACGCCATGAGGCAATTGCCGCTCGAACGGTATCTGCAAGTCTCGGTACAGTCGGCACAACAACCTCGACCGCGCCAAACTGCTCGCCGACGCGGGCGATCGTGACACCAAATACCGGCGCCATCCGACGAACCTCACCCGTGCGGCTGCCAGGCAAAACCAAAAGTAATGGCGGGTCAGCCAGACGCAGGCGCTTGTCGAGGTCTTTCGGACGCAGTTCGTCGAGGCGCTCTGTCAGCGGATGGCCAACATAGCTGCAGGGTGGCCCGCCAAGCTCGCCGATAACCTTTGGCTCGAATGGCAACAGCGCCAATACGTGATCAACGTACGCACGCATGGCACGCGCCCGGCTTGGCCGCCAGGCCCATACCGACGGACAAACGTAATCGACAATCGGAATTTCTGGCGCACGCGCGCGCACGCGCCGCGCAACGCGGTGGGTGAATTCAGGACTGTCGATAATAACCAGAACATCGGGTTTCGCGGATACGATCGCATCGGCGGTCTCGCGGATCCGCTGGAAGATTTTCGGCAAGCGCGCCGGAATTTCGTTGAACCCCATCAGGGCGAGCTCCCCGAGGGGAAAAAGACTGGGCACTCCCTCCGCTACCATGTGGGCGCCACCAACACTGGAAAACTGTACCTGCCCTTGCGTGCGTTGCCTGAGGGCTGCGATGAGCGCGGCACCGAGCCGATCGCCCGATTCCTCGCCGGCCACGAGAAATATATGCCGGCTCATTGCTCGGTTCCGGACGGCACGCCCATGACGAAAATATTCGCGCGGTCTGCGGCCGCCACCATCTGTTCCGGCTCGGCAACGATGGTGCTGCCGGCGACGACCGCGATACCCGCAAGTCCCGCACGCGCGGCGCCTTCGACCGTTCGGGGGCCAATCGACGG
>Ga0335077_10003150_pt1 | contig 19858 bp, 17 predicted proteins | sample Lox_Sample_31_FD_207151 | JGI IMG/M metagenome (GOLD analysis project Ga0335077, IMG submission 207151) | Soil microbial communities from Loxahatchee National Wildlife Refuge, Florida, United States - Lox_Sample_3.1 | ecosystem: Environmental > Terrestrial > Soil > Wetlands | place: USA...
ATCCGCCGATGATCTCCTCCAGCATGCTCTCGAGCTCTTTCCGGTTCGCCACGCGCTGCTGGTTCACCGCGAAGCGGGGATCGCTCGCCATCGACTCCCGTCCGAGCGCCCGCGCGAGCTTGCCCCAGAAACGGTCGTTGGCGGCCGCCACGAAGACCCACTGGCCGTCCTTGCAGCGGAAGTTGCGGTACGGCGAGAGCGAGGGGTGCGCGGACCCCAGCGGTCTGGGCACCACGCCCGCCAGGAGGTACCCCTCGGCGTGATACGCGAGCAGGCCCACCGCCGTCTCGAGCAGCGAGCCGTCGACTCGTTGCCCGAGGCCGGTACGCTCGCGCTGCATGACGGCGGCGCAGATTCCGAGCGTGCACAGGATCCCGGTCGTGAGATCGAGGAACGAGACGGCGGAGCGGACCGGCGGACCGTCGGGCTCGCCCGTGATGGACATGATCCCGCTGAAGGCCTGGAGGAGCGCCTCGTAGCCGGCGTTGTCCTTGCGGGGGCCGGTGCGGCCGAAGGCCGACACGGAGCAATAGATCAATCGCGGGTTGATCTCTGCCAGGACGTCGTATCCGAGCCCGAAGCTCTCCATGGTCCCGGTCCGGAAATTCTCGACGAGGACGTCGGCCGAGCGCACGAGCCGCTTCACGACCTCCACGCCCTCCCGCTCCTTGAGGTCGAGCGTCATGCCGCGCTTGTTGCGGTTGAACAGCAGATAGGCGGCAGCCTCGCCGTCCTTGTAGGGCGGCCAGGTGCGGGACTCGTCGCCGCTACCCGTATCTTCAACCTTGATGACGTCGGCGCCGAGGTCGCCGAGGAGGGCGCCGCACCAGGGACCGGCAATGACGCGGGACAGATCGATCACACGGATGCCGTCGAGCGCGAGCGGGAAGGGTGTCATGGCCGCTACTATACTCCCAAACACTCGCGCATCAGGAGGCGGCGTGCGACTCCTCGGCGAACCGGAACAGCGCCAGCGCGAGCGCGACGATCACCGGGCCCAGCACCATGCCGATGGGGCCGAAGGCCGCGAGTCCTCCGACGAGCCCCAGGAACACCGGAAGGGTCGAGATCTGGGCGCGTCCCGAGATGAAGAGGGGGCGGATGATGTTGTCCACCATGGAAATGACCACCGCGCCCCACAGCACGACGAAGAGCGCGGCGCCCCAGCGGCCATGGAAGGTGAGCACCCCCGCCCCGGGCACCCAGACCAGCGTCGACCCGACGATCGGCACGAGCGCGGCGAGGACGGCCAGGCCCCCGAAGAACACCGGCGAGGGGAGGCCGACCAGCGCGAAGGCGATGCCGACGAGCGTGCCCTGCGCCAGCGCCGTCACGAGCGATCCGAACACGACTGCCCGCGTCACCGCCGACAGATGTTCGATGAGACGCCACTTCTGCTCCGTGCCCATGGGAACGAGGACGAGCGTCCGCTCCACCATCTCCTCGCCGTCGCGCAGGAAGAAGAAGAGGAGGAACAGCATCATGACGAGGCCGATCAGCGTGCTGAGAGCCTCGACGACCACGACGCCGCCGCCCGAGACGAGCAGCGCGAGAAACGCCTTGGCCGCATTGAGGAACCATGTCTCGATCTGCTCGGCGGTGATCGGCGCCACCGACTCGGCCCACCGGATGAGCCGCTCGATGACGGGCAGCCGCAGGACGTCGCTCAGCCTGACCATGTGGTATCGATCCGCGGCGGCCTGCAACTGCACGATCAGGTCCGACGCCTGGGTCGTGAACATGAACGCCAGGAACAATGCGGGCCCGATGAGGATGAGGATCACGCCGAGGGTGAGGCCCATCGCCGCCGCCACCCGGCTCCCCCTGAACGCGCGGCGCAACCTCTTGTTCAACGGGAAGAGCAGGAAGGCCAGCAGCACGGACCAGAGGATCGCGCCGATGAACGGCTCGAGGATCTTGAAGAGGGCCGCGCCGAGGAGCGCGGCGGTGACGAGCGCGAACACGCGGGCGTAGAAAGCACTCGGGAGCCAGGTCATCGGGGCGGTCCGGGTGGCGCCGGCGAGAGCGCTCGATCGGATGGCATGACGTGCCTGGCAGCGTAGTCGGCTTCCCGGAGGGAATCAAGGGTCGCCGTCGCAGCGAGGCGGCGTTTCACTCGCCTCTCAGCACGGCGAGCGGCTTCTGGCCGAGGAGCCGGTACGTGCCGAGGAATCCGACGGCGACCGCCAGCGTGATGGCGGTGAGGACACCGGACACCAGTGTGACGGGCGTCCATGTCCACGCGACTTCCAGCGCGAAGCGCAGCACGGCCCAGGCCAGGGCGCCGGCCAGCAGGGTGCCGCAGAGTCCCGCCCCGGCGCCCAGCACCGCGTACTCGACGGCAAAGACTCGCCCCACGAAGCCGCGCGTCGCGCCGAGCGCCTTGAGGATCACCGTGTCGTAGAGGCGTTGACGACGGGTGATGCCGAGCGCGCCCACCATCACGATGAGTCCGCTCAGGACGCTCCACGCCGCGACCACCCGCATGGCCACGGCGATCTGATCGACCACGGACGCGACCCGTTCGAGGACTTCACGCACCGGAATGACCGTGATGTTGGGCCACGCGGCCACCACCCCAGCCTGCACGCGGTCCTCGCGCGCCCGGGGCACCCGCGCGGTGGCGATGTAGGTCGTGGGCGCGCCCGCGAGCGCGCCCTGCGAGAAGATGACGAAGAAGTTGGAATCCAGACTCTCCCAGTCCACGCGGCGCAGGTTGACGATCCGGGCCGTCACGGGAATGCCCTGGATGTCGAACGTCAACGTGTCGCCGAGGCCAACACGGAGCTGGCCGGCGATCTCCTCCTCCACCGAGATGAGCGGCTCTCGCGCCGCCTCCTCGGGCGTCCACCATCGTCCGGCGATCACGGTGTTGTGACGGGGCGGCTCCGCCGCCCAGGTGAGCACGTACTCGCGCGTGAGGTACCAGACGTCGTCGCGGCGTCGCCGCGTGTCGGGGGCGACCGGCGCGCCATCGATGGCCGCGAGCCGCGAGCGCACGACGGGGAGCAGCTCGGGCGCGACCCCGCCATCTTCGGCCGTCACGAGGCGCGCGAACGGTTCCGCCTGATCCGGCTGGATATCGAGGAAGAAGAACGCGGGCGCCGCGCCGCCGCTCCGGTACGAGATCTCGCGCCGGAGGCTCGCCTCGAGGATCGCGACGGCGACGATCAGCGTCACGGCCAGCCCGAGCGAGATCAGCACGGCGTCGGCCTGGCTGCCGGGCCGATGCAGATTGGCCACGCCCTGGCGCCAGGCCAGTGAGCCGCGTCGCCCCAGGCGCGCGAGCGAGATGATCAGGCGGGCGGAAAGCGCGAGGAGGACGAGAGCGGCCGCGAGGCCGCCGATGAACAGGCCGCCGACCTTCCAGGAGCCAGCCTGCCAGAGCGCGAGCGCCGCCAGCCCGCCCACGATGACGAGTGCGGCGGGCCAGGGTCGGGATCCCGAGAGCGTGGGCTCCACGTGGCTTCTCAGGATGAGGGCCGGCGGAACGCGGCGGATCTCGAGGAGCGACCACAGGGAGAAGAGGAGCGTGACGCCCACGCCCACCGCGAGGCCATTGCCCACCGCGCGCGCCGAGACGATGAGGTCGATCGAAAACGGGAGCAGGCGGGCAACCAGCCGGGCCAGGGCGGGCTGCAACGCGCTCCCGAGGGCGGCGCCGGCCAGGCTTCCAGCGAGACCGAGCAGGACGGTCTGCAGAAGGTAGATCCCGAATACGTTCCGCCACCCGGCGCCGAGGCACTTGAGCACGGCAACGGTCTCGAGCTTCTCGCGCACGAACGCGCGGACGCTGACCGCGACGCCGATGCCGCCCACCATCAACGCCACGAGCCCGGTCAGGCCGAGATACGTCGTGAGCTGCGTCCAGAATCTCCGGAACCCGGGCTGCGCCTCGGCGTAGGTGATCACGCGGACCGCCGGGTCCGGGATCTCGAGGGCGAGTCGGTCGCGGAACGCCTCGACGTCTCGTCCCTCGGGGAGCCGGATGAGCGTGCGATACCTGACGCGGCTGCCCGGTCTCACGAGGCCGGTGCGGTCCAGATCCTCGCCGGCGATCAGCACCCGCGGCCCGAGGGAGAAGACACCGAGTGACCGATCGGGCTCCTGCGTGATGACGCCACTGATCGTGAGGTCGAGGTCGCCGACCCGGATCCGATCCCCCACGTGGAGGCCGTGCCTCGTCAGGAGCGACGCATGGACGAGCGCCCGCCCGTCCCCCACGAGCGTCTCGAGGGGACGATCGGGATCGGTGACGAAGCGACCGTAGAACGGATAGCCCGGCTCCACCGCCTTCAGCTCCACGAGCTGAGAGCGGCCATCGGGCCCCGTCTGCGCCATGGCCGCGGCCATCGCCGCCAGCTCGCGGACCGGAGTGCTGGCCGCGCCCTCGCGCCCGAGCCCGGTCACGACCGCGGCCGCGGCAGGGGACAGTGGCCGCGTCGAGCGAATCTCGAGGTCCGCGCCCAGCAGGGATTTTGCGGAGCGCGCGATGGCGACCGTGAGGCTGTCGCCGAGGCTCTGCACGGCGACGAGCGCCGCCACGCCCACGGTGATGCAGAACAGGAAATAGATGAAGTGGCGGTGGGCGCCCCGCGTCTCCCGCCACGCCATCTTCAGCGCGAAGACGCCGCGGACGGCCTGCGGATTCATCGGGTCCGCTCGTCGCTCGCGATGCGCCCGTCGCGAAGGGTCACGATGCGGTCGGCGTGAGCCGCCAGTGCGCCGTCGTGAGTGACGAGCACGAGCGTGCTGCCGAGGTTCCGGTTGAGCGCGACCAGCAGCTCGATGATCTGCTTGCCGGTGGCCGAATCCAGGTTGCCGGTGGGCTCGTCGGCCAGCAGCAGGCGCGGGCGGCGTCCGACGGCGCGGGCGACGGCCACCCGCTGCTGCTCGCCGCCGGACAGCTGGATGGGATAGTGATGCGCGCGGTCCGCGAGGCCGACCTCGCCAAGCAGCGCTCTGGCCCGTGCGAGCGCATTCGGCTCGCCGCCCAGCTCGAGCGGCACCGCCACGTTCTCCAGCGCGGTCAGGGTCGGGATCAGATGGTAGGACTGGAACACGTAGCCGATGGTGTCGAGGCGGAAGCGAGCCAGCGCGTCCTCGCCGAGCCGGGTGATCTCCACGCCGGCGACCGTGATCCGGCCGGCGGTGGGCCGGTCCAGGCCTGCGATGAGGCCGAGCAGCGTGGACTTGCCGCTGCCCGATGGCCCGGCCACGGCGAGGAACTGTCCCGGAGGGACGTCGACCGACACGTCCACGAGCACATCCACGACGGCGCCGCCGCTCACCAGGCGCATCGAGAGTCCACGAACGCTGATCATGACGGTCCTCATACTACACAGCGCCGCTCGCGAGCGTCGAGCCGGGCCGGCGCGGGACTAGGCAGGGCCTCGACCCATGGGATAATCGACCGGTCCGTGCACACGCTCGCGTTCCTCGAACCCGGCCATTTCCACGCGGCGCTCACCTTGCGCGAGCGGCACCCGCGCGCCCGTGACGAGATCTTCGTCTACGCGCCGGCGGGACCGGAGCTGGACGATTTCCTCGCCCTGATCCACGCGTTCAACCGTCGCACGGAGAGGCCCACCGCCTGGCGTCCGGTCGTCCGCACGGGAGACGACTCACTCGAGCGCCTGCTCGCCGAGCGGCCGGGTGACGTCGCGATCCTCGCCGGCCGCAACGATCGTAAGATGTCGCTGATGCGCCGGCTGCATGACGCGGGCTTTCACGTGCTGGCCGACAAGCCGTGGCTCGCCGGACCGGACGGGCTCGACGATCTCCGCCACACCCTGGCGGGCGGCCCCGTCGCCATGGAGATCATGACGGGGCGCCACGAGATCACCTCGATCCTGACCCGGAAGCTCGTCGGCGCGAGCGAGGTCTTCGGCGACTTCGCGGGCGGCGGGCGCGACGCGCCGGCCATCGAGACCGCCAGCGTCCATCATCTGGAGAAGACGGTCAACGGCGCGCCGCTGCGCCGGCCGGCCTGGTTCTTCGACGTGCGCGTGCAGGGCGATGGGATCGCGGACATCCCCACTCACATGGTGGATCAGGCCCAGCAGCTGGTCGCGGCCGTCGAGTCGCGCTCCGCTGGGTCGAGGGAGAAGGCTCCGGAGCTGATCGCCGCCCGCCGGTGGGCGACGCCGGTGCCTCTCACCCTGTTCTCGCGCGTGACCGGCGCGCCGGCGTTCCCCTCCGAGATTCGCGAGATGGTGGCGGGCTCCGATCTCTCGTACTACGGCAACGCCGAGCTCCGATTCCGCCTTGGGGACGTGACCGTCGCGCTCGACACCCGCTGGGATCTGTCGGCTCCAGCGGGCGGCGGCGACACCCATCGCACGGTCATTCGCGGCACGCGAGCGGAGATCAGGGTCGAGCTGAGCGCGCAGACGGGGTTCAAGCGGCGGCTCTCCATCGTGCCCCGTCTGCATGCGGATCGGCTGAGAGCCGCTCTCGACCGGACCGTCGCCGCCTGGCAAGGCGATCATCCAGGCGTTGCCCTCGCGTCTTCCGGTGACGGATGGCAGATCCGCGTGCCTCGCGAGCTCGACACCGGGCACGAGAGCCACTTTCCCCTCGTCCTGGCCGATTTCCTCTCGCTCGCGGAGCGCGGTCGCGCGCCGGCCGCGCTCGCTTCCGATACGCTCGCGAAGTACCAGTTGCTCGCGCAGGCCTCGGCCGAGGCCCGCCGCGTCCAGGGATGACCGACGGTGTCGTCCTTGCGCCGATCGCTGACCACGTCCGCCGCGCGCGAAGGGTAGGCAGCCCATGTCAGAGCATGCCGGATCCGTACGCCGGCGCGAGGACCCGCGGCTCATCACCGGAACGGGGGAGTTTGTGGACGATCTTCGCGTCCCCGGGTGTCTGCACGCGGCAATGCTGCGGTCGCCGCATGCGCACGCGCGCATCCGGGCGATCGACGCGTCCGCGGCCCGCCGCGCGCCGGGCGTGATCGGCGTGTTCGTCGCCGGTGACCTCGGGAGCGCAGGTGAGCCGATTCCCGTCTACGCGCCGCATCCCGCGCTGCCGGTGCCCTGCCGCATCCGGCCGCTCGCCGTCGGCCGCGTGCGCTTCGTGGGCGAGCCAGTGGCCGCGGTCATCGCCGACGATCCGTATCGCGCGAACGACGCGCTCGACCTGATCCGCGTCGAGTACGAGCCGCTGCCTCCGGTCGTCGACGTCGAGGCCGGGCTCCGAGCGGACGCGCCGATCCTCCACGAGGAAGTGGGGAGCAACATCGTCGCGGAATGGCGACAGCGCGTCGGTGACGTGGACGCGGCGTTCTCGACGGCCGCCGTCGTCGCGCGAGCGCGGATTCGCCTCGCGCGCGGCGGCGCGCATCCGCTCGAGCCGCGCGGGCTGGTCGCCGAGTGGGCGGATGATCGCCTCACCGTCCGTGGCGCCGTCCAGATGGTCCATCGCCACCGCGGCGTCATCGCCGGCCAGCTCGGTCTGCCCGAGGACCGCGTGCGCGTCATCGCGCCGCCCGACGTCGGTGGAGGATTCGGTACCAAGGGCATGTACTACCCCGAGTACATCGTGGTGGCGGACCTCGCGCGCCGGCTCGGCCGTCCCGTCAAGTGGATCGAGACGCGGCGGGAGCACACGCTGGTCGCGTGCGTGGAGCGGGATCAGGTTCACGACGTGGAGATCGCCGCCACCCGCGACGGGACGCTGCTGGCGCTCCGCGACGACTTCGTCCACGACATGGGGGCGTACACGATCTCGGGCCTCAACCTGCCGCAGAACGCCATGATCCATTCCGTGGGGCCCTACGTGATCCCGAGCCTCGACCTTCGCTTTCGCGGTGTGGTGACGACCACGACGCCGGTCGGCGCCTATCGCGGCGCCGGCCGCCCGTACGGCACCGCGGTCATCGAGCGCGCGCTGGACGTCCTGGCGCGCGAGCTCGGGATGGATGCGATCGAGCTGCGTCGGCGCAACCTCGTGTCGGCCGATCGGCACCCGTATTCGACGGGACTCACCACGGCCGGACGGGGCCCCGTCGACTACGACAGCGGCAACTACGCGCGCTGCATGGAGCTGGCGCTCGACGCGCTCGACGTGCCGGCGGCGCGGCGCGAGCAGACGCGTTTACGAGCGGAGGGTCGATACCTCGGCATCGGCATCGTGAACTACGTCGAGGCGACGGCCACCGTGCCGCTCGAGAGCGCCGTCGTCCGGATCAGCCCGCAGGGCGCTGCGACGATCGTCAGCGGCGCCGCGCCCCAGGGCCAGGGGCACGCGACGATGTTCTCGCGACTGGTCGGCCGTCTCCTCGGGATCGACCCTGACACCATCGAGGTTCTGACCGGCGACACGGCGCTCGTGGAACAGGGTGGCGGAACCTACGGCAGCCGCACCGCGGCGATCGGGGGCAGCGCTCTACTGCTCGCGGGGCGCGCGGTGCGCGACAAGGCCGTGCGGATCGCCGCCCACCTGCTCGAGGCGTCCCCGGCCGACGTCGTCTGCGCGGCGGGGACGTTCTCGGTGCGGGGAATGCCGGGCCGCGCCGTCGGCTGGGCCGAGGTCGCCGCTGCGGCCCACGCGGGTCAGGTGGCCGGCGAGAGCGCCGGCCTCGAGGAGACGCACGTGTTCAATGTCTCGCAGTCGAGCTTCGCGAACGGTACGCACGCGGTCGTGCTGGAGGTCGACGCCGAGACCGGGAGCGTGCGCATCCTACGCTGGATCGTGGCCCACGACTGCGGGCACGTGCTGGAGCCCGGGATCGTCGAGGGACAGATCCACGGTGGCGTCGTCCAGGGCCTTCCCGATGCCCTCAACGTGCAACTCGCCTACGACGACAGCGGCCAGCGGCTGACGGCGACGTTGATGGACTACACGCTCGCCACGGCTGCCGACGCGCCGCCGACCTTCGACATCCGCCACCTGGAATCCCCGACGCCGCTGAATCCCCTGGGCGCCAAGGGGGCGGGCGAGGGCGGCATCATGCCGGTGCACCCGCTCATCGCCCAGGCCGTGGAGGATGCCCTGGCGCCCTTCGGGGCGCGCGTCGACCGCGTGCCGGTGACCCGCGCAGAGATCCACGCGATGGTGAGCCGAGGGTCAGAAGGCGCCGGCCTACCGTCCGGTCGGACGTCGTCGATCAGTCGGTCGTGAGGACCCGGATCACGCGCGCCGCGCGCGGCGGGCGCGGACGGCCTCGGCCAGCTCGTGCAGCACGGGCACTGTCATGTCCCAGCTGAGGCACGCATCGGTGATGCTCTGCCCGTAGCGTGGAGGGACGCCGGCCCGCAGCTCCTGCCGGCCCTCGACGAGGAAGCTCTCCATCATCACCCCGCAGATGGTCGGCTCGCCCGCCGCCACTTGTGCGGCGATCGTGTGCGCCACCAGGGGCTGGCGGCGATAGTCCTTGCTACTGTTCCCGTGGCTGGTGTCGATCATGATCCGCGCGGGCATCTCGGCAGTCCGCAAGGACTCGACGACCTTCTGCACGTGCGCGGCATCGTAGTTGGGACCCGTGTGGCCGCCGCGGAGGATCACGTGGCAGTCGGCGTTGCCGGTGGTCTCGACGATCGCACAGAGCCCCTGCTCGGTGACACCCAGGAACGAATGCGGGTGCGCCGCGGAGCGGACGGCGTCGATGGCCACCTGCACGCCGCCGCCCGTGCTGTTCTTGAAGCCGACCGGCATGGACAGGCCCGAGGCCAGCTCGCGGTGCACCTGGCTCTCCGTCGTGCGCGCCCCGATGGCTCCCCACGACACGAGATCGGAGATGAACTGCGGCGAGATGGGGTCGAGGAATTCGCAGCCCGCCGGCAGCCCCATCTCGGCCAGGTCGAGCAGGAAACGGCGGCCCAGCCGGAGCCCCTCGTTGATGACGAAGCTGCCGTCCAGCCGCGGATCGTTGATGAGGCCCTTCCAGCCGACCGTCGTGCGCGGCTTCTCGAAGTACACCCGCATGACGATGCAGAGGTCGGCGGCGACCTCGTCGCCGAGCTTCCTCAAGCGTTGCGCGTAGTCCAGTCCGGCCGCCGGGTCGTGCACCGAGCAGGGGCCGACCACCACCACGAGCCGGTCGTCCTCTTGCCGGAGGATGCGCACGATCTCGGCGCGCCCGCGGGTGACCGTGGCCGCGCCCGCGTCGGAGAGCGGCAGCTCCTCGAGCAGGATGGTCGGCGGTACGAGCGGCCGGAAACGTCGGATGCGGAGATCGCGGGTTGGCTGGGGCATGAGCGGATTGTCGCGGGGCCGCCGCCCGGCGTCAAGTCTCGGAGGATTCCCCGAGCGGCTGAAACGGGGACGCCGACTGTTCCGTGAAGCGGTCGGGCACGATCCCGAAGGCCTCGATGAACCGCTGCCAGCCCGACGCGAACGCGATGGTCATGCCGAGATCGAGGATCTGATCATCGCTGAAGCGCTCGCGCAGCGCGGCCATGAACGCGGCGTCCACGGACGGGCGGTTGCCCGAGAGCGTGTCGGCCAGCCGGAGGGCGGCCTTGGTCCGCGCGGGCAGGTCGGAGGATTCGTAGTCGGCGAGCTTCGCCACCAGATCTTCCGTCGCGCCCCGGCGCACGGCCGAGGACGAGCGCGCGAGGCTTCAGTGCACGCACTGGTTGTTCCAGGCGAGCTTCACCCGCACCAGCTCGAACAGCTCGGGCTCGATGCTCGACGCGCCACCGTAGATGTAGCGGATGAATCCCCATGTGGCGTCGAGCAGCCCGGGGCGCCGCGCCATGGTCAGGAAGAGGTTGTCGTCCCGGTAGGCGTTGTCGTACCAGCGGTCGAGCTGGCGTTGCTGGTGCTCGTCGAGCTCGGCGCGCGAGGCCTTGGGCAGGAGTCCGCGGTCGTTCGCCATGGTGTCCTCCCGGATTGCGCGTGTTATCGCTCGCGGTAGTGGAGTCGAAGCTCACGCAGCAAGGCGCGCCGCCCCGTGGCGGAGGCCGGTCGCGGAAGATCGACCTGGACCCAGCCGCCTCGTCCCTTGACGTCGGCGCGCCGGCGTCCGCCGTCCACGAGGTGAAAGTGGAGAAAGGGCTGGCGCCGCATGTAGAAGATCCCGGCTTTCTTCTCGACGATCCCGGGCCAGGCGCGGACCTCGGCCAGGACATCGGCGAGATCATCGAGCAGTTCGGGTGGGCAGTGGGGCATGGATCAGACGAACTTCGGGATGACCTCCTCGGCGAAGGCGCGGAGCGCGTCCCAGTCGTACGGGCCCTCGCGGAACGCGATGCACAGGCGTGCGCAGCCGAGGTCGCGGAACCGCGCGACCATGTCCATCGCCTGCTTGGTGGTGCCGCGCAGCCATCCCGTGCGTCCGCCCCCGTCGCCCCAGTGCGAGCGGAAGATCTCCTCTCCCCGTGTCACCCCCTTGGCGTCGGCGCCGAGGTAGAAGCCGAGGTTGACGGTCCGCAGGATCGTCTTCGGATCACGGCCTTCCTTCTCACACCACTCCGTGAGCACATGACTCTTCTGTTTCCACTCCTCGGGGCCGATGTACGCCCCGTTCCAGCCGTCGGCGTACTTCGCCGCGGCGCGCAGCGTGCGCTTCTCGCCCCGCCCACCGATCCAGATCGGGATGCGCGGTTGCAGCGGCTTGGGATTGTTGGGAGCGTTCGAGAGCCGGAAGTGCTGGCCGGTGAAGTCGGCGCGGCGCTGCTCCGGGTCGAGGAGCAGGCGCATGATCTGGGCGTACTCCTCGAGCATGTCCTCGCGAGGTCCGATCCGCGGGAACTCGTATCCGTAGGCCTTCGCCTCGATCTCGTGCCAGCCGGCGCCGAGGCCGCAGTCCACGCGCCCGTTCGACAGGTGATCGATGGTGGTGAGCGACTTGGCGAGCAGCGCGGGGTTCCGGTACACGACGCAGTACACGCCACTGCCGAGGCGCACGCGGGTGGTCTCGACGGCGGCCGCCGTCAAGGTCGTGATCGCCTCGTAGCAGTCCATGTCACCGCCCCGCGGCGGGGACTCCTGGAAGTGGTCCGAGACCGAGAACCAGTCAAAGCCCATCTGGTCGGCGAACTTCCAGAGACGCCGCATCTCCCCGAGCGGGCCGCCCATGTGTCCGATGTGGATGCCGAAGGTCATCGTCATGTCGTGATCTCCTGACTCGTTGCGGATGGTCGTGCGCTGGCGGTGAGGGCGCCGTCGAGGTCGGGCGTTGCCCGCCTCGTGGCAGGCCAGGAACACCGGGCCCGGGCCGGTGACGTTGCCCGTGTCGTCCTGGCGCCGTCGGTTCGTGTCCCGACCATGCGTCGAATCATACCGCGAGGGGTGGCCTGAAGACTTCGGTAGAATGCGGAGCGCCGGAGTGCCGGCACCACGCGTACGGAGAGGATCATGAAGATACTCGTGAACCTCCTGAAGGGCGACTGGGTCGGCATTCACTTCGCCGTGAACATCTTCATCGCCACGTCGCTGCTGTGGCTGATCCTCCGCGCGGCGGCGGGACTCGACCCGATCTGGGCCATCAGCTCGATGATCGCGGCCAGTGACCCCAACGTGAAGCAGGCGGTGCGCACCTTCTGGGGACGCATCACCAACGCCGCGGTCGGCTGCGCCACGGGGCTGGTGTTCCTGGTGATCGGCGGCGAGAGGGCGTGGAACCTGCCGCTCTGCCTGGCCGTGACGGTGCTGCTCAACACGTACGTGGTGCGGGTCCAGACGATGTGGCGGCAGGCGCCGATCACCGCGGCCCTGATCATCGCCGCCGGCCTGACCCGCCATTCCGAGCTGCGGGCGATCGAGGTGGGAATCCGGAGAGTCGCCGAAGTCATGCTGGGCTGCGTGATCGGCCTGGGGGTGGCGTGGCTGATGTCCAAGATCTGGCCACTGGACGCCGAGCCGGGACGCGCGGCGGTCCGGCCCTGACCGGCGGCCGGGGTAGTGCCTCAGTTTGCCCCGAGCGACGCGCGGGAAACCGGGCGGGTGGCGGCGGGGCGCCTGTGGGGCCGGCCGCACGGAGTGGGCCCCCTGAGACCCGGCCGCAGCTCGAAGAGCTGCGATTCGGGCGAATGGGTGGGCGAATGGGTGACGGAGCCGGCCGGCCCCACAGGTGCCCCGCCGATAGGCCCCGCCCGGCTCACGGGTGAGTCGATCGAGAAAACTGAGATAATACCGCGGCCGATGCTTCCTTGACATGGCGTGGTCCCGGTGATACGAGGCAACTACGCCGGTGGCGCGCCGCGGGGGTCGTTCCTCCGGGCATGAGCGCGCAGATCTTCGCGACCTCAACGACGAGAGGAGAACGGCGATGATCCCAGTCACCATCAACGGCAGGCGATACGACGTCGACCTGCCCCCGGACACTCCCCTTCTCTGGACCCTGCGGGATCAGCTGGGGCTCACGGGCACAAAGTTCGGCTGTGGCATGGCGCTCTGCGGCGCGTGCACCGTGCACGTCGACGGCCAGCCCGTGCGCGCCTGCATCACTCCGCTCGCCGCCGTGGCGAACAAGATGATCGTCACCATCGAGGGGGTGGGCGCCGACAAGGTCGGGCGGGCCGTCCAGGTGGCGTGGGTCGATGTGGGCGTCCCGCAGTGCGGTTACTGTCAGGCCGGGCAGATCATGGCCGCCACGGCGCTTCTCAAGCGCTCGCCCAAACCCACCGATGCCGACATCGACGATGCCATGAGCGGCAATATCTGCCGGTGTGGCACCTACGTCCGGATTCGGGCCGCCATCAAGCAGGCCGCGGCCCAGGGAGGGACGAAATGAACACGACACGCGATCCAATGCCCGGTGCGGCAAGCGAGCGATCGCGCGTCGGCGAGGTGGTGCTCGCGAACATCAGCCGGCGACGGTTTCTCCAGGGCGTATCCGCTCTCGGCGGACTCGTGCTCGCGGCGGGATTTCCCTCGACGCTCCGTGCCGCCGATCCTCCCAAGTACGGCGCGGACGGGATGCCGAACGGCTGGGTGGACAACCCGCTGGTGTTCGTCGCCATCAGCCCCGATGGCACCGTCTCGATCGTGTGCCACCGCTCGGAGATGGGGCAGGGCGTCAGGACCGGCATGCCCATGATCGTGGCCGACGAGCTCGAGGCGGACTGGAAGCGCGTCAAGGTGGTGCAGGCCACCGGCGACGAGAAGCGCTACGGCAATCAGGACACCGACGGCTCGCGCAGCACGCGGCACTTCCTGGATCCGATGCGCCGCTGCGGCGCCGCGGCCCGGATGATGCTCGAAGCGGCGGCGGCCGCGCAATGGAAGGTGGCCGTCACCGAGGTCGAGGCCAAGAACCACGAGGTGGTGCACCGCCCGACCGGACGGCGTCTCGGATACGGGGCGCTGGCCAAGGCTGCGGCGAGCCAGCCCGTCCCGCCGCGCGATACGGTGCAGCTCAAGGATCCGTCGAAGTTCCGGTACATCGGCAAGGGACAGCTCAAGCTGGTCGATGGCAAGGACATCGCCACGGGCAAGGCGCAGTACGGCATCGACACGCGACTTCCCGGCATGCTCTACGCGGTGATCGCGCGTCCGCCGGTGCTGGGCGGCAAGGTGGTGAGCTACGACGCCCAGGAAACGCTCAAGGTCCCTGGAGTGGTGCGCGTGGTGCAGATCGAACCGACCCCGCCCCCGATCGAGTTCAATCCGCTCGGCGGTGTCGCCGTCATCGCCAGCAACACGTGGGCGGCGATCAAGGGCCGCAACGCGCTCAAGATCGTCTGGGACGACGGTCCCAACGGGAGCTACGACTCGGTGGCGTTCAAGGCCACGCTGGAGGAGGCGGCGCGGAAGCCCGGCAAGGTCGTGCGCAACAACGGCGACTTCGACGCGGCCGCGGCGAGCGCTGCGAAGCGCGTCTCCGCCGAGTACTACATTCCGCATCTCGCGCACGCCACCATGGAGCCGCCGGCGGCGACCGTGCGCCTCGTCAACGGCAAGTGCGGGGTGTGGGGATGCTTCCAGTCTCCCCAGGCGGCGCGGGACCGGGTCGCGAAGCGGCTCGGCATGTCCTCGGACGACGTGACCGTGAACGTCACGCTGCTCGGAGGGGGCTTCGGACGGAAGTCCAAGGTCGACTTCGCCGTGGAGGCGGCTATCCTGTCGAAGGCGATGGACGGCAAGCCGGTCAAGGTGACGTGGACGCGCGACGACGACCTGCACAACTCCTACTACCACACGGTGTCGGTGGAGCACCTCGAGGCCGGAGTCGACGCGCAGGGCAAGCCGGTGGCCTGGCTGCACCGGAGTGTGGCGCCGACCATCTTCTCGACGTTCGTACCCGGAGCGAAGCAGGAAGCGGCGCTCGAGCTGGGGATGGGCGTCATCAACGTGCCGTTCGCCATTCCCAACGTCCGCATCGAGAACCCCGAGGCCGAGGCGCACACCCGCATCGGCTGGTTCCGCTCCGTCTCGAACATCCCCCACGCATTTGCCGTCCAGTCGTTCGTCGCCGAGCTGGCCGCCGCCGCGGGCCGCGACCAGAAGGACTTCCTCCTGGAGGTGATCGGACCCCCGCGCGTGGTGAGTCCGCAAGATCTGGGAGACACCTGGAACCACGGAGAGTCGCCGGAGCGATATCCCGTGGATACCGGGCGCCTGCGACGAGTCATCGAGACGGTGGCCCAGGAGGGAGGCTGGGGCCGGCCGATGCCGAAGGGGCATGGGCTCGGCATCGCCGCGCACTACAGCTTCGTGAGCTACATCGCCGCCATCGCCGAGGTGGCGGTCGATGACAAGGGGGTGCTGACGATCCCCCGGGTCGACGTCGCGGTCGACTGCGGCGCGACCGTCAACCCCGACCGCGTCCGCGCGCAGATGGAGGGCGCGTGCGTCATGGGTATGGGTATCGCCATGCTGGGAGAGATCAGCTACAAGGCCGGCCGCGTGGAACAGAACAACTTCGACGCCTACGAGGTCACGCGCATGTCGGCGGCGCCGCGCGTGATCCGCGTCCACATCCTTCCCGGAGACTACAGCAAGCCGTTGGGTGGCGTGGGCGAACCTGGAGTGCCGCCCGTGCCGCCGGCCATCTGCAATGCGATCTTCGCCGCGACCGGCAAGCGAATCCGCCGCCTGCCGATCAAGGATCAACTCACGGCGTAGGCAGCGTCCCGCCGAGTGGGGCAGGGTGAGGGGCGGCGACCCGCCGCTCCTCACCCTTCGCGCAGTAGCTACAAACTCTTCAGGAACTCCACCATGGCCGCGTTGACCTCCCGGGGCCGCTCTTGCTGCGTCCAGTGCCCGCAGCCCGGAAGCATGATCGTCTGGCGCAAGCCCGGGACGAACTTCTTGAGATTCGGGATGAGCTGGTCCATGCCGCGGAACGCGACCACCAGATCGCGATCTCCTGCGACGTAGAGCGCCGGCACGGTCACGGGCGCCCCCGCGTACGGGGCCAGCAGCTCCCAGTTGCGGTCGATGTTGCGATACCAGTTGAGCCCGCCGCGAAAGCCGGCGCGAGCGAACTCCCCCGCGAAGTAGTCGAGGTCGGCCTCGGTGAGCCATGGCGGCAGCGGTGGGTCCTCTCCGCCACCGAGGAACCCGCCGCCCCGTGGCACCATGCCGACGGCGTCGGAACTGGGCCGGGCCGTTTCAACGCGGGCATCGCCCGAGGCCCCGTAGGCCAGGCGGCGTATGGTACTGCGCGGGTTGCGCTCGAGCTCCGCCTCGGCGACGCCGGGCTCCTGGAAGTAGAGCTGATAGAAGACCGCGTCGTCGGTCTTCGGCATGGCAGTGGTTGGCCGCACGGGACCGCGCGGCCTGAACGGCACGCTCAGCGCGATGACGGCGCGAAAGCGGTCCGGACGGAGCAGCGCCGAGTGCCACGCCACGGGGGCGCCCCAGTCGTGGCCGGCGATTACGGCCGACTCCGCGCCGAGCGCGTCGAGCAGGCCCACCATGTCGCCGACCAGGTGGAAGAGCGTATAGCGGTCGATCTCCTGGGGGCGGTCGGTCTGACCGTAGCCGCGCATGTCGGGCGCCACGGCGTGGAAGCCGGCATCCGCCAGCGCCGGAAGCTGGTGGCGCCAGGAGTACCAGCTCTCGGGGAAGCCATGACAGAGGATGACGAGCGGGCCGGCACCCTGCTCGGCGATGTGCATGCGGATGCCGTTCGTCTCGAGGCTACGGTGTCGTATCTGGCTCACGGTGACCTCCCCGCGCGTGACGTCGGCCTTCCGTCACGGGATCAGGATCAGCTTGCCCGTGGACGCTCGTGATTCGAGATAGCGATGCGCGTCGGCCGCCTCGGCCAGCGGGAACGTCTTCCCGATGTGCAGCTTGAGCCGGCCCTCGCGCATGAGCTGAAAGCACCGGTCCGCGCTGTCACGCATCTTGTCGGGGAACCCGCGCGTGATCGTCGGCAACATGAAGCCGCTGACCTTCACCGACTTGGGGAAGAGCGTGAAGAGATTGAGCGCATCCGGCGCGCCCCCCGAGCGTCCGTAGAGGATGAGATGGCCGAACGGCGCCAGGCAGCGAAGGCCTTCCTCGAACGTCGGTTTGCCGACGGCATCCAGCACGAGGTCGACGCCGCGGCCGCCCGTGAGCCGCAATGCCTCGTCGGCGAAGTTCTCCGTCGCGTAGTTGATGACCGCGTCGGCGCCGCTGGCGGTGACGAGCTCGGCCTTCGCGTCGCTCGACACGGTCGCCAGGACGCGGGCGTGGACCGCCTTGGCCAGCTGAACGGCGAGGAGGCCGACACCGCCTGCCGCGGAGTGGACGAGGACCGTGCGGCCGGGCCCCGTGGTGTGGGCGGTGTGGAGCAGATGGTAGGCGGTCAGCCCCTGGATCAGGACCGCGGCGCCGTCGACGAAGCTCACGCTGTCCGGCAGCGCGATGACCTGACTGGCGTGCGCCAGGCAGTACTCCGCGTAGGTCTTGCTCGCAAAGGCGACGACGCGCGCGCCGACCTCGAGGCCCGTCACGCCGTCCCCGATCGCCTCGATCACGCCGGCGGCCTCCAGTCCCGGCGTGTCGGGGAGCTTGGGAGCGACCGCGTACGTGCCCTGGCGGAACAGCGTGTCGGCGAAGTTCACGCCGACCGCGTGGATCTTCAACAACACCATGCCCGGGCGTACCTCCGGCCGGGGCACCTCGGCCAGCGTCAGCACCTCGGGCGCGCCGGTCTCTTTGAAGACGATGGCCTTCATCCGTCCCTCCCTCATCGCGAGGCCGTGCCCCGCCCAATGTGGGCTGACGATACCCCGCGGCCGCGAGCGGAGCAAGGGCCGAGGTGTCGCCCGCCGAGCGAAGGCTGCTACCATGCGTGTGGGAGGAATGACCGTGCCACTGTCCGGTGTCCGTGTCGTCGACCTCACCCGGATTCTCGCCGGGCCGTTCTGCAGCGTCCTCCTCGCGGACATGGGCGCCGAGGTGATCAAGATCGAATCTCCGGGCCAGGGAGATCCGGTGCGCCAGCAGGGGGTCATCGTCAACGGGCTGTCGTGGTACTTCGCCCAGTTCAACCGGAACAAGAAGTCGATCACGCTCGACCTTCACGCCGAGGAGGGCAAGGCGATCCTGGCCCGCCTCATCGCGCGCGCCGACGTGCTGCTCGAGAACTACCGTCCGGGCGTGCTCGACCGAATGGGGTTTGACGAGGCGCGGCTTCGCGAGCTGAATCCGGATCTGGTGCTGTGCGGCATCAACGGCTACGGCAGCACCGGACCCTACGCGGACCGGCCCTCGTTCGACTTCATCGCCCAGGCCATGAGCGGCTTCATGTCGGTGAACGGCAAGGACGGCGAGGAGCCGATGCGCGCGGCCATGCCGATCAGCGATCTCGTCGCCGGGTTGTACGGCGCGTTCGGCGTGGCCTGTGCCCTCGTGGCCAGGCGCGGGGGGCGAGCGCGGGGCCAGCGCGTGGAGGCCAGCATGGTGAACGGACTCGTCAGTCTCCTGGCATACCTCTCCGCCAACTACCTGGCGACCGGGCAGCTGCCACCGCGCACCGGGAACGAGCATCCCATCGCGGCACCGTACGGCCTGTACGCCGCCGCCGACGGCGAGGTCGCGATCGCTCCCAGCACGGACGACGTGGTGCGGCGCCTGTTCCGCGCGCTCGGCATCGAACCCATGCTCGACCGCCCGGAGTTTGCCGGCTACACGGAGCGTCTGCAGCACCGGGACGCGGTGAATGCGCTCGTCGGCGAGCGCATTCGCGAGCATACGGTGGAGCACTGGATCGAGCGCCTGAACCAGGCGGGCGTGCCGTGCGGGCGGGTCGCGGATCTCCGCGCCGTGTTCGACGACCCCCAGGTGCTCGCGCAGGAGATGCTCCTCGAGGTGGACCATCCCGGTCACGGCACGGTGCGGATGAGCGGCTTCCCCGTCAAGCTCAGCGCGACGCCGTGCCGCGTGCGCCTTCCTGCGCCTGACCTCGGCGCCGATACCGAGGACGTGCTCCGGGAGCTGGGACTCGAGAACGAGATCGCCAGGCTCCGAGAGCAGCGGATCATCTGAGCGGAACCCGGTCGGCCGGAGTCACGGCAGGTCCACGACACCGCCTCCCGATACCGGAGCGATCGACCCGGCGATGAGCCGACGGTGATCGGCCGTGTGGTCCGCGGCGCGCGCCAAGGTGAACGGGATCGCGAGCGCCGCCGCGAGCGCGGCCAGACTGAACACGGCGACCCATCGCAAGGTGGTCTGGTAGCCCATCACGATGGCATTGTTCTGGATCCACGCGTGGAGCGTCGCCGCCGCCTGCGCGGCGGCCTCGGGTCCCGAGCTTCCACGCTCGATCGCGTGCTCCTCGATGGCGCGCCGCACCTCATCGGTCGGCGCGAGGCCAGGAATCATCCCGATCCTGAGACTCTCGTGGGCGGTGTTGGCCGCGATAGGCGATGAACACCGCCTCGCCGGCGATCGCGGCCAGCAGGGCGGTGCCCGCCCAGTCGAATCGCCCTTCTGGGAGCGAGGCCGGCGCGTCGCGCGGCAGGGCCCG
>Ga0335077_10003151_pt1 | contig 19857 bp, 19 predicted proteins | sample Lox_Sample_31_FD_207151 | JGI IMG/M metagenome (GOLD analysis project Ga0335077, IMG submission 207151) | Soil microbial communities from Loxahatchee National Wildlife Refuge, Florida, United States - Lox_Sample_3.1 | ecosystem: Environmental > Terrestrial > Soil > Wetlands | place: USA...
CACGGCGACGGCGGCGCGGCGGGCCAGGGCGGCGAGCCGGCCGAGCTTGCCCGGATCGACCACCTCGTTCGCCACCAGCACGTCGTCGGCCCCGGCGTCGACCATGGCCTCCGCCTCGCCGACCGTGGCGCAGGTCAGGCCGGAGGTGCCCGGCGTCAGCTGGCGGAGCGCGAGGGCCGGCGTGCGGTGCGCCTTCACATGCGGGCGGATCTTCTTCGCCGTGCCGCGGCACCATCGCTCGGCGGCGGCGACGTTCGCCTCGAAGGCGCCCATGTCCACGACCAGCACGGGTGACGGGAGGGCCGATGCGTCCATCGCCGGGTATCTACCCGGCCCGGCGGCCTCGTACCTGATGGCCCCGGGGGCGGGACGCGACGGGATCAGCGCCGGGTGGTGAGGTCCTGCGTGCCGACCACCCGGAGCAGGCGCAGCGCCTCGTGGGACGGGGTCCCGGGCGGCGCCGTGTACAGCACCACCCACTGGTCCCGGCCGGGGTCGTGCAGCGCCTCACAGTCGAGGTCGAGCCAGCCGACGGCGGGATGGCGGAGGCGCTTGTGAGCCGACCGGCGGGCCTGGACGTCGCGCTCGGCCCAGAGGCGGCGGAACTCGGCGCTGGCGGCCAGGAGCCGGCCGGTCAGCTGGCGGATCCCGCCGTCGCCCGGGTACCGGGCCGCGGCCGCGCGGAGATCGGCCACCGACTCGCGGGCGAACCGCCGGGCGCCCTCCGCGTCGTGCCGCCCGCGCACGTCCGGGTCGCTGAAGAACCGCCAGATGATGTTGCGCTCGCTGGCCGGCAGCGCCGAGAAGTCCGTGATCAGGGCGGCCGCCATCGCGTTCCAGGCCAGCACGTCGTACTTGGCGTCGCAGACCATCGCCGGGGTGTCATCGAGCCGGCCGAGCAGGTGCAGCAGGCCCGGCCGCACGTCACGCACCGGCCCGGGCGGCGGCCCGGGCACCTCGCCCGCGAGGTGGTGCAGGTAGGCCGCTTCATCGTGGGACAGGCACAGCGCCCGGCAGATCGCGGCGATCATCTGCCGCGACGGCCGCGGCCCCCGGCCCTGCTCGAGGCGGATGTAGTAGTCCACCGACATCCCGGCCAGCTGGGCGACCTCCTGCCGGCGCAGGCCGGGGGTGCGCCGGCGCTGGCCGGCCTCCAGCCCGACGTCGGCCGGCTGCACCCGCGCGCGCCGCTGCCGCAAGAACGCGGCCAGCTCGGCCCGGTCGACACCGCTCACGGGTTCAGTGTGACCCGCTGGCCGCCGCCGCCACCATGGGACCGCCGGTACCAGCCTCGGCCGTGCTCTCCCGGCGGTGGCCCCCGGCGGGCAGGGTGGGGCCATGACCGCCAGCACCGATCACCAGATCGTCCTGATCACCGGCGCGAACAAGGGCATCGGGTTCGCCGCCGCGCGTGAGCTCGCCCGGGCCGGGCACACGGTCCTGCTCGGCGCCCGGGATCCGGGGCGCGGCGCGGCGGCGGCCGCCGCGCTGGCCGGGCCGGGCCTCGGCGTGCGGTTCGTCCGCCTGGACGTGACCGATCCCGCCACGATCGCCGCCGCGGCCGAGCTGATCGAGGCGGAGTACGGCCGCCTGGACATCCTCATCAACAACGCCGGCATCTCCCGCGACCGGCCGCACCCGCCGGACGGGCTGCCCGTCGCGGCGCTGCGCGAGATCTACGAGACCAACGTGTTCGGCGTCGTCGCCGTCACCAACGCCATGCTGCCGCTGCTGCGCAGGTCGCCGGCCGCCCGCATCGGCAACGTGTCCAGCGGGCTCGGCACCGTCGCCCTGCTCAGCGACCCGGACTCGCCGCTGTGGCAGCACGCGAACCTGCTCGGCTACAACTCGTCCAAGGCCGCGCTGAACGCGATCACCCTCATCTACGCCGGCACGCTGCGCGGCACCGGCATCAGGGTCAACGCCCTGTCACCCGGGTTCTGCGCCACCGACCTGAACGGCCACACCGGCCAGCTGAGCGCGGACGAGGGCGGAGCCCACATCGCCCGCCAGGCCACCCTGCCCGGCGACGGCCCCACCGGCGTGTTCCTCAGCGAGAACGGCGGCACCCACCCGTGGTGAGCCTCATCCCCGGCCGATGAACGGCATCGTCGTGGCGGTGATGGTCAGGAACTGCACGTTGGCGTCCAGCGGCAGCGACGCCATGAACAGCACCGCGCCGGCGACGTGCTCGGCGTCGAAGGTGGGCTCGGGCACCACGGAGCCGTCGGCCTGCAGCGCGCCGCGGCTGATGCCCTCGGTCATGTCGGTGGCCGCGTTGCCGATGTCGATCTGGCCGCAGGCGATGCCGAACCTGCGGCCGTCCAGCGAGATGGACTTGGTCAGGCCGGTCAGCGCGTGCTTGGTGGCGGTGTAGGCGACGCTGCCGGGCCGGGGGCTGTGCGCGGACACCGAGCCGTTGTTGATGATCCGGCCGCCGCCGGGGGTCTGCGCTTTCATCATCCGCACCGCCTGCTGCGCGCACAGGAAGGCGCCGCTGAGGTTGGTGTCCACCACCTGCCGCCAGTCGGCCCAGGAGAGCTCGTCCACCGCGCCCGCCGGGCCGAACACGCCCGCGTTGTTGACCAGCAGGTCGACCCGCCCCCACCGCCGGTCAACCGCGGCGAACAGCCCGGCGACGGATTCGGGCGCCGTGACGTCGGCGGATACCGCCAGCGCGGAGCCCGCCGCCCACGCGCCGGGGGCCACGCTCGCGCGCACGGCGTGCTCGCGGCGGCCCGCCGCCGCCACCCGCCACCCGGCCGACAGCAATACCCGGGTGATGCACCGGCCAAGTCCCGACCCCGCCCCGGTCACCACGGCCACACCGGTGGTTGCCATTTCGTGTCCTCTCCGGTTCCCACCAGTCGCCACCGACAAAACCGCCCCAACACGCCCAGAACGAATATGTCGGCGTACTTCCAACCACGACCACTAGTGTTACCCGTTGCTACCGTCCGGACTGGTTCCCCTGCACCCGCCGGGGGATGCTCTTTCTGATGTGTCCATAACACTCAGGTGGCACGCGTGACCGACGAAGACACCGATCCCGCCAGCGCAGCTGACCCGGGCGACGTGGACGTGTGCGGGAAGGCCCCGGCCGGGGTGGCGGGCGATACCGGAGCGGTGCCCGGCGAACTGGCCGACCGGCTCGGCCAGGTGGAGGCGCAGCTCGCCGAGTTCCACCGGCGCTCGGCCCACCGGGAGCTGGTCATCGACCGGCTGCACGAGGAGAACCAGCAGCTCCGGGCCGGCCTCCGCAAGATCATCCTGGAGCCCGTGGTGGCCGACCTCATCCGGCTGGATGACCAGCTCAACCGCGAGGTCCGCCGGCTCGAGGCCGGCGGCCAGGACCCACAGCTGCTCTGGTCATTCGCCGAGGACGTCCGGCAGATCCTGGACCGGTGCGGCATCGACGTCTTCTCGGCCGAGCCCGGCGATCCGTTCGACCGCGACCGGCACCGCCCGCTGGCGGTGGTGGCGTGCCAGGACGAGGCCCGGCACAACACGGTGGCCGAGGTCGTGGCCGCCGGGTTCGCCGAGCGCGAGACCGGCCGGGTACGGCGGCCGGTGCAGGCGCGCTTCTACCAGTACACGCCGCAATCACGGTGAGGCGACATGGCAACCTACGGCATCGACCTCGGCACGACGAACTCCTGCATCGCTTACGTGGACGACACGGGCCGCCCGGTGGTGCTGAAGAGCGCGGTGGGAGAGGACACCACGCCCTCGGTCGTCTACTTCGAATCGCCGGAGAACGTGGTCGTCGGCAGGCAGGCCAAGGACTCCGCCGTGCTCGCCCCGGACCTGGTCGCAGAGCTGGTCAAGCGGCAGATGGGCCAGGACGTGCACTACACCTTCCACGGGCAGGCGCACACCCCCGAGTCGATCTCCGCGCTGATCCTGCGCGAGCTGGCGCGCGCCGCGCAGGAGCAGACCGGCGAGGAGGTCCGTGATGTGGTCATCACCGTGCCGGCCTACTTCGGCGTGCTGGAACGCGACGCCACGCGCAAGGCCGGGGAGATCGCCGGGCTGAACGTGCTCGACGTCCTCGCCGAGCCGGTGGCCGCCGCGCTGGAGTACCAGGCGCTCGGGGAGCACACCGGCGTGCGCCACATCTTCGTCTACGACCTCGGCGGCGGGACGTTCGACACCACGGTGATCCGCCTCGAAGGCGACGACATCACGGTCGTCTGCACCGACGGCAACCACCAGCTGGGCGGGGCCGACTGGGATGCCAAGATCATCGACTTCCTGCTGCGCGGCTTCACCGACCAGTACCCGCAGCTCGATCCCAGCGGCGACGAGCAGTTCATGCAGGACCTCGCGACATCGGCCGAGCAGCTCAAGAAGGCGCTCAGCGCGACCCTGGCGCGCAAGCACAACGTGCGGTTCGACGGCCGCGTCGCCCAGCTCGAGCTGACCCGCGAGCAGCTGGAGGAGATCACCTCCGAGCTGCTCGAGCGCACCATGGAGATCACCGAGCGGACGATCGCCACCGCGCGAGACAAGGGCGTCGAGCACTTCGACGACGTCCTGCTGGTGGGCGGCATGACCATCATGCCGGCGATCACCCAGACGCTGAGGGAGCGGTTCGGGCTGCAGGCACGGCAGCAGGACCCGCACCTGGCGGTGGCCAAGGGAGCCGCGCTGTTCGCCCTGATGCGCAAGGTCAAGGTGAGCATGCCGGGCGAGGGCGGGTCGGCGCAGGAGGTGGCCGACCAGCTGGGGATCCCCGTCGACCAGGTCGAGGCCATGGCCGCCCGGCACGTGGCGACGGTCGTGCCGCGTGCCTTCGGGCTCAAGGTCATCGACACCGATGACCCGCTGTTCAGGACCGACCGCGCCCGGGCCCGCAGGTACATCGCGCACCTGCTCACGGCGAACACGCCGCTGCCCGCCGACACCGGGCCGGAGACCTTCCGCACGATCGCCGACAACCAGCGCGAGGTCAAGCTGGAGGTCTGGGAGCAGGCCGGGTCGGTCGCCTCGGAGGAGCTCGAGCACAACACCCACATCGGCGAGGGCGTGCTCCGGGACCTGCCGGCCCGCCCGGCCGGGGCGCCGTTCCAGGTCGTCTTCCACCTGACCGAGACCGGGCTGCTCCAGGTGCACGGCCGGGAGGCCGGCTCCGGGAGCGAGGTCCGCTTCGATATCCAGATCGGCGGCCTCGACGAGGCGGCGGTGCAGGAGGCCACCAGCACGGTGGCCCGCTACGAGGTGAGCGGGTAGGGTGCCCTGGGACCGCGAGCAGTACCGCCTGGAGGTGCTGGAGCCGGCCCGGCAGGCCGGCAACGTGCCCCCACCGGATCTGTATGTGCGGTACGGGCTGCCCAGCGACATCTCCGACCCCGTCGCGTTCGGCCGGCAGATCCACGAGGCCCTCGGCTACTGGCGTGAGCTGCGGAGCAGGCGGATCTACGCCCGGCTCGCCGACGCGCTGATCGCGCAGCATGCCGAGCTGGCCCAGGACGGGCCGCTCACCCTGGAGAAGTTCACCGAGCGGCACGCACGGGCGCACCAGGAGCAGATAGATCAGCTCGCCCGGCTGGCGGACGCCGAGGCCGGCGCGGCGACCCACGTGGGCCCGGCCACGGTGGCGCGGCTGCGCAGCGCGCTCGGCCGGTCCGTCACCGACGCCGAGGTCACCGCGGCGCTCCAGCGGGCCGGGGTCCGGGTCGTGGCCACGTTCCCCCAGCTGCCCGCCGCGCCGCACCCGAAGCAGGCCGACCTGGCCCAGCACGTGCGCCAGCTCAGCAAGCGGCTGTCCGCGGAGGTCGTCTTCGGCGACGCCGTCCGCCATGGCTTCCGCGTGCTGGGCGGCTTCCGGCTGGCCGACGCCCGGCGGCTCGATCAGGCGGCGCTCGACGAGGCGCGCCGCCAGGCGGACGCGCTGCCCTACTCCGCCCCGGGCAAGGCGACCACCGAGAACGTCCTGGCCATCCTGCGCGCCGCCGCGCGGACGCCGGGTGACCTCGATGCGCTGCTGCTGTCGGAGGTCACCGAGTGGCTGCGGCAGTTCGCGGGCCGGGGCTTCGTCCAGCGGGCCATCGCCGGGCAGGCGCACGAGCTCGGCCTGGTGGAGGACGAGGCCGGGCTGATAGCCGCCGCCATGTTCGCCGGGGGCACGCTCGAGCCCGCACGCCAGCAGGTGGAGGAGGAGCTGACCGCGGGCAGGCTGCGCACCGCCCAGCGGCTGGCCGCCGGGCTGCCCGCCGACGATCCGCTGCGGGAGCGCGTCACGGCCCTGGACGCCCAGGTCACCGCGCTCGTCCGCCGCGCCGACGCCGAACTGGCCCAGGGACGGCGCGAGCTGGCCGCCACCCGGCTGGCCGAGGCGGCCCGGACCGCCAGCGACGACGCCGGGCTGGCCGAGCGGCTGGCCGCGCTGCCGCCCCCGCCGCCCCGCAATCCCGCCGCCCGGGTGGACGGGGATCACGTGCTGGTCAGCTGGGGGCCCAGCCCCGCCCTCGCGGGCCGCGTCCGCTACCGGGTCAGGCGCGGCCAGGACCGGGCGCCCGTCTCGCCCGCCGAGGGCACGGCCGTGGGCACGGCGACCCGGCGGAACGACGTCACCGACGCCGGGCCACCGCTCGGCGCCGACCTCGTCTACAGCATCTTCGCCGACCGCGGCGGCGAGGCCTGCTCGCCGCCCGCCGTCACCCAGCCGGTGGTGTTCGCGCCGGACGTCACCGGCATCACGGTCACCGCCGCCGACACCTCGGTCGCCATCTCCTGGCGCGCGCATCCCGGCACCGACGCCGTCCTGGCCGTGCGCGGCGAGGGCCACCCGCCGCGCGGGACGGACGACGGGACGGCGGTCGAGGCGTCGCTGGCCGGCCTCACCGACGCCGGGCTGCGCACCGGGACCGAGTACTTCTACCGGATAGCGGCGACGTACCGGGCGCCGGGCGGCCAGCGCCGCCAGTCGGCCGGGATCGTGGTGCCGGCGGTGCCCGAGCCCCAGCCGGAGGCGGTCACCGACCTGGACGTGGCGGTGCTGGACGACGGCCTGCCCATGATCGTGGCCAGCTGGACGCCGCCGCGGCACGGCCAGGTGCGGCTGGCGGTGAGCGACGAGCCGCCGCCCTGGCCGGCCGGCACCCGCATCGGCCGGGCGGACGCGGCCGGGCTCAGCGAGATCTCCGCGCCGCCGCGGCGCGGCGGCGACGGCCGCGACTCCCTCCAGCTGCGGCTGCCCTCCCGGCGTCACCACCTGACCGCGCTGACCTGGGGGGCCAGCGCGGTCGTGGTGGGCAGCACCGCGGAGGTCGTCCTCGCCGAGCCCGTCCACCGCCTGTCCGCCGACCGGATGCACGACGCGGTCCAGCTGGCCTGGGTGTGGCCCCGCGACGCCACCGACGCGGTGATCCGCTGGCCCGGCGGTGAGCGCCGCTGCTCCCGGCGGGCCTATGACGACGAAGGCGGCGTCACGATCACCGTCGGGCCGGCCGAGACGCCCATCGAGGTCCGCGCGCTCTACCCGCATCCCGGCGGGCGGCTCACCGCACCGCCCGCCCACGTCCGGGTGCCCGGGCGGGGGGTCGCGGTCAGCTACCGGATCCGCCGCCCGGGCCCGCTGCGCCCGCGGCAGCGCATCGTCGAGCTCATCCCCGAGCGGCCCACCCACCTGCCCGCGCTCGTGCTCGTGCGGACCACCGGCCCGTACGCCCCCGACGACCCGGCCGGCGGCGAGACGGTCGGGCGGATCGAGCCGCAGCCCATCGCGCCCGGCCGGCCGGTGACGGTCACCGTGGACCTGCCCAAGGGGCCGGCCTGGCTGGCCTGCTTCGTCGACCCCGCCGCGCCCGCCGCGGACGCCCGGGCCGTCCTGCTCTTCCCCCCGCCCGCCGGGGAGATGAGGATCCGGTGAGCCCCGCGTCCGGCCCGCGCCTGTCCTGCCCGTACTGCTACGAGAACTTCGCCGAGCAGGAGATCCGGTTCCGGTGCACCGGCCGGATCAGCCGGGACGGCCGGCACTGCGACCCCGAGATCGACGAGGTGCTGCGCAGCCGCACCGGGTTCAGCGGGGCGCTGCCGCCGGTCTTCGCCGCCAACGGCCGGCTGACCTCGGCCCCCTGCCCGCGGTGCGGGGCCGGGACCACGACCCGGGTCTGCCCCGCCTGCCACAGCCAGCTGCCGGTGCACTTCGGCAAGGTGCGCAGCCGCCTGATCGTGCTGGCCGGCGCGAAGGAGTCCGGCAAGACCGTCTTCATGACCGTGCTCGTCCACGAGCTGATGCACCAGCTCGGGGAGCAGCTCAAGGCGGCGATCAGCGGCGCCGACGACAGCACCCGCCACCGGTTCGCCAGCGAGTACGAGAAACCGCTCTATCGCGAGTCGCAGCTGCTGGCCCCGACGACGACGGCGGGCATGCGGAACCGGGTGCCGCTGGTGTTCCGCTTCACCACCGGCGGCCGCGGCCTGTTCGGCCTGGACGGCCGGCTGGGCCAGGGCTGGCCGGGCCGGGGCTGGCCGGGCCGGGGCGGGCCGGGCCGGGCCGGGCCACGGCACACGCTGCTGTCGTTCTTCGACCCGGCGGGCGAGGACCTGCGCTCCCAGCAGTCCGTGGAGCAGAACATGCGGTATCTCGCCGCCGCCGATGGCATCGTGCTGCTGCTGGACCCGCTGCAGATGCGCGGGGCACGGCAGCTGGCCCCGCCCGGCAGCCTGCTGCCGACGCCCGGCACCACCGACGACGAGCCGGCCACCGTGCTGGGGAACATCACCGACCTCGTCCTGGCCACCGCGGGGCGCAGGCCGAACGAGCTGATCAGCAAGCCGCTCGCCATCGTGTTCTCCAAGATGGACGTGCTGCGGCACGACCTGCCGGAGACCAGCCCGCTGCGGCGCCCCCCGGTCCGGGCGCCGTACCTCGACGAGCGGGACAGCCAGGAGGTGCACACCGAGATCCAGCGGCTGCTGGCCCGCTGGGAGGGATCCCGGATCGACCAGATCGCCCAGCTGAACTACCGCACCTACCGCTACTTCGGGGTGTCCGCGCTCGGCGAGACGCCCACGCAGGACAACCGCGCGCCGGCCCGCGGCATCCGCCCCTACCGGGTCGCCGACCCCTTCATGTGGACCCTGGCGCAGCTCGGCGCCATCCCGGTGAAGCGGGGCTGACGTGGCGTTCCAGCAGCTCTACTACACCTCCTGCGAAAACGGCCTGGGCGGGTACGGCGGGTACCAGTTCAACGCCATCACGCCCGGCGTCCCGGCGGCCGTCATGCGCGAGGTGGAGGACCGCACCGTGTACGAGCCGCCGGGCTGGCTGCTGGCCGACCCCTGCCCGGACGAGCCGGAGGCGTACCCCGTCGCGTTCTCGCACGGAACGAGCGAGGCGACCGGCGCCGCCATCACCGCGCAGGTGGTGTTCACCGGGACCGACTACTCCGGCCGCCCGGGCAACTATTTCGCGCACGCCCTGGTCACCGGCACGCCGGAGCAGGACTTCGGCCCGCTGCTGCCGGCCGAACTGTGGGGCGCGGAGCTGTGGCAGACCAGCCCGGTCGACGGCACCGAGCTGCCGGAGCTGCCCGGCCCGCCGCCGCGCGGCGCCATCGACCGCCCGGGCGTCCAGGCCTTCCTCGACGCCCGCGGCGCGGGCCGCGTTGTCCCCGAGCTGCTGACCGCGGCCGGGCGGGCGATGGCCGGGGACCGGCCGGTGCTGGTGACGGGCCACGACGTGAGCGAGAACATCTGGTGGATCGCCGCGGTCTCCTACCTGCTGGGCGAGCATCTCGGGCGGCGGATGACGTTCACCACCTACAGCCACCGGCCCGGGTACTCCCGGTACCACCTGACCGGGATCCTGCCCGAGACGCTGCCGCCCGGCGCGGGCGCCAGCTTCCAGCTGTTCGATCTGGCCGCCGGGCAGACGCCCGGCGGCGGCGTCCACCCGCTGGCCGCCATCCTCGCCGACACCGGCGTGATGGCCGCGCCCGGGCTGTGGCGGCAGGCGGCGGTGTTCGCGTCGGGGGCGGAGGAGAGCCTCGACGACTGGCTCGCGCCCGTCGCCGCGGCGGCCGCCCTGCTGGGCCGGGGCCTGTCCGCGGCCGAGACGGACGCGGTCGCCGGGTGGCTTCTCGGCGCGGCCGGCTGGCTGCCGGCGCAGCTCGCCGACGTGGTCCTCGGCGCTGCCCTGGCCCAGCCGGACGGGACGCTCACCGACCAGCGGCTGCTCGACCTGCTCGGCCTGGCCGGGCGGCTGCCCGCCGCGGCCCGGGTGGAGCGGCTGGAGCGCCTGCTGGCCGGGCGGGCGGTCGCGCATCTCGCCCGCGGTGAGCCGGCCGTGCCGGTCCGGCTCACCAGCGCGGCCGCCGGGGACGCGCGGGTCCGGGCCGCCCAGGTCCTGGCGACGGCCACGCCAGCGACGGCGCTGGCCGTGCTCGAGTGGGCGGCGGCCTCGGAGGTGATGCTCCCCGAGGCCGAGCTCGAAGAGTACGGGCGGGCGCGCCTCGACCCCGGCGCACCGGAGCCCGAGCTGACGGGGATGGTGGCCCGGAGCCCGGCCGTGCTGCGCGGGCTGATCGACCGGCTCGCCGGTGAGCCGCCGGAGGTGGCCGAGGCGCTGCTGGCCGGCCCGGCCGGCAACCACATCCGGCGGAGCGACCTGGCCGCCCACCCGGTGCTGACCGAGCTGTGGCTGCTCGAGTCCGCGGCCCGCGGCGGCCTGGCGCCGGTGGCCGCCTTCGACGAGATCGCCGACGTCCGGGCCCGGGCGCAGCGCTCGCCGCGCGTCGATGCCGCCGTCCTGCGCCGCCTGTGGCCGGGTGGCTGCCCGCCGGAGCAGATCGCGGAGCTGCTGGGCGCCGTGACCGGGGAGGAGCCCGCGCCGGGCGTGCTGGACTGGTTCGTCACCGAGATCGGCGCGGCCGCCGCCAGCGGCGCGATGGACGATGGCTCGCTGCGGCTGGCCCAGGCGCTGGCCGGCCATCCGGTGCTGGGGATGCTGCCCGACGGGGACGCGCGGATCATGCGGAACGCGGCCCGGGTGGAGCCGCTGCTCCGGCGGGCCAGCTCGGCCGCACCGGAGGGAGACCCGGAGGTCTTCGCCGAGCTGTTCGCCGCGTACCTGGACGTGGACGACGACACCCGCCGCCTGCTGGACCGCCGCCTGCCCCCGCTGCTCGGCGGGGCCGAGCCGCTCGGCCGGGCCCTGCGCGGCTGCCCCGACGGCGTGGCGGCGGCCTTCGGCCGCGAGCTCGGGGCCGCGCTGGCGCAGGCGCCGGCCGACGTCGCCCTGGCCAGGAGGGTCTTCGTGGCGCTGGCCGACCCCGATGTGCTCGCCCAGCCCGTGCTCACCGAGCGGCTGGAGACGGCCTTCGGGCAGGTGAGCGGGTGGCGCCGCCGCGATCTCGGCCTGCTGGCCCGCGCGCTGGCGGGCGACGGGGAGCTGGCGCAGCTGTTCCAGGCCTGGCGGGACGAGCAGCGCACCGGGCTGGCCCGCAGGCTGTTCCGCGGCGGCGCGGGGCGCCCGGCGCCCACGGCCGGGACGGGGCAGGGGGAAGCCTGACCCATGTGGCTCGGCATCGCCTTCGCGTTCTTCTACCTGATCTACCTGGCCGTCGTCGTGCCGGCCGCCGCGCTGGCCGCCGCCGTCATCTACGGCCTCGGGGTGCCGGCCAGATACTTCATCGCCCTGGGCCGGGTGCTGGCCGTCCGGCCGCCCGGGCTGCCCGCCCCCCGGCGCCAGCCCCGGCTGCCCGCCGGCGCCGACCCCGCGGTGCTCCAGTACTTCTACGGCCCGGCCCGGGCCGACGCCGAGCAGGTGCTGCAGGCCACCCGCGACGACTGCCGGGCGTTCTGGAACACCGGCGCCGGGCGGATCCGGTCGTTCTTCCGCAGCGACAAGCCCTGGATCACCCGGCCGCGCGGCGCCGGCGGCGCGGCCGGGATGGCCGTGGGCACCGCGGCCGGGGCGGCCGCCGTGGCCTGCTGCGCCCTCATCCAGCTGCTGGCCGTGATCGTCTCGGCCGCGCTGGTACGGGCGGCCGGGACCGCGCTGCGCGGCGCCGACTCGGCCCTGCTCCGGGTCAAGAACATCCGGATGGTCTGCCCGGCCTGCTCCGAGCGGGTGCCCTATCCCGGGTACGTGTGCCCGGGCAGCGGCTGCGCGCGCCGTCACCGCGACGTGCGGCCGGGCCGGTTCGGCATCGTGCGGCGCCGCTGCCAGTGCGGCACCCCGATGAGCACCCTACTGCTGTTGGGCTCGTCGCGGATGGCCGCCTTCTGCCCGCACTGCGGCCATCCGCTGGAGCACCGCCCGGGCGAGGCGCCGGAGATCGTCCTGCCGTTCTTCGGCGCCACCGGCGCCGGCAAGACCCGGCTGCTGTTCAGCATCGTCACCCAGCTGCAGGTGTGGAGCAGGCAGGGGCGGCTCACCGCCGAGTTCGCCGACTCGGTCACCACCCGCGAGCTCGACGCCGCCGAGCACATCCTGCGCACCGGCGGGGCCACCGCCAAGACCCCCGTCCAGCTCCCCCGCGCCCATGTCATCCGCGTCAGCTCCCGCCAGGGGACCCGGATCCTGCACATGTTCGACGCGGCGGGCGAGCGCTTCTACCACTCTGACCGCACCCAGGAGCTCGCGTATCTCGGCCAGGCGCGGACGTTCATCCTCGTCATCGACCCGCTGTCGGTCGAGGCGTACTGGGCCCGCCTGCCGGCCGGGCGCCGGGCCGAGCTCGGCCCGGCCCGGTCGGCCGCGCCGTCGCCCGATCTGGCATACCAGCAGACCCACCAGGAGATCGAGGCGATGGGCGTGCCGCTGCGGAAGGCCCGGCTGGCCGTCGTCTTCAGCCGCGCCGACCTGATCGGCCCGCCACAGGGTGATGCGGCGGACTGGGCCCGCTGCGAGCTCGGGCTCGGCAACCTCATCCGTTCGGCGCATCACAGCTTCGGGGAGACCTGCTTTTTCCGCACGGCCGCGGTGATGGACGCGGACGGGGCCATGGACGAATCCGTCGCGGCGCTGATGCGCTGGGTCCTGGCCGGTGACGGCGTGGCCCTGCCGGGGGACGGGTCATGACCGGCCCGATCGAGGAGCGCATCTACCGGTGGCCGCGCCGGTACGTCTTCGCCGTCACGCTGGCCGTGATCATCGTGCTGCTCGTCCTGGCTGCCGTGTGGCTCGTGGTCTGATGGGCGGGTGATCGACCTGGCCCCGGGTCCGCTAGTGCGGCAGGCGCAGGTACTCCTCGGCGAGCCGCTTCGGCGCCCGGGCGAGCCATGCCTCCACGATCAGCTCGCCGAGTTCGGCCACCGCGATCCGGTCGAGGCGCACCAGGATGGCCGGGTAGCCGTTGAAGTGCGGGGTGGTGAAGTAGACGTCCGGGTCGTCGGTCAGCAGGGCCTGCTTCACGCCCAGGTCCGCCACCCGGGCGGCCAGGATCGGCCCATCCGGGGCGGCGGGGCCGAGGGCCTCGATGTCGGCCCGCCGGAGCGGCCGTTCCCAGATGAACCCCTTGTCCCTGACCCGCCAGGCCGGGATGCCGCGGGACGACTGCTCGGCCGTCCCGGGCAGGGCCAGCGCGATCCGGCGGACGTCGTTCCAGGTAGCCACGGCTACCACTCTCTCAGAGCCGGGGACCGGCCGGGCCCTTGCCCTTGCCGGGACGGCCGGCCGCCTCACCCGCCCCCCGCGCGGCGGCCACCACGCCGAGCAGCGCCGCCAGCGGCACGGCCAGCGCGATGAAATCGGCGGTGGTGAAGCTGCCGAGGGCATTGAGGGCCCCGGCGAACCCGACGATCAGCACCGCGACCGCCACCAGCCCCCACCCCTGCAGGAACAGCCGCAGCGTGAACGGCGGCTCGGGACCGGTCACGGCCGCGACGGCGGTGACCGGCTTGGTCGCCCGGCGTTCCGCCATGCCCTCGCGCACCCGGACGATGATCGTCAGATTGCCGGGCCGGTCGGCGACCAGGAGCAGCTCGTCGGGGTGAGCCGGGTCGGGAGCCTGCGACACCGATCCCCCGCCGACCGCCCACGACACCCCCTGGTGGCCGCCCGGCGGCCGCAGGCGGTAACGGGCCTGCTCGCCGGTGACCACGGTTTCCGGCCCGTCGATGGCGACCGGCGGGGCCGCCACCGCGCCGCCCGCCACCGCGGCCTCCTGCAGGGCCGCCCCGTGCCCGCGGCCACCGGCCACCGCGCCGTTGGCCGTGCCGTTCGCCGCACCGTTCGCCGTGCCCGGCTCCCCGGTCACGATGAACTGGCGGCGGGCCAGCTGCTCGCTGAGCCGGATCTGGCGCGCGTTCACGTCCCAGGCCATGGCCACGACCAGGCCGGCGAGCGCCACCGCCCCGAGCCCGAGCAGGGCGGCGACCGCGGGGTGACTGGCCCCGCCTGCTACGGACGCCAGCATGTCTTCTCCCGTGCCATGACGGTATTCAAACATATAATCGAAACGCGGGAAACCCGGGCTGGCCTCCCGGTGCGCGCCGGTCCCCCGCCGGGCGCGGGCGGCTGTACGCTCGGCGGGGCGAGGGAGGGCGCGGATGCCGGGTCAGGGCCAGGAGGCCGTTGTCGGCCTCGACAACGGCGGGCGGGCCATCAACGCGACCGTGCTCGATTCCGCGGGGCGGTTCCTGGTGGACCGGCTGGTCGAGACGCCCAGCCGGGTCGCGGAAGGCCCGGCGGTGGCGGTCGACGCGCTCGCCGAAGCGCTCATGCACGTGCTCGCCCTGGCCCGGGTCCCGCGTGACTCGGTGCGGGCGGTGGGCCTGGACACGCCGGGGCCGGCCAGCGCGGACGGGGTCATCTCGTCGGGAGGCGCGGTGAACTTCGTCGATCCGGCCTGGCGCGGCTTCGACGTCCGCAGCGCCCTGGAGGCCCGCCTCACCCTGCCGGTGATCTACAACAACGACGCGAACGTCGCGTCGCTGTACGCCCATCACGCCCACTTCGGGCCCGACGCCGGGCGGCGCTCGTCGGTGGCGCTCATCGTGGGGACCGGGCTCGGCGGCGGCGTCATCGAGGACGGGCGGGTGGTGCGGGGCGCCGCCGGGATGGCCGGCGAGTTCGGGCACATCCGGATCCCGATGGACGGGCTGCTGGCCGAGGGGCAGCCGGTGCCGGCGTGCAACTGCGGGCTGCCCGGGGACGGCGAGAGCGTCGCCTCCCTGACCGGCATCGAGAAGAACCTGCTGCCCTACTGGCTGACCCGCTACCCCGGCCACGATCTGCACACGGCGGGCCCGCCCCGGCAGGCGGCGATGCTGGTGCGGGGCTACGCCAGCGCCGGGGACCCGATGGCCCTGGAGATCTTCCGGCAGCAGGCGATCGCGCTCGGCAGGCTCTTCACCGTCGCGGCGAACGTCACCGACCCGCACGCGTACTTCCTCGGCGGCGGCGTGGTCGAGACGGCGCCCAGCTTCCGCGACTGGTTCCTCGCCACCGTCCGCGAGCACACCGACCTGCGGTCCGAGCAGCGTCCGCTGGTGACCTTCGCGCTGGTGCCGGACCTGGACATGGCGGGTGCCCGCGGCGCCGCCATCGCGGCCGCCGGCGCGCTGGGCTGGGCGCCGCCGGGGCTGGCCGAGCGGTGACCCGCGCCGTCACGGGGTGGTGGCCGGTCAGCTCTCGGGCGGCAGGCCGAAATGGGGCAGGCAGGGCGCCAGGCCATGGATCTGCACCGGGACCCTCCGCGCGGCCTGCCAGTCGGCCCGCGTCAGGCGCAGCCGGCGGACCTTGGCCGGGCGGCCGCGCACCACATGCCACTCGGCGCCGTCGTCGCGGTACCCGAGCTTGCGCGACACGCCCAGCGAGGCGGGGTTGTCCTCGAACGCCGCGGACACGGCGTGCCGCGCCTTGAGCCCCTCGAAGGCCAGATGGAGCACCGCCGCCCGCATCTGGGTCCCGATCCCCCGTCCCTGGTAGTGGCGGCCGAGCCAGGAGCCGGTGCTCACCTCGCGCAGCACGGCGAAATCGCGGCCGCCGACGCCCTGCGAGCCGACCACCACGCCGTCGCGGATCACGACGAGCTCCAGCGTCCAGTCCGTGGGCTGCCAGGACCCCCAGCGGGACCAGTGGTACTGCATCGTGCTGCGGGCGCGCTCATCGGGGGAGGTATCCGTCCAGGCGACCATGAACGGCTGCACCGCGGGGTCGTGCACGCCGAGAGCCGCCAGCTCGGCCAGCGCGCCGAGATCGTCGGGGCTGGGCCAGCGCAGCTCCAGCCCCGGGGTCTGCAGCCGGAGGCCGGCCAGCGGCCATCGGGACAACGCCATGGGCGCGATTGTGCACTGCCCAGGCCGGTTCGGCACCCCGATTATGGCGGTGCGGCTAGCCCGGGCGGACGGTGACCCACTCGGTGACGAAGCGGTCGGCGCCGAGCCGGCAGTCCAGGCGCAGCGGGCCGGGCGCGGGCGGCGGGAGCGTGAAGCAGCCGACCTCGTCGGCCTGTGCCGTCGCCTGCGGGCCCCCGGCGGTGATCAGCGTGACCTGGCCGCGCTGCGGGGGGGTGAGCTGGCCCACGATCCCGCCCCCGTCGATCTCGATTTCCACGCTCAGCCGCTCGCCGTGGAACGCGAACGTGCGCTGCGCGCCCGGCTCGTCGCCGCGCACCAGCGCCGCGGCCAGCGCGTCACTGGTGTCGAGGCTCAGCAGCTCGAGCTCGGCGTCCACCGTCCGCCAGGCAAATGCCGCCTGGGCCGCCCTGATGGCGCTCTCGGCCACCGGCTCCTCCTGCAACGCGGCGCGTAGCTCCTGCAGCAGTTCGTCGTCAGTCCACCCCGGCGAGCACACGCTGGCCACCTCCTTTGCCTCCGTCGGCGGTAGGCGTTGCCAGATACGCCCGCATGGCACTGGTCTCCCGCAGCCGCCCGAGGCTGCGCCGCAGGGTGGGGCCGATGCTCCCGATGGGCATGCCCAGGAGCTGGCTGATCTCCTCGTAGGACTTCGGCGGGTCGGCGGCGCGCAGCCTCAGGAGCTCCTGGTCCCGCGCGGGCAGCTCGGCCAGCCCGTCGCGCATCGCCTGATGGAGCTCCGCCCGCAGGATGTCGGTGTCTGGGTCCACGGTCGCGCACCGCTGCAGAGCGCCGTCGGTGTGCGGATCGACGGGCAGCACCCGCCGTCCCTGGCGCAGCTGGCGGATGCATTCGCGCTGGGTGGTCGTGGCCAGCCAGCCGGGCAGGGCGTCCGGCTCGCGCAGGTTGGCCAGGTTCTCGACGAGCCGCAGCCACACGGTCTGGCTGACGTCCTTGGCGTCATCGGCCGCGAGCTGGTAGGTCCTGGTCACGGCCATGACGAGGGGCGAGTAGCGGCGCACCAGCTCGTTCCAGGCCGTCTCACTGCCGCTGGCGCTGGCCCGCACCAGCCGGCTGACTTCGGACGCGTCGGCCACGTGCACCCTCCTCCCGCCTGACGGCGGCGCGGCACGTGAGGATCCCGGGTCCGCCGTCTATGCAGTGGCGTCTACACAGTCGGAGCACGCAGGTGCGGCGGTGATACACCGCCGGGGACATTCCGCACGGCCCGGATGCCGCCAAGCGGCCGGGGCATCGTTTCACCGGGCCTCTCAGGCGCCGTACCCCGCCGCCCTGTCCACGGTCATCCGCACGATCACGCGGGTGGCCCCGGGCGCATCCTCGCCCGGGTCGCGGCCGTACTTGCCGGCGAGCTCGACGTGGAGCCGCCGGCCGGGGTCCGGGGTCATCGACACCCGGCCGCGCAGTTCGACGTAGTTCTCCGGGTCCGCGGATTCGAGAACCGAGACGCTGACGCGCGGGTCGCGCAGCATGTTGCGGTGCTTCACGCGCCCGGCCACGGTCGAGAACAGCACGTCGTTGCCGTCGCGGCCGACCCACATCGCGGAGGTATGCGGGCTGCCGTCGGGGTTGACCGTGGCCAGGACCGCGTAGTTCGGCCCGTCGAGCAGCCTGAGCGTCGCCTCACTGAGCGAGATAGCCATGGCGGAACGGTAGCAACCGCCGGTCACGCCTTCAGGTGCGCGTCGAAGAAGCCGATGATCCGGCGGCGGGCGTCGTGCGCGGAGGCCTCGTGGTACCCCACGCCGGGCGAGAGCCTCGCGAACACGCCGAACAGCAGCGGCCACCTGTCCCCCGCCCCGTCGTGGTCGTTGATGAACCCATGCCCGGCGCCGGGGTACTCCTTCACGTCGTGCTCGATCCCGGCCGTGGCGAGCGCCTGCTCCAGCCGGGCCGCCGCGCCGCGGAGCAGCCGGTCCCGTCCCCCGTAGCTGCCGACGATGGGACAGGCGTCGCGGAGGAACCTGCTCGAGTACACCTCCTTGGCGGCCACCCCGTAGTTCACGCTCGAGGCCGCGAAACCGTGATCCGGCGCGAGCAGCAGCGCCAGGCCGCCGCCCATGCAGTAGCCGATGACGCCGATCGAGCCGGTGCAGTCCTCCCGCTGGGCCAGCCAGCCGCGTGCCGCGTCGATGTCGTCGAACGTGGGCCCCGTCCGGGCGCGGGCGTCCCGCATGACCGAGATCATGCACGAGAGCCTCGCGCGGCCGCGGAAGAGGTCGGGGGCGGCCGCGAGGTAGCCGTGGCCCGCGAACCAGTCGGCCTGATTCCGCACGTCCTGGCTCATCCCCATGCCGTCGTGGATGACGACGGTGCCGGGCCACGGCCCCGGCCCGTCCGGGACGGCGAGGTACAGGGGAAGCTGGCCCTGGGGCACCGCGATCGTCAGCTCGCTCACCCCGACAGGATCCCACGTGATCGCGCCGGTGCCTTCGGCCCGGGCGCGCCGCCCTCAGCGCGTGGGTGGGGCTAACCGCTGCTGGCCGGCCGGGGAAACGGCGGCCGGCGGCCGCGGCCCGGCACCGTCCGGGGCGCGGCGGGCGTAGCGCTGGACGAACCGGCGCAAGATGGCGGGCGGGCAGGTGACGTTGCTCCGGCGTGCCTGCGCCTTGAGCTCGCCGGCCTGCTCGGGCGCGAAGTAACCGGCGTGCTTGTAGACGTCGATCCGGGTGCACAGGCCGGCCGCGTCCAGCTCGGGATGGAACTGGGTGGCGTAGACGTGGGAGCCGATCCGGAACGCCTGCACGGGGCAGGCGGGGGAACTGGCGAGCAGGACCGCGTGCCGCGGCAGGACGCTGATCGCCTCCTTGTGGCCGACGAACGCGTCGAAGGTGGTGGGCAGCCCGCGCAGCAGCGGGTCCCGCCGGCCGTCCCGGGTGAGCGTGACCGGGACGGCACCGATCGGCTCGGCGTACCGGCGGTCGACCACCGCCCCCTGGTGGCTGCCGAGCGTCCCGATGCCGTAGCAGGCCCCGAGAAACGGGAAGTCCGCGCGGATGACCTTTTCGAGCAGCGCACGCAGGTCGGCCTCGACCCGCCGCTGCACCGGCGGCTTCGCCTCCTCCGGGTCACTGGCGTTGAACGGGCCGCCGCCGAGGAGGATCCCGGACCAGTCCTGCAGGTCGACGTCCCCGAGCGCCCGCTGCTCCAGCCGCCACCGGCGCAGGTCCGGCTCACCCAGCCCGGCGAACCCCAGGAACGACTCGTACTCGTTGTCCGCGGCGGCATCCTCGGCCCGGATGGCCAGCAGCAGGAACGGCTTCACAAGATCACCTTAGTGAGCCCGGGCCCCCGGCGCCGGAGTTCTGCGCTCGTGCCTGGTCGCGCAGGACGTGTTTCCGGATCCCAGTATCACACCGCGCGGCGAGCGGTGGCGGCCGGCGCTTGACTCTCCCGTAACAGGAGACCATATGGGGGTGCATGGCCATGCACCCCCATGTCAACAGCGAGAACATCCGTGAACGGCAGCGCGAGATGATGGCACAGGCGGACCGGCGGCGGCTGGAGCGCCAGCTCAGCGAGCTGGCCCGGGCGTCGGCGCACGGCCGCCGCCCTGACCCGGCTGCTGCCGCGGCGCTGGGCGGC
>Ga0335077_10003152_pt1 | contig 19855 bp, 16 predicted proteins | sample Lox_Sample_31_FD_207151 | JGI IMG/M metagenome (GOLD analysis project Ga0335077, IMG submission 207151) | Soil microbial communities from Loxahatchee National Wildlife Refuge, Florida, United States - Lox_Sample_3.1 | ecosystem: Environmental > Terrestrial > Soil > Wetlands | place: USA...
AACGATATCGCCCAGGTCTGAAAGCCGGACCGGCGCGCCGTTGCGATAGGCCACGATCAGCGGCCGGTATTGCGACGCGCTCATCAACTGGCCGCTCGCCTGCAGGGTAAAGGCGCGTTCGGGCCCGGTGATCTGGCCGGTGGGCAGGTTGACGTTCCAGGTTTTCAGCGCGCTTTCGACTTCGTTGATGCCCACCTGGTGCGAGGCGAGCGCGTGCGGGTCCATCTGCACGTGCACCGCATATTTCTGCTGCCCGAGCACCTGCACCTGCGCGACACCGCTCGACATGGAAATCCGCTGCGCCACGCGCGTCTCGGCGTACTCGTCGAGAGTCCACAAAGGAACCATCCTGGATGTGAGCACCAGGTAGATGATAGGCTGGTCGGCGGGGTTGACTTTGGTGAACGTGGGCGGCGTGGGCATGCCGGTCGGCAGGAGGCGGGAAGCCTGCGTAATGGCTGCCTGGACGTCCACCGCGGCGCCGTCCATGCTGCGGTTCAGATCGAATTCGAGCGTAATCTGCGTTGATCCGAGCGAATTGACCGAGGTCATCTGCGTCAGGCCCGCGATCGAGGAGAACTGGTTCTCGAGCGGAGTCGCGACGGCGGAGGACATGGTCTCCGGGCTGGCGCCGGGAAGCTGGGCAGTGATCAGCAGTGTGGGGAAATCGACGTTGGGCAGATCGCTGACCGGAAGCGCGCGATAGGCGACCACGCCGAAAAGCGCGATCGCGGCCATCAAAAGGCTGGTCGCGATCGGGCGGCGAATAAATGTCTCTGAAAAGTTCATTTGTCTCTAACCACTTCCCAATACCCAGTTCCCAGTACCTAGTCCGTAAATCCCAACTCCGCTCCCTCGATCGTCTCCGGATGCCGGTGACGCCACCATTCGAGCAGGTTCGACATATAGGTATAAACCACTGGCGTCAAATACAGCGTCATCATCTGCGAAACCACCAGCCCCCCGCACACCGCCAGTCCCAGGGGACGGCGTGCTTCGCCGCCCGAGCCCCAGCCGATCGCCATCGGCACCGCGCCCAGCAGCGCCGCCCACGTGGTCATCATAATGGGACGGAAGCGGATCAGACAGCCTTCATAAATCGCGTCTTTGGAGTTCTTCCCGTGCTTGCGCTCCTGCTCCAGCGCGAAGTCGATCTGCATGATCGCGTTCTTCTTCACCAGTCCAACCAGCAGCACCAAACCGACAAACGAATAAATATTCAGCTCAACGTGGAACAGAATCAGCGTCAGCAGCGCGCCCACGCCCGCCGACGGCAGACCCGAAAGAATGGTGATCGGGTGGATGTAACTCTCATACAGCACGCCCAGGACGATGTAGACCACGCCGATCGCCACGATCATCAGCAATGTGAGATTTTGGAGCGACTGCTGGAACACCTGCGCGGTCCCGGTGAAGCTCACCTGCATGGTGTCGGGAAGCGTGTCGCGCGCGACCTTCCCCAGCCGGTCCACCGCTTCTCCCAACGACTTGCCGGTTTGCAGGTTGAAGGAAATCGTCACCGAGGGCAGCACCGAGGTGTGATTGATGCTCTGCGGCATCGCGTCTTCTCTGGTGGTGACCACCTCGTTGAGCGGAATCAGCGTGCCATTGGTCGATTTGAAGGCGATCTTGGAAAGATAATCCGCGTATTGCTGATATTTCTGCTGGATCTCGGTGAGCACTTCGTACTGGTTGCTGGGGGCGTAAATCGTGGTGCTCCATTGGGGACCATAGCCGCTGTACAGAGCGCCTTCGATGGTGGTCACATCCAGACCGAGCGAGGCCGCGCGATCGCGGTCAACCACGACATTCACGCGCGGGCTCTTGATCTGGAGATCGGAGTTGACATCCTGGACCAGGTCGCGCTGCGCAGCGACCGCGTTTTGCAGCTTCACCGATTCGCGCGCCAGCGCCTCGGTATCTGGGCTGAGGATGGTCAGCTCATACGCCGCGCGCGAGCCTCGCGTGCCGATGTTGATGGTGGGCGGGATGCGCAGGAACGTCTGGAACCCGGGGAAGCGGCCGATCTGCGGGCGCAGCTTGTCCATGACCTGCTGCATGGTCATGGTGCGCTCGTCGGCCGGCTTCAGGATGATGTTCATGTTGGCGTTGTTGCCGCTCTGCCCGCCGAATCCTCCGCCGACGCTGGACATGAACGTGTCCACATTGGGGTCTCGCTGTATAATCCGCGCAACCTCGTCCTGGTATTGCAGCATCTTGTAAAACGAGGTCCCCTGCGCGGCCAGCATCTGGAGCGAAATCTGGTCGATGTCCTGGTCCGGAATAAAGCCCTTGGGCACCACTTGGAACAGATACCAGGTAAGACCGATGACGGCGAAAAACGCGACCAGCATCGCCGGACGGACCTTCAGCACGCCCTTGAGCGACCATTCATAAAACCGGAACTGCTGATTGAAAACCCACTCCATCATGCGCGCGAAAACATTGTGCTTCTCGCCCGTCTGGTGCGGCCGCAGGAAGCGGCTGCACAGCATGGGCGTCAGCGTGATCGACACCATCCCCGAGATCAGAATCGCCGACACGATGGTGACCGCGAACTCGCGGAACAGGCGGCCCAGAATTCCACTCATGAACAGAATCGGGATGAACACCGCGGCAAGCGAGATGGTCATGGAGACGATGGTGAACCCGATTTCCTTCGACCCGATCAGCGCGGCCTCAAACGGATCGGTGCCCATCTCGATGTGGCGCACGATATTTTCGAGCATCACGATGGCGTCATCCACGATGAACCCGATCGCCAGGATCAGCGCCATCATCGACATATTGTCCAGGCTGAAATTCAGCGCCGCCATCACCGCGAAGGCTCCCAGGATGGTGAAAGGCAGCGCCAGGCTGGGGATGATGGTGGCCGAAACCTTGCGCAGGAAGAAGAAGATCACCATAACCACCAGCACCAGGGTGATCAGCATGGTGATCTGCACGTCATTGAACGCACGCCGGATGCTTTGGGAACGGTCGCCGCGCACCAGCAGATTCAGCGCCGGGGGGATTTGGGCCCTAAAGACCGGCAGCAGGTCGCGGACACGATCCGTCACTTCGATCGTGTTGGTGCCGGGCTGGCGCATCACGGCGAGCGTGACGGCACGCGCCGCTTTCAGCCTCCCGGTCTGCTCGTCGCGCGTGTACAGCCAGGACGCCTGCTTGTCGTCCTGCACGCTGTCAACGACATTCGCGACATCCCTGAGATACACGGGCCGGCCATTTACATACGAGACGATCAGGTTGCGGAATTGAGCCGCGTTCATCAACTGGCCGTTGGCGTAGATGTTGTAAGCGATTTGAGGGCCGTACAAAATGCCCAGCGGCGTGTTGGTGTTCCAGTTGCCCAGTGCGGCGTTGATTTCGTTCAGGCCTATGCGCTTGGCCGACAGCTTGTCCGGATCGATCTGCACCCGCACCGCGTATTTCTGCTGACCCATGACCTGGACTTGGCTGACGCCATCGATCATGGAGATGCGCGGCGCGATCTGCGTCTCGGCGAACTCGTCGATGGTGGACATCGGCAGCGTGTCCGAGGTCAGGCTGAGGAAGATGATGGGCTGCTCGGAGGGGTTCTGTTTGCGGAACGAAGGCGGCGCCGGGAGACCGGCCGGAAGCAGTGGCGTGACCGCCGCGATGGCGCTTTGCACATCCACCGCCGCGCCTTCTATATCCCGGTCCAGGCTGAACTGGAGACTAATATTCGTCGAGCCCGTGGAACTGCGCGAGGTCATCGAATCGAGCCCCGCGATTCCGGTGAACTGGCGTTCCAGCACCGAGGCGACCGAGCTTGACATGGTGGCCGGATCGGCGCCGGGAAGGCTGGCGCTGACGTTGATGGTGGGATAATCCACCATCGGCAGATCGCTCACCGGCATGGATTTGTAAGCGATGACGCCGAACAGCGCGATGCCCGCCATCAGCAGGCTGGTGGCGATCGGACGCCGAATGAAGACTTCCGAAACGTTCACATGGAACTCCGGTGAGCTAACTCGTTTTCCCCGTTCCCTTACCTTGGAAATCGCCGCGGCGCCCGCGACCCCGGCCGCCTTCACGTCCGCCGCCCGGCGGTCCGCCGCCAGGATTGTTGGCGTCGCGAATGGCAACCTCGGCGCCCGGCGACAGGCGCAACTGGCCTTCGGTCACTACCGTCTCGCCTTCTTCAAGGCCCTGATTGATCACCAGGTCCTGGCCCACCCGCGGGCCCAGCGTCACCGGGCGCGCCGCGACTTTGCGGTTGTCATCGACCACGTACACGAAATTGCCGTCCTGCCCGTTCTGCACGGCCTGATTGGGAACCACCAGCGCGTTGGGCCGCATGGTCAGCCGCAGCACGACGTTGACATACTGGCCGGGCCACAGTTTGTGATCCGTATTGGGGAAGGTTCCCTTGAGCTTGATCGTCCCGGTGGTGGTGTCGACGTTGTTGTCGACGAAAGTCAGCACGCCGGTTTCTTTGACCGCCTCACCGTCCTGCGTGGTCGCGTAGACCGGAAGCTTGCCTTCGGCCATGTATTTTTTGATATCCGCCAGGTTGGTTTCCGGAACCGCGAAGGTCACGTAGGCCGGCTCGATCTGCGTGATGGTGATGAGATTGGTCGAGTTGGCGGCCACCACGTTGCCCTGCTTCACCGCTAGATTGCCGGTTTTCCCGTCGATGGGCGACGGGATCGTCGTATAGCTGAGCTGGACTGTGGCGTTCTCGATCATCGCCTGGTCCGAATTGATCTGCGCGCGGTCACTGTCGATGGCGGCTTTATCCGCCAGCACCGACTGTTCCAGCGTATCCGCGTTGGTGCGGTACTGATCGCCCTGTTCCTTGGAAACGATGCCCTGTTCGAACAGTTTTCCGTAGCGCTCGGCCTCCTGGCGGGCGTACTTTTCCGAAGCGACGTCGCGCGCCAAGTTGGCTTCGGCCTGGCCCAGCAGCGCTTTATCGCGTTCCAGGCTGGCCTTGTTCTGCGCCAGCGCCGCCTGGAGCGGACGCGGGTCGATCTGGAACAGTTTCTGCCCCTTCTTGACGAGATCCCCTTCATGGAAAGCCACGTCGGTCAACTGGCCGCCGACCTGCGGGATTACCGTAATGGTGGAAAACGCCTCGACGTTGCCCACCACGGCAACTTCAATCGGCACATCCTTTTGCGATACTTTGGCCACAGTGACGGGGACCGGGCCGCCGCCGTCGAAGCTGCGCCGGCCTCCTCTTCCGCCTTTTCCGGCCTTACTCGGATTCGAATCGGCGACCGTCGTCGAGCCTGCGCACCCGTGCATCACAAAGGACGCCAGGACTAACGATGCGAAAGCGGCCCATGCTCTCGTTCGCGTTGAAAGTTGGAAAAATCGAATCACAAGTTTGGATACCAGTATACTGCCTCGGCTGATCTACACATTTGGGCGTCATCGAGAGTGTTGAGGTTACTGATTTACAGGCGTTTACGCGGGAAATCTGCACAAAATTGTATGCCGTTCGGCACATTGCGGGCATGACCGGCCTGTGGCATGCCATACTGGAAGGTTTAAACATCCAACTGGTGCAGCAAAACCGCTTTGTATCCCAAATCATCATCGCAATCGACGGCCCCGCGGGCGCCGGAAAGAGCACGATTGCCCGATCGCTTGCGCGGCGGTTGGGAGCCATTTATATCGATACGGGCGCGATGTATCGCGCGATCGGGCTGTGGGCGCTGCGCGCGGGCATCCCGCTCGATGATATGCATAAGCTGGAACAACTTGCACGCGCCGCGCACATTCAGTTCGAGGGCGATTCGCTGCTGCTCAACGGGGAAGACGTGACCGCGGCGATCCGCGAGCCGGAGGTAACGGACGCGGCTTCCAAGGTTTCCATGGTCCCCGGCGTGCGCCGCGCGTTGCGCGAGGAGCAGCGCAGAATCGGCGCGGAAAACCCGGTGGTGATGGAAGGGCGCGATATCGGAACCGTAGTCTTTCCGGACGCGCAGGTCAAAATCTATCTGGACGCCGATCCGCACGTGCGCGCGGGGCGGCGGGCGCGGGAGACCGGCGCGGCGATCGATTCGGTGGAGCGCGACATCACGGAGCGCGACCGGCGCGACCGCTCCCGGCGCGAAGCCCCGCTGATGCAGGCGCCGGATGCCGAATACATTGATTCGAGCGGGCTTACGCCGGACCAGGTGGAGGAAGCGATTTTGAAGATCATCCGAAAACGAACTTCGAATTGAAGGTAGTGGGAAATAGGCACTGGTAGTAGGTCGTGGGGGCCGACTCCCTTCCCACTTCCTACTACCCAATTCCCAGGCGAATGAACAATGAACCCTCTCTTAGTGATGAAATTCGGCGGGACCAGCATGGGCTCGGCCGAGCGTATCCGCGTCGCGGCGCGCATCTCGCGCGAGCAGCACGAAAAACGGCCGGTGGTGATCGTCGTTTCGGCGATGTCCAAGATCACCGACCTGCTGCTTGATTCGCTGCGCAAGGCCGAGGCGGGCGACCAGGCGGATCTCGACGAAAATCTCAAAACATTGTATGCGCGCCACTTCGAGTGCTGCCGCGAACTGCTTCCGGCTTCGCGCCAGGAAGCTGCGCTCGCGGGCATCCACGGGCTGATCGGCGAATTTTCGCGCATCGCCAAGGGCTGTCTGATGCTGAACGACCGTCCGCCGCGCTCGATCGATGAAGCCGTGGCCGTCGGCGAGCGGTTGAGCGCGCTGCTGATGGCCGAATATCTCGAATCGGAAGGAATTCGCGCGCAAGCGGTCAACGGAGCGGATGTGATCGCCACCGACGCGGCTTTCGGTAATGCGACGCCGCTGATGGAGCCTACGCGCGAGCGCGCTGCGAGCGTGATCGGTCCGCTGCTCGAGCAAAAAATTCTGCCGGTGATGACCGGGTTCAACGGATCGACGCTGGACGGTCGGCCGACTACGCTGGGCCGCGGAGGGTCGGACTTTTCGGCATCGATTGCGGCGGCGGCGCTGAGTGCATCCGAGCTGTGGATCTGGACCGATGTAGACGGAATCATGACCGGCGATCCGCGGCTGGTTTCCGACGCACGTGTTCTCGAAGCAGTTACCTATAACGAAGCGGCAGAACTGGCGTATAACGGCGCCAAGGTGCTGCATCCGCGTACGCTGGCGCCGCTGGTGGAACGCCAGATCCCGGTGTGGAGCAAGAACAGCTTCGCGCCGGAAAAGCCGGGGACGCGGATTGTTTCCAAGATCGAAAGCGCGCGCGGTCCGCACGCGGTGACTTCGATGGCGGACGTGGCACTGGTGTCGATCGAGCCGGCAAATTCGGCGTTGAGCGGAACCAAAATCATGGCGCGCGCGTTGGGAGCGCTGGCGCGCGCCAACGTCGAGGTGCTGGCGATCACCAGTTCCAGTTATCGCCAGAATTTCTGTTTCCTGGTGCGCCAGTCCGAGCTGGAGCGCGTGACCGAATATCTGGAAGAGAGCCTGTCACTCGAATTCGCGCACGGCTATCTGAAGCCGGTCGGCGTGGATCGAAATGTCGGTCTGATTGCGGTGGTGGGCGAAGGGATGCGAGGAACTCCCGGCCTCGCCGGCCGCATCTTCACGGCGATTTCGCGCGAGAAGATCAACATCATCGCCATCGCGCAGGGCTCGAGCGAGCTGACCATCGCGATCGTGGTGCATCGCGAGGGGCTGAATCAGGCGGTGCAGGCGATTCATCGCGAGTGCGGATTGGGCGTCGGGTAGCAGGAACGGGGACTGGTTCGCACATAACTGGTTGGAAGTTGCTCTCCCCACTTCCTAGATCCCCAATACCCAGTCCCCGAATTTTTTGATATGTTCATTAACGCGCGCGAGGGCGCTATGAACATTACCCTGAAGATCAATGGAAAAAGCTATTCGCATGACGTGGAGCCAAGACTGCTCCTCATCCATTACTTGCGCGAGGTCGTAGGCCTCACGGGACCCCATGTGGGCTGCGAGACGTCGCTGTGCGGCGCATGTACCGTGGAACTCGACGGGAAGGCGGTGAAGAGCTGCACCATGTTCGCGGTGCAGGCGACCGGCGCGAACATTTTGACCATCGAAGGACTGGCCTCGAACGGAAAACTACACGCCATGCAGGAGGCATTCTGGAACGAGCACGGGCTGCAATGCGGCTTTTGCACGCCCGGCATGATCATGGCATCGAAACAGATTATCGACCGCAATCCGAATCCGACCGAAGAAGAGATCCGGCACGGCCTCGAAGGCAATCTGTGCCGGTGCACGGGGTATCAGCACATCGTGAATGCGGTGAAGGCAGCGGCAAAGGCCGCGGGAGCATAACGACCATGGCGACGACCATCACCAAAACCGAACCACTGGTTGGAAAACGCATCCGCCGCCGCGAAGATCCGCGCCTGATCACCGGTACGGCGACCTACGTCGAAGACATCAAGATGCCGGGCATGCACTATGCGACCATCGTGCGCAGCCCGCACGCGGCGGCCAGGATCAAGTCGATCGACACGTCGAAGGCCGCGGCGCAGAAGGGCGTGGTCGCGGTGTTCACCGGCCGCGACACGGCGCATGTGGGACCGGTGCCGTGCGGAGCGTCACTGCCCGGGCTGAGGGTGCCGCATCATCATATTCTCGCGACCCAGCGCGTTTATTTCGTGGGTCATCCGGTCGCGGTGGTGGTCGCGACGGATCGCTATGTCGCCGCCGATGCGGCCGACATGGTCGAAATCGAGTGGGACGTACTGCCCGCGGTCGCCGATCCGGAAAAGGCGCTCGAAAAAGGCGCGCCGGCGGTTCATCCGGAGTGGCCGGACAACAAAGCCTTCGATTTTCACCAGGAGCACGGCGACATCAACAAGGCTTTTGCGGATGCCGACGTGATCGTGAAGCAGCGCATCACCAGCCAGCGTCTGGTGCCGATGTCGATGGAGACGCGCGGAGTGGTCGCGGAATGGCGCGGGGCGGACCGGGCGTTGAACCTGTATTCCTCGACGCAGATTCCGCACCTGATGAAAACGCTGGTGGCGATGATGCTGGGGCTCGACGAGAACCGGCTGCGGGTGGTCGCGCCGGAGGTCGGCGGAGGGTTCGGCAGCAAGCTGAACGTGTACGCGGAAGAAGCTCTCATGGGCTTCGTCGCGATGAAAATCAACAAACCGGTGAAGTGGATCGAATCCCGGCGTGAGAATTTCACGTGCACCATCCACGGGCGCGGGCACGTCGATTTTTACGAGCTTGCGGCCAAGAAAGACGGCACCATCACGGGAATCAAGCTGAAAATTCTTCAGGACTTGGGCGCGTATCACCAACTGCTGACGCCCGCCATTCCGACGCTCAGCGTGCTGATGATGCCGGGGCTGTACCGGACGCAGAATATTTTGGCGGACATTGTCGGCGTGTTCACCAACTGTGTTCCGACTGATGCGTATCGCGGCGCGGGGCGGCCCGAGGCGACGCATGGAATCGAGCGCATGGTGGATATCCTGGCGGCGGAGCTGAAGTTGGATCCAGCCGAGATCCGCTTGCGGAATTTCGTGCAAAAATCGGAGTTCCCCTTCCCCACGGCGACCGGCCTCACCTACGATTCGGGCGATTACAGCGCGCCGCTCAAGAAGGCGCTCGATATGGTCGGATATGACAAGCTGCGCAAAGAGCAGGCCGAAGCGCGCAAGCAGGGCAAGCTGATGGGCATCGGGATGTCGACCTACGGAGAGATCTGCGCGTTCGGACCATCGCCCGCGACTCCCGCCGGCGGATGGGAAAGCGCGACGGTGAAAATCGATCCGACGGGCAAAGTGACGGTGCTGACCGGCGCCTCGCCGCACGGTCAAGGAGAGGAGACGACCTTCGCGCAGATCGTCGCCGACGAGCTGGGCGTGGACATCGACGACGTTCTGGTGCTGCACGGCGACACGTCGCTGGTGCAGTACGGCATCGGGACGTTCGGCAGCCGCGCGACCGCGGTCGGCGGAACGGCGGTGTACTTCGCGCTCCAGGACCTGAAGGCGAAGATCAAGAAATTCGGCGCGATGCTGCTTGAATCCGAAGATGTCACGTACTCGGGCGGGTTGTGCATCGACAACAAAACCGGCGCGTCGAAATCGCTCGCGGAGATCGCCGGAGCATCGTACCGGGCGATGAAGCTGCCGCCCAACACCGAGCCGGGGCTGGTTTCGACGCACTTCTGGGAGCCTCCCAATTTCACCTTCCCCTTCGGCGCGCACATCGTGATCACGGATATCGACAAGGATACCGGCCAGGTTACGATCCGGCGCTACATCGCCGTGGACGATTGCGGAAATCTTCTGAATCCGTTGATCGTGGACGGGCAGGTGCACGGAGGCGTCGCGCAGGGGATCGGGCAGGCGCTGTATGAGCAGGCGGTCTACGACGACAACGGACAACTGATCACGGGCGAGCTGATGGATTACGCGGTTCCCAAGGCTCACATGATGCCGTGGATCGAATCGAGCCACACCATCACGCCGACGCCGGTGAATCCGCTGGGGGTGAAAGGCGTGGGCGAGGCGGGGACCATCGGATGCTCGCCCGCGGTGGTGAATTCGGTGGTGGACGCCCTCGCGCCTTTGGGTGTGAAGCACATCGACATGCCGATGACGCCCGAAAAAATCTGGAAGCTGATGAAAGGAGCCTCGGCATGATTCCCGAGAATTTCGAATACTCGGCTCCGGCGACGCTCGATGAAGCATTGAAGCTGATCCAGGGCGGAGCCAAGCCGCTGGCCGGCGGAATGAGCCTGATTCCGATGATGAAGCTGCGGCTGGCCACGCCGGAGCGGCTGGTGGATATCGGCAGGCTGAAGGACCTGAACTATATTCGCGAAGCCTCCGGCGCGATTCACGTGGGCGCGGCGGCGACGCATTACGACGTCGAGAGCTCGCCCGTCATTCGGGTCAAATGCCCCCTGCTTTCGGAAACCGCGGCGCACATTGGCGACGTGCAGGTACGCAACATGGGGACCATCGGCGGCAGCATCGCTCATGCCGATCCGGCGGCCGATTATCCGGCGGCGCTTCAGGCGCTCGAAGCGAAGATTGTGCTCAAGGGAGCGAAATCGGAGCGCACGGTTTCGGCGGGGGACTTTTTCCTCGACACATTCACGACCGCGCTGGAGCCGGGCGAGCTCGTGCGCGAAGTGATTGTGCCGGTGGAAGGTGGGGGCGTTGGGACCAGCTACCAGAAGATGCTGCAACCGGCCAGCGGATTCGCGATCGTGGGAGTCGCGGCGCGGATCCAGCGCTCCGGCGGCAAGATTACGATGGCGCGCATCGGGGTGACGGGCCTCGCGAACCGGTCCTTCCGCGCGACAGCGGCGGAAAGGGCGCTCGAGGGGAAATCCGGATCGGCGACGGAGATCCAGAACGCGGCGGCTCTGGTTTCCGAGGGAGTCGACGCGAACTCGGATCTCAACGCGTCCGCCGAATATCGCAAGCACCTGGCGACGGTCTACGCCGCGCGCGCGATCACGGCGGCGCTGGCGAGGTCGGCTTGAAAATTTCGGGGTCGCACGCGCTTCCCTTTTCGCCCGAACAGGCGTATGCGGTTTTGCAGGATCCGGCCGCGCTCGCGCGCGCGATTCCGGGATGCCAGTCGCTCGAAAAAACCGGCGACAATGAGTACCACATGAAAATGAAGATGGTGGTCGCCGCGATTTCCGGAAACTTCGAAGGCAGTGTCCGGCTCAGTGAACACATGCCGCCGTCGAGCTTCCGGATGGATGTGGACGGCTCGGGGAAAATCGGCTTCGTCAAAGGCAGCGGCCTGTTGACGATCACGCCCGCGGACGGCGGAAGCGCGGTCGCATACGACGGCGAGATGCAGATCGGCGGAACCATCGCCGCGGTCGGGCAGCGGTTGATCGACACGACGTCGAAGATGATGCTCAAGAAATTTTTCGAGCGGATCGTTTCGGGATAGCGGACGCAAGAAGCACGGCGAGCTCGAGCGCGGCCGCGGCGACCGCGGGTGCAGGTTCGCTCTCGAGATCGAAACGGCCTCCTTCGATGCCGTAGATCAGCAGTTGCGCTGGCATGCGTCCGAGCGCGCGCCCGAGCTTCACCGCTTCGGCGACGCCGAAGGCGTGGGTGCCTCGAAAAGCGTCGCCCTCGACCGGTGCGGTGAGACCGTCCCACGCCGTGATCGTGCCGGGGATGCCGCCGGTGACGACGGTATCGATGAGGATCACGAAGTCGCGGCCGTCCCAGAGCTCGATCAGCGCGGCACCGTCGCCGGGGTGCTCGCGAACTTCGATTCCCAGTTCGGCCAGATGCCGCGCGACCAGGAGTCCTGCCGCATCGTCGCCGCGGCCTGGAGTCCCGCAGGCGACCACCAGCGGTTTCATTCGCGCTCGATTTTAAGGCGCAGAAAATGCGTGGCGCAGGAAATGCACGGGTCGTAATTGCGGATGGCCTGCTCGCATTTGCGCGTGGCTTCGTCGAGCGGCCAGGAGGCGACCTGCGCCGCGAATTCGCGCAGATCGTCTTCGATGCGCTTCTGATTCTGCGAAGTCGGCGGCACGATTTTCGCTTCCGTGACCAGACCGTCCTCGTTCAGGGCATAACGATGGTACAGAATGCCGCGCGGCGCTTCGGTAATCGCGTGGCCCGAGGCTTTTCGCGGCGTCACGGAAGCGCGCGGCTTCGCCGGGGGCTGATATTCGCGCACGATACGCAGCGCTTCCTCGAAACCAAAGACCATTTCCACGGCGCGCACCACGATGCTGCGAAACGGATTCTTTACGGGCGGCGCCAAGTGCGCGTCGACGGCGGCCTGGCGCGCGAGCGGAGTGAGTTTGTCGAAATTGAGGTTGAAGCGCGCGAGTGGCCCGACGAAATACGATCCGCTTCCGCGCAGCATCGAGTGCAATGCGTTCGAGTGTTTCACCTGATGCTCGACGAAAAGATCTTCGTATTGGGCGGCGTCGATCTTCAAGCCGTGATTCGAAATCAGGTGCCCTTCGTTAAACGGGTATTCATCGGGATGCGACAGCGCCACGCAAAGGTAATCCTGCTCAAAATCGGGGAACTCGAAACCCGCAGTCAGCTTCACTGTTTCGACCGAAGCTTCAACCGCCCACTGCAAGTCCGGCTCGAGATCGCGCAGATCGTTTTTCGACGGAGCCTTGTGAAATCCACCGACGGCGGCGGAAATGGGATGAATTTCGCGGCCGCCCAGCAGCGTGATGATGCGATTGCCGATTTTCTTGAGCCGCAGACCGCGCTCGACCAGCGCGCGATGATCGCGAGCCATGGCGATCGAATCTTCATAGCCCAGAAAATCCGGGGCATGCAGCAGGAACACGTGCAGCGCGTGGCTTTCGATCCATTCGCCGCAGTAAAACAGGCGGCGCAGCAGGCGCACGGCGGGATCGATTTCGACTCCGAAAGCGCGCTCGATCGCGTGCACGGCGCTCATCTGGTAGGCGATGGGGCAGATTCCGCAGATGCGCGCGACGATATCGGAGACCTCGGAAAAATGGCGGCCTTTCAAAAACGCTTCGAACAATCGCGGCGGCTCGTAGATGCGCAGCTTCACGTCGCGCACGCGGTCGCCGGTGAGTTTGATTTCGAGCGCGCCTTCGCCCTCCACGCGAGCCAGCGTGTCCACGCGAATGGTCCGGTTGCCGCTCATGCTCGCTCGCTCTCCTCGCTGGCCTTGCGAAATTGCCACGCCCAGGCATTGAAGCCGCGGAAGGCGCGGCAGATCTGCGGGTCGTTTTCGCCCAGGATACGGAACTGCGCGCTCAACGACCGCGTGTTGGAGCTCTCCATCGGCCCGTAGCATCCATAGCAGCCGCGATCGTAGCTCGGGCACAGCGCGCCGCATCCGGCCTGCGTCACCGGCCCCAGGCATGGAGTCCCCTGTGCGACCGCCACGCACACGTTACCTTTGCGCTTGCATTCGATGCACACGCTGTAGGCGGGGATATTCGGCTTGCGGCCCGCGAGCGTCGCGGTGATCAGCTCGATCAACTGGTATTTGTTGATGGGGCAACCGCGCAGCTCGAAGTCGACGGGCACATGCTCGGCGATCGGCGTCGATAGTTTCAGCGTGCTGATGAACTGCGGCGAGGGATAGACCATGCGCACGAAATCGCCCACGTCTTTCCAGTTGCGCAGCGCCTGAATTCCGCCGGAGGTGGCGCAGGCGCCGATGGTGATCAGCGTTTTCGATTTGCGCCGCACGTCCTGAATGCGCTCGGCGTCGTGGTGCGTAGTGATGGAGCCTTCCACCAGCGCGATATCGTAGGGACCGCGGCGCATGGCGCGGCTCGCTTCCGGAAAATACGCGATCTCGACCGCGCCGGCGACGGCCAGCAGTTCGTCTTCGGCATCGAGCAGGCTCAACTGGCATCCATCGCAAGAGGCGAACTTGAATACGCCGATCACTGGTTTTTTCTTAGAGCTCATATCGATCCAGCAGCGGCGCAATCCGGTCGAAGGAGAACACCGGCCCGTCCTTACAGATGAAATGTTGACCCCACTGGCAGCGCCCACACAATCCCACGGCGCACTTCATGTGCCGCTCCATTGAAAGATAAAGGTTTTCGGCGGCGATGCCCTTACCAACCAGCTCGCGCGCGACAAAGCGCATCATGATTTCCGGCCCGCAGACCATCGCGACGGTTTGGGCGGGCTGGAGACGCACGTACTTGAGCAGCGACGTAACCACACCGACGTGTCCGTGCCAGCTCAGGCCTCCGTAATCGACGGTCGAAAGCACTTGCGTGTCTTTCTGCTTGGCCCACGCGGCGAGTTCCTTGCGGAAAAGAATATCGCGCGGGCTGCGCGCGCCGTAGAGAATCACCAGGCGGCGATATTGATCGCGGTTGCGCAGCACGCGGTAAATCACGGGCCGCAACGGCGCGAGCCCGATACCGCCGGCGACCACGACCACGTCGCGCCCCCGTGCAGCCTCCATCGGCCAGCCGACTCCATAAGGACCGCGCACGCCCAGCGACTCGCCCGGCTCGCGGCTGACGAGCGAGTTGGTCGCAGCGCCGACCGAGCGCACGGTGTACACGTGTGCGCCGGCATCCGCGTCGCCGCTGATCGAAATGGGAAGCTCGCCCACGCCAAACACCCACAGCATGCTGAACTGGCCCGGCTCGAATCGCGACGACTGCGCTTCTGGCGGCTCGAGCGTCAGCGTGAAGGTATCGGGCGTTTCTTTAGTGACCGTCCGCACCGGCCAGGGCTGCGGCACGAAAGATACGGTTTCAATGGGCAGCATACACGTCCAGCAATTGAAGACGCGTCGCATCCAGGCGGCGATAGATATTCTGGCTGAAGCGCTTGAGCAGCTCGTATCCCAGATCGTGATTTTGTTCGCACTTGGTGCGCAGGCACTTGGCGTCCAGCGCGATGGCCCGCGTCGCTTCCGCCGCCCGCGCGCAGAAGCGCCAGGTGTAGGGCGGCAGCAGCCAGCTCCACCCCAGAATGTCGCCCTCCCCAAGCGTGTCCACGATGATGGGCTTGCGCTGCGGCGGATTGATCTCGATGGCCACGCGGCCCGCGCGAATCAGGTAGAACTCGTTGGCCTCTTCGCCTTCGCGCAGAATATATTTGCCGGAATCGAAGCGCACGTTGGAGGCGCAGCTCACCAGCAGGCTGATGTAATAACTTTCGAGGTCCGCAAAGAACGGATGCTCGACGATAACTTTTTCAAGCGATTGTTTTTCCATGGCTCACACCCTTGCTGCCGCGAATGGCTTCCACTTCCTCGGTAATATCGATCCCCACCGGGCACCAGGAGATGCATCGCCCGCAGCCCACACATCCCGACGAGCCGAACTGGTCGATCCACGACCCGAGCTTGTGCGTCATCCATTGGCGGTAGCGCGCTTTGCCCGATGTCCGCACGCTGCCGCCGTGAATATAGGAGAAATTCATAGTGAAGCAGGAATCCCACAGCCGCCAGCGCTCGGCGTGCTCACCCTTGACATCGCTGGTGTCCTCGATCGTCGTGCAGAAGCAAGTGGGACACACCATGGTGCAGTTGGCGCAAGCCAGGCACCGCTCGGCGACATTATCCCAGCGCGGATGCTCGAAATTCTGATACAGGAGATCGCGAATACCGGTGTTGTCGATGCGCCGCGTCTGCGCCCGCGCGGCCGATTCCACCGCTTCGCTCGCCGTACGGCGTTCCTCCTCCTTTGACGGCCGATGTTCGAGCTCGGCCAGCACTTCGCGGCCGCGATCGGTTCCCGTTTGCGCCAGAAACCAGTGCTCGGACGAGCTCGCGACTTCGATCAGCGTAAGATCGACGTGGGAGCTCCGCACCTGCGGCCCGGCCGCCATGGATGCGCAGAAACAGGTCGGCGCGGACTGCGCGCATTCCACCGCGACGATGAAAACCTGCTCGCGCCGCGCCTGGTAGATCGCGTCGCGATAAGGACCCTCCAGCATCACCCGGTCCTGAATGCCGATCGCGGCCAGATCGCAGGCGCGCACTCCCACGAACGCGAACCGGCGCCGCTCGTCGGGCGCGGGCAGGATGCGAAAAACGCCGTCCTGCTGCTCGGCATCGAACAATTTCACCTGCGCGGGGTGCAGAAATTTCTTCCAGCTCTGTGGAGAAGACGCGTACCCGAAAAACGCGGCGTCCTGGCGCGGCTTCAGCCGGTAGCGTCCGGCTTCCTGATCGTCGGTGAGCCCGCGCGGGAGTTCCTCGGCGCCGGAAATGCGGTCGTAGACAACCGCTCCATCGCGCACCACCGGTCCGATCACCTCGTACCCGCGCCGCGCGAGCGACCCGATCAGCTTGTCCAGTTGTTCGGGCGCGAGCCGGAATTGTGGAGATTGGTCCAACGAGTTCCCGTCGCTCTAACTACCATTGAAACAAATACAGCGCTTCGCCGGGTTGTGGGAATTTTCCGAGTCTCCACGCCTTTCGGATAAAATCCTTCGAGGGGGGAATCGACCATGCGTATGTTCATCGGATTGTTACTGGCGGCCCTGGCGCTCGCCGACGACGGTGCGGCGGTGTACAAGCAGCGCTGCGCGGCCTGCCACGACAACGGAGTGGGACGCGCGCCGCGGGCCGATGCCCTGAAGCAGATGTCGCCCGAGAACGTCCAGACCGCGCTTACCAGCGGCGTAATGATGGTCCAGGGAATCCTCATGACGAACGAGGAGGTCCGCACGGTTTCCGAGTTCGTGACCGGAAAAAAATTCAGCGCCGAGGAACTGCCCAGGCAGGCTTTTTGCCGCACTTCGGGCGCATGGCCTTCCGATCCGCTCACGGCGCCGCACTGGACCGGCTGGGGCGGCGCGGATAATCGCCGCGAGCAAAGCGCCTCGATGGCGGGTCTCAATGCGGCCGATGTTCCCAAGCTGAAATTGAAATGGGCCTTCGGAATTCCGGGAGTGCTGCGCGCCTACGGCCAGCCGACGGTGGCGGGCGGACGCGTGTTCATCGGGACTGGCTCACGCAAGGTGTTTTCGCTCGACGCGGCCACCGGCTGCATCCACTGGAGCTTCAACGCGGAAAGCGGCGTGCGTACCGCGATCAGCATCGGCCGAATCGCTGACCGATGGGCCGCCTATTTTGGCGATCAGACCGGATTCGCCTACGCCGTCGATGCGCGCAACGGCGAACTGATCTGGAAAACGCGCGTCGAGGATTACCCGGGCGCCCTCATCACCGGCGCGCCCGCGCTGTATGACGGCCGTCTTTACGTTCCTGTGTCGTCCGGCGAGGAGGTGCTGGGCGCGGGCGCAAATTACGAGTGCTGCAAGTTCCGCGGCAGCGTCTCGTCGCTCGATGCCGCGACCGGAAAAGTGATCTGGAAGAGCTATACGATCCCCGAAGAGCCGCACAAAGTGCGCAAAAACAAGAACGGCGTCGATCAATGGGGACCCTCCGGCGCGGGCGTCTGGTCGGCGCCCACCATCGATCCGAAGCGTTACGCGATCTATGTCACCACGGGCGATTCCTATTCCGATCCCGCCGCGCGCACCAGTGACGCATTCGTCGCCTTCGATATGCAGACTGGAAAACTTCTGTGGTCGCGCCAGATGACCGAGGGCGACGCGTTCAACGTCGCCTGCGGAGGACTGGGCGCGAATTGCCCTGACGAAAAGGGACCGGATTTCGATTTCGGCGCATCGCCCATCCTGGTGAATCTGGCGAACGGAAAGCGCGCGCTGATCGCAGGGCAAAAATCGGGCGTGGTCCACGCGGTCGATCCGGATCAGCAGGGCGAAGTGCTGTGGCAGAAGCGCATCGGGCATGGGAGCGCGGCCGGCGGGATCGAGTGGGGTTCGGCCGCCGACGATCAGAACGTGTACGTGGCGTTGTCGGATGTTCGCAATCACCGGCCGGTTTCCGGCGGCAACCAGACCATTTTTGGCGGCGTCGGCGAATACGATCCAGCCTCGGGCGGCGGCATGTTCGCCTTGCGTCTTACCGATGGCGAGCGCGTGTGGCAGACTCCGCCGCCGCCGTGCGGCGATCGCAAAGGATGCAGCCCGGCGCAATCGGCGGCAGTGACCGTGATCCCGGGGATCGCGTTTTCGGGCGACCTCGGCGGACGGCTGCGCGCTTATTCGACTCGAGACGGCTCGATTGTGTGGGAGGTCGAAACCGCGCGCGAATTTGAAACCGTGGACGGCGTAAAAGCCAACGGCGGCGCGATCGACGGTCCCGGCCCGGTGGTAGCCGGAGGGATGCTGTACGTGAATTCAGGATACGGCTTCAACGGCGGCATGCCGGGGAACGTGCTGCTGGCGTTCGGAGTGGAGCGCTAGGCGTCAGTCGGGAACATGCTGGGCGGTCTGCGCGGGTACTGCCTTCGAACCCGATTCGACCGACTTGTACCAGTGATAGTAAACCAGCATCACTTCGCTCAACAGGATGAATCCGGCGAACAGCCAGAACAGGAGTCCGGCAGTCTGCTGGTCGTTTTCACGGGTCAGGCTCCACTGCTGGACCAGCGCATCGGAAATATGCAGCGTATCGGCCGGAGCGGTGTAGCGCGAAAACCATCCCGGCTGCGTGAAAGCGAGGACCAGGCCCAGAAGGGAGCACCAGACCGTCGCCGCAAGCAGGTAGAACAGCGAGGCCGGCATCAGCCGTAGACGGTCGCCTCGGAACGGCGCGTGCAGCGGCCACCAGAACGCGATTCCGCACACCAGCAGAGTCGCGTTCTCCGTAAGCCGCCCTCCGGTTCCGGCCAGCGCGATATTGAGCGCACCCGGGAGAAACCAGATCGCGATCGCGACCATCCCCGCGGCCCAGCACACGCGATAATCCAGACGAAAGCGCGACTCGTCGTTCCGCGGGATCGCCAGAACCAGGAGATATGGCGCCGCCAGGCAGAGGAAGACGCGTTCGAGCGCCTCCGCGGTCAGCAGGTACTGGCGCGCGAGCACGTCGAGCGGCGAGCAGGTGACGGTCGCGATCAGGGCTTCGGCCGTCAGGAAATACGCGAGCGCCCGAGGCTCGCGCCAAACGCGCAACCGGAGATAAGCGATCAGCACAGCCGCGCAGCACACCAGGCCAGCCGCATTCCATTGCCAGGCTTGGGCGAGCACGATGAGCGCGTGCATCTCTCTCCCATCATGCCAGCAACGACGAGCTGAGGCGTTATTCGTTCCGCAGCGTCGCCACCGGGTCCACGCGCACGGCCCGCGCCGCGGGAAACATAAGCGCAAGCATCGCGACCATGGCGAGCGTAAGCGACACAGTCGCCAGCAGGCGAGGATCGGAGCCGCGCACCCCGTAAAGCAGTGCTTGAAAATATCGCGCCAGCGCCGCGGTCGATACCAGCCCGGCCGCAAGACCGGCGAGAACCGGCGCACCCGCCTGACGCCCGATCAGCCACAGGACGTTCGCCGGCCTGGCGCCGATCGCCATGCGAATGCCGATCTCCCGTGTCA
>Ga0335077_10003153_pt1 | contig 19852 bp, 18 predicted proteins | sample Lox_Sample_31_FD_207151 | JGI IMG/M metagenome (GOLD analysis project Ga0335077, IMG submission 207151) | Soil microbial communities from Loxahatchee National Wildlife Refuge, Florida, United States - Lox_Sample_3.1 | ecosystem: Environmental > Terrestrial > Soil > Wetlands | place: USA...
GGCCGCTTTGCAGGCAACTCTGTCTTGACGCTGGAATTGACATCGATTGCGACGAACGGCAAGACTTACAACATCCAAACCAATCAGTGGTCTCGTTCAGGGAAAGGTGAAGGCAAAAGCACTGCGACCAAAGTTGGCGTTGGCGCCGCCGCAGGGGCCGTGCTGGGCGGTCTCATTGGTGGCGGCAGAGGTGCAGCCATCGGTGCCGCCAGCGGTGCGGGCGCGGGAACGGGGGTAGCTGCCGCCAAGAAGGGCGAGCAAATCAAGCTGGCCCCTGAGGCTGTGCTGAACTTCCAGATCATTAATACTTTGACGGTCGTGCCGCAGAGCACCAACGATCGTAATGCCGGCCGGACGCCAGTATCGTAATCCTCTCGCGCAACGGAGCAGGTCAGAGGAGTATCATCAGCGCACAGTTTGTCGCGGACGCCTTTGGATCTGATCTACGAATGCGCGCTGTTCGTGCTGGGACTCGTCTTCGGAAGCTTCCTGAATGTATGTATCAGCCGCATTCCGCGTGACCAGTCAATTGTTGCGCCACGCTCGCACTGCACGGCCTGCGGTGCTTCCATCCGATGGCGTGACAACATCCCCTTACTGAGTTGGATTTTTCTTCGTGGTCGATGCCATGATTGCGGAAGCCGCATTTCACTTCGCTATCCCGCTGTCGAGCTGCTGCTCGCGATTCTGTTCACGGCGTGCTATGTCTGGTTTGGCTTGAGCTGGCTAACGCTGAAGTCTTGCGTCTTCAGCTTCCTCATGGTCGGCTCGCTGTTCATGGACGCTGAGACCGGCCTCCTGCCGCGCGAATTCACCTACACCGGCATCGTGTTGAGCCTTGTCTTTGCGCTGATTGCTCCAAGGGAGAGTTGGGGCACGCAAGTCCTGCTTAATGCCTACGGCGTGCATCTCTCCGCCACCTGGGTCTCAATTCTTGATTCCATATTCGGTGCTCTGGCAGGCGCTGGGTTCTTCTTTGTTGCATCAGGAATCTACTTTCTCCTGCGCAAGCGGCAAGGGATGGGCAGCGGCGATTTTGCGCTCATGGCAATGTCCGGGGCCTTCCTCGGCCTGAAGCTGACGCTGCTAGTGATTTTTCTGGCGACCCTCACCGCTTCCGGCTATGCGCTCGTCCTCATCGTTCGCCAGGTTGGACACCCAACAAGCGCGGCTCCCTCGGTCAGGGAGTTACTGCGATCGGGCGAAATTCCCTTTGGCGTCTTCATTAGCGCCTCGTCACTGGCGGTCGCGTTCTTCGGCGAGGCGGTTTGGAGGTGGTATGTGGGCCTCTTCTAGAGTGAGGTCAGGCGCGCGCCGCAGCGCCATACCTGAGTCGGACCGGGACTTGTTTGAAGCCCGTCCTGAACTGCTACTTCGCTTGTGCCTCGCTGCGCGCCTTTAGATAGACATCCACATTGATCTTGTCCACCAGCGACACACCCGTGTCTACGAAGGCCGGAACGGGAGCAAACGAGTCCCACGAGTAGTCCTTCTTCAAGTCGATCGGGTAGTGGTGAATGTCGTCCAGGCACTTCAGCCCGTAAAACGCCATTGTGTATGGTTTCTGCGAAATGGTCGCATCGATGGTGCCGGCCTTTATCAGGTCCAGGGTCCCCTGGTCCACGTCCATCGCCATCACCAGGCGGTCGGTTGCGTTCTGCCGTTTCAGGGCTTCAGCCACATCTTTCCCCGCCGACGCTTCCAGGCAGATAAACGCATCGATCTTTTCCGCGCCCTTGTCGCCCAGGTAATGCATCGTGCGGTCAAACGCATTGCCCGCATCGCCCTTGATGTTGAACACTTCAACGACCTTAATGCCAGGGTGCTCAGCAAATACGTCCTTGTACCCCTTTAGACGCTGCTCCAGGTTGGTCTGCGGCATGGTGTAGAAGACAACGTTGCCTTTGCCATGGAGCTTCTCGACCACCCGTTGTCCACCGATCTGCCCGGCCTGAACGTTGTTGGTCCCGATAAAGTACAGCCGCTTGCTGTCAGGCGCGTCGGAGTCAATGGTGATGACCGGAATGCCGGCGTTTACCGCGTCGTCGATCGCGGGCTTCATCAGTGCCGCATCCGCCACCGAGACCAGGATACCCGCGGGCTTGAGGGCGACCGCCCCGCGAAACTCCTGTACCTCGGCCTGCGGGTCGTAGCTGTCAGGACCGCGGACATCCGACTTGACTCCATATTGCGCCGCCGCCTTCTCCAGCCCGGCTCGCGCCGTTTGCCAGAACGGCAGCTTGGAGTTGACCGTTACCAAGATGTAACGCTCGGAGTTGTCATGACGCGAACAGCCCAGCACAACAGACATGGACATCGCCGTCACCATCAGGAGTGTGCACTTCACAAGAGCCCTCATGTTCGCCTCGCCGTAAGAAGAGTTTGCGTGCAAGATGCGGCGGAATTCGCACGATGCTGGCATCCTGCGCGTGTTGCAGGCGGATTGTAACTCCGTGGTCGCATCCAGGCAAAGTTGAATTCGTTGCTGTCCTGCGGGACGGAAATACCAGGACGGTGGCCCCTGAGCGGACCCGGAGCCGTGGTATAGCGGTTGCTTGGGTGGCGACGGCAGGTTAAGATGAAATTAGAACGACCGTTCGAAAATCGCGTGCTTCCAGGTTGACCGCGTAGCACCCAGCAAAGACTATGCCTGCCGCTTCTACAACCCGCGCTCTCGAGAGTCCGATAGCCGGCGACAGCCGTTTTGACCGGCGTCTGGCTGAGATTCTCGACTGCGCTACGGAAATCTTTGCCGAGAAAGGCTACGAGGGGGCCTCCATGCGCGACCTCTCGCGTCTCAGCGGCATCTCGCTCGCTGGGCTCTATTACTACTTCAAGTCGAAGGAGAACCTGCTTTACATCATCCAGCGTCACACCTTCACCACCATCATCGAACGGCTGCGTGAGCGGCTCGCCGCCAGCAGCGATGCCGAAGAGCGCCTTCGCATTTTCGTGCATAACCACGTGGATTACGCTCTCGCCAAAGCCAAGGCGATGAAGGTGCTCTCGCACGAAGATGATGTCCTAAAAAACAGCTATGGTGCGGAGCTGGCCGCCATCAAGCGTGAGTACTACCGCATTTGCGTTGGATTGGTTGACGATTTCATTGCGGCAGAACATTTGAACACCGTCACCTCACAAGGTGCTGGCCACGGAGTCAGCACTCGTACGGCGGTGATGACTCTGTTCGGCGCGATGAACTGGCTGTACACCTGGCACAACCCACGTGTGGATCCGGATGCCGAAACCCTGGCGCGGGAGATCAGCGACATCTTCCTGCAAGGCGTGCGCGCCGCGGGTGAGAACAGCCGGGCGTCGGTTAAGAGCAAGCCCAGGAGGTACCCGAAAGAGTTCCGGCAATGAGTAGCACAACCCAGTCCGTGAAGACCGAAGTCCGACAGCTTATCACTTACCGGGCGCAATCTGGCATTGCGGTGGTCGAGCTGAACGATCCGCCAGCCAATACCTATAGCTATGAGATGAACCGGCAGCTCGACGATGCCATTCTCGCGGCCCGCATGGACAACGAGGTCCACCTGATCGTTCTGACCGGTGCGGGGGATAAGTTCTTTTGCGCCGGGGCGAACATCCAAATGCTGGCTGAAATGGACCCGACCTTCAAGTACTACTTCTGCCTGCACGCTAACGAGACCCTCTTACGTCTGGAAAACACGCCCAAGCTGGTGATTGCTGCGCTTAACGGACACTGCGTCGGAGGAGGCCTGGAGGTGGCAATGGCGGCCGACCTACGCATCGCACGCAAGGATGCGGGCAAGATCGGCTTGCCGGAAGTGAACCTCGGCGTGCTGCCCGGCACCGGCGGAACCCAGCGCCTCTCGCGGATCGTAGGCAAATCAAAAGCAATTGAGTTGATGGTTTCAGGGAAGACTTTCTCATTCGACGATGCGAAGCAATTGGGGCTGATAAACGAAATCTTCGAGCCCGAGAACTTCATGGATCAGGTGATGGACTATGCACGACAGTTCTGCCCGCCCAACAAGGCGGCCAAAGCTGTTGGCAGGATCAAGCGAGCGGTACAGACCGGCTGGGAGGTCCCGATAGAAGCCGGGCTCGCCCTGGAGCGCGAGAACCAGCAATTGCTCTTTGAGAGTGAGGATGCGAAGGAGGGCCTGGCCGCATACGTGGAGAAACGCCCGGCCAGATTTACGGGGAAATAGTTCGGACGTGTCATCCCGAGCGAGTCCCGCTGTGGCGGGACGAGTCGAGGGACCTGCTTTTAAGAACAATGACCATTAGCGCCCAATCCGTTTTTACCCGCATCACCGTTGCTCTCGATCCGCCGGCGGCGCGCATCGTACTGAACAGTCCACCGCTGAACGTCATCGACGTTCCGATGATGGACGAGCTACGGGCCGCGCTGGAACAGATCGACATGCGGCCGGACATCAGCGCCATTATTTTCGCGGGTTCGGAGCGTGCTTTCTCCAGTGGTGTGGACATCGCCGCACACACCCCCGACCAAGTGCGCGACATGCTCGGCGCCTTTCACAGCGTGATCCGCTCGGTCGTAGACAACAACAAGCTGACCATCGCCAGGGTTCGTCGCCATTGCCTGGGCGGTGGAGCGGAGCTGGCGCTGATGTGTGACGTCGTGTATGCCTCGCCTGACTCGGTCTGGGGATTTCCCGAGATCAAGCTCGCTTGCTATGCGCCGGTGGCCAGCGTGGCGTTGCCCGCCATTGTGGGACAAAAGCTGGCGGCAGAGATGCTGCTCACCGGTCGCACGCTGAACGGTCAGGAAGCGCTCGATGCTGGACTGGTGAACGGACTCGCCGACGATCCCGAGACACTGGTTGCCGAATGTATGCAGCGGGTGTCGCAGTTGAGTCCGGCGGCGCTGGCGCTGGCCAAGAAGGCCTTTTATGGATGGCATGCCATTCACTTCGATAAGGGCCTGGCGCGCGCAGAACAGATTTATCACGACGAGCTCATGAAGACGGCGGACGCACAGGAAGGCATTGCCGCTTTTATCGAGCGCCGGCGACCGAAATGGACAGGGAAATAGCTTATGGAATACGAGATCACACCCGAAGCGCTGAAATCGCTGCGTGACGCGGGCAGCGAGGTCACGATTCTCGACGTTCGCGAACCATGGGAATATGACGTCGCAAAGATTGCCGGCAGCAGGCACATCGCCATGGGCGATGTCCCCGCGCGCTTCAATCAGGAACTTGATCCCGAGGACCACATCGTCGTCGTGTGCCACCACGGAGTGCGTTCGATGAACGTTACTGCCTGGCTGCGGCAGCAGGGTTTCGAGAAGGTGCAGTCATTGCAGGGCGGAATCGATCGCTGGGCGAGGCAGATTGATTCGAATGTGCCGGTGTATTGAAGGCAGCCGTTAGCATTTAGCACTTAGCAACTAGTCAAAGACAGGTTTAACTAACGGCTAGATGCTAACTGCTAAGGGCCAGAAAATGGTTGTCGAATGAAGAAGCTACTGATCGAACTTCGCGTCAACGGACGCACACACGAGCTTGCGGTCGAGCCGAACAAGCTGTTGCTCGACGTCTTGCGTCAGGACCTGAATCTCACGGGCTCCAAGCGCGCCTGTGACGACTCCTCCTGCGGTGCCTGCACCGTTCAGGTGGACGGCATCCCGATGCTCTCGTGCACCATGCTGGCGGTAAGCTGTGAAGGACAGGAAATCACCACCGTCGAAGGCGTCGCCGACCACGGAGCGCTGGCGGCGCTCCAGAAGGCTTATGGCGATTTCGGCGGGTCACAATGCGGCTTCTGCACACCCGGATTCATGATGACGGTGCGCTGGCTGCTGGCCAACAATCCCGAGCCGACCGAAGATGAGATTCGCGAGGCGCTGAGCAGCAATCTGTGCCGCTGCACGGGATACACGCAGATGTATCAGGCGGTTCGAGCCGCGATCACAGCCGAACAAGAGGGCATGAAACACGAACTGGTGGAGACCAAGTGAGCGGCAACGGATTCTCAGTTATCGGCAAACCCATCGCCATGGTGGACGCCGCCGGCAAGACGACAGGCGCGGGCAAGTACACCGACGATCTCAGCCTGCCCGGCATGCTGGTGGGCAAGATCCTGCACTCGCCCTATCCTCACGCCCGCATCAAGCGCATTGATACCTCGCGCGCGCGGGCGCTGGACGGGGTCATCGCCATCGTGACTGGCGAAGACGCCCCCAATCGCTACGGCATCCTGCCCGTTGGTCACGACGAAACTGCGCTGGCGGTGGAGAAAGTACGCTACATTGGCGACAACGTCGCGTGTGTGGCTGCGATCAACGAGGATATTGCCGAGCATGCTGTGGAATTGATTGACGTCGAGTACGAACCGCTTCCCGCTTATTTCGATCCCGAGGAATCGATGAAGGCGGAAACCGATCTCATTCACGAGCATCGTCCGCACAACCTGGAGAAGGACTATCACCATGTCTTCGGCGATCCGGAGAAGGGCTTTGCCGAGGCCGATTACGTGCATGAGGCGCGCTATATCGCCAACGAGGTAACTCACGCCGCGATGGAGCCGCACAGCACACTGGCGAATTTCGAGCTCGATCCGCACACCGGCAAGCTCGGGAGGTTGACAGTCTGGTCGTCCACGCAAGTTCCGTATTACCTCCAGCACAAGCTGTCCCTGGTGCTGGAAATGCCGATGTCGCAGATCCGCGTCATCAAACCGCTCGTGGGCGGCGGCTTCGGCGGCAAGAGCGAAGTCATCCCGCTGGAAATCATCGCCGCGGTCGCGGCGCGCGCGGCCAAAGCGCCAGTGAAAATCACCTACACGCGCGAGGAAGTCTTCTGGGCGCATCGCGGACGCCCGCGCACTATCATCGACCTGAAGACCGGCGTCAAGAAAGATGGCCGCGTGAGGTCGGTTGCCTGCAAGGTTATCCAGGACGGCGGTGCGTACTGCTCCTACGGCGTGGTAACGATTCTCTACTCCGGCGCGCTGCTGGGGGCGTTGTACGACATTCCCAACATCCGCTATGACGGCTATCGCGCTTTGACCAACAAACCAGCGTGCGGTGCTATGCGCGGCCACGGCACCGTGAACGTCCGCTTCGCCTTCGAATCGCAGATGGACGAGATCGCCGCGAAACTCGACCTCGATCCGGCCGAGGTTCGCCGCGTCAACCTCTTGAAGCCGCCGACAGTTACCGTTAATGGCCTGCGTGTGCTGAGCTACGGCCTGCCCGAGTGCATCGATCAGGTGATCACTCGCTCGGGATGGGACGAGCGCCGCGGCCGGTTGCCCAAGGGGCGTGGTCTGGGGATGGCGTGCAGCCACTACGTGAGCGGCGCCGCCAACAGCATCATTCGCTCTGACATGCCGCACTCGACGGTAAACATCAAGATCGACCGCGATGGCGGCGTGGTGGTTTACACCGGCGCGGCGGAAATCGGCCAAGGCTCCGACACGATGACCGCTCAGATCGTAGCCGAGGTGCTGGGCTGCGATTTATCGCGCGTCAAAGTGGTGGCTGCCGATACCGATCTGACGCCGATCGATCTCGGCTCCTATTCCAGCCGCGTCACCTTTATGTCCGGCAATGCCGCAATGCGCGCGGCAGAAGAGGTAAAGAAGAACATTGTGAGCGCGGCAGCGCGGAGCATGAACTGCGCACCCGAGGACATTGTGATAAGCGGCGACCGCGTCTGGAAGCAGGGTGCCACAACATCGAGCACTAGTCTGACAAGGTCAGATGCTGACACTGAACGAGCCAGCGGGCACGTGGACGGCCAGATTCTGCGTGGCTCTGTCCTGCAGACCCGCAAGCAGGAAGGCCCGAAGGACCACATGAGCTTCGAGGAAGCGGTGGTCGCGGCAATTGACTTCCACGGGGCACTGACTGGCACGGGCTCGTACGCCCCGCCGGTCGAAGCGCGGGGCGGCAAGCACAAGGGCGGAGGGGTGGGCCCGTCGCCGGCGTATTCTTACTCGGCGCAAGTCGCTGAGGTCAGCGTGGATGAAGATACCGGCGAGGTGACGGTGCACAAAATCTGGGCGGCCCACGATTGTGGGCGCGCCCTGAACCCCGTCGCCGTCGAGGGTCAGGTAATCGGATCCGTTTGGATGGGCCTGGGGCAGGCCTTGGAAGAAGAGATGATCTGGAAGGATGGACTGCTGATGAATCCAGGACTGCTGGAGTATCGTAGTCCATCGTCAGCCGAGTCGCCGGATATCGAGTGCATCATCGTCGAGAGCGTTGATCCTGAGGGGCCGTTCGGCGCCAAAGAAGCAGGCGAAGGCTCGCTGGCCGCAACGATTCCCGCGATCTCCAACGCCATCTACGACGCCGTGGGAGTTCGTCTGCGTGAGGCGCCGTTCACGCCCGAGCGAATTCTGGCTGCGCTGCGCGCGAAGAAAGGCCTGAAGCGGATTGCGATGACCGAGTCGGTCGATCCGACGGCCCCGAAGCGATTACGCGAACATGGTGGCTCATTGTGGTTCCGTGGTAAGGGACCGCTCCGGCATCCACTCGATCCGGCGCGGCAGAGTGCGCATGCAACCGGAGGCCAGCAGTGAGCCTGCACAGCTTCCGTTTACTCCGTCCCCAAACGCTTCATGAGGCCATCGCCCTGATGGCCAAGCACGAGGGGGAAGTCAGAATCGTCGCCGGCGGGACCGATCTGCTGCCCTCGATGAAGCAGAAGCTGTTCGCCCCGCCTTACGTACTCGACCTGCGCGGCATCAGCGAGCTGCATGGTATTCGCAGCACGCCCGGCAACGGAGTTGAGATCGGTGCATTGACTACGCTCAGCGCCATCGAGCATTCAGCGCTCATTCGCAATGATTATCCCGTCTTGCACGAGGCGGCAAGAACGGTGGCCTCGCCGGTGATACGGAACATGGGGACGATCGGCGGTAACCTCTGCCTCGATACGCGCTGTCTGTGGTACAACCAGTCGCTGCTTTGGCGCAAGAGTTGCGGCTTCTGCCTGAAGAAGGATGGCGACCTCTGCCACGTGGCGCCGGGCGGAACGTTCTGCTGGGCAACGTTTTCCGGCGACACGCCACCGGCGCTGCTGTGCCTGGGCGCGGAAATCGAAATCGCCGGCCCGGATGGAATACGACGTACCCCATTGTCGGAGTTCTACGTGAATGACGGCATCATTCGCCTGCGTCTCGCGCCTAGCGAGATCGTAACCCACGTCCGTTTGGCTCGATCCTCAGCGGGGTGGCGCGGCAGCTATCAGAAGCTGCGTGTTCGCGGCAGCATTGACTATCCGCTGGCAGGCGTGGCTGTCGCGCTCAAGCTGCGCTCCGGCCGCATCGAAGATGCTCGCGTCGCCATCACCGCTGTCAATCCTGCGCCGTTGCTGGTGAAAAATGCCGACGCCCAACTCGTCGGGACCGTACCAAACGAAGAGCTTGCCGAGCGCATTGGCGATCTGGCAGCGAGCACCGCCAAGCCGCTGACGACTTCGGCCCTCACCCCCGAATACCGCCGGGAGATGGTGCGGGTGTTCGCCAAGCGCGCGGTACTGGCCTGCCTGAACTCATGATTACCGACTGCCACGTTCACATCCAACCCATGGAGCTGTTCAAGTCCGAAGCGCTGACGTTGATGAAGAAGACGCGCAAGGATTTCGATCAGGTTGCGGAATATTGCCGCTCGCCGAAGGCGTTTCTCAGCTATCTCGACCGCATCGGGGTCGATCGTGCGGTGCTCATCAACTACGTTGCACCTGAGGTCATCGGCTTTACGCCTGCTGTCAACGAGTTTGTCGCCACTTACGTTAAGGAAAATCCCAAGCGGCTCCTCCCATGCGGCAGCGTGCATCCGCGGCACACAGCGAACGTGCTCGCCGACATGGAGCAGATCGTGCGGCTGGGCATCAAGCTCATCAAGATCCATCCGCCGCATCAGCTGCTCTACCCGAACGACTATATTCGTGGCGTCAAGGAACTGGAGATCATCTATCGCGCCGCCGAGGCCAACGGAATCCCGATCATGGTACACACCGGCACGTCGATCTTTCCCGGTGCCCGAAATAAATATGGCGATCCCATGTATGTGGACGATGTGGCCGTCGATTTCCCCAAGTTAAAGATCCTGCTGGCGCACGGCGGCCGTCCACTGTGGATGGACACGGCGTTCTTCCTGGTACGGCGCCATCCTAATGTCTACCTTGACATCAGCGGCATTCCGCCAAAAAGTCTCCTTAAGTATTTTCCGCGCCTGGAAGAGATTGCGCACAAGACGCTGTTCGGCACCGATTGGCCCGGGCCGGGCGTGCCTGAGATCGAAAAGAACCTTGTCGAGTTTCGCGCGCTGGCGCTGAGCGAGAGTGCGAAACAGCAGATCCTGAGCAAAACCGCGTTACAAGTCTGGCCGACGTAGTTGGACTAAGAACCCGTCTTCCCCAGCCTAACTGGCTCGCCCTGTTCCACGCCTGCGGACCTTCGGATCGCCCGCCACAATTCATCGCATCCGGTGCGCGCCTTGGCCGAGAACGCGATGATCTGCTCCATCGAGACTTCCAACTGCTCGCTCAGCTTCTGCAACGAGCAGCGCAACTGATTGTTCGAGATGCGGTCCGACTTGGTGGCCACGACCATGAAGTTGCGCCTCGCGTGCCGCAGCCAGTCCAGCAATTGCAAATCGAGCTGTTGTGGTGGAATCGTGACATCGACCAGAGCCAGACAAAGAACCAGCGACTCCCGCTTCTCCAGGTAGGGGTTAACGAAATGCGCCCACTTCGCCGTGACCTCTTTGGGCACCCGCGCGTAGCCGTAGCCGGGAAGGTCGGTAAAGATGAAATCAGGCTCAGGTTTACCGGGACGGCGCACCTGGAAGAAGTTAATGGTCTGGGTGCGGCCCGGAGTGTTGCTGGTTTTGGCGATCTTAGTGCCGACGAGGGTGTTGATCAAACTCGATTTGCCGACATTGGAGCGGCCGAGGAAAGCGATCTCCGGTGCACTCGGAGCAGGAAAATGCCTCGGGTCAACCGCCCCAGTCAGGAATCTCGTCAGCACCTTCATGGAAATCACTGTGGGTGCTCCTTCCGGTAGAGATTGTGAAGGAGCACATGGCTTACGGGTTGTCTGAAAGTTATTCCTCAGCGACTCGAACATTGGTCGCGTTTTCGAAGCGGCGGTTAAGTTAGTCCTTGCCGTGGCCGCTCTGAGGCGGCTGGGCTCAGAGCAAGAGTGTTGCTATTGGTGCGCCGTCGGGGCCTGCTCCGGAGGAGGAGGCGGCAGCACCGCAATGCCCGGTGGCTCGTCGACGACATCAGGCAGCGGACGCTCCAGCGCGTAGGATAGCACGTCATCCATCGTATTGACGAAGCGCAGCTTCATTATGCTGCGCAGGTTTTCGGGCACGTCGGCCAGGTCCTTTTCATTGTCAGCCGGAAGCAGGACCTCCAGAATGCCGGCGCGGTGCGCAGCCAGCAGCTTCTCTTTGAGCCCGCCAATGGCCAGCACCTTGCCGCGAAGCGTGATCTCGCCCGTCATGGCGACATCGCGGCGCACCGGAATCCGGCTCAACGCGCTGGCGATTGCTGTCGCTATCGTTATGCCTGCCGAGGGACCATCCTTGGGAATCGCTCCCTCTGGTACGTGCACGTGGATGTCGAGGTTGCGATAGAAGTCGCGCGGCAGCCCCAGCCGATGCGCCCGCGAACGGACATACGACATGGCCGCTTGCGCCGACTCCTGCATTACGTCGCCGAGCTTGCCGGTGAGTGTGAGCTTGCCTTTGCCATCCACGGTGGCGACTTCGGTGGTGAGAATTGAGCCACCCACTTCAGTCCACGCCAGGCCGGTAACAATGCCGACTTCGCTGCGTTCATGCACTTCGCTGTCGCGAAACTTCATCACGCCGAGATATTCGCCAATATTGCCCGCAGTGAGAGTCAGCGTAAACTTCCCGCCCTCCTTCACCACCTTGCGAGCGACCTTGCGACAGATGTTGCCGATCTCCCGCTCCAGATTGCGCACGCCCGCTTCACGCGTGTAGTTGCGGATGATCCCGGTCAAGGCGTCGTCGGTAAAGACGATGTTCTGTTCGGTGAGTCCGGCCTGCTTGCGCTGTTTGGGCACAAGATATTGTTTGGCGATCTCGACTTTTTCCGGCTCGGTGTAGCCGTGCAACCGCAGCACTTCCATGCGGTCCTGCAATGCCGGAGGAATCGTGTGCAGCACATTCGCTGTCGCGATGAAGAAAACCTGCGACAGGTCATACTCCACGTCGAGGTAGTGGTCCACGAACATATAGTTCTGTTCGGGATCCAGCACTTCCAGCAGTGCAGCCGATGGATCGCCGCGGAAATCCATGGACATCTTGTCCACTTCATCCAGCATGAAAACAGGGTTCTTGGTACCGGCCTTCTTCATCATCTGGATAATCTGGCCGGGGAGCGCACCGATGTAGGTGCGGCGATGTCCACGGATCTCGGCTTCGTCGCGCACGCCGCCCAGCGACATGCGGACGAACTTGCGGCCTGTGGCCCGGGCGATGCTCATACCCAGCGAAGTCTTGCCCACGCCCGGAGGCCCGACGAAGCACAGGATGGAGCCCTTCGGATTCTTTACCAGTTGCCTGACGGCCAGGAACTCGAGGATGCGCTCCTTGATTTTCTCCAGCCCATAGTGATCTTCGTTGAGCGTTTTTTCGGCGACATCGATGTTGCGGATTTCTTTAGAGCGCTTCTTCCACGGCACCGCCAGCAGCCAGTCGAGGTAGTTGCGGGAGACGGTGGACTCAGCCGACATGGGCGGCATAGCTTCCAGTTTCTTCAGCTCCTGGAGCGCCTTCTCGTGCGTGTCGCGGGGCATACCAGCGGCGTCGATCTTTTTCTTCAGTTCGTCGAACTCGCTTTTTTCGCCGCGGCCCAGTTCCTTTTGGATGGCCTTGATCTTCTCGTTGAGGTAATACTCTTTCTGGGCCCGCTCCATCTGGCGCTTCACCCGCGACTGGATGGTGCGGTCCATGTTGAGCTTCTCGATCTCTACGTCGAGCACGTCGCCGATGCGGTTCAGGCGCTCAGCCGGGTCGAAGATCTCCAGCAGTTCCTGCTTTTCTTCGATGGAGAGCTGCAGATTGGCGGCGATGGTATCGGTGAGCTTGGCCGGGTCGTCGTTGCGGACGGCGGCGATCATGGTCTCATAGTTCAGCGACTGGCAAAGCTTTACATATTGCTCGAACAGGCCAGTCACGCGCTGCATGGCAGCTTCCACCTGCGGCGCCGGCTCGACCGGGTATTTCGCGGTGCGGACAGTAGCTTCGAAATAGCCGTCTGTGTCCACTACTTGCAGGATCTTGCCGCGCTCCAGGCCTTCCACTAGGACCTTGATGTTGCCGTCGGGCAGCTTCAGGCTCTGCACGATGTTGACGATGGTGCCGACCTGGAAAATCTCGTGCGGCTTGGGCTCGTCGATGCTGGCATCATGCTGGGTAGCGAGAAAGATCTTCTTGTCGGCGGCCAAGGCCTCTTCCAGTGCGCGCACGCTGGACTCCCGGCCGACCACGAACGGCGTCATCATGAAAGGAAAGATGACGACATCCCGTATCGGCATCATGGGGAGTTTCTTCGTTTCAAATCTCTCGCGCTGGGTCACTAATACCGCCTTGTTGAGTTTGCCGTCGCAACGGGCCACGCTACTGCCCACACACCATCAACGTATTCTTAGCATAACACGCGGTGAAAAGCCTCAAGCCACTTCCGGCCGAAAGGTATGCCCACGAAAGTCTCACTTGCTACGACTGGCGCTGGCCTCGATGTAGGTTTGGAATTGTTCAGGCTTGTCGGGAGGAGCAATCTCGAATTTGATACTCACTGTGTCGGGCCCCTTTCCAACATACGTCAGACGGTAGCTCAGCGCCCCGGGTTGCGGGTCGCTGCGAAACGTCGCTGTTTTCTTGGATTCGTTGACCGTTACGATGTAGCGGATCACGTGCCCTTCGCTATCGAAATAGATTGCCTTTGTCGGTTCGGACGAAGTTTCGGGATAGACAATCATCAGGTCATCGTGGCGGAACGCCGGCCGGTCCTTGGTGGCTGGATATTCGGCGTAGTTGGTGCGTACCAGGACGCGTCGCTGCAGGTCGGGCTTGAAAGTGAACTTGCCGGAGCCCTGGCCGGGGTGTCCGCTGCCCGTTCCCTCCCATTCACCGAGCAGGAAGCCCCAATCCTGCCAATTGGGCGCCTCCGGTTGCTGGGATTTGAGCTTCGGCACGAAGGAAAGAGCCAAAAGCACAACATAAGTGAGGCATGAAAGCAGCCTTCTCCTAGCTTTCATCGGAGCGCATCTCCTCTCTGCGACGGCGCAAACTTCTATGGCAAAACAATCGGCGCGACCTAAGCCGCGCCGAATGCAAACCTCTGGTCCGAAGCCACGTTACCCGGCCTTTTCCAGCGGCATAGCGATGGTGCGCGTCTTCACCATATCGTCAGTGACTTCGAACTCCCTAACGCGCCGCTGGCTGGGCAGGTTGTACATGAGGTCCAGCATCAGCTCTTCCAAAATCATGCGCAGCCCGCGCGCGCCCACCTTGCGCGACATGGCCTCGCGGGAGATGCATCGCAAGGCATCATCGGTGAATTGCAGCTTTACGTTCTCGAACTCGAACAGCCGCTGGTACTGCTTCACGATGGCGTTCTTTGGTTTGGTCAGGATTTCGATCAGGGCGTCTTCGTCGAGGTCACTGAGCACACCCACGACCGGCATGCGGCCGACGAATTCGGGGATAAGTCCGAACTTGATGAGGTCCTGCGGTTGCACCTGTGAGAGCAGTTCGGTATCGCGCTTGTTGCTCTCGGTGAAGGCCGCCTCTTTCGCTTCGTCCGTGCGAAATCCCATGGAGCGCTTGCCCAGCCGCCTCGCGATGATGCGTTCCAGCCCCACAAACGCTCCGCCGCAGATAAACAGAATGTTGGTTGTATCTACGGGAGTGAATTCCTGGTGGGGATGCTTGCGCCCGCCCTGCGGAGGAACGTTCGCGACCGTGCCTTCCAGGATCTTCAGCAGCGCCTGCTGCACGCCTTCACCGGACACGTCGCGTGTGATGGACGGGTTCTCGTCCTTGCGGCCGATCTTGTCCACTTCGTCGATGTAGATGATGCCGGTCTGAGCGCGCGCAACATCTCCTTCCGCCGCCTGCAACAGCTTGAGGATGATGTTCTCCACGTCCTCGCCGACGTATCCGGCCTCGGTGAGCGTGGTGGCATCCACGATGGCGAAGGGCACATCGAGCATCTTGGCCAGGGTCTGCGCCAGCAGCGTCTTGCCCGTGCCGGTGGGGCCAATCAGCATGATGTTCGACTTGGCCAGTTCCACCTCGCCGCCGCGCTGGCGGTTCATGTACACCCGTTTGTAGTGGTTGTAAACCGCAACCGCCAGCTTCTTCTTCGTCTGCTGCTGGCCGATGACGTATTCGTCAAGGAAGGATTTCACTTCAGCTGGCTTGGGAAGCTGATTGGGCGTGGCAACGGGTGCGGTTTCCGAGCGGTCGTCTTCCAGGATGGAGTTACAGACCGCCACGCACTCATCGCAGATATAGGCGCGCGGATAATCAGTGGGAGACGAAATGAGCTTGGCGACAGCGTCTTGTGACTTGTGGCAGAACGAACAGCGCAACACTTCATCAGAACCGGTCCTGGTTCTCACAGCAAAGACTCCTTGACTGCGCACGTTGTCAGCCGGAAATTCCGTGCTGCATTCCCCGGCCGTTTAAGCCCGGGCAGGAACCGTGTCTTGCCCCTGTGAGAAGGCTGCCGCCATTGGCCAGTTGCAACCCCTCTCGTGGACCCTTTGGTGCTTTCGCACCTTAAAGCTATTCAACCACATTTCCAGCGCGCTGCCTGCTTACGTTAGTGCCATATCAGGTACAACTTTGGGAGCACCATAGCAGGAATTGAACACGCTACTTGTGCTTGAAAATAATATCGTCGACGATGCCGTACTCCTTCGCCTGATAGGCGTTCATGATGAAATCGCGCTCGACGTCGCGTTCCACCTTCTCCAGCGGCTGGCCGCTGTGCTTGGACAGCAATTGATTGGTGATTTCGCGCATGCGCAAAATCTCGCGCGCGTGAATGTCAATGTCTGTCGCCTGGCCTGACAGTCCCGACATCAGCGGCTGATGGATCAGAATGCGCGAAGTCGGAAGCGCGAAGCGTTTCTTCGGCGCACCGCCCGCCAGCAGCGTCGCCGCCATGCTGGCCGCCTGCCCAATGCAGATGGTCGTCACGTCCGGACGAATGAACTGCATCGTGTCGTAGATCGCCATGCCCGCGGTAATCGAGCCGCCGGGCGAATTGACGTACAGCGAAATGTCCTTCTCCGGATCTTCAGCCTCGAGAAACAGCATCTGGGCGATGATCAGGTTGGCGACGTTGTCGTCAATTGGAGTGCCGAGAAAAATAATATTGTCCCGCAACAGGCGGGAATAAATGTCGTAGGCCCGCTCTCCCCTGCTGGTCTGCTCCACTACCATGGGCACAAGCATGTATTACTGCTCCTTAATAAACTCCAGCCGATCCTTCGCTGCTTAGATTTCCTCAGCAGGCGCTATGCGGACCTGCGATACAAAGACTCCAAGGTCTTGTCGTTGCGGATGCGATGCCGGATTCTATCCAGCCCCCCATCCTTGTTCAAACGTCCACGCACTTCCTCGACGGTCTGCTTCGACTGGTTCGCCAGCGCCAGCAACTCGTGCTCAAATTCCTCGTCACTGACTTCGATCTTCTCTTCGTCCGCAATCTGGTCCAAAATCAGCGACGCCTTCACCTCGCGCAGGGCGGCCTCGCGCTGCCCGGCGCGCAGACGCCCGAAGTCCATCCGCTTCATGTCTTCCGTTTTCATGCCCTGCGCGGCCAGGGCACGCAATCCGCGCTCCAGACGCAGATCAATCGCCTGGTCCAGCATAGACTCAGGAACCGGAAAGTCGTTGCGTTTTACCAATTGCTCCACGATCTGGTCCTTGCCGCGATGTTCAGCCTCATGTGCCTTCTCTGCCTTCATGTTTTCGCGCAGCCGGCTGCGAAGCTCGTCCAGCGAGTTCAGTTCGGCCCCCAGCTCCTTGGCGAAGTCATCATTCAGCTCGGGAATGCTCTTGGTCTTGATGGCTTTCACGTCCACCTGGTAGGTCATCGTCTTGCCGGCGAGCCGCTTGTCCGCAAAGTCGTCAGCATATTTCACCTGGAAGCTGCGCTCTTCGCCCGGCTTGGCGCCCCGCAGGTTCTCCGTGAACTCCGCAATCGTGTCCGCGCCGCCAATCTCGACCATGACCTCGTCCACTTCCACCGGCTTGGCGTCCGCTTCCGCCTCCTGAGGAGTTCCCTTGAAACTGACCACGGCAAAGTCGCCGTCGGCGAGCGCACGCTCCTCTTCCACCGGGCTGTAGGTAGCATGTTGCTGCTGCACATTGTTGAGCGCGCGATCAACCTCTTCTTCGGTGACCTCGGTGGGAAATTTCTCGATGCGAATGTCGTCGTACGCGGCGATCTTGAATTCCGGCAGTATCTCAAAGCTGGCTTTGAAGGTCAGCGGATCGCCCTGGCTCAGGTGCACGTCAGTCACCCGCGGCTGCGACACCGGGTTGAGGTTCTGCTTCTGCGTTTCCTCGCGGAAGTAGCGCGGCACCAGCGCTTCGACAACCTCGCTCTTGATCTCATCGCCAAAACGCTGGCGAATGATGGAGGCGGGTACTTTGCCTTTGCGAAAACCCGGGACCCGCGCCAGCTTCTGGTAGCGGGCCAGCACCGCGTCCGACTCCGCCGTGACCACCTCAGCCGGTATGGCAACTGCGATCTCTCGCTTGCAGGGATTCGTTCCCTCCGGAGAGTGGAGGTCTGTCGTGCTGGTTTCGGTGGTCAAGCGTTTGCCTTGGAGACTTGGCCCCGGCAGGCCGATCTTATCGCCGAACAGGAGGTAGGAAGCGCCGGCCAGGATTGCGAGCACAAGCGACTCAGTCGCCCAGCTTATGCTGCAAGCTTTAAGTGTAAGAGAGCGCCGCAGGCCGGTCAAACGCGTCAGGGACCGTCGCGTGGGACTTGTGTAGAGTGAAGTCATGCCCTCCGCCCTTGCCGTCCTCAACCAAGAAGTGGTGAACTGCACCCTCTGTCCACGGCTGGTGGCCTATCGCGAGCAGGTTGGCCGCGAAAAGCGCCGCGCTTATCTTGACTGGGACTACTGGGCGCGGCCGGTGCCCGGCTTCGGCGATCCTCACGCCCGAGTGCTGGTGCTGGGACTCGCGCCCGGCGCGCACGGCTCCAATCGTACAGGGCGTCCGTTCACCGGCGATGCCTCCGGCAAGTTCATGTATCCCATCCTGCACAAGGTAGGCTTCGCATCGCAGCCCAACGCCGAGCGCCGCAACGACGGGCTGAAGCTCATTGACTGCTACATTACGGCGGCGGTGCGCTGTGCCCCGCCCGGCAACAAGCCGCTGCCCTCAGAGCTGGCCAACTGCTCGCCCTTCCTCGATCGCGAGCTGGCAATTTTGAAGGACGTGAAGGTCGTGGTGGCGTTGGGTAAGATCGGGTTCGACGCCTATCTTAATTACCTGAAGCGCAACGGCATGATTCAGCGCCGCTCGGGGTATCTCTTCGCCCACGCTGCCCGGTACACCATGCCCAATGACGTGACGCTGCTGGCGTCCTACCATCCCTCGAACCAGAACACGGCCACCGGCAAGCTGACGGCCGCGATGTTCGAGGCAATCTTTCGGGAAGCGAAGAGGATTGCGGCGGCTCGCTAAATCCGAATAAATGCGTAGCAGGGATTCAGAGGGTTCCACTACTAAATTAAGGCAGCCGGAAATCGATCCCCCGCGCCTCGTTGGCTTTGGTGGTGGCGGGGACATTCAGCTCGGCGATGGGAATCTTGCGGGCGCGCTGTTCGGTGAAGACCCAAAGCGTCTTGCCGACGATGGCGTAGTTCTGGATTTCTTCGGTGTGCTTGTCGCGAAACACCAGCACGGTGTCGCCATGAATTTCTGCTTTCTGCGCGGATGGCGGGGCGTAATTTTGCGCCGTGCCTGATAGCTGTTCGGCACGCAGTTGAGCGACCTCGTTGTTCAGCCGGTCAATCTCCTGCTGCTGGTCATAGGCAGTGCTGTTATTGTCCGGATTTGCGTAAACATACACGGGATACTGCGTCGCGGGATCGGAGTACCAGCGGCTCGAGTAGTAGCCGCTCGGGTAGTACCCAACCGACCCGCCGCCGTACCATCCGGGATACCCCGAGCCATACCCGTAGTAGCCGCGGTAACCCCACCAGGGATAACGCCAACTCCAGTAGGGATAGCGGCCTGGATAATAAGGAAAGTGACCGGGATGAGCACCGTTTACAAAGCCGCCGTGAACGCCGCCGCCCCAGTATCCGGTGCGAGGAGCCCCGCCGGCGAACCCAGCGCCGCCATGCACGCCGCCCACCGAGCCGCCGCGAGCGCCGCCCGTCGCCATTCCACCGTGCCCGCCCCGCTGCGCCCACAAGGGCGCGGCGAGCAAAGCCACACCTAACGTCGCCATGAACATCCAGCGCCGCATAGGTACATTATCGCTCCAAACGAGAAGCGGGTGCGGGTGAATTTTGTGAATTCGCAGCGAGCCTGCGATCTTTTTGCTTTGTCACCAAACCTCTGGGTTTCGGGCCCCTGGGTGGAAATCTAACCGCGGATTCTCAGGGATGAACATGGATCCTCCAGGGAAAGTTGTCTAGGGAGACTCTGATTAAGTTCTCCCTTTCCACAGCGAGAAGCGATAAAGTTGCGCCAGATGAGCTTGCAAACCAAGCAGAGGACACTGGCGATGATGACCGGCTTTGAACGCTACACGAAGAAGACGCGGCGGGCGGCGTTTTTGGAAGAGATGAATCAGGTGGTGCCGTGGCGCGAGCTGTGCGC
>Ga0335077_10003161_pt1 | contig 19822 bp, 21 predicted proteins | sample Lox_Sample_31_FD_207151 | JGI IMG/M metagenome (GOLD analysis project Ga0335077, IMG submission 207151) | Soil microbial communities from Loxahatchee National Wildlife Refuge, Florida, United States - Lox_Sample_3.1 | ecosystem: Environmental > Terrestrial > Soil > Wetlands | place: USA...
AGCGCCTTTTCCCGACCACCCATCGCCCTGATCAGGTCGCCGTCGCCGAGCGCGAGCACCTGCTCGAACCGGGAGCGAGCCTTGTCGAGGTGTCCCGCCAGCCTGGCGACAAGCCACGACCGCGCCAGGCACGTGTCGCAGGCGCGTTGGCTCATGCCGCCAGCGTCCGCTCGGCCTCGCCCCGCTGTCGAAGACTCAGCGCCGTGAGCAGGTCGGCGTGGGCAATCCGATCGTGGCCCTCGAGATCGGCGATAGTCTGGGCGACCCGCACGACCCGGTGGCGGCCGCGCGCGCTGAGCGCGCCCACGGCATACGCCTGGGCGAGCGCTCGCTCGGCCGCGTCGTCGAGCCGAACGTGGCTCCGGACGAGCCGCGCATCCATCTCGCCGTTGCAGCGCGCGGCACTGCCCCCGAGCCGGAAGCGCTGGCGCTCGCGAGCGTGGGCCACGCGCTCGCGTGCCCGCGCCGAGGAGGTCTGCGCCGGGGCGCGGAGCTCCTGTTCGGTCGGCCGCTCGACGTTGATCAGCAGATCCATACGGTCGAGCAGCGGCCCGCTCAGCCGCCGGCTGTGCCGCCGCAGATCGGCCTCGCCGCACCGGCACCGGTCGCCGACGCCCGCGAACCCGCACGGGCACGGGTTGGTCGCCGCGACGAGCATGAACCGGGTTGGGAACACGAGCGCGCGCTGGCCGCGGATGATCGTGACGCACCCGTCCTCGAGCGGCTGCCGTAGCGCGTCGAGACTCGACCGCTGGAACTCGGCGAGCTCATCCAGGAAAAGCACTCCTTGATGCGCGAGGGTGGCTTCGCCCGGCCGCGGTGGCACTCCCCCGCCAACCAGTCCGGCGGCCGAGATCGTGTGGTGCGGGGCGCGGAACGGCCGCGCCCCGATCAGGCCGGCGGCGTGCAGTCCGGCGATGCTGTGGATCCTCGTCACCTCGATCGCCTCGGCACGGCTCATCGCGGGCAGGATCGACGGGATTCGGCGGGCAAGCATCGTCTTGCCGGTTCCAGGCGCGCCCTCGAACAACAGGTTGTGGCCGCCGGCAGCGGCGATCTCGAGCGCGAGCAGCGGCGCGGCGTGCCCTCTGACGTCGGCGAGATCGGGTTCGGTCCTCGGACCGCTCGTGCCGCCCAGGCCGCCCGTACCGGCCAGGCCGCCCGTACCGCCCACGCCGTCCGCGCCGCCGGCACCCGCGGTCGTCGCCGGCAACGGCGGGAGCGCGGCCCCGGCTAGGACCTCCGCGGCCTCGCGCAGGCTCGACACGCCGGCGACCTCGAGGTCCTCGACCAGCGCCGCCTCGCGGGCCCGCTGGCGCGGGACGATCAGCCGCCCGAGGCCCGCCCGCCGCGCCCCCTCGGCGACCGCGAGCGCCCCCGGCGAGTCGCGCAGCTCCCCGCTGAGCGAGAGCTCGCCGAACACCGCGTAGGCGGACAGCGCGTCCCCCGGAACTTGCCCGCTCGCCGCCAGCACCCCGAGCGCGAGCGCCGCGTCAAAGCCGGGTCCCACCTTGCGCAGGAACGCCGGCGCGAGGTTCGCGGTGATCCGAGTCTGGGGGAACTCGAAGCCCGAGTTGGCGATCGCCGAGCGGATCCGGTCGCGCGACTCGCGCACCGCCACGTCCCCGAGTCCGACGATCGTGAACGCCGGCAGCCCGCTGCGGATGTCGACCTCGACCCATACCTGGCGGGGATCGATCCCGTCGATCGCGAAGGTGACGATGCGCGCGAGCATCACCGCCAACCTACGCGCCGGCGCGTCAACGGTGGTCAACGCCGCGTTCCAATTCTGCTCACGCCGGGGCGCGCCGCCTGGGGAGAATTGGAACACCGCGTGTGCCACCTGTCACGCGCCCGGGCGTAGCGTGCGGCGCGTCATGAGCGACCCCCGTCCCCGGCTCGGCCGCCTCGGCGAGCAGCTCGCCGCCGAGCATCTCGTCAGACGCGGCTTTCAGATCGTCGAGCGCAATTACCGCACGCGGTGGGGCGAGCTCGACATCGTCGCGTTCGACGGTCGCACCCTCGCGTTCTGCGAGGTAAAGACGCGCCGGGCGAGCACCCTGGGCGGCAGCCCACTCGATGCCGTCCGCGGACCGAAGCGCTCCCAGGTGCGCAAGATGGCCGGGCGCTGGCTGATCGAACGGACCGATCGGCCGTATGCGGACAGCCTGCGGTTCGACGCGATCGGCGTGACGCTCGATAACACCGGGCGGCTACTCAGCCTCGAGCATCTCGAGGGAGCGTTCTGAGCGTCTACATCGACAGCTGCTGATACGCCATCGACTGGAACGAGAGCCGATGGAGCGGCGACACGCCGAGTCGCTCGATCGCGTCGCGGTGCTCGGGGGTCGAGTAGCCGACGTGCTGGGCGAACTCCCAGCCCGGATGCGTGGCGTCGGCGCGGCGCATGTACCGGTCGCGGGTTTCCTTGGCGATCACCGAGGCGGCGGCGATCGCGGCGCTCTTGGCGTCGCCGTCGACCACGGCGCGCTGCTCAAAGCCGAGCGCGGCGACCGGGAAGCCGTCGCTCAGGCAGATGCAGCCCTCGCGCGCGACCTTCGACAGCGCGTCGCGAAGCGCCGCCAGGTTCGTCTTGTGCAGGCCGCGGACGTCGATCCCGGGCGCGCACCGCGACACGATCGCTACCTTCGTGGCCAGCCGCAGGATCACCGGGAACAGCTCGGCGCGCACTTCGGGCGTCTGCTGCTTGGAGTCGTTGAGCTCGCCGAGGGCCCGCACGTCGCCAGGTCCGATCGCCTCGAGGTCGAACAGCACGGCGGCGGCCACGAGCGGGCCGGCCAGGCACCCGCGGCCGGCCTCGTCGGCGCCCGCGACGAACCGCACGCCGAGGGACCGGTCGAATCGGAAGAGCTTCCGCGCCGCGCGCACGGACGCCTTGCGCCGCGCCGGCGGCGCGGTCCCGTTGGAACTGCTAGAGGAATCCGATGCGGTCAGGCGGCCAGTACGTGAAGAACGCAGTGCCGATGATCCATTTGCTCGGGATGGGGCCCCAATAACGACTGTCCTCCGAATCCGGGCGGTTGTCCCCCATCATGAAGTAGTCACCGGGTGGAATCTTGATCGCTTTCCCGAAATTGCACGTAGAAATTGCGCCGCAGGGGATGGTGTAGGAGTCCTTCTCCTGGACGCCGTTGCGAATCACGTGGCCGTTGACGATCCGGATGGTGTCTCCGGGCAGGCCGACGACGCGCTTGATGAAGGTCTGGCTCGACTCCTGCGGCGTCGGCTCATCGCAGGCCTGGGCGTTGAGCCCGCCGTTCTGTCCGCCCTGGTCGGGGTTGCCGCATACCGGGTTGGTGAAGTCGGCTCCGTGGGGCGGGTGGAACACGACCACGTCGCCGATACTGGGGTCCCCGGCGAGGCGGTTGGTGAGGACCCGCTGGCCGACGTCGAGCGTCGGGACCATCGACGGGCTCGGGATGCGGTAGGGCTTGACGATGAACGCTTGGATCAGCAGCGCGAGCGCCACCGCGATCGCGACCGTGAGCACCAATTCGATCAGGCCCCTCACCGATGCGCTCCGGTCCCCAGCAGCCGCCAAGGGGCCACTAAAAGAATCCGATCCGGTCTGGCGGCCAGTAGGTCAGAAACGCCTTGCCGATGATCCACGCCCTTGGGACCGGGCCCCAGAACCGGCTGTCCTCGGAATCCGGGCGGTTGTCGCCCATCATGTAGTAGTCCCCCCGCGGAACGGTGATTGTCTGGGGGAAATCGCACGACGCGTCGCCGTTGCAGGGCACGATGTAGCTGTCTGACTCCCGCTTGCCGTTCCGGTAGACGTGGCCGTTTACGATCGAGAGCTGGTCGCCGGGGAGCCCGACGACGCGCTTGATGAACGTCTGCGTGGACGGCTGCTTCCACGTGACCGAGCATGCCGCCGGGGCGTCCTGCCCACCGCCGTTCTGGCCCTGGTTCGGATCCGCGCAGCCCGCGTCGTAGTTCTTGGGCGGGTGGAACACGACGATGTCCCCAACGTGGGGAGAGGAGAAATCCATGCCGATCCGGTCGACCAGGACCCGCTGATTGACCCGAACCGTCGGAAGCATCGACCCGCTCGGGATGCGGTACGGCTTGATCAGGAACGCCTGGATGCCGAGCGCGAGCACGAGGGCGGTTACGACGACCACCGCAAGCTCTAACAGCGTGCTCGCTGGCGACTTTTTCGCCCTCGTCACTCCCGCTGTTCGCCGGCGGATTCCTCCGGTGCCGCCGGGCTGGCGTCCTGCGGCGCCGTCGGGGGATCGGAATCCTCGGACTCCTCAGCGCTCGCAACCTCCGCGCCCGACTCGGCCTCTGCTTCGGTCCCCGACTCGGCCTGTGCGTCACCGGCCGGCTCGGCCTGGGCCTCGGGGGCCTCGGCCACGGCCGCTTCCACGTCGGCGGCCTCGATGTCCGCCTGCCCGTCCTGCGGCTCCTCCTCGGCGGGCGGGCCGTGCAGCAGCTCGCGCTCGACCGCCACCTCGGGCGCCGCGCTCCGACGCTCGCGCACGCGGGCGCGCTTGCCGACGCGACCGCGCAGGTAGTACAGCTTGGCGCGGCGGACGTCGCCGCGGGCGGCCACCTCGATGCGCTCGATCTTCGGCGAGTGCAGCGGGAAGGTTCGCTCGACCCCGACGCCGAACGACTGCTTGCGGACCGTGAAGGTCTCGCGTGCACCGTGCCCCTGGCGCTTTATGACAACCCCTTCAAACACCTGGGTCCGTCGCCGCGTGCCCTCGATCACCTGAAAGTGGACACGCAGTCGGTCCCCGGCGTCGAAGCTGGGTACACGGCGGAGCTGTGCGCGCTCCAGGCTGTCGATCACGGTGCTCATGACGTTGGAGATCCCTGCCACACCCGGCGGTGTTGCTTGTGGGGCCTAATTCACAGCGCACGATGCGCCTGCGCAGGGCCGCCTATGGTAGCGGACCTCCTGTGCCGGTTCCCCGCGCAGCGCTCTGGGCCAGGCGCCACTCCTTGATCCGGGCGTGATGACCGGACAGGAGCACATCGGGCACACGCCAGCCGCGATACTCCGCAGGGCGCGTGTAGTGCGGATACTCGCGCGCGCCGGCGAGCGCCTCGCTGAACGACTCCTCGAGCGCCGAGTCGGGATGACCGAGCGAGCCCGGGAGCTTGCGCAGGATTCCGTCGCACACGACCATCGCCGCGAGCTCCCCACCCGCGAGCACGTACCGGCCGATCGACACCTCGTCGGTCGCGAAGTGATCGACGATGCGTTGGTCGAAGCCCTCATAGCGACCCGACAGCAATGTCAGCGCGTCTTCGCGCGCGAGCTCGGAGACCAGGCCGTCGTCGAGCACCCGCCCGCCCGCCGCCAGCACGATCACGCGGCGATTGCTGCGCAGCTCAACCGGGTCGCGGCCATAGCGCGCTTGCAGCGCCGCCTCGACGACGTCGACTCGCAGCACCATGCCTGCCCCACCGCCGAACGGCGTGTCGTCGACCTGCCCGGCGCTCAGCGGGGTGTGATCCCGATAGTTCACGTACTCGAGCCGGTGGCCAGCGGCGAGCGCGTTGGCGACGTGCCGCTGGCGCTCAAACCAGCCGAACGCCTCCGGGAACAGCGTGAACACGTCGATCTCCAACTAGGCCTCGCCGAGAAACTGGAGGTCCACGTCGATCACCCGTCGGTCGAGATCCACCGCGCGAACCGCGTCGGTGACTAGCGGCACGAGCAGGTCGCCGCCCCCCTCACGCTCCACCTCGAGCACTTCGCACGACGGGAGCTCCATCAGCCCTCTGACCGTCCCGACATCCCGGTCGCCGTCGCGCACCGAGCAGCCGGTCAGATCCTCGGCCCACCACTCGTCGGGTCCGAGCTCGGGAGCCAGGGCGCGCGGCACCATGAGGTCCTTGCCGCGCAGCGACTCGGCGGCATCGCGGTCGTCGTGGGCTGCCACCCTCAGGATCGGACTGCGCGCGGTCCCCGCCACACGAGTGATGTCAAGCTCGCGACCGTCGATGACTACGCTCGACGCCGCATCGAGCAGCTGGGCGTTCGGAAGCGTGACATGAAAGCTGCCGTCGAGTCCGTGCGGCCGCCCGACCCGGCCGGCGAGGAGCCACTCAGGGGGAACGCTCACCTCCGCGCGGCGTCACGCGTCGACGATGTCGACGAACACGCGGCGCTTGGTCCTGACCGCGGCCGTCTTGACCACCGTGCGGAGCGCGGCAGCGGTCCGGCCGCCCCGGCCGATCACATTGCCGTAGTCGTCGTCGGCCACCGACAGCTCGAGCACGATCACCCCGTCGTCCTCTTGGACCTCGTTCACGCGCACCGCGTCCGGATTCTCGACCAGACCCCGCGCCAGGTACTCGAGCAGCTCCTTCATCGCAGCTCGCTGACTACTTGATGCCCTGGGTGCGCAGCAGCTTGCGGACAGTGTCCGTGGGCTGCGCGCCGCGGTCCAGCCAGTCCCGGACCCGCTCCTCGTTCAGGGTGATCGTCGACGGATTGGTCTGGGCGTTGTAGTGCCCGACGATCTCGATCACGCGCCCGTCACGTTTCGCGCGCTGATCCGCGACGACCACGCGCCAGACGGGGTTCTTGCGTCCACCGATGCGAGTAAGCCTCAGTCGTACAGACATTCGAGCGATGAGGGTAGCGGGTACCGGCTCAGCGGGCCTGGCGCATGAGCGCGCCGAGGTCGGGCATGCGGCCCTGGGCGACTTGTCGCATGACCTTGCGCATCTGCTCGAACTGCTTGATCAGCGCCTTGACGGCCTGCACGTTCGTGCCCGATCCCTTGGCGATCCGGAGCCGGCGCGAGCCCTTGATCAGCTCGGGGTGCCGGCGCTCCTGCGGTGTCATCGACAGGATGATTGCCTGGATCCGGTCGAACTCGCGCTCGTCGACCTTGACGCCGCGGAGCTCCTTCCCCATCCCGGGGATCATGCCGATCAGCGACTGGAGCGGACCCAGCCGGCGGACCTGACGCATCTGCTCGAGGAAGTCGTCCAGGCCGAACTCCTGCTTGCGCAGCTTGCGCTCGAGCTCGGCCGCCTGGTCCTGGTCATACGCGGTCTCGGCCTTCTCGATCAGCGTCATGACGTCGCCCATGCCGAGGATCCGCTGCGACATCCGGTCGGGGTGGAAGCGCTCGAACTGATCGAGCTTCTCGCCGGTCGAGGCGAACAGGATGGGCTTGCCGGTGATTGCCTTGACCGACAGCGCCGCGCCACCGCGGGCGTCGCCGTCGAGCTTGGTCATGACCACGCCGTCGAACTGGACGACCTCGGCGAACTGCTCGGCGACGTTGACCGCGTCCTGGCCGGTCATCGCGTCGACCACGAGCAGCACGTCGTGCGGCTTCACGGCCTTCTTGATGTCGGCGAGCTCGGCCATCAGCTCCTGGTCGACGTGCAGCCGGCCACTGGTGTCGATGATCAGCACGTCCTTGCCCTCGGCCTGCGCGCGGTCGCGCGCCCAGGCGGCGATCTTCACCGGATCCTGATCTGTGCCCTGCTCGTACACGGTCGCCCCGGCCTGCGTGCCGACCTTGATCAGCTGGTCGACGGCCGCGGGCCGGTAGACGTCGCACGCCGCCACCGCAACCGAGGAGCCGTGCTGCTCCTTCAGGTAGCGGGCGAGCTTGGCGGTGGCGGTCGTCTTCCCGGAACCCTGCAGCCCGGCCATGATGACCACCGTGGGCGGCCGCGGCGAGAACGACAGGTCCCGAGCCGCGCCTCCCATCAGCTCGGTCAACTCGTCGGAGACGATCTTGACGACCTGCTGGCCGGGGTTGAGCTTGCCGATCACGTCGGCTCCGAGCGCGCGCTCCTTGACCGCGTTCGTGAAGCTCTTGACGACCTTGAAGTTGACGTCGGCCTCGAGCAGCGCAAGACGTATCTCGCGCATCGCGGCGTTCACATCGGCCTCGGTCAGAGTGCCGCGGCCGCGGACATCGGCGAGGGTCGCCTGAAGCTTCTCTGCGAGCGTGTCGAACATTTCGGGGATCTCAGCGTACTGCGTCCGCACCCCCTTGTCGCCGTGCTGACATCGGAGCCCATACAAACCGACGAGTCGGTTTATTTGTGCTAGACCAGATGGGAGCACCGCCATGCCTAAGCTCCGTCCCGAGACCCGTTCCGAGCGCCGCCAGCTGCTGATCGACGCGGCCTGGCGGTGCGCGGCCATCTCCGGGTTTCGCGACCTCACGGTCGATGATTTGTGCGCCGCGGCCGGCGTCAGCAAGGGCGCCTTCTACGGCTACTTCGAGCACAAGCAGGATCTGCTGCTCGCCCTCCTCGAGGACGACGCCCGGCGGCTCGACGACGAACTCGACCGCATCACGCAGTCGAGCTCGTCGGGCACCGAGCGGTTCCGGCGGTTCGCCGAGGCAATGCTCTCGCGCGGGGAAGACCCTGCCGGGGTGCAGGTCCGCGCGGACCTGTGGGCCGATGTGCTGACCGAGGACACGGTTCGCCAGCGACTGGCCGCGGCCACGCAGCGGCGGCGCGAGCGGGTCCGGGGCTGGACCGAGGAGGCAGTCCGCACCGGGGAGCTCACCGAGATCCCCGCCAACGCGCTTGCGTCAATCCTGCTCGCGCTGGCCGACGGACTGATTCTGCACAGGGCGCTCGATCCAGCCGGTTTCCGGTGGCGGAACATCCGACGAGCGATCGACGTGATGCTCGCCGGGATTGCGGCGCGTTGAACTCGATCGGCATTCCGGTCGAGGGGCTGCGCGGCCGGCTTGAGCGCGTGCGCGGCCGGGTGTCGGGCTCGGTCAACCGCGGCTCGGGTAGCCTGCTCGCGCTGTCGGTGCTCGTCGGCGTCGGGGCCGGGCTCGGTGCAGTCGGGTTCCGCTACATGATCCTCGGCGTCACCTACCTGTTCACCGGGCACCGCGACTACAGCGCCGCCGGTCACGCCGCCAACCCGCTCGCGCCCGGGCTCGGCATGTGGTTCGTCGTGCTCGCGCCCGTCGTCGGGGGGCTGATCTACGGTCCGCTCGTCAGCCGTTTCGCGCCCGAGGCGCGCGGGCATGGCGTCCCCGAGGTCATGCTCGCGGTCAACCGGCTCGGCGGCCGAATGCGCCCGCAGGTCCCGGTCGTGAAGTCGCTGGCGTCGGCGATCTGCATCGGCTCAGGCGGTTCGGTCGGTCGCGAGGGCCCGATCGTGCAGATCGGCTCGGCGCTGGGCTCCCTGATCGGCCAGCTCGTACGGGTGACCGAGTCCCAGCTGCGCCTGCTCGTCGCCTGTGGCGCCGCGGCCGGCATTTCGGCAACCTTCAACGCGCCGATCGCCGGCGTCTTCTTCGCCCTTGAGCTGATCCTCCGGAACTTCGATACGGAGTCGTTCGGGTTCGTGGTCCTGAGCTCGGTGACGGCCGACGCGATCGGGCGCGCGGCGTTCGGATCGCACCCGTTCCTGGCGCTACCCGGATTCGACTTCAGCTCGCCGCTCGAGCTCGTGCTGTACGCGGGCCTCGGAGCGCTCGCCGCCGGCGTGGGCTGGGCCTTCATCCGGCTGCTGTATTCGGGCGAGGACGTGTCTGACCGACTGTGGCGAGGACCGGCTTGGCTCAGACCGGCCGCCGGCGGGGTGCTGCTCGGGCTCCTGCTCCTCGTGGTTCCGCAGATGTACGGCGTCGGCTATCCGGTGCTCGAACGCGCCGTCGCCGGCCACTACCTCGTGCTTGTCCTGCTCGGTCTGCTGGCGGCGAAGATCGTGGCGACGAGCCTGACGATGTGGATCGGTGGCTCGGGCGGCGTGTTCGCGCCGTCGCTGTTCATGGGCGCGATGCTCGGCTCGGCATACGGTGCCCTGGCCCACCACCTCCTTCCGGGTCTGGCCGCCGCGCCGGGCGCCTATGGTCTCGTCGGGATGGGCGCGGTGTTCGCCGCCACCGCCCGGGCGCCGATCACCGCCCTGATCATCATCTTCGAGCTCACGGGGGACTACCGCATCATCCTGCCGCTGATGTTCGCGATCGTCGTCGCTACCGCGCTCTCGGGTGCTCTCACCGCCGACACGATCTACACGCACAAGCTCCGCCGGCGGGGGATCGACATCGACGCGCCCCGCTCGCCCAGCCGGATGGCGCAGATCAGCGTCGCTGACGCAATGGGCAGGGCGCCCCACCCCCTGCCTCCCGACGAGCCGTTGGACAGGATCGTGGCTCGGTTCGCGGCCGAGCGGTCCGATTCGCTGCCGGTCGCAGAACCGCGCGGCTCGCTCGTCGGCGTCGTCGCCGCGACCGACGTCGAGCGCGCGATCAGCAAAGGCTCCGGTGACGGAACCGTCGCCGCTGCACTCGCCCGGGACGTGCCGCGCCTGCGCGCGTCGGATTCGCTGGAGGACGCCGTCCACGCGCTCGGCATCACCGACGATGAGGGTATCCCGGTGATGGCCGACGACGACCAGCTCGTCGGGTGGCTCACTCACCGCCGCGTCCTACGCGCCTACCGTGAGCGGTACGGCGGCGAGCGGCCGCTACTCGGTGACCAGCGCCCGCGCGAAGTCGGTCGGGTCGAACGGCCGCAGGTCGTCGAGCTGCTCGCCGATCCCGATCAGCTTGACCGGGATGCCCAGCTCGTTGGCGATCGCGAGCGCGATCCCGCCCTTGGCGGTGCCGTCGAGCTTGGTCAGGACGAGGCCGCTGACCGGGACCGACTCGGAGAACAGGCGGGCCTGGCGAAGACCGTTCTGGCCGGTGGTCGCGTCCACCGTGAGCAGCGTCTCGTGAGGCGCCTCCGGGATCTGCTTTGAGATCACGCGCTTGACCTTGGCGAGCTCGGCCATCAGGTCGTCCTGGGTGTGGAGGCGTCCGGCGGTGTCGATGATCGCTACGTCGGCGCCGTCCCGGCGTGCCGCCGCGACCGTGTCGTAGGCCACTGAGCCGGGGTCGGCATTCGGGGGACCCTTGACGAAGCTCGCGCCGGCGCGCTGTGCCCACACCTCGAGCTGCTCGACGCCGGCCGCGCGAAACGTGTCCGCCGCCCCTACCACCACGGTCTGCCCGAGCTCCTTGCTGAGGTGCCACGCGAGCTTGCCGACCGTCGTCGTCTTGCCGGTTCCATTCACGCCGGCGACGAGGATGACCGTGGGCTTCGGCGTCAGGTCGATCCGGTCATCGCCGGTGTGCGCGATCCCGGCGAGCAGCTCGGTCAGGCGCTCGGTCAGGGCCTGACCCCCCGAGATCCCGCCGTCGGTGGCCTCCTGCTCGAGCTGCCCCACGACTTTCGCCGTGGTCGGGGCGCCCACGTCGGCGTAGATCAGGGCCTCCTCGAGCCGCTCCCAGGTCTCGTCGCTCAGGTCCTCGAACAGGGTCGCCTGGATCTCGGTGGTGAGTGCCTGGCGGGTCTTGCGGAGGTTCTCGCGAAGCCGGCGGAACATGCCCCGGCGCCGCTCCTGGGTCTCGGGCGCCGCTTCGGTGTCTGGACCCGCCCCCCCAGGCGCGCCGTCGACGATAAAAAGGTCTCGCCAGTCTCGTGCCATCGGGCGGCGAGGTTAGCTATTCCACGGCCTGGCATCCGGCCGGGGCCTTTTTTACGCCGCCTCCTCCTGGGCCGGCAGCTTGCGCGAGATCACCTTCGAGATGCCGTCGGCGCCCATCGACACGCCGTACAACGAGTCGGCCGCCTCCATCGTCCGCTTCTGGTGGGTGACGACGATGAACTGAGCATGGCCCGAGTAGGTGCGGAGCAGCTCGAGGAAGCGGTCGATGTTGAGGTCGTCGAGCGCGGCCTCGACCTCGTCGAGGATGTAGAACGGGCACGGCCGGGCGAGGAACACGGCGAACAGGAACGCCAGCGCGGTCATCGACTTCTCGCCCCCGGACAGGAGCGTGAGGCGCTTCATGTCCTTGCCGGCCGGCGTGATCTCGATCTCGACGCCGAGCAGATCCTCCTCTTCCTGCCCCTCTTTGGCCTCCGGCGTCTCTTCGGACGCGTCGCTTTCGTCCGACTGTTCCTCATCCTCCGCCGGCGCCGGACCCCCGCCGAGCACGCGTGCCGGTCCGTCGTGCTCAGCCACGAGTCGCAGGCGACCGCGGCCGCCCGGGAACAGCCGCGCGGAGACCTGTTCAAAGTTGCGCGCGGCCGCTTCGAACATCTGCTCGAAGCTCTCGCGAATCTGGCGGTCGGTGTCGGCGATCAGCTTGTTCAGCTCGCGCAGCGCGGTCTCGAGGTCGTCGCGCTGGCGCTCGAGCTCCTCGACGTGGGCGACGGCCTCTTCGTACTCGGCCTGCGCGAGCGGGTTGACCGGGCCGAGCTGCTCGCGCCGGCGGGCCAGCCGCTCGAGGCGGTTGGTGAGCGCCTCGCGCTCCTCGGCGGCGAGCTCGGCGTCGGCGGGCGCCGCGTCGAGCTCGAGGCGGTTCGCCAGCCCGCCCACCTCCTGCGCGGACTCCTCGGCCCGATCCCGGGCGCGCTGGAGGCGGACCTGGCTCTCGGTCAGGCGCTCGTTGCCTTGTCGTAGCTGCGCGTGCAGCGCGGCCTCTCGCTGGGCGCATTCCTTGAGCTCGGCGGCCACATGCTCGCCGGCCTCGCGGTCGGAGCTCAACTCGAGCTCGAACTGCCGGCGTCGCTCGGCGATCGCAGCCGCCACGTGCTCGAGCGCGGCGATCACCGCCCTCACCGCGGGCAGGAGCGCCTCGTCCCGGACGGTCGCGGCCTCGAGACGGTCGATCCGCGCGAGGCGTTCTGAGCGCTCGCGCTCCTGGCGCTCGCGCGTTCCCCGGGCCGCCGCCAGCTCGGCGGACAGCTGCGCGCGGCGTCCGGCGTCTGGCCCCTCGTCGGGCGCAGCCCGACGACGCTCGATCGATGCCGCGATTCGCCGCTGTTCCTCGGCCGCCTCGTCGCGCTGGTTGACCGCCGCGCGGTGCGCCGCGATCGACTGCTCGGAATCGGTCTCAGTGCCCGCCACCGCGTCTGCCTGGCGCTCGAGCGCGGCGCGGGCGCCGTGTTCGGCCTGCACCGCAGCCTCGCTGGCCCGGACGAGTGCGTCGCGGCGATTGCGCTCGGCCAGCACGCGCTCCTCGCCCACCGCGGGCGCCTGCCGGAGCTCGCGCGTGCGGGACGACCACACGCGGCCCGAACGCGTCACCGCTACGCCGTCGAACCGAGCGGGCAGCCGCTCGAGGCTCTCGACGACCCACACGTCGAGCAACAGGGTCCGCACGAGGGCCGCCGCGTCGGCCGGTCCTTGGACGTGGCCGGCGAGCGACTCCGCTCCGTCGTGCGGCGGTTGCGTGGCGGCGGCGGGGAGGTGCGGCCCGCCGTCAGGAGTCGCGATCAGCGCGCGCCCGCCGTCGGCGCCGGCGCGATCGAGCAGCGCACCCGCCGCGTCGCGGTCATCAAGGACTGCCGCGCGCAGCCGGCCGTCGAGGGCTGCGGCGACCGCAAGCTCGTAACCGGGGTCGACTTCGAGCTGGTCGGCCAGAACCGTGGCGCCGCCGGGAGCGGCGGTCTGGCTGCGCAGGAACTGGTTGACGGCGGCCAGTTCGCCGCCCACCCGAGCCGCCTCGCGGCGAGCGGCCTCGACGGCCCGCTCGGATTCCCGGAGGGCGCTGCGCGCCTGCTCGAGCCGCTCGCGCGCCTGCTCGCGCGCGGCCCGCCGCTGCTCGACAACCTCCGTTCGTTCGGCGACGGCCGCGCCGGCGCCGCGAAGCTGATGCTCGAGTTCGGCGAGCTGGCGCGCCAGCTCGGCCTCGCGGTCGCGCTCGAGCCGGGCCAACTCCTGCTCGAGCTCGGAGATCCGCGCGTCCACTCGCTCATCGGGGGCATCGGCCTGGGCGGCGTGGCGGAGTCGCTCGAGGTGCTCGCGGCCGTTCTGCAGCCGGCCCTCCAGGTTCCCCTCGGCTGCGCGCACCGCCTCGGCGCGATACGACACGCGCTCGCCGGCGGACTGAGCGAGGAAGCACCTTCGCGACAGCTCCTCGCGATGGGCGCTCCGGCGGGCCAACGCCTCCTCGGCCGCCTCCCGGCGACCGGCCACGGCGGTGAGCTCGCGCTCAACCTGCTCGCGCTCGGCACGCGCCCGGGCAGCCGCCTGCTCGGCGGCCTCGAGCTCGGCCCGGTGGCGGCGCAGGTCGTCGCGGGAGAGCTCCCAGCGGGCTTCGAGCGTCTGGCGCTCGATCCGGGCGTGCAACTCGGCGGCCTCGGCCTGGCGCTTGAGCGGCCGCAGCCGCGAGCGGGCCTCGCGCTCGACGTCGAGCGCCCGATCGAGGTTGTCCTGGGTGCGGGCGAGCTTCAGCTGGGCCCGGCGTCTGCGTTTGCGGTGCTTGCCGAGTCCGGCGGCCTCCTCGATCAGCATGCGCCGGTCCCTGGGCTTGGAGGTCACGATCGACTCGACCCGGCCCTGGGAGATCACCGAGTGCATCTCCTTGCCGAGGCCGGTGTCCGAGAGCACCTCGATCACGTCGACCAGCCGGCAGCGCGCGCCCGCGAGCCGGTACTCGCCGTCGCCGCCGCGGTCGAGCCGGCGGACGATCGAGACTTCGGGCGTCCCGAGCCCGAGCGTCCCCTCGCTGTCGTCGAGCACGAGTTCGACCTCGGCGCCGCGCGCACCCTGGCGCCCCGGAGAGCCGCCGAAGATCACGTCCTGCATCGACTGCCCGCGGACGGCGAGCGGCGACTGCTCACCGAGTGCCCACAGCACGGCGTCGGTGATGTTCGATTTCCCGGACCCGTTCGGTCCGACGATCACGCTCACGCCAGGGCCGAACTCGAGTCGGGTGCGGTCGGGGAACGACTTGAACCCCTTGAGCACGATCGATTTCAGGTACATGGTTCCTGTCCGCGTCTCACTCGAGCGCCTCCAGCGCGACCTGCGCGGCCTCCTGCTCGGCGTCCTTCTTGCTCCGGCCCCGACCTCGCCCGACCTCGACGCCGGCGATCATCGCGCTCACCGAGAACACGCGGTCGTGCGGGGGTCCCTGCTCGTCGACGACGTCGTAGGTGACGAGCGCGCCCTTGCGGGCCAGCCGTTCCTGCAGCGCCGACTTGAAGTCGACCGGATGCTCGAGCGCCTCCTCGATCTCGGGCCCGAACGCGGCGACGACCGCCTCGGCGGTGCGGTCGTAGCCGTACGCCAGGAAGCAGGCCCCGATCACGGCCTCGATCACCGAGGCCAGCACCCGCTCGGTTCCCACCAGCGCGGGCACGGTGGACGACACCCCGGGCGGCGCCGCCGCGCCCAGGCGCTCGGGCACGCCGAGCCGTTCGGCGACCTCGCGGCACGACCGCCCCGAGACCGCCTGGGCGCGGATCTTGGTCAGCCGGCCGGGGCCGAACCGCTCGGCCTCGAGCCTCGGATAGAGATATGAGGTCACGGCAAGGGCGAGCACGCTGTCGCCGAGGAACGCCAGCCGCTCGTAGGAGTCCGACCGTCGCACGGTCCACGACGCGTGCGTGAACACCGGGGCGGAGAGGTCCTCAGGAAGCGCTTCGAGTAGCTCCTGGAGGAGCGCGGTCGAGTCACTCACGCTGAGAAGATGCTTCGCGCTCACTCAGCATCGGGGCCCGCGCTCGCCGACGCCGATGCGTGCGTCTCACCTCCGGTCACGCCCAGGACGAACTCCACGGCCTGGCCGACGGTCCGGATGCTGGCCGCCTGCTCATCGGAGATCCGCACGCCGTAAGAATCCTCGAGTTCCTGCACGAGCGTGTAAAGGTCCAGGGAGTCGGCCTCGAGATCCTCCTTGAAGCGCGTCGACTCCGAGATCCGCTCGGGATCGACCTCGAGTTCGTCGACGAGGTGTCCGCGGATCACCTGGAAGATCTCTTCGCGAGTCATCTCCGGGAAACCGTAGCCGTCGCCTCGGACGGGGCACCGGTCGGCTCGCGATCGGCATCACCGTAGCCCGGGGCCGGTCGCATCGCTCCGGCCTGCGCGAGCGCGGCGCGCGTGCGACCGATCACGTCGTGCTGAACACCCCGGGCGGCCACGTCGATGGCGTGGGCAAACCCGCGCGCGCTGAAGCGCCCATGCGCGACCACGCCGAGTTGCCGCAGCCCGAGCATGTACGCGCCGCCCGCTCCCTCGGGATCGATCTGGTCTCGGAGCCGCTGCATCACCGGCGCGATCAACCTGTTGCCAAGCCGGCCGCGGGTGGTCGTTCCCGCGGTCTCGCCGACGAGCCGCAGCGCCCGGCTCGAGATGCCCTCGATCAGCTTGAGCGTGACGTTGCCGGTGAAGCCGTCCATCACGACCACATCGGCGACGTCCTCGACGATCTGCGTGCCCTCGACATTGCCGACGAAGTTCAGGCCGGCGCCGCGGGGCCCCGCGAGCTGCTCGTGCACGCTGACCAGCTCCGGCGTGCCTTTGCCGGGCTCCTCACCGTTGGAAAGCAGCGCTACGCGCGGGGACTCCATCCCAAGCACGGCCTGGGCGAAGGCGGATCCCATGTGGGCAAACTGGACGAGATGCTCGGGGCGGCAGGTGACGTTGGCGCCGACGTCGAGGAGCAGCACCGGCGAGCGGCCGGGGTTGGGCAGCGGCAGCGCGAGGGCAGGCCGGTACACGCCGCGGTCGCGGCGGAGGTTGAACAGCGCGGCCGCGAGCGCCGAGCCGGTGGATCCGCCGGACACGAACGCCTGGGCGCGCCCCTCGGCGACCGCCTTCGTGGCCTGGACGATCGACGCCTCGGGCGTCGTGCGCACCGCGTTCGCGGGGTCGGCCTTCTTGGCGATCGAGACGGGCGCGTCGACAACCTCAACGCCGTCCGGGACGTCGCCGATCTCAGCGGCCGGGCCGAACAGGACAACCTGGATGCCGTTTGCGGCCGCGCGGGCAGCCCCGGCTGCGACCTCGCGAGGGCCGAGGTCGGCCCCGCCCGCATCCACCGCGACGGTGACCACGCCCGCCGCTCTCAGGCGATCCGCTCGTCCCGATCCGGAACGATTACCTCGCGGCCCTTGTAATGGCCGCACACCGGGCAAACCCGGTGGGGAAGGCGAGGGCTGTGGCATTGCGGGCACGCGTTATACGTCGCCGCGTCGATCTTGTGTTGCGAGCGGCGCTGCGTGGTCCGCGCATGGGACTGCTTCTGCTTGGGTACGGCCATGCGGGCAGTGTAGCCGTCCTCGGCGCGGCAGAAAGCCGCCGCGGGACGCCACGCCACCAGCGGCTGCTCACTCGAACCGGAGCTTCGAGAGCGCCTCCCAGCGCGGATCCGGCTCGCGCTCGTGCTGATGACCGGGTCCGGCCTCGTTCAGATTGGCGCCGCACGCGGGGCACAGGCCGGCGCAGTCTTCGCGGCAGAGGATGTTCGCCGGCAGGCTCAGCGCGAGCGCGTCGCTCGCCCATCCCCGCAGGTCGAGCACGCCGTCCTCGACATACGGTGAGACGAGCTCGTCGTCGCTGTCGTCGCGCTGGTGGGCACGGCCGCGTCCGGGGGCTTCCGCGCGCGCCCTCAGCTCGTTCGGTTGAGAGACCTCGCGCGCGTCGACGGCAAACACGGGGGACGCGGGTTCGAGGCAGCGCATGCACGGTCCAACCAGCGACGCCTCGAAGCGGAGCCGCAGCGCGTAGCCGTCGCCCGTCGTGCGCGAGATGTCGAGGCGAACCGGTACCGGCGAGGGCTCAACCGCATAGCGTTGGCCGCCCAGCGAGAACGGATCGAGCCCCACGGCCAGGTCGAGCCGGCGCCCCTCGCCCGTCGTGAGGCGCAGCCCCCCGAGATCGAACGTGTCAGTGCGCGGCGGCATCCCACATCCGAGCTTAACGCCGGCTTCGACATCATCTAGGGCGTGTCCGGCTGGTTTCGCTCATTTGGATTCGCCGAAGTGCTCGACGACCTGTTCGTCGGCGCCTACCCGCTCGACGAGGATGACGTGCGCGCGCTCAGCCGGTTTGGCATACGGCAAGTGCTCAACCTCACCGAGGACGAGGAGTACGAGGGTGCGGAGCGCGGTGCCGTCGAGTGCGCGCTCACCGCCGCCGGCATCGCCGAGCATCGTCTGCGCCTGACGGACTATGGCGGTCTCCCGCCCGAGGCTCTCGACAGCGCGGTGAGCGTGATCGGCAGCTGGCTCGACGAGGGCGAGCGCGTCTATCTCCACTGCCGGGCGGGCTGGCAGCGGTCCGCCGCGGTCGCCGCCGGCGTGGTCGCGGTCCGCATGGGCGTGAGCATCGACGAGGCGCTCGCGCTGGTGCAGGCGCGCAAGCCGACGGCCGACCCACTCCCGCACCAGCGGGAAGATCTGCGGCGCTGGTGGGCGGGGCACGAGCGCCCCCACGACGGACTTTGGCGCTGAGACTACGTATTTGTTAGCTGGATCGCCATCGGCCGGACGCGAGCCGGGGCGGGCCGCGCCGGCCCGCTAATCCACCCCGCGGAGGCGGCGCATTGTCAGCTGCTCCGGGGTGTCGTGGCGCCGGCTCCGCTCGCCGGCGGCGGCGCTACCGGCGGCGCTAGCGGCGGCGGCGGTGAGCTCGGCGGTCTGGACGCTGCGCGCGCTGACCGTGACCTGCTCTAGCTCGGGAAGGTCGCGGCCCCCGGCGACCGACCCATGGTCCTCGAACCGGCGCGCCGCGGGCAACACCCGCGCCTCGTAGGAGCCCACCGCCTCGTTGTAGGCCCGCACAGTGCTGTTCAGGCGGTTGCCGAGCGTGGCCAGAAGACTCGACAGCTTCACGAGTCGGCCGTGAAGCTCGCGCCCGAGCTCCGAGATCGCCTGGGCGGACTCGGCCACGCGCTCCTGCTGCCAGCCGTAGGCGACCGCCCGGAGCATCGCGAGCAGCGTCGTCGGGGTGGCGATCAGCACGCGCCGGGCCATCGCGTCCTCGATCAGTGACGGGTCGGCCTCGAGCGCAGCGCCGTACAGATGCTCGCCCGGCAGGAACATCACCACCAGGTCGGGCGCCGAGTCGAGCCCGGCCCAGTAGGCCTTGTCGGCGAGCGCCTTGACGTGACGCCGGAGCAGCCGCGCGTGATCGCGGAGGTGGCCCTGGCGCTCGTCTTCGTCCCGGGCCTGGTAGGCGTCGAGCACCCCCTGGAGCGGCGCCTTGGCGTCGACCACGACATGCTTGCCCCCCGGCAGGCTGACCACCAGGTCCGGCCGCAGCGTCGTCTCATCGCCGGCCACGGGCGACTGCTCGGCGAAATCGCAGTACCTGACCATGCCGGCGAGTTCGACCACATTGCGGAGCTGCATCTGCCCCCACTGGCCGCGGGCGTTCGGCTTGCGGAGCGCGGTCACGAGCGCGCCCGTCTCGGTGCGGAGCTTCTCGCCGGTATCGGCCAGGCTCTTCAGCTGGGCCTCGAGGCGCCCGCGCGACTCGCGGCGCTCCTGGTCGAGCCGCAGGAGCTGCGCGTCGACCCGGCCGAGCTGCTCCTTCAGCGGGGCGACGAGCTGTTCGACCGCCTGCCGGCGATTGTCGAGATCTCCCCTGGCCTCCGCCCGGGCGGCGTTCAGCTGGGCCCGGTTGAGCTCGGTCAGCTGGTCGACGCTCGACTTCAGCGCGTCGGCGCTCAGCGCCTTGAACGAAGCGGACAGCCGCTCCTGGGCGTCGGCGAGGGTCGCCAGCCGCTCTTGCGACCGGGCCTGCTCGTGCTCGAGGTCCGAGCGGGCGCGGACGAGCTCGCGCTCGAGCTCGCCGGCCCGCCCCGCCTCGACCGACAGCGAGCGCAGCCGCGGCCGCAGCGCGACGATCACGGCGCCGGCGCCGGCGAGCAAACCGATCAGCAACCACAGGGCGGTCATGGGTCGTTCAGGATTGCGCGCCCCGCGGACGGAAACTTATCCCTGCAAACACAGCGTTCACCGTTGCCTTGCCAGAATCGCCGTTCGTGCCTGGAGATCGCATCCGCCGCCGTGTGGTCGTGCAAGGACGCGTGCAGGGGGTTTT
>Ga0335077_10003164_pt1 | contig 19817 bp, 9 predicted proteins | sample Lox_Sample_31_FD_207151 | JGI IMG/M metagenome (GOLD analysis project Ga0335077, IMG submission 207151) | Soil microbial communities from Loxahatchee National Wildlife Refuge, Florida, United States - Lox_Sample_3.1 | ecosystem: Environmental > Terrestrial > Soil > Wetlands | place: USA: Florida...
TTCTATTTTTCCGTGGTGATCTTCATTTTCTTTGCCTTACTCCGCTGGTCCCTTGCGCGCATTCTGGCGCGCTGGGGCGAGCGCTGGCAGATTGGCGGCATCGGGGATACGGCAGTGCTGCCGCTGGTGTTGCTGGTCGTGTCGCTGTTTGGCTTCGTGTACACGCCGCTCTTGAATACGCATATCCGCACCAATGAAGGGGAAGCCGACATGTACGGGCTCAACGCCAGTCGGCAACCCGATGGTTTTGCGCGAGCCGCGATTCACCTCGGTGAATATCGAAAGATGAGTCCCGGGCCGGTCGAAGAGTGGATTTTTTTCGATCATCCGAGCGGTCGCAATCGCATCAAGGCCGCCATGCGCTGGAAGGCTCAGAATTTACAGTTGTTCGCTCCACTAGGCGGCAAGTAGCCTCGGGCGAGCCAGGTTCGCTCGTGCTGAGCCCGTGGGCGGCACTGACCGCCATCGCCTGCTCGGAATCAGCTACAATTGTCGTCATGGTGGCGACCGCCATTCCTCTCGAGACAATTCCCTCCATTGACCCCGCCACGGGGAAAATCCTGGCTCTGGTCCCAGCGACGGCTCCGGGTTGGGTCCCCGAGGTGATTGCCCGCGCGCGAGCCGCGCAAGCGGCTTGGAGCGCCGTGCCCATCCAGCAGCGCTGCGAACAGTTGGCGCACTTGCGCGAGGTCCTCATGACTTCGCGCGACGCTTTGGCCGATGCGGTCGTCGCCGAGTCCGGGAAGCCTCGCGTCGAAGCGCTCTTCGCCGACATTTTCGTCGCCCTCGATACCGCGCACTATTTTGCAAAACACGGCGCGCGCCTCCTGCAACCGGAGCGCGTCCCTCATCACAGCACCGCGGCCAAAGCCAAGGCCGGTCGCCTCCTCTACGAACCGCTGGGCGTCATTGGCATCATCAGCTCCTGGAACTATCCGCTGGCCATTCCCATGAGCCAGATCATTCCTGCGCTGGCCGCGGGCAACGCGGTGGTTTGCAAGACCAGCGATTTCACCCCGCAGTGTGGCGCGCTCATCGAAAAGCTTTTCCAGGACGCGAGCTTTCCCAAAAATCTCGTCACCGTCATTCAAGGTGGCGGCGAAGTCGGCCAGGCGCTGATTGATGCCGCGCCGGACAAAGTGATGTTCACCGGAAGTGTGGCCACGGGCCGGCGCGTGGCAGAGGCCTGCGCCAAAAATCTGATTCCCAGCGTGCTCGAACTCGGCGGCAAAGACGCCATGCTCGTGCTCGCCGACGCGAATCTTGAAGTTGCGGCCAGCGCCGCCGTCTGGGGCAGCTACACGAATTGCGGGCAAGTCTGTCTTTCCGTCGAGCGCCTCTTCGTGGAACAGTCCGTCGCGGAAAAATTTCTCGCCTTGTGCGTCGCGAAAACGAAGAAACTGCGCCTCGGCCCTGGCAGCGATCCGGCGACCGATGTCGGGCCGCTGATTCGCCCGCAGCATGTGCAGCGCATGAGCGACCTGCTCAACGACGCTGTGACGCGCGGCGCGCGCGTTCTTTGCGGCGGCGAGCCCCGCCCGGACCATGGCCCGAACTTTTTTGCTCCCAGTGTGGTCGCGGGCGCGAATTCCTCGATGCGGCTCTTTCAGGAAGAAACGTTTGGACCGATTCTCGCCGTCCAATCCGTGGCCAACGCGGAAGAAGCCATTGCGCGCGCCAATGATTCCACGTTTGCTCTTGCTGCGAGCGTTTGGACCAGTGACACCGCGCGCGGCCAAGCCATTGCTTCGCGCTTGCGTGCTGGCGCCGTGATGGTCAACGACGCCATCAGCTATTTCGGTATTGCGGAAGCGCCGCACGGCGGTTGTGGCGCGACTGGCTGGGGCCGCACCCACGGCAAAGCCGGCCTGCTCGAAATGGTGCAGCCGAAATACATTGATGTGGACCGCTTGCCCGGCCGCGAAAAGCCGTGGTGGTATCGTTACAACGTCGACTTGCAGCGCGCGGCCGATGCCTTTCTGCGCTTCGAGTTCGGCGGTGTCGGCGCGAAGTTACGAAACGTGCGCGCAGCGTTGAAGACCATGTTCCGCGACCACGATCTCTGAGTTCCGAGGCGCCGGCGGGAGTTGCGCAAGCGACTCAAAGCAAAACAAGAAAGGCGACGCGATGCAGCAAAACGAGTGGATCTACGATTGGAACACCGCAGCCGCCCCACTCATTCCGCCCGGCACGCGCGTCCTTCTCAACGACGAAACGCTGCGCGATGGCTTGCAAAATCCTTCCGTCCACGATCCCGGCATCGAGGAAAAAATTGAGCTCCTGCACTTGATGGAAGCCCTCGGCATCGATTCGCTCAACATCGGCCTTCCCGGCGCCGGCCCGCGCGCCGTCGAGCACACCGAAGCGCTGGCGCGCGAGATTGCCGACAAAGGCCTGAAAATCCGCGCCAACTGCGCCGCGCGCACCATCGAAGCCGACATTCGCCCCATTGCCGAGATCTCCCAACGGGTAGGCATGGCCATCGAGGCCGCAACGTTCCTCGGCTCCAGCCCCATCCGGCGGCTCGTCGAAGATTGGACCGTGGATCATCTCGAGCGCACCACCGAAAAAGCTGTCAAGTTCGCCGTGGACCATGGGCTTCCGTCCATGTACGTCACCGAAGACACCATTCGCACCGACCCCGACACCGTCAAGCGTCTATACCGCACCGCGATTCGCAGCGGCGCGCGCGCCATCGTCCTCTGCGACACCGTGGGCCACGCCACTCCCAGCGGCGCCTACAACCTCGTGAAATTCGTGATCGACGAAGTCGTCAAGCCTAGCGGGGAAAAAATTCGCGTGGACTGGCACGGCCACAACGACCGCGGCTTGGCAATCGCCAACTCCCTCGCCGCCGTTGCCGCCGGCGCCGATCAGGTTCACGCCGCCGCCAACGCCCTCGGCGAGCGCGTCGGCAACACTCCCATGGAACTCATGCTGGTCAACCTGCGTCTCCTGGGTGTGATTCATCAGGACCTTTCCCGCCTTCGCGAGTATTGCGAAAAAGTCGCCAAAGCTACGCACACCAAAATCCCGCCGAACTATCCGGTCATCGGTCACGATGCCTTTCGCACGGCCACCGGCGTGCACGCTGCGGCCATCGCCAAAGCCTATCGCAAGGGCAATAAGATGCTGGCCGATTCCGTCTATAGCGGAGTTCCCGCGCATCTCTTCGGCCTCGATCAAATCATCGAAATCGGGCCCATGAGCGGCAAATCCAACATCCTTTTCTGGCTCGACCGCCATCACATTCCCGCCAGCGACGCGCTGGTTGACCGCATCTTGGACGCCGCCAAGCACTCCCCTCGCGTGCTCACCGACGCCGAACTCTCCGCTCTTTGCGCCGAGGCACCACGTCATTGATGCGCACACCGGCCCGCGCTACCGCGATGAAAGCCTCACTCGTTTGCGCTATCATGTTTTTTCTTATGCCGGGCCGCCCCTCCCTTGCCAACCACTCCGTTCGCCCCGCTTCCGCAGGTCAACTCGGTGAGAATCCGCAAGTCCGCACGGCGATGACCTGGCTCACCTCGCATGTAACTTGGATCAATGACCAGCAAGCGCGCCTCACGGAAATTCCCGCGCCCTCGTTTCAAGAAGGCGAGCGCGCCGCCGCCGTCAAAACGCTGCTCGCCGCCGCGGGACTAAACGTCCAGCTCGATACCACCGGCAACGTCATCGGCGAACTGCGCGGCGCCAAGGACAAAGAAGTCGTCGTCCTCGCTGCGCATCTCGACACCGTTTTCCCCGCTGGCACCGACGTCAAGGTTCGCCGCGACGGCGAACGCCTTCTCGCTCCCGGCATCTCCGACAATGGCACCGGTCTCGCCGCGCTCGTGGCCATCGCGCGCGCCTTTCACGAAGCCGAACTCACTCCGCAACGCACCATTTTGTTTGTTGCCGACGTCGGCGAAGAAGGCGAAGGCAATCTCCGCGGCATCCGCGCCATCGTGGACGCCTACCGCAGCCGCCTCAAAGCCGTCATCGTCCTCGACGGTGCCGGCACCGACCACGTCACTACCAAAGCGTTGGCCTCGCGCCGCCTTGAAGCCATCATCAGCGGCCCCGGCGGCCACAGTTGGTCGGACTTCGGCATGCCCAATCCCATCAATGCCCTCGTCCGCGGCGCTGTGCGCTTCATCAATACCAAGGTTCCGACCTCACCGCGCACCACCTTCAACCTCGGCCAAATCGAAGGCGGCACTTCCGTCAATTCCATCCCCTTCGAAGCCCGCGTCAAAGTGGATGTGCGCTCGGAAAGCGAAGACGAACTCGCGCGCCTCGAAAACGCTCTGCGTGAGTGCATCGCTGCCGGTGTCCGCGACGAAATGGAATCCGCGCGGGACCGCAGCAAGGGCAAGCTCGAATGGAAGCTGCAACTCCTCGGCAGCCGGCCCGGTGGCGAATTGGCGGCAGACTCCCCACTTCTCGCCGCACTGCGCGCCGCCGATGCTATCGTGGGGAACGATTCCCGGATCGAGCGTTCTTCCACCGACGCCAACGTCCCGCTTTCTCTTGGCATTGACGCCATCTCCATCGGCGCGGGAGGCAACGGCGGCGGCGCGCACTCGCTCCAGGAATGGTATGACCCGGCCGGCCGCGAAATGGGACTCAAGCGCGCTCTGCTCACGTTGTTAGGCATCGCCGGTGTCGGCCCGGAGAGGAGTCGATGAAGATTCGCCTCGCCAGCTTGCTGTCTCTCGGCGGAATCATCTTGCTGAGCGTTTGCGCCGGTCTCTTTGCCCTGCGTGCCAGAGCCCAGGTTTCCGCTCAAGGCGACGTGCACACCACCGTCTATCTTCACGGCCGCATTTATACCAACGACCCCGAAAATCCCTGGGCCGAAGCCATGGCCACGCGCGCCGGCAAGATTCGCTGCGTCGGCAAAATTGATTACGTCCTTCTCGAGTGCGGCGGTAACGATCCTTCCGCGGAAACCATTCAGCTCAAGGGCAAGTTTGTGATGCCCGGTTTCAACGACGCTCATGTGCATCTCGGCGGCGCGGGCGCGGACATGCTTTCCGTCCGCCTCAATGGCGTCACCAGCATCGAGGAACTGCAAAAGCGTGTTGCCGATGCCATCTCTCATCACAAGGAAGGCGAGTGGATTTCTGGCAGCGGCTGGGACCACACCCTCTGGCTCGACAAAAAGTTCCCCAACAAAGAGCAGCTCGATGCCGTCGCTCCCAAAAACCCGGTCTTCCTCGTGCATATTTCCGGCCACGTGGCGGTGGCCAATTCCCTCGCCCTCGAACACGGCGAAATCAAAGATGATACGCCCAATCCTTCCGGCGGCGTCATCGAGCGCGACGCCAACGGCGAAGCCACCGGCATGCTCGAGGAAGATTCCGCCATGAGCCTCGTCTCCGCGCGAATCCCCGACCTCAAAGCTCCGCAGCGCCGTCGCGGCATTGAACTGGTGCTCGCCGACGCCGCGAAAAATGGCGTCACGTCCGCGCAGGATTTTTCCGAATGGGCCGATTTTCTCGTCTATCAGCAATTGAAAGAGGAAGGGAAGCTCACCCTCCGCATCACCGAGTGGCTGCCGTTTCTTTCCTCGCTCGATGACTTGCAGAACATGCGCGCCCAGGGCGGCACCACCGATCCTTGGCTCAAAACCGGCGCGCTCAAAGGCTTCGTGGATGGCGCGCTCGGCTCCCGCACCGCCGCGCTTCTCGCCCCTTATTCCGACGAGCCTGGCACCAGCGGAATTCTTACCAACGACCCGGACAAGCTCCGCACCATGGCTATCGAGCGTGACCGCGCCGGCTTCCAGATCAATTTTCACGCCATCGGCGACCGCGCCAATCGCGTCGCCCTCGACGTCTTCGAAGCCGTCGCTAAGGCCAACGGCCCCCGCGATCGTCGCGACCGCATCGAGCACGCCCAGGTCCTTGCGCCGGAAGATCTGCCGCGCTTCGCCCAACTCCACGTCATCGCTTCTATGCAGCCTTCTCACGAAACGACCGACATGCGTTGGGCGGGCCAGCGCATCGGTCCCGATCGTGCCAAGGGCGCCTACGCCTGGAACTCTTTGCTGAAGAGCGGCGCGCGCCTCGCTTTTGGCACCGACTACGATGTCGAGCCCATCAGCCCGTTTCGCGGCCTCTACGCCTGCGTCACACGCGAACTGCCCGAAGGTGGTCCTGCCGGCGGTTGGGAAGGGCAGGAGAAGATCTCCTTGCAGGATTGCATCCGCGCTTACACCTCCGGTTCGGCCTACGCGGAATTCGAGGAAGGGAAGAAGGGTGAACTCAAACCCGGCGAGTACGCCGACTTCATCATTCTTTCCGACGACCTCACCAAGATTCCCCCAAAGCAGTACACCAAAGTCACCGTCCTCCGCACCGTCGTCGGCGGCCGCACCGTCTACTTGCGGGACTCCGACTCTATCCAATAAGACTACATCCAGGGATAAGACTCCATCCAACGAGCCGAAGCTTTCCACCAGACGCCCGTCGGCGGTGCCTCAGACGTTTAGGGTTCGCGGACCCTCAGAACCTCATCCGCCTTGACGTCACGAAGCTGCTGCAGTTGGCCGCTGGGCCAACGGATCTCGATCAATTTCGCCACCGCTTCTTTGCCCAGACCAATCCGCACGAGCGCTTCGCTTGACGACGCATAGCCCACACTTGTCGTGCACTGGTTGTAGAGCTTCCGGCCGCTTGGCAAGGTGACCTCGACCTTCGCGCCGATGCCATCCCGATTGCTGCGTGTGCCGGTCAGTTTCAACGCCAGCCAATGCCCGGCACTCGCGCTCACGTTGCGATAGAGTCGTGCCGGGCCATTCACATTGGACACGACGGCATCGAGTCGCCCATCGTTCTCGAAGTCGGCGAAAGCCACGCCGCGATATTGTCCGGCAACCTGAAAATCGGCTCCAGCACTCTTCGACACGTCCTCGAAATGCAGGCCGTCCTGGTTCCGAAACACAGAATTGGGTAACGCCACCGCCGTGCCGAGCGATTCTTCAAGCGCCGGAAAATGTGCATTGGCCGTGAGCACGTCTTTGAAGCCGTCGTTGTCAAAATCGTAGAAGCCCACGCCCCAGCCCGTCAGCGCGCGCGTCGCCACCGCCAGGCCCGCCCGTGCGGTGTAATCTTCGAATACCGGCGACTTTCCCGTGTTCCGAAACAACGGATAGCTATCGTTAATCATCGCCGTGAATATCAGATCGGGTCGGCCATCATTGTCGAAGTCGCGGAAATCCGCTCCCATGCTGGCAACGGGGCGCCCGTTGTCATTGAGCGCCACGCCCGCGAGCATGCCGACCTCTTCGAACTTCCCGTGCCCCAAATTATGAAACAAAAAATTCGGAACACTGTCGTTCGCCACGAAAATGTCCATCAACCCATCCCCGTCATAGTCTGCCACCGCCACGCCCATCCCCTTCCCGAAGTGCGCCCCGAGACCGGACGAATCCGTGATATCGGTGAACGTCCCGTCGTGGTTGTTGCGGAAAAGCTGGTTCGGCGTGTCACGGTAGGCGCTCGGATGACAGTAGAGCGGCTTGTTCTGTGTGCCACACTTTGGTTCCACCTGTGGGTCCCACTGCACGTAATTGCTCACCACCAGATCGAGCCATCCGTCGTTATCCACGTCGACCCAAGCCGCTGCAATCGACCACAGCTTGCCGCGGTGCGGATCGATTCCTCCGAGGTGCGCCTTCTCCGTAACGTCCTCAAAAGTCCCATCCCCGCGGTTGTGATACAGGATGTTCCGATTCACCCCAGTTACAAAAATGTCGGGATAACCATCGTTATCATAGTCGGCCACCGCTACGCCCATGGCATAGCCTTCCCCTGCCACTCCCGCCTTTTCCGTAACGTCGCTGAATGTTCCATCGCAATTGTTGCGGAACAACCGGTTGAAATATTCTGGACCGGTCTTCTTCAGCGAGGGCATTGCCGCGCCATTGGTGAAGTAAATGTCCATGCAGCCGTCATTGTTATAATCCAGCACGGCTACACCTCCGAGCATCAGCTCAGGCTGGTGAAATTCCCCCACCGCCCCGTTACGCAACTCGAATTTCAGCCCGGACTTCCCGGCCGTGTCTTCGAAGCGAATCTGCGCCCACGCGCCCGAGGACCCCGCCACCAGCAATGCGATCAGTGCGATTCCTTCCGCCGTTCGTAGTCGCGTAGCCATTCCGCTTCTCGCGCCGCCTCCTTGGTCCGCCCTAGCGTCTGGTAAATCTTGAGCAGCAGGTTGTGCGCCTCGGGAAATTCGGGAAGCAGGCGTACGGCTTCCTCCGCCGCGCTCGCCGCCTCATTCGTGCGCCGCAACTCCAACAGCACCTTCGCCCGCCAGAACTGCGCCTCCGGCGTCTTCGGAGCTGCGGCGATTAGCGCATCCACTTGCGTCAGAGCCTGCTCCGCGCGTCCCGTTTCGTAGAGTAGCTCCACAAACGCAAGTTGCAATTCTACATTTTTACGCCCCTCCGGTTGCTCCGAAAGTGCCTGCAACGCCGCCTCAGCCTCGCTCGCTCGTCCCAGCTTCTCGAGGCAAATGGCTCGATAGATTTGCGCTTTTCGAGCCCACTCCGCCTGCGGCGCTGCCTGCAGCGCCTGCTCCAGATCCTTGAGGGCGGTCCCGTACTGCTGGCTTTCATACGACACTTGTCCAGCCAGAAATTGCGCCTGGGCCTCGCCATCACTCTGCCCCCTGCCTCCTGACTCCGCCTGGCCCTGGGCCGATTCTTTCGCTTGCATCTCCGCGAGCAACCGCTGCGCCGCATCATATTGCCGGTCCCCCCGCGGAATCGCATTCAGAACTTCGCGCGCGGATTGGTACTCTCCCTCCTCCGCCAGCGATCGCCCCAGATAGTACTGCGCAGGGATCGCAGGATCGAGCTTCAGTGTGGCGCGAAAGGCATTCACCGCGCTTCCCATGTCGCCTGACAAAAAAAAGAACTTCCCGGCGGCCAGTTCCTGCTGCGCATCGTCGGAGTCCAGTTCCGCGCGCTCGCGGTACAGGTTCTTCGCTCGCTCATAACGCTCACCATCCTCCCCGGGAAACGGCCGCACTCCCATGGCAACCATTGCGATCGCCGCACTCATCCGCACCGTGCGTATCGGATCGTTCAGGAGCCCCACAAGTTTGTTCGCTAAGGCTTCCCGCTGCGCGGCGCTCGGTCTCACCGCTTGAACAGCTGTCGCTCGCACCAGCGGCTCGGGATCAGTGAAGGAATCCAGAAGCGCCTGATACGCTGCGGGATCATTTGGAAAGCCGCCCAGGTATCCAGCCGCATTCGCTCGTATCAACGGCCCACCCGCGGCATCCGCGAGGATCTGCAGCAACTGTGGAATTGCTGCCGCATTGCCTTGCCGGGCCTGCGTGAAGGCATCCGCGCGCCGTACGAGTTTCTGGCGCGACTTCTCGCCGTACCAACCGTTCACCTGCTTCAAGCTCCACGCCGCGTCTTTATCTCGGTGACAATCGTTGCACGCATTCGGAATGCCATGGCGCAGCGTATTCTCCGGCGCCGGTATGCTCATCGAGTGATCGCGCATCCCCGCTTTCAGGCTGATGACCGTTGCTGGCATGTGACACTGCACGCACGCGCTGCCTGTACTCTTCGCCGCATGATGGCTATGTGCGCTAACGTTGGCCCCAATCGCTTTGTGGCACCCGGTACAAAGAGCGTTGCTGCCTCCCCGAATCCGAAGATCGCGATCGACGTCGACGACATGCGGCTGCGAGTGGCATGTGACGCACGTTGCCCCTCCCTTCAAAAAGCACTGGCTTTGCCACAACCCAAACGCTTCGTTGGACAACTGCCGCGGCCGCCCATCCGCCCAATACGCGCCATCGTCGGATGCCGGCAAACGGTACTCCATCACTGGCGTAAAGAAATCATAGTAATTCGCGCCGGCCTTGTAGTTATCCGCGTAGATGTCCCGAAGCGAGTGGCATTGCGCACAAATCGCCGTGCTGCTCGATGCGTCCAGCCGCGCTGGGTTGACGATCGCTTCCTTTACCCGCGCCCGCGTGTCCGCGTCCATCTCCTTCGCGCTTCTCGCCCTAGCGACGTGCTCGCTCCCGGGACCGTGGCAGCTTTCGCAGTTAGCTCCAAAATCCTTCCACGCGGTGTGATAACGAAGATTTTCGAGGTCGAAATTCTTTGCTCCCTGGCTTACGTGGCAGGAGTAACAGCTCTTGTTCCACACCTGCATCGGATCGCTCCCAGCCTCTTCCGGATTGTCGATGTCCAGATCGAACTCCCATTTCTTGCGAACGACATCCCAGGTCGGAGGCAGAACAACGATACGGCCATCGGGAAGGGTCACCAGGTAGTGCTGAAATCGCCGTCCGCCGAGCGTATATTCCACTCGGTGTTGCCACGGCCTGCCCATCAGATCCGATTCGGTAATGTAGTAGTTGCTGTCGCGGTATTGCAGGAGGTAGCTCGCTCCGTGCCATGCCAACTTGCCCTGAGCAAAGTCTCCCTTGACGCTCTGATTCGTCGCCGGCTGCATCATCTTGCTGTGGCGCGATTCTGCCCACTCGCCATGAATGCCTCTATGGCACGTGGCGCATTGGTTCGCCCCCACGTAACTCTTGTCGGATTGTCCCCGCAGCGACGGCGCCATGCCCAGCAGAAGCAGGAGCACAAGTGGAGAACCCAAGTCCCAGACGGCAAAGCGTTTTCTTAGCGCGGCCACTCCGCCGAATCTATCACAACTCGCTCCTCCGGCCGTTTCTCAGGGCGGCCTCCCCTCAGTACTAAAACTCACATGCGCCTGCCAGTGCCAGCGGCCGCAACTTCCGCTGCACCGAATCTAAAATTTACATCCATCTCCCGGTCAAATTCCTGTTGACAAACCCTCCGCGAGAATATAAAACGCGCCCATCAGGTTTTTATCGGGTTGCCTTAACTTAAAGAGAGCACGGACGGGAACTACTCGGCGAACGCCGCGTCTGCTTGAACTCGTGGTGTTTTCTTTTTGCGTTGGTGCGGAGAACCCTGCTAGTCGCCTATGAAACCTTGTAACTAAATATGTGCCGCCGTATATCAGTGGCGCATGAATTTGGCATTAGATTTAGATAATCGCTAGAATCTGCGTCGTTTATCTTTTCTTGATGCCTGTGGTAGGCGATTTGCATAGTCCTCCGCAACCCGATTCTTGTGGTGGTAGAGGATCTAACGTCAGTCTTTTTTTCGGAAGCTTTAGGTCGTGTCGGTCTGTTCTGCTCGTTCGCTATATCTGAAGTCCCGGGGCGCTTTTGCCCACCCAGGAGGTAGTTGAATGTCAAGTAAGCGAGTGGCTTTGCTTCTTGCTGCATTGCTTTGTTTGTTGGCCGTGACTCCGTCGTCCCTGTTTTCTCAAGCCGTCAGTACCGGCACGGTCGCCGGTACGGTCACCGACCCGTCTGGTGCGGCCGTGGTCGGCGCCACTGTCACCTTGATGGACAATGCCACGAACAGCGCACGAACCACTACAACCAACGAAAATGGTCGCTACTTTTTCGCGAACGTTGTACCGAGTACCTACAGCGTCACCGTCAGCAAGACCGGCTTTCGCGTTTCGAAGCTGGTGGATCAGGTCGTCGCCGTCGGAGCCTCATTAACCCTCAACATCACCATGGAACTTGGTTCGGTTGCGGAGACCGTGGAAGTAACGGCTACGACGGGCGCCGAGCTTCAAACCCTCAACGCTACCGTGGGTAATACCGTCGGCGGCGAGCTGTTGCAGAATATGCCTTCCGTCGGTCGCGACACCGGTACTTTCGTTACCTTACAGCCCGGTGTTTCTCCAGATGGCAGCGTTGCGGGCGCCGTCGTGGACCAGAGCACCTTCATGCTCGACGGCGGTCAGAACACCAACGATATGGACGGCAGCATGCAGGTTTATACCCCGAGCTTCGCGGGCGACCCAACAGGCGGCATCGTAGCCAATTCCATCGGTGGCGCACCTACGGGCGTCATGCCGACGCCGCTTGACAGCGTCGAAGAATTCAAGGTCAACACCGCCAACCAGACCGCCGACTTCAACAGCTCCGCCGGTGCCGAAGTTCAGATCGTTACCAAGCGCGGCACGAACGCTTGGCACGGCACCGCCTACGAATATTATTTCGATAACAATTGGAATGCTAACACCTGGGATAATAATGCCAGCGGTACGCCGAATCCTTCCTATCACTTCAATCGCTTTGGCGCTGCGGGCGGCGGCCCAATCATTCCCAAGCCGCTTCTTGGCGGGAAGACCTATTTCTTTGCTAACTTTGAGGGTTTCCGTTGGCCCGAGGCTGCCACCGGGACTTGGATTGTGCCGTCTGCGAACATGCGCAACGGCATCCTCACATTCGGCGGTGTCAACTACAACATGGCCACCGGCACGAATTGCGGCCCAACTGGAACAACTGCTTGTGACCCACGCGGGATCGGCATCGACCCCATAGTCCAGCAGCTTTGGACCAAGTACATGCCGATGTCCAATGCGCCGGCGAGTAGCCCCTGCCTCAGCTTTTCGGGTTCGAGCCGTTGCGATGGCGTCAACGAGCAGGCTTTTCGCGCCAATTACTCGCTCCCGTACAGTTCCAATTTCGGTGTCGCCCGCCTGGACCACGATTTCGGTTCGAAATGGCACTTTAACAGCAGCTATCGTTACTATCGGCTTAACAGAACGACCAACAGCCAAACCGATATCGGCGGATTCTTCCCAGGCGATACCCTCGGCCAGCCGGCCAGCGCTTCCAATCGGCCCCAGCAGCCCTGGTACTTCGTCGCCGGTCTGACCACGAATATCACCACGAACACCACCAACGACTTACATTTTAGCTACCTTCGCAATTACTGGGCATGGAACGCTGCCGGTGGCCCGCCGCAGTTCTCTCAACTCGGCGGGGCCTTGGAACCCTTTGGGGAGAGTACCACCGTCCTTGCGCCATATAACGTGAACACCCAGAACGTCCGCACTCGCTTCTGGGATGGTCAGGACAAGTTCCTCCGCGACGATATGACCATGCTCAAGGGCAACCATCTCTTCAGTTGGGGCGGCGCCTACCAGCACAATTACGATTATCACCAGCGTTCCGATAACGGCGGCGGTATCAACTACTCGCCGACCTACCAGCTTGGCGACTCCGTTGGTGGCGGATTGGTGGACTTCTCCAGCACCCTCCCTGCTTCGGGCGTCAGCGCGGCAACTTGGGGGCGCGACGTCGCCGCCGTGCTCGGCATCGTGACGGATTCGCAGATCGCCTATACCCGCCAGGGTCCCAATCTGACCTTGAATCCGCCGCTCACGCACGCCTTTGACCAGAGCACCATTCCCTACTACAACGTTTACTTCAGCGATTCGTGGCACATGAAGCCATCCTTCACCCTTACCTACGGTTTGGGCTGGACGCTGGAAATGCCTCCAACCGAAAAGTTCGGCAAACAGATCGAATTGGTGGATCAGTCCGGCCAGCAACTCGATTTGATTGCCTATCTCAATGCCCGCAAAGCCGCGGCGCTCAATGGCCAGGTCTATAACCCCGAAGTCGGCTTCGCCTTGGTCGGGAATACCGGCGGCGGCCAGAAGTATCCCTATGACCCATACTACGGCTCCTTTAGCCCGCGCGTTGCGGCCGCTTGGAACCCCAACTACACCGATGGAATCATGGGCAAGATCTTCGGTGGCAGCAAGACCGTAGTTCGCGGCGGCTACAGCCGAGTGTACGGTCGTCTGAATGGTGTTGACTTGGTCCTGGTTCCTTTGCTCGGCACCGGTCTTATCCAGCCCGTTCAATGCCGCCAGGCACTCATGAATGGTTCCTGCGGCCCCAATAACCCGACCATCGCCAATGCTTTCCGCATCGGCGTCGATGGAAACAACGCGCCTCTTCCGGCGGCTTCCCCGACACTCCCGCAGCCGACTTTCCCTGGCGTCAACGACGTCTCGGCCGCGGCTGGCGAAGCTCTCGACCCGCACTTTCGTCCGAACGTGGTCGACTCTTTTGACCTCACCATTCAGCGCCAGATAACCCCGAGGGTGTTGCTCGAGGTGGGTTATATCGGACGCCGTATCACCCACGAATATCAGCCCGTCAACGTCAACACGGTCCCCTATATGATGACCTTGGGGGGCCAGAGCTTTGCGCAAGCCTACGCGGCGGTAGAAAAAGCCATGGGCTGCGCGACCTCTTATAATGCTTGCAATGCCGCGACTAAGGCGACAACAATCGTTGGGGCTCAGCCGTTCTTCGAGACGGCTCTCGCTGGAACCGGTTATTGCACCGGCTACGCAAGCTGCACTGCCGCCGTCGTGGCTAAGCAGTTTGGCAACTTCCAAAATCAGGCGGTTTGGAGCCTCTGGTCTGCGCTGGACCAGGGTGGCATCGGCGGCGGACCGATCTGCAACACCGTCGGCGGCTGCACCAACGCCAACGGCACCGCCGTCCTGCAGGGGCAGCAAACTACCACTCCGGGCTTCGATTTTGCCCGCAGCATGATGAACAGCCCCTTCTTCGGCTCGCCGTTTGGTTCAAGCGGCGAAATCACCAGCGGTGTTGGCGACAACGCTAGCATCGGCTACGGCAATTACAATGCCGGATTTATTTCGCTGAAGGTCACCAACTGGCACAACATTACCTTCCAGCAGAACTTTACTTACAGCAAGGCCTTGGGTACCGGCGCACTCGTCCAGGCCACCAGCGAGTACACCCCGAATGATCCTTTCAACATTCACAACATGTACGGCCTCCAGAACTTCGACCGTCGGTTTGTGTACAACGCCTACGCCAATATCGATGATCCGTGGTACAAGGGTCAGCAAGGTCTCATCGGCCGCTTGGCTGGCGGTTGGTCCGTCGCTCCGATCTTGGCCATTGGTAGCGGTGCCCCGATATATTGCGACACCAACACCAACGGACAATCCTTCGGTGGGGCCGATGCCGCCAACTTCTTCGACAACGAACAGTGTATTTTCACTGGTGCACATCCCAATACTTCGGGGCTCCACGCGAACGCTGGTGCAGCGGCATTTAACGTCTTTTCTGACCCAGCGGCCGTCTTCAGCGGTGTTCGTAACCCCATCCTCGGTCTAGACAACGGGACGGGCGGCTACGGTACAATCTATGGTTTGGGCTACTGGAACGTAGACGTGCGCATTGTGAAGAATATCAAGATCTGGGAGCACGTTAGCACCCAGTTCGAGTACGTCGTCACCAATATCTTCAACCATCCTGTCTTCTACAGTCCGACGCTTGACCCCACAGCCTTCGATCCTAAAGATCCTGCCGGAACGTTTGGGACCGTTAACTCCCAGGGTAACAACCCGCGCCAGATGCAATTCGGTCTGCGCTTCATCTTCTGATCTCTTCCGGCGAGCTTTCCAAATCTCGCCGCCCAAAACGGGGAAGGCCTTCGCGGCCTTCCCCGTTTTGCTTCTTCAGGGAGGTTCAATCTGGCGGTGTACCCACCCCCCCCCGCAACTTTTTTGAAAAGATTTGATTCCAAAGGGTTTATCTGAGGGGGTCTGCAAAAGATTTGATTCTAAAGCACTTATTAGGAAGAAGCCGGTAAGGAAGACTGATTCTAAAGAACTTAGGGAACTGAAACTGAGCAAACGCCTTCATGGAGGTGCGCTTCAGCTCGTCCCCCGGCGCACATCACGTCTTGGCGGCTGACGCGCGGAACCCTAGCCCCTCAATGGCCGTTCGCGTAGTTCTTGATGTCCACCGGCTCGTACATCGTGGCTGTAGCGGCGTGCGCTTTCTCGTAATCGGTAATCTGGGCGGCATGCTGGAGCGACATGCCGATGTCGTCCAGGCCTTTCAGCAGCACTTCTTTGCGTGCCGGGGCGATATCGAAGCGGAACATCAGGCCGTGCCGGTCGGCGACGGTCTGGTTCGGCAGGTTCACGGTCAGCATGTAGCCAATCTCTTTTTCCGTGCGCTGAAACAGTTCCTCGACCTGCTCCTCGCTCAGCGACAGCGGCAGGATGCCGTTCTTGAAGCAGTTGTTGTAGAAAATGTCCGCGTAGCTTGGCGCGATAATCACGCGGAAGCCGTAATCCTTCACGCCCCACGGCGCATGCTCGCGGCTCGAGCCGCAGCCGAAATTCGCGCGCGTCAGCAGCACCGAAGCGCCTTCGTAGCGCGAAAAATTCAGCACAAACTCCGGATTCGGCTTTTCGCCCGGCAAGTAGCGCCAGTCGTAAAACAGGATGCGCCCAAAGCCTTCGCGCGTCAGCGCCTTCAAGAATTGTTTCGGCACCATCTGGTCCGTGTCCACATTCACGCGGTCCAGTGGCGCCACCATTCCCGTATGCGTATCAAACGGTTCCATTCGTCCTCACTCCACGCTCGCTACATCGAACTGCCGCACATCCACGAAGTGGCCGGCGATAGCGGCGGCGGCAGCCATAACGGGGCTGACAAGATGCGTGCGACTGTCTTTGCCTTGGCGGCCCTCGAAATTGCGGTTGGATGTGCTGGCGCTGCGCTCGTGTGCCGGCAACACGTCCGCGTTCATGCCGATGCACATGCTGCAGCCCGCGTCGCGCCACTCGAATCCCGCCTCGCGGAAAATTTTGTCCAGCCCTTCTTTTTCGGCGGCAGCCTTGATCCCGCGCGAACCGGGCACAATCAGCGCCTGCTTGATGCTGCGCGCCACGTGCTTGCCCGCCACGAGATGCGCGGCCGCGCGCAGATCATCGAGCCGCGAATTCGTGCAGGAGCCGATAAACACGCGGTCCACGGGAATATCCACAATCGGCGTGCCCGCTTTCAGGCCCATGTATTTCAGCGCGCTTTCCGTGGCTTTCTGATCGTTGGGATCCTTGAACGCGCCAGGATCCGGTACGCGTCCCGTTACGCTCGTCACCATGCCCGGATTCGTTCCCCAGGTCACCTGCGGCGCAATTTCCGACGCTTGCAGCTCGACGGTCATGTCAAACTTTGCGCCGTCGTCCGTCTTCAGCGTCTTCCAGCGCTCCACCGCTTCCTGAAACGCTTTGCCCCGCGGCACAAACGGCCGCCCTTCCAAATACGCGAACGTCGTCTCGTCCGGCGCCACCATGCCCGCGCGCGCGCCGCCTTCAATGGTCATGTTGCAGACGGTCATGCGCCCATCCATGCTCAATTCGCGAATCGCTTCGCCGCCATACTCCGCAACGTGGCCCGTCCCGCCGCTGATGCCAATCTTTCCGATAATCGCCAGAATGATGTCCTTCGCCGTGACACCTTTGGGCCGCTTGCCATGCACCAGAAGGTGCAGCGTTTTGCTTTTCGATTGCACCAGGCATTGCGTCGCCAGGACATGCTCGACTTCGCTCGTGCCGATGCCAAAGGCCAGCGTGCCAAACGCGCCGTGCGTCGAAGTGTGGCTGTCGCCGCAAACAATCGTTTGCCCCGGCTGCGTGATACCCAGCTCCGGCCCGATGATGTGCACGATCCCCTGGTTGCGGCTGTTCATGTCGAAGAGCCGCACGCCCGTTTCGCGGCAATTCTTCTCCAGCGCCTCGAACTGTAGGCGCGCGTCGGTATCCACGATCGGCAGCAAGCGGTCTTTGGTGGTAGTGGGAACCGAGTGATCCATCACAGCGAAGGTCAGATCCGGTCGGCGCACCTTGCGCCCTTCAGCCTTCAGTCCGGCGAACGCCTGCGGCGAAGTGCCTTCGTGAATCAGGTGCCGGTCAATATAGATAAGCGCCGGCTTGCCCGGCTCTTCATGCACCACGTGGTTTTCCCATATTTTTTCGTAGAGTGTTTTGGTTGGCATAGCGGCTCGGGTCGAATTTTAACACTGTCGAAACATAGGTTCCAATGCGCATCCTGTCAGGCGACTGGCGCGGGAGTGGGCCTGCCACCCGCTGAGAAAGAGGTTGACATGTGGCAAAGACGGCGTATACTCCCCTGAGATACTTATGGGTAGCGCTCCTTCCCATGGCCCAGAAAAAAGATGAACCTGGCGATTTGCTGAGAGACACGCTCGACCTGCTGATCCTGAAAACGCTGAGCCGCGGGGAGATGCACGGCTACGACGTCGCAGAGTACATCGAGGAGACGAGCGAAGAGGTGCTGCGCGTCGAAGAAGGCGCGCTGTATCCGGCGCTCCATCGCCTGGAAGTTCGTGGACTGCTCGCGGCGGAGTGGGGCGTATCGGACAACAACCGGCGGGCGAAATATTACCGGCTGACGGCGGCGGGCCGGAAACAGCTTGCGGAAGAAACAGCGCACTGGAAGCGCATGGCGAACGCGATTGCGCGGATTCTGGAGCCTGCGTAAGGAGGAGCTATGCCGCACGAGTGGTTGACGGAGGCGTGGCAGCGAGTGAAGGCGCTGGCGATGCGGAGAAGGCTGGAGCGCGACCTGGAGGAGGAACTGCAGTTCCATCTGGCCAAGCGCGCGGAGAAGAATCGCCGTTTGGGACTTGCCGCGGATGAGGCGCAGACGGCGGCACGGCGGCGATTTGGGAACGTTGCCCTGGTGAAAGAGGACTGCCGCGAGGTGTGGATCTTTTCCTGGGTGGAAACGCTCTGGAAGGACGTGCGTTACGCGGCACGGATTCTGGCAAAAAGCCCGGGATTCGCGGCGGTAGTCATTTGCTCGCTGGCGCTGGGCATCGGAGCAAACACCGCGGTCTTTAGCGTGATGAACGCGGTGTTGCTGCATGGTTTGCCATACGAGCATCCAGAGGAACTGGCGACGATATTCTCCACACAGAAATCGGATCCTACCTCAGATAAAGATGTCGTGCCGCTTGCAGACGTAGCGACCTGGAAAAAAGCGAATCACGTCTTTGCCGACATGGGTGCGGTAGGTTTTGTCGACTTGGCTACCCTAGCCGGGCTCGGCGAACCGGTGCAGGTGCCCGTCCAATCCGTGACTCCCAACTTTTTCACTTTGGTTGGAGTGCAGCCCGTGTTGGGGAGAGTCTTCCGCGTTGAGGAGAGTCACGAAGACTCTCAGACGGTGGTTATCAGTGACGCGCTATGGAAAACAAAGTTTCACGGCGACGCAGGAGTACTTGGGACGACATTTCGCATTGACGACGTTGTCTCAACGGTCGTTGGAGTGATGCCAGCGGGTTTCAAGACGTTCGGGCCGTGGTTCACGGGAAAGCGAGCAGACGTATGGCAGCCCGTCAATCCCGAAGACGCCAGATACGCAAACCGTGGAGGCTTCTACATTGTGCCGCTGGCGCGGCTGAAACGCGGAGTAACCGTGCCGCAAGCGCAACTGGAGATGGACGTGTTAGCACAAGCCCTGGAGAACGCTTATCCACAGCAAAACAAAGGAGTCGGGGCAGAAGTGGTTCCGCTGCATGAAACACTCTACAAAAACGCGCAGAATACCTTGTATCCACTTCTGGGGGCGGTAGGATTTATTCTGCTTATCGGATGCGTCAATGTAGCGAACCTGATGCTCTCGCGGACAGAGAGCCGGCGAAGGGAGTATTCGGTGCGGGCGTCGCTGGGCGCGGGCCGGCGGCGGCTCATGCAGCAGTTGCTGGTGGAGAGCGGGTTGTTGACTCTGTTGGGCGGCTTGCTGGGCGTCCTGCTTTCTTTCTGGGGAATCCATGTGCTGGGCGCACTGTCGAAGAATCTCCCAGACGCGGAGAACATTCGCATTAGCGGCCGGGTTTTGCTATTCGCGGGCGGGCTCAGCCTCTTAACCGCGCTGCTGTTCGGGATGGCTCCGGCTTTCCGAGCTTCGCGCGCGGATCTGCAGGACGCACTCCGCGAGGGAGAAAGCAGAACGGCGACCGGAAAACATAGAGGGCCGCGGTATTTGCTGGTGGTTGCCGAAGTGGCCCTGGCGATGGTGCTCCTGGTGGGCGCCGGGCTGATGATCAACAGCCTGCTTCGCGTGTTGCTTCCGTCTCC
>Ga0335077_10003165_pt1 | contig 19817 bp, 22 predicted proteins | sample Lox_Sample_31_FD_207151 | JGI IMG/M metagenome (GOLD analysis project Ga0335077, IMG submission 207151) | Soil microbial communities from Loxahatchee National Wildlife Refuge, Florida, United States - Lox_Sample_3.1 | ecosystem: Environmental > Terrestrial > Soil > Wetlands | place: USA...
CAGTAGTAATAGTTGGCTTGGCGATTGAGTATCGCCAAAATTTGCGTTAGCGTCTCGAGTAAGGCGCGTGATTCTGAATCCGGTTTTGAGGCATCTCCCCGCAGTAGATTCCACTTTCAATCTCTGGATCAGGCTCTCGTTCGAGTAGCGAAACATAGTCAGAATAGACGTGGTACATGGAAAGAATGCATCTCAAGCGAGATTCCAGCGGAACGAATGAGACGAAAAGAAACTCGTATAGCCGCAGGTTTGCACCCCACATTCCCCATATGCCTTGGTCGACTTGCGCCAAGGTGTACTTGCTAGCAATTTGACCGAATTCCGAGAACAGCTTCGTCAGATGATTGACCAGAATTTCTGGAGAAGACGGAAGGGACTCGAAATACTTCTCTCCGTGGAGGTCAGTCAAGTAATAATCATACTGCTCGTCATCGGGTACAACTTCACGGGCGAAGAAAAAGGCCGTAAATTCCTCGAAGGATAAGGACGACAAATCAAGGTCTCTCAACTCACCGTCCGGCTTGCTTGCTTCATTGATGGCCATGGACTCTTCACAAGAATAAACTCGCGGTCGTGCGAAATGAAGCCAATCGTGCGATTTGTGTCATGAAGCGTCCCCGAGCGCCTAGCTAACGCCGTTACCGGAAACGCTTGCTGGAGGGTCCGCGGGCGACTCTCCGCGCGCTTATTCCACCGGGACCTTCAGCTGCCAGAACATGAAACTCAATCCATCCGTGCCCTCCTCAATCATCTTGTTCACGGGCCGCCCGCCTGAGTGCCCCGATTTTGTGTCGTACAGCAACAGAATCGGCCGGTCCGACGCCGTGGCCGCCTGCAGTCGCGCCGCAAATTTTCTCGCATGCAGTGGCGCCACGCGTGTGTCTCCATCTCCCGTTATCAGCAGCACCGCCGGATACTTCGTGCCGTCCTTCACGTGGTGATACGGCGAATAGGCATACAGAAAAGGGAACTGCTGCTCGTTTTCCGCACTCCCATACTCCGCCACCCAATACGCCCCCTCCAGAAATTTCTCGAAGCGCAACATATCCTCCAGCGGGTACTCGCACACCACCGCTTGAAAGAGTTCGGGCCGTTGCGTCAACGCCGCCCCCACCAGCGAGCCGCCGTTGCTGCCTCCCTCAATCGCCAGCTTGCCCACCGTCGTATATTTCTCCGCGATCAAAAATTCTGCCGCCGCCTCAAAATCGTCGAAGACATTCTGCTTTTTCGCCAGCATCCCCGCGCGGTGCCATTCCTCCCCGAATTCGCCGCCGCCTCGTAGATTCGGCTCCGCCACCATCCCGCCGTGTTCCGCCCACACAATCATCTCCTGCTGGAAGTCCGGAGTGACGTTTACGTCGAATCCGCCATAGGCTGTCAGCCACACCGGGGCCTTTCCATCGTGGTTGAGCCCCTTCTTTGAAAACAAAAACATCGAATCTTCGTTCCATCCTTCGACTTGTACCAGACCTGTTCCACCTGATATTTGTCCGGATCCACCGGCGCCATGCTCTTCGCCCACACTCCCGGCTGTTTCGTGTCCACGTTGTAGCTCAACACCGTCGGCGCATAGTTGAAACTCGTAAAGATGTAGCGCAGTTCCGGCGAGCCCCATCGCCCCGCTACTTGCACCGTTCCCAGTCCGGGCAATTTCACCGGGTAAGTGCTCTTCCCGTCCGCGTCGTACACCTTCATCTCCGTGCTGGCATTCCGCAAATACGTCGCCACCAGCTTCCCGCCCACTGGCGCAATCACGTCCAGCTTGATGTCTGCCTCCGGCACCACCTCTTTCCAGTGCTCCCGCCCCGGGTTTTTCGGGTCCACCGCGTAGCCGTGCCACTGTGGCGCTTTCCAATTCGTTTGCAGCAGCAACGTATTTCCCGCCCACGCCGGCCAGAACACCGAATTTAGGTCGTTCACCACCGGCACGATTGGCATGCTCTTGGCCACATTCTGCAGATACACCTCCGTCTTTTCCGAACCGGTCCCGAACACCACAAGGTAGTACAGATAGGAACTGTCCTCGGAAAGCTCCAGTGCCATCTCTTTTTCTTTGTCCAGTTTTTCTCCGAACAGCATTCTGTCACTCGCCACTTCCGTTCCCATCCGGTGGTAATACGCTCGCGGCCCCTCCGCTGTGGCCTTGGCGTAGTAAAGTCCGGTGTGGTCGTTCGTGATTTCCACTGAACCGTAATCCGCGCTCGGCAATACGTCTGGCAATTCCTTGTGCGTTTCCACGTCAATAATGTGGACGGTCACTTCATCTTGTCCGCCCTCGCGCCTCCCATACGCCAGCAGCTTTCCGTCCCGGCTGATTGCCAGGGTCGTCGCGCTCGCCGAATGATCGGGCGACCACGGCAAAGGATCCACCAAAATCTCATCTAGTCCGTTCGCTCCCTTCCGTGTATAAATTCCCGCAAGATCCTGCCCCGCCAGCAGCTTCGTGAAAAAATATCGGCCCGCGTACTCTCGTGGCAGTCCGTATGCATCGATGCGAAATAGTTCGCCAAGCCTCTTCGCAATGGCTTCGCGCCCTGGTAACTTCGAGAGTGCCGCTTCCGTGCAGCGATCTTGCGCCTCGATCCACTCTCGTGTTTCTTTGCTCTCCTGGTCCTCCAGCCACCGGTAGGGGTCAACGACCGTCGTCTTCCCATACGTGTCTGTCACATTGTCCGTCCGCGTTTTCGGCGGACACGCCGGTCCCGGCTGCGCGCAGAGCGGGGAAGGGCTCAGCATCAGCAATCCCATGGCGGCCGCGGCTACGGCGGCTTTCACGATTCGATACGTGCAGGAGATCTTTCGAACCTCGCACAACATGTTCATCGTTTTCTTCCGTTCTTCCACAGTTCTTTTCATTCACTCTGCACAGGAATTGAAACGGGCGCTAGAATACTCGAAAATGCCGCCCGTATCGAATCCGAATCCTGCCGCCGCGCCAAGACCGAACCTGCTCCTCATCCTCGCGCTTTCCGCGCTGTTGCTCGTGCCTTGCTTCTGGCATCGCCACATCGAAGCAGGCGATCTTGGCAGCCACGTTTATAACGCTTGGCTCGCCCAGTTGGTTCAGCAAGGCAAAGCTCCCGGACTCTACATTGCCCGCCAGCATGACAACGTCCTCTTTGACCTTCTTCTCTTCTATTCCGCTAAACCCTTTGGACTCGCCCTCGCCGAAAAGGTTGCCACCTCCATCTGCATGCTGATCTTCTTCTGGGGACTGTTCGCCTTCGCCAAAGCCGCATCCAGGCATCCGCCTTGGTTCTTAGTGCCTTGTTTCGCCATGCTGACCTACGGCTACATCTTCCACATGGGTTTCATGAACTACTATGTGTCTCTTGGATTGGGCTGCCTTGGCTTGGCTCTCATCTGGCACGCAACAACAAATGGACTGATTGCTGCTGCCATTCTGGCTCCCATCATGCTTCTGGCCCATCCGCTGGGCTTTCTCTGGTTCCTCGGCGCAGGACTCTATCGACTTCTCCATTTGAAGTTGCCCAATCGCTGGAAACTCATTCTCCCGCTTGGCGCTATCGTGATTTGTCTCGCCGCGCGTTTCTTTGTCGCTCACCATAAAGCCTACGAGGTCGAATGGCGCGAGGCTCCCATATGGACGCTCAGCGGTGCTGGCCAGTTCCACGTCTTTGGTGAACGTTACGCCTTCTTCACCGTCGCTGTCGCCGGCTTGGCAATTCTGAGTACACTCCTCGCCTCTCTCGCCGCGCCGCAGCGCCGGGCGTTTTGGAGAGAGCGTCGCCTGCTGCTCGAACTCTACTTCATCTCCTTCCTCGCCACGGTCATCCTTCCCGAGAATCTTCACACCGACCCCACCGGCGGCTGGATCGGCGCACTCGCCACTCGCCTTACTCTCGTCACCGCCATCTTTGGCCTTGCCTTCCTGGCTTCGCTCCCGCCGCGGCTCTGGCACCTGCTTGCCTTTTCAGCCGTCGCTGTAGCTTTCTTCACCTTCATCTATCAGGACACCGCGCTTCTCAACCGCATGGAAGACAATACCCGCCGCCTCACGGAACAACTCCCCTTCGGCACCCGAACCACTTCCACCATCTTTGCTCCGAACGATTACCGCACCATCTATCTCCACATCCCCGACCGTGCTTGCATCGGCCATTGCTGGCTGGTTTCCAACTACGAGCCCTCCACCAGACAGTTCCGCGTTCGCGTGCAGCAGGGAAGTCCCGTTGTCACCGCCTCTGTCGACGACAGCGAAGACATGCAATCCGGCACCTACGACGTCCAGGAAGAAGATCTCCCCCTCAAGCAGATCTATCAGTGCGACGCCCGCGATCTCACGCGCATCTGCATCCGTGACCTCGCCGAAGACGAGAAGAACGGCCGCCTCGGCTACCACCCCATCACCAACCCCTTCTTTTCCCAAAACCCCTGACTTCAAATGAATTTGAGGGCTTGCCCCGAGATTCGAAGGGTGCCGCATCCTTTCCGCGCAGTTTGCGGAAAGGTTGGGATCTGACGGTCCGGCGGTGGGGAATTGTCTTTCTGGCTCTGGCGCGAGGAGACAAAATGGCTCTTGAATCAGTCCAATCTTTGCTAAAATACCCTCAGGGTGAGAGACAATGCTGCCATTACACCTTCAGCCCGAAAGTCATATCCCGCTGTACATCCAACTGCGCGACCAGCTCCGTTCCCTCGTTCACGCCGGCGACCTTCGTCCTGGTGACCGCATCCCGGCCAGCCGCGAACTGGCGCAGATCCTCGGCGTCCATCGCACCACCGTCGCCAACGCTTACGCCGAACTCGAGGCTGAAGGCCTGATCCAGGGCCACGTCGGCCGCGGCACCTTCATTCGCGGCAATGGAAACGTTCTTCACATCACCCCGCCTGCGCCTCCCACCCTCAACGGCAACGGCGATGGCACCATCCGCTGGGAACTGCTTTTCGCCGACGAACGCAGCGAGGAAATCCTCTCGCGCCTCACTGCTTCCGCCCCGGTCAATGCGCTCTCGTTCGTGATGGCCCGGCCCGCTGAGGAATTTTTTCCTGTCGAAGAATTGCAGGCCTGTTGCCACGCCGCCCTCCGCCGCGAAGGCCAGGAGATTCTCAATCTCGGCGCTTCCGACGGCTACGCGCCCCTGAAACAAGCGCTGCTCGAGCTCCTCCACCACGACGGCATTCCGGCCAAAGACGAAACGCTCCTCATCACCGACGGTTGCCAGCAAGCTCTCGATCTCATCGCCAAAGCCTTCGTCCGCCCTGGCGACACGGTGGTCATGGAAAACCCCACCTACCCTGGAGCCTCGGCGGTCTTCAGCGGTGTCCGCGCCCGTTGCCTTGGAGTGCCTGTTCGCACGCATCCCGAACCCGGTAGCCCGCTCGGCATCGATGTGGAAGCACTCGAATCCACTCTCGCCGCCAATCGCGTGAAGCTCCTGGTCCTGACTCCCGACTTCCAGAATCCCACCGGAACATCCATGCCTCTGGCCTCGCGCCGCCGCGTCGTCGAAATCGCCGCGCGCTATCAGGTGCCCATCGTCGAAGACCACATTTACGCGCGCCTACATTCGCATGAAGAGCGCCTGCCCTCGCTGAAACAGCTGGATCGTTCCAATCTCGTCATTCATATCGACAGCTTCGCCAAAGTTGCGTTTCCCGGTCTCCGCGTTGGCTGGATCGTCGCTCCTGCCGCGGCCATCGAACGCCTGCGCCTCGTCAAGCAGATGACCGACCTGCACACCGACCAACTCGCGCAGGCGACCCTCGCCGAATTTCTCAAGCGCGGCTATTTTCAGAAGCACCTGGCGCGCATGCGCAAAATCTATACCGATCGCCTCAACGCGCTCGACGAAGCTCTCCGCAAAAATATGCCCGAGGGTGTCCGCTGGACCCGTCCCGAAGGCGGAATGTGCTTCTGGCTGGAGCTCCCCGCCGGTTTCGACGCCAGCGAACTCATGATTCACGCTCGCGAACGCGGCGTTCTCTTTGCCCCTGGCCGCTACTTTTACGTTCAATCGCCTATGCCGAACACACTTCGGCTCGGATTTGCCAATTTGAACGAAAAGCAGCTTGCGCGAGGTGTTTCGTTGCTCGCCGATCTTCTGCGCGTGGAAATGCGCAAGCGTCAACGCGGCACGCGCCGCGCCGAACGCACCCACGTGGCCCTGGTATAGGCTATGCGGGGACCGCCTTCTGAGGCGGTCCCCGGGCGATGAGAAAAGAACTTGTAGCGGCGGGTCTTTAGCCCGTCCGAAAGAAAAGAAATTGTAAATCTAAAACGTGCCCAACATCGTCAAACTCGAGCCCAAACCCACCAACCGTTGCTTCGGTTGTGGTGCCGCGAATCCCGCCGGCATGCAACTGGCGTTCGATCTCGATCTTGACGCTCGCCGTACCCACGGTTTCTTCACGCTCGGCCCTAATTACGCCGGAGGCGCCGGCTTCGCGCACGGCGGTATCATCGCCGTCGTTCTCGACGAGGCCATGGGCAAGCTCTCTCGCCTCGTCGGCGAACAGGCGGTCACCGCCGAGATGACCGTCGAATTCAAAAAGCCTGTGCCCATCGACAAGCCCATTCACGTCGAAGGTTGGCAGGAGGAAGAAAAAGGTCGCAACCGTTTTCGCGTCGCCGAAATTCGCGACGCCCAGGGGAATTTGCTGGCTCGTGGCAAAGGCCGCTTTGTCACCGTAACCCAAGCCCACTTCGCCGAAGCGAATCCCGTGAGACGCGACGAGCAATAGATGTAGCGGCGGGTCTTTAGACCCGTCGGCACGAGGTCCGCGAGCGCGGCACAAAGAGTTTGGAACGATTTTCGGTTTCGATTTGAGAGGAGAAAGGAAATGGCAACAAAGAAAACCAACGGTAGCGCGCACAGCGCTCACAGTAACAACGGTGCTCCCAAGGGCTCCAACGAATGGCGCGTCAAAGTTGGCCTCGCCGAGATGCTCAAGGGCGGCGTCATCATGGACGTCACCAACGCCGAGCAGGCTCGCATCGCCGAGAAGGCCGGCGCTTGTGCGGTAATGGCCCTCGAACGCGTGCCATCCGACATCCGCAAGGAAGGCGGCGTGGCCCGCATGGCCGCCATCAAGGTCATCCGCGAAATCATGAAAACCGTCACCATCCCTGTGATGGCCAAGGTCCGCATCGGGCACTTCGCCGAAGCGGAAGTCCTCCAGGCCCTCGAGGTCGACTTCATCGACGAGAGCGAAGTCCTCACTCCCGCCGACGAAGAGAATCACATCTGGAAGCACGACTATCGCGTGCCTTTCGTTTGCGGCGCGCGCAATCTCGGCGAAGCCCTCCGCCGCATCGCCGAAGGTGCTGCCATGATTCGCACCAAGGGCGAAGCCGGCTCTGGCAACGTTGTCGAAGCCGTCCGCCACATGCGCACCATCATGAGCGAAATGAAGGCGCTCACCACCATGCGTGATGACGAACTCATGCGCAAAGCCAAGGAGCACGGCGCTCCGCTCGATTTGATCCGCGAAATCGCTCGCGCCGGCAAGCTCCCCGTTCCGAACTTCTCCGCCGGTGGTATCGCCACTCCCGCTGACGCCGCCTTGGTTCGTCGTCTCGGCGCTGAAGCAGTCTTCGTTGGCTCTGGAATCTTCAAGAGCAGCGATCCCGAAACTCGCGCCAAAGCCATCGTCAAGGCCACCACGCACTTCGAAGATCCCAAAGCGGTCCTCGAAGCGAGCGAAGAGCTCGGTGAAGCCATGCCTGGCATCGACGTCCGCATCCTGGAAGAGAAGGACCTTCTCTCCACGCGCGGTTGGTAACCGCGCTTCCAAGAGACCTCTGTCGTCCTGGGGCCCTAGGTATTGTGCAGGGCTCTCAGAATCTCAACTGAAAATGTCATCGAGCAATGCCAATTCGATTCGGACGCTGCCATGAACATCGGTATCCTCGCGGTACAAGGTGACTTTGCTGCTCACGCGGCCCGCCTCCGCGAACTGGGCGCCGACGCCGTCGAAGTCCGCACCGTCGCTGACCTGCAATCTTGTGACGGACTGATCCTGCCCGGTGGCGAATCTACCACCCAGCTTCAGTTTCTGCAGGAAGAGGGCCTGTATGACGCCATCCGCAAGTTCTCCGGTGAAGGCCACGCCATTTTCGGCACCTGTGCCGGCGCGATTCTTCTCGCCTCTCATGTCAAAAATCCCGCGCAGGATTCCCTCAAGCTTCTCGACATGACCATTCTCCGCAACGGCTACGGCCGCCAGCTTGCCAGCGACGTCTTCTACGGCCCTTGCACACTCACCAAAGAGCCGCTTGAAATGGTTTTCATTCGTGGCCCAGTCATCGAAGAGGTTGGAAAGGGAATCACCGTCCTGGCCAAACACCAGGGGAGGCCCGTCCTCGTCCAAAACGGCCGCGTCCTTGCCGCCACTTTCCATCCCGAACTGACCAACGATCCCACCGTGCATGAATATTTCCTGAAGCTCGTCAGGAACGGCGACTCGCCTTCCAAATCACACCGCAAGCGGCATTGACACATTCCCTATTGCAGCGAGCGGCCTCGTCGATGCGCTCACGCCTCCGACGAGCAGTCTCCTTCCGCTGGTGTCCCAACCCTTCTGCCTTTTTTTCGGTAAACTATCTACTGTCGCGCGGTCGGCGGCTCACCGGCCCTCGCGATCGTCCCCATGAGTTCATCGACCGATCGAATCCGCGTCGTCTTTGTCTGCATCGGCAATGCCTGCCGCAGCCCCATGGCGGAAGCCATCGCGCGGCATCACGCCTCCGACGTCCTCGATCCTTCCAGCGCGGGCCTCGCCCCTCTCGGTTATATCGTCGAAGCCACTGCCGACACCCTCGTCGCCAACGGCTATTCCATCGAGGGCCTTTCCTCCAAGCGGCTTTCTCGCCAGGTGGTCGATTCCGCCGACCTCATCGTTAATCTCTCGGAGCTCCCGATTGACTGTCTCCCCGAGCGCGCTAAAGTAGAGGAGTGGCCGGTCGACGATCCCTATGGCACAGACTCCGCCACCTATCAGAGAATTCTGGAAGAAATTGAAGGTCGGGTACTTGCGCTAGCGGCTCGCATCCGGTCGCAGCCGAATTCCAGGACGTCCAATCCCGCATGACACGGAGCGCCCTTGCACAGGGATAGAACCAGCGTTTCGCAGGAAGATTACCTCAAGGCCATTTGGGAAATGCTCGAAGAGCAGCAGACTCCCATCAGCGCGCGTCTGGCCGAAGAGCTTCACGTCACCCCTCCCGCGGTCACCGCTGCCGTCAAGCGCATGGCTCGCGATGGCCACGTCAAAGTCCAGCGCGGCGGAACCATCCAGCTCACCACCAAGGGACGCCGCATCGCGCAGCGCCTCATGCTCCGCCATCAGCTCGCCGAAATGCTGCTCACCGAAGTAATCGGCCTCTCTTGGGCCAAAGCGCACGCGGAAGCCGAGCGCATGGAGCACGCCATCTCCCCGGAAGTCGAAGCGCTGCTTCTCAAGCGTTTCGCCAGTCGCAAAACCTGTCCCCACGGCGTGCCCATCAACGGCAGCATCGCCCAGCTCCGCGAGCAAGGCGGCGTCCTTCTCTCCGACCTTCGGCCCGAAGAATGCGCCGAAATTCTCTGCGTCTACGAGAAAGACGAACGTTTCCTCGAATTCCTCGAGGATCTTCATCTCCATCCGTCCACCAAGCTCCAGGTCCTCCAGCGTGGTTACGACGAGACCCTTACCCTTCTCGTCGCCGGCAAAACCATCCACCTCGGCAAGCCGGCCACCTCCCGCATCTGGGTCCGCCGCCTCCCCTGACTGGCTGCCCGTTACTCGTTCTGCCCCAGGAATTTCGCCAGATTCGCCACGTCCAGCACTCCCAATCCTGCTGCCGGACTATATCCATTCCTCCCGGTGTAGAACCAGTTGTCCCCCTGCGAAATTACTCGCAAGGGCGCCCCCGGTCCCTTATAGGCGCGTCCGCTATGCGCCAGTCCGTATAGCGCAAAGTTCAGCAAGCCCAGCCGGCCCTCATGCAGATAATCGCCCATCAGCGAAGTCAATCCGTTCATCTGCGGCGCGCCGAAACTCGTCCCGCCCAGGAAAATTCCGATGCCGAACCCCGTCTTGTCCGACGTGTAATAAAACTGATACCCCGTCTGCGGGTCGGCATTGAACGAAATGTCCGGCACGTTGCGCCCCGCAAAATTCGCGGGCAACGCGTATACAAGCTGTCCGGCTAGCACCCAGTTCTGTCCGGACTGGCTACGCTGCACGCCTGGCAAAAAATTCTGATACAAGGGTCTCCCAAAAATAATGCTCACTCCTCCACCGCCCCCGCCCGGGAAAATCCCGCATGCGATCGGATCCGGCACGCCGAACTGCTGGCACAACGGCTCCAGATAATCCCATCCCCATACCTGCTCTTGCGCGATGTTGATATCGAAGAACGGGGGAGTGCAGGCCGAATTCAAGCAGTACTCCTGCAACCCAGGCAATGTCGTTCCACCCATCGCCGTAATTGCCGTGTCGCTTGCCGGATTATCCACGCTCAACGTCAAACTGCAGTCCGTCGGAAAGCACCCAAAATCATGGTTGATATCGTATGCCCCGCCGTCCCCTGCCGCCGTGAACACCGACTGTCCTTGAATTGCCGCTCGCACCAGCAACTCGTGGAACGCCTGCGTGATTCCCACGGTTCTTCCCGTGATCGGATCGGTCACTGGAGAATTCTCCAGGTTCTGATACCACTCCCAGAAACCCCAGCTCACCGACAACGTGTCCGCTCGGTTGCTCTCAATGGCGTCGGCGAACAAATCCACAAAGCCCTGATTCGTATTTGGCGCCTGGTACACAATAACTTTGGCTCCCGGCGCCAATCCTCCGGACTGTTCCACGTCAATGGTCGTTTCCACCGAACCCGAAGCGTCACTCGGCGCCCCCGGCCCGTCGTCCACGTTTACAACTCTAATCCGATTTTGGTTGACCGTGAGCCCGACGGCACTCCAATACGCATACGCGTCGCTTGGAGTGAAACTCGCAAGTGTCATGATTCCCACCGTGCGTCCCTTGCCCGTTGCCCCACCGGCGTACAGCGGGTTCACGTCGTAGTAATTCGCAAAGTCCGTCACCGTCCACAATCCCGCGGGGTTGCCGCTCGACGCCGCGGGCCTCGCCGCATGCTGCTTCGCCACAGTCGCTGGCGCCTTCATATTCATCGGGCGTAAACTCGGCCGGCTGTCCAATCCCACTAACCCAGCCACCGCTCCTTCAATTTCCCCAGGCACCGTCGGTCGGCTCAATGGCGCGTGAAATGTGTAACCTTCCTCGCTGCCTTGCCCTGCCACAGCGTAAGTGTGCAGGCTCACGGAGAATGCCCGCTCCATGTCCTCTACCGCACCCGTCACTCGCAATGTCGTGGCGGTTGTGCGCTCTGCCGTCAATCCGTACTTTCCAAGCGTTGCAATGACTTTCGCTACATCGGCATCCTTCGGCGCAAAACGTGCCGTAAACTCTTTAGCTGCCAAATACTGGTGATACTGCGGATTGCCCGGCGTGTTTAGCGCCGTCAGCAGCTGTTCCGCTTCATTCAACGCAGGCATGTGCAACGCCAAGGTCACCGAGATCGCTTCTGCGCCCGCCTGCGCTTTCAGCGACCCCATGTCCACCGCTTTCGGTGTATTGCGGTTCGGATACGGCAGCGCCTTCCTTTCGGTTTGTGCCATGACGCTGGAAACCACCCCCAACACCAACACCAGTACCTTCAATCCAGTTTTCGAGGTTCTCACCGGTTGTGCTCCTTTCGCCTGTTGGCGCGGAAGACAGGCGTTCCACTTCGTTCGCGAAGAGCCGCAGTTCGAGGGATGCGGTTCGCTGATTTCGGCGAGTGTTTATTACACTCCGGTTCTCCGGATGTCAATACACAAGGATGAACACCACGCCCTTGGCTTTGCTTATTTCTTTTCTTCCAGCAACTCCTTCAATCTTGCAAATCCCGCCTTGCTCACAGGAACTCGCGCCCCATTCGCCAGGATCGCCACCTTGCTGTCCTTCCCATACGGTTCGATGCGTGCCACGCGCTCCAGATTTACCACATACGATCGGTGAATTCGCACAAATTGTGCCGGGTCCAGCGCCATCTCCAGCCCGGAGATGGTCTGCTGCTTCAGATGCTTTTTCCCCTCGCTCACCAGTGTCACGTAGTCGTCCGTCGCTTCCGCATAATCCAGCTTTGCCACCGGAATCAGCGTAACCTTCGTTCCATCTTTCACTACGATCCGTTCTGCAAATTGACCCGCCGGACGCGCGGCTGCCGCCAACTCTCCCGCGTCCAACGGCTTTGCTGTTTTCTGCGTCTTCGCCCGTTCCAGCGCCGCCTCAAATCGTTCCCGGCTGTATGGTTTCAGCAGGTAATCCACCGCGTGTACGTCGAACGCCTTCATCGCATACTGGTCGTACGCGGTCACGAATATCACCGCTGTGTTCTCGCGTTCGATGAGTTCCAGCACATCGAAACCGGTTAGCTTCGGCATCTGCACGTCCAGAAACAGCAGGTCCGGCTTGTGCTCTGCCGCCGCTTTCACCGCATCCATTCCATTCCCGCACTCCGCTGCGATCTCAATCTCGGCATGTTGCGCCAGCATCTCGCGAAGCAATCGCCGCGCCAGTTCCTCGTCGTCCACAATCAACGCTTTCCACTTCCGCATCGTCATCTCCCGCTTGGAGCCGGCGCCTTGCCGCCGTTTTTATCCTAATTCCCACCGCGTCATTACTTTCTACTTCTTTGCTTCTTCCTCAGCAGGGAACTGCATGGTCACGCGAAACACATTCTCTTCGGCACTCGCCTGCAACTGGGCCGCGCTCCCGTACCGCGCCTCCAGCCGCCTCTGCACGTTCTTCAATCCCACGCCGTTCCTCCGCGAACTCCCCGCCTCCGGATCCCAGGAATTCTCCACGGTCAGCATCAAGCGCTCGCCGCTCCGTTCCGCTTTCAAGCAAATCCACCCGCCCTCCGGCATTTGTGCGATCCCGTGCACCACAGCGTTTTCAAACAGCGGTTGTAGCAGCAGCGGCGGCAACAGGCAGTTCTTTGCGCTCTCCTCCACTTGCTCTTTTAGAGCCAATCGCTCGCCGAAACGGACTTTTTCGATCGCGCAATACTTTTCCAGCAGACCCAGTTCTTCCCGCAACGGAATCACGCCCTTCTCGCCCATGCCCAGCGTCAAACGCAGGAAATCCGCCAGGGACACGCACATCTCCCGCGCCCTTGCCGGGTCGATACTCGTCAGCGCGCTGATCGAATTCAGGCTGTTGTACAAAAAGTGCGGATTGATCTGCGCCTTCAGCGCGCTCAGTTCCGCCTCGCGCGCCCTCATGCTTGATTCAAGCGCCAACTCTTGCGCTTTTTGTGATTCTTTTTGCGCGATCAAAGCGTAGTTGATCGCCACGCTCAGCAGGTAATAGAAAATTCCGGCTCCAAATATGAGTCCGGTCCTGAACGTTACGTACGAAGCCGTCCCCTCCCAGCCCGACACGGCGTTCATCACCTTGGCCAGGAACAGCGTCAGCTGCATCCACAGCAGGGTAAGTAAGACCGCCGCCGCCAAATGCGTCAACGCCAGCCGCCACGACGGCGTCTTCGCCAGTGGTGCCGTGCGGCACGAAAATCCCGCGGACCACGCGCTCAGCTGCGCAATTCCCGAAATCCCTATTCCGAAATAGATGGCATTCAGAACCGGCATTCCCGGCTTTACATGCAACATCCCTGCCAGGACCAGTCCGAAGCCGATCCATCCCAGCCAGAAAATCAGGTGTTGTGCGCCTGTAAATTTGATTCGCGCCATGGCTCGCTAATTCTTCACGTTGATTCCGCCAAACAAAGCCCGGCCCCGCAAAATCAATCTTTTCCTTGGCGGTGCTCCCGGAACATCGGGCAGCGGTGGCCGCGTTTCATCCGTATATCCGCCGAATATGCTTTGCCCTTCGTACACCACCGTCCAGCGTTCCGGCACCACGATCTCGATCCCGCCGAAAACCGCCTCCACATACAGGATCGCTTCTTCGCCCTCAATCTCCGCGGACCGAAAATCCAGCTCCACTCCACCGAAGATGGCTGAGACGTCACCTCCCACGAAATTACTCGCGCCAATCCGCCGCTCCACTCCTCCAAACATCGCATACGCGTTCACCATATTCGGGTCTCCAGACTGTCTTGCCTGCATCCGCGGCACTTCAAATCGGCTCCAGATCAGCGCGATTCCGATCCCAATCAGCACCAGCGGCCACAGATCGTTCCAATTCAGCCTCACGTATCCGAAATTGCTCGCCAGGAACAGGCCGCCGACCGCCATGATCACCGCGCCCACGGCATGATTGCGCTCCCGAAAGAATTTCACGGCTCCCGCCACAATCAGAATCAACGGCCACAGCCTCCACAAACGGTCGGCTGGGACGAATCCCATGTGATCCAGCAGGATCACTGTCCCGATGCACACCAGCACCAATCCCGGAATGATTCCCGGCCGGCTCTCGCGTCCCACGCGGCGCGGCGGACGCCCTCGCCTCATGCGCTCGTCAATATCCTGGCGGATCTGGTCGCGCAGGTGCTCGGCATATTTCCTTCCGTCGAATTTGTCGTCGCCGTTCACCAATCTCTCCCGTCGTCCTCACTTCATAGCCATCGAAGCATTAAACCGTATTTAACGCGAAGTCCTTCGGTTCAGCATGACCGCCACCGTCACTAGCAACAGCCCCGTCGCCACCATCGGCACCGCCTGCAGTGCCCACTGCAGACTCCCCCAATTCCACAATGAATGCTCCGCCACATTCAGCGTGATCATTCCCATCGCCGCCACGTTTCCCAGCTGTCCCGCCAGGTTCTGCCGCAGCCCGGTTTCAAGATAATCCATAGCCGCCTTCACTTCCAGAAGCAGCAAACTCACCCCTGCTGCCCAGAATGCCCACATCATCCACGAACTCCCGCTCTTCTTTCCGCTCGCTGTTCTTGCCATGGCCGCCTCCCCGCCTTCCATCCGTGACCATGGCCAGACTAGCCCCGTCCCCCGGGGCCCGCACACCCTATTCGGCCAATATCGTCCCTCCATCGGCGAACGCCCCCGGCTCACCGGCCAGCGTGACCTTCCTCTCTTGCATTCTTTCTGAGAACTGGATAACTTACCCTCACACAAAGTTGGTCCGCCCTCCAGGGAACCCCGGGCGATCTCATGTTTGAGGTGCAAATGTCAGTAAATCCAGGTCTGCATTCGCGTTCCACTGCTCCCCGTCACCACTGGTTCCTCTATGTCCTCCTTGCTTTTGTCGGTGCTCTTCTCACCTTTGTCGGCGCGCGCGCCCAGCAGAGAGCCTCCGACGACGCTACCTTCCGCAAGCTGATCGACGGCTACTGCGCCGCCTGGAGCAGCGGTAATCCCGACAACGCCGCTAAGTATTACGCCAAGGACGCCAGCCTTGTCTTTTACGATCTCGCGCCATTCTCCTATACCGGCTGGAAGGAATATGACGCCGGAGTCCGCAAGGCTTTCATCGATAACGCCGAATCCGTGTCTCTCACCGCTGGCAAGGAATTGAAGGTCGTTCGCCACGGCAACATCGCCTGGACCACTGTCCCGATGCACATTGCCGCCAAATTTAAGGATGGCAAAGCTCTCGACTCACCGGTCCGCTACACCGGCATCTGGGAAAAGCGAGGCAAAAACTGGGTCCTTGTCCACGAGCACCTCTCCGTCCCCCTGGGCGGCTAGCCCTGTGGGTCCGCCTTCCGGGACCAACTGCTTGTGATTCGACGGAACGGGCCACTCAATTTGTTCTACACTGGTATGTGATCGCAAATCACTAGTTACTTCTTCCGTGTGGCATCTTATCCAATTCTACTGGCTCGCTTCTCGCGGCTATCGCCTCCATCCTTGGGACAGCCCCTACATCCAATGGCGCTTCGAAACCTTTCTCGGTAAAGAAGCCGCCAATCTCGACATCCACAAATTTTTCCACCTCTCCTGGAAATACCGCCACCAGCTCAAGTCGTTCTCCGACTGGGCCGCCACCCGGCGCCACGCCCAACACTCCCGCCCATAGATCAAACTTGTAGGGTTCCCGCATTGCCGCGCCCCGTTTACTCGGGATCTCGGCCTCAACACTCCCGCAGGCGTATAATCAACTCGCGGTACAGATTTATGCCTTCGCTCCAAATCCTCCGAACTCCCCCCGTTCTCCACGAAGCCCTGTGGTGGGAAAACGATCCAGACGGCCGCGTCCACTGCTATCTCTGCCCGCGCCACTGCCACATCGGCGACGGCCAGTCCGGTTTCTGCTTTATCCGCGTCAACCAGCACGGCAAGCTCTACTCCCTCGGCTACGCCTCGCCCGCCGCGTTACAGGTCGACCCCATCGAAAAGAAGCCCCTCAACCATTTTCTCCCCGGCACGCGCGTCTTCAGCATGGGCACCGCCGGCTGCAACATGGGCTGCTTCTTCTGCCAGAATTGGGACATTTCTAAATCGCATCATGATCAGGCCCGCTCCAAGCATCTTCCCCCCGAACAAATCCCCGAGCTCGCCCGCCAATACGGCTGCCACTCCATTGCCTTCACTTACAACGAACCCACCATTTGGGGTGAATACATCATCGACATCTGCAAAGCCGCCAAGCCCTACGGCCTCAAAACCGTCATGGTCACCAACGGCTACATCACCCGCGAAGCTTTCCACGACATCTACGATCACATCGACGCCGCCAACGTCGACCTTAAAGCCTTCACCGAGAATTTTTACGGCAAAATCACCCTCACCCACCTTCAGCCGGTTCTCGACACGCTCCGCTGGCTCAAAAACAAAACTCGCGTCTGGTTCGAGCTCACCAATCTCATGATTCCCACCCTCAACGACGATCCTGACGAAACCCGCAAACTCGCCGACTGGATCCTGTCGAACCTTGGTCCCGACGTCCCCCTTCACTTCACGGCCTTCCATCCCGACTTTAAGCTTCAGGACAAGCCCCCCACTCCCCCCTCCACCCTCCATCGCGCGCGCCGTATCGCTCTCGATGCAGGCCTTCACTTCGTCTACGAAGGCAACATCTTCTCCGAAGCTGCCAATACTTATTGCCCCAACTGTAAGGAACTCCTCATCCGGCGCTCCTGGCACGACGTCCTCAAGAACAACCTTCGCGCAGGGAACTGCCCACGCTGCCAAGGTCCCATCCCTGGCGTCTGGTCCGACCTTTAGCACAGGGTGAGCACCGTTCCTCAGCCCGCGGCTTGTTCATTTGCCATCATGCCCCGCCGGCTGCCTCTTGCCTCGCGCCCCGTCTCCCGTCAGAATAGCGCCTCCGCGCAATCTGGTTCAGGAGACCACTATGGCAGACACACTCGAAACGCAAGTGCCTACTCCCGGCCGCTTCCACCTCCTCAATTGGTCTGGTTTTGTTCTCGCGTTCCTTCAAAGCGTTTGCAGCGCGTTCATCGCGCTCCACGGTGTCCGCTTCCTCGTCGGCATCGGCGCCGTCGTTCTCGCTTCCTCTGCTTTCGGTCTCGCCGAACGCCTGCATGTCGATGCCATACGCATCCCCATGATGCTCCTCGCCTTCGTCGCCGCTCTGGTGAATCTGATCGCTCTATGGCAGGTTCGTCGGCTGCGCCGCCGGTCTGCCTCTGCGTGGCGCCAGCAGCCCTTAACTCCCTCGAAGCAACGTTCCGAGGCGCTGCAATTCGTTCTCTCGGTTCTTACACTGGTTTTATTGCTTGCGGAATGGGCCGCCCACTTCAAGTTGAAGCGCACTCTGTAACGTCGACCCGCTTCTGGTTGCTGATCGCCGATTAATGATCACTGCGAGCCCGTCCCGCCTCGAATCGCCGCCGCCAGCTTCTCATGCAATCTCTCGCTATATCCCACCGGCAACTCGTATGTCCGGTCGTCCGCGGTCAACACCAGCACATTCCTCGTTGAATCCAGCACTGCCGAACACACTTCGCAATTTTCCAGGTGCTTCTCCACCGCCGCCAGCACCTCCGGATCCAATTGATGATCCAGGTAGCCCGAAATGTGTTCCCAAACGTGTTTGCAGTCCAGCTTCATGGCAACCACCTTCGGAAGAATCCGCCGCGCGCCGCCTTGCTCTGAGCCTCGAAGGGCGCTCCGCTCTTCAAGTACGGCACCAGCGCTTTCTGCAGCATCATTCGCGCCCGGTGCAGCCTCACCTTCACCAGCGTCACGTTGATTCCTAACGCCGCCGCGGTCTCTTCCTGATTCAATTCCTCAATATCGCGCAGCACAAACACTTCGCGGTAATTCTCCGGCAGCAGCGCCACTGCCTCGCGTAACTTCTCGCGCAATTCCTTCTTCTCCAGCGCCTGCAGCGGTATCTCCCGCCAATCGGTCAGCACCGCCGGTGTGTAATCGCCTCCCTCGCTGTCCTCCAACGTCGCGTCCAGCGAGTCCTCCGCCGCGGCCTTCCCCTTCCTCAGCCGCTTGCGTGCCTCGTTCATCGCAATGGTCACCAGCCAAGTGCTGAACTTCGCGTCCCCTCGGAAACTCTTCAGATACCGGAACGCATTGATCATCGTTTCCTGAGCCCCGTCCTCCGCCTCTGTCTCATTCTTCACAATCGCAAAAATCGTCACGTATACCAGCCGCTCATATGGCCGGATCAGTTCATGAAATAGCTCCGTTTCGCCGGCCAATATCCGGCTGATCAGCGCCGCCTCATTCGTTGTCGCCGCCGCTTTCATTCGGTCTTTCTCTGTAACGCTGTGCTTTTAGGTCGGTCTGCGCGATCTTGTCGAGTACAAAACCTGAACCGGCCTTCCCTATCTGAGTCCTAAATCCACGAAAGGTAACAGATATACACCAGGTTCCCGCCACTACCCGCCACCCTATTTTTTCCACAATTCGACCTTTTTCACTCCAATTTCCGCCCGCTCCGGTGTAACCTTCTCTGGCCCCCATGCTCTCACGGGGGCAGTCGCTTTTCGGGCATTGGGCTCGCGAGCCTTGACGGGGCTCCGTTCTTCATCGGAACCTCGCGCGCCTTTCCGGTCCGTCTTTCACCTCTGGCAATCCCTGGCCGGCTTCGTTCGAATGGCGACCTCGGTACTCAACTTTCGGGAGGAATGTTTTTCCATGACTAAGACCACCAAGGCTCTCATCACTAGCGCGGCGATTGCAGGCTTGCTTGCGGGAACGGGCGCGGCCATTCAGGCTTCCACCGTCATCTCCTCAGGCAAGGCTTCCTTCTCCGCTCTTCAGGACAAGGACAAGAAGGACGACTCGAAGACAGCTGAAAAGCACGCCTGTAAGGGCCAGAACTCTTGCAAAGGCAAGGGCGGCTGCAAGTCTGGCGACAACGGCTGCAAGGGCAAGAACTCCTGCAAGGGCAAGGGCGGCTGCGCTACCGATGGCAGCAAGATGCCCGGCGAAAAGAAGCAGTAACTTCCACTCTACCTTCCGGAGAGGACAGGTCCTCAGCCCCCTGTCCTTCTTCCGAAGCGTACCGCAGCCGAAAGTTTGATGCCCTGCGGTTCTCCTGAGAATTGATCGAGTCCGCCTTCCAACGCGGACAGTTTCTTTTCTATACTCCGAGGATCTCCGCGATGCCTGCAAATCGCTTCAACAGCTTCACCACCTATGGCGTCGGCATTGGCTTGCGCATCCCCCATTACGACCATATCCTCACCAAAAAGCCCACCTGCGACTGGTTCGAGATCATCTCGGAGAATTTCATGGTAGAGGGCGGACGCCCTCTCGAGATCCTTGATCAGATTCTTGCCCAGTACAAAGTTGTTCAGCACGGCGTCTCCATGTATTTCGGCTCAGCGGAAAAACTCAGTCGCGAGCATCTCCGCCGCCTGAAAAACCTTGTCCGCCGCACCAAAACCCCCTGGGTCTCCGACC
>Ga0335077_10003166_pt1 | contig 19817 bp, 17 predicted proteins | sample Lox_Sample_31_FD_207151 | JGI IMG/M metagenome (GOLD analysis project Ga0335077, IMG submission 207151) | Soil microbial communities from Loxahatchee National Wildlife Refuge, Florida, United States - Lox_Sample_3.1 | ecosystem: Environmental > Terrestrial > Soil > Wetlands | place: USA...
ACGGGGACGGCAAACGGGGCGCCGCGGGACGCGAGGACGGGGACGGCAAACGGGGCGCCGCGGGACGCGAGGACGGGGACGGCAAACGGGGCGCCGCGGGACGCGACGACGGGGACGGCAAACGGGGCGCCTCATCACACGGCCACCCGGTCGTCGCGCACGAAGCCGTACGGCGCGTCGCGGCCGCCCGCGGCCGGTACCAGCACGGCACGGCAGGTCCGCACCGTCATCCTGGTAGCCCTGCTCACCGCAGTGCTACTGGACTCGGCTGGTTTCGTCGGTTCCGGGCAGGGCATGCCGCCCGGCCTCAGCCGCACGCTCATCCTGGCCGTGGGCCTGCCGGTGGATGCTGCTGCGCGCATCCTGCACCTCGGTGACCCTAAACGCTGGCTCGACGCCGCCCTCGGTCATCCGGACGTCACGGCCGGAGGCGCGGGCATGGAGAGCGGACCCCCCCTGCCGACGCGGGACCTGGGCGCCATAGCGGGCGTCGTCAGTCGAAATGGCGAGCTCCGGTGGGGCGGGGAACGTGTCACGGGCGGTTCGCGTGCCAGCGCCGCGGCCCATCTACGCCGCCCACACCTGCGGCTACGCCGCCCGACAAGGAGTGACCCGCTGCGCGTCCTCGTCACGGGTGACTCCCTGTCCGACTACATCGGGCAGCAGCTTGCCGCGATCACGGCCGGGTCCGGCCTGGTCGATGTGACGACGACCGCGAGGGATGGCACCGGGCTGACCAACCCCGGCTTGTTCAACTGGGAGATCGGCGCGCGTCAGGAGGTCACGGGCCAACGCTACGACGCGGTGGTCATGGTGGTCGGCGCCAACGACGGCTGGCCGATGCGAGCCAACGGCCGGGCGATTAAGGCCGTCGCGTCCAGCGCCTGGGCGAGTGAGTACGCACGGCGGATCGTCACGGTGGAGCATGCCTTTACGGCGGGTGGCCGTGGGCGCCAGGTGCTATGGGTCGGGCCGCCGGTCGCCCGCAGCGCGACCTGGGCACGGATCTTCGCCCGGTTGAATAGCGCCGCCAGGTTCGCTGCACCGCTCGAGCCAGGCGGGCAGTATGTGGACATCGCGGGCCCGACGAGCGCCCACGGGCGTTACGCCGACTACCTGAGCAGCCCGGGCGGACGGCCGGTGCTCGCCCGCCAGCCGGACGGCGTCCATTTCAGCTATGAAGGTTCGGTCTTCCCCGCCAGGGTCATCCTCCGCGCACTCGAGGCAGACTTCGGCAGGCTCACTGCAGGTTCACCTAGGATCACCGCCCGCAGCCACCGAGATCTACGAGACATGCCCTAACAATCCACCCGGCCGCCGGGGGTCGTCCCCCCCCCGGCGGCCGGCACCGCCGATGACATCCCGATGTTTTCAGCACACCATCCGACCCCAGACAATGGCCCCATGACCACTCCGCTCCCGACCGTGCGGATCCTGCCCACCAGCGACGGCGTGCCGATCGAGGCTGTCTACCTGCCCCCAAGGACCGATGACCAAGAAATCGATGACCAAGAAATCGATGACCAAGAAATCGATGACCAAGAAATCGATGACCAAGAAATCGATGACCAAGAACGAGCGGGCCTCGCTTTCGTGGTTGCTCATGGCTTCACAGGGTCCTGGCAGCGGCCTTCGCTTTGGCGGATCGCCAACCGGCTCACGAGGTATGGCGGCGTCGTATGCTTCGATTTCCGCGGCCATGGGCGTTCAGGTGGCAAATCCACCATGGGTGACCGCGAGACCCGTGACGTGGCAGTTGCGGTCGCCTGGGCACGCGAACTCGGTTACAAACGCATCGCGGCGGTCGGCTTCTCGATGGGGGCTTCGATCGTGCTCCGCTACGCCGGTCTGACCGAGGATACGGGCGGACTGGCTGCTGTCGTTTCTGTCAGCGGCCCAGGCCGTTGGTACTATCGGGGCACGAAGCCGATGCGCAAGGTGCACTGGGCGGTGGAGTATCGGCTGGGCCGCCTGGTGACGAGGACCTTGCTGCAAACCCGGGTGAACCCGGTCCGCTGGGATCCAATTCCGGTGCCGCCGGCTGATGCGGCCGCGCTGATCGCGCCGACACCCCTGCTCGTCGTGCACGGTGACAGGGATCCGTATTTCCCGGTGGACCACGCGCACCAGATCTACGACGCGGCCGGTAAGCCGAAGGAACTGTGGATCTTGCAAGGTTACGGACATGCTGAGTCGGCGAGTTCGAACGGGCTGATCGACCGCATCGGTCGCTGGGTAAGCAACGTTACCGACCCGCTGTCACCCCAGGCCGCCCGCGGTTTTGTTCATGATTCCGATACGTGAATCCGCGATTCTCGTCCAGCAGTGAGCGGCCGGTACAGTCTGCCGGGGGGATGCCGGGAGGTCGTCCCCCCAGGGCAACACAGTCTTAACGGCTGCCGCGTGGCGCCTGTGCTGTCTGGGGACGGCCCTTCTCGCCACAGCGGTCGGAGCTGTACCGTCAGAGGTTGAGGAGCAGACTTTGAAACGGCGGACTCTCCAGGTGCGACTCGCAGGAGCATGACCGTCCCGGTGCCGTGGCGGGCCCGTATGGCCCGGGCCTGGCCCGTGGCCAAGTACGTCCTCGGACTGGCGCTGGCGGCGCTCGTCTTCGACCAGATAAGCGACCAGAAGGGCGAGCTTGCCGGGGCGACGCGTGCCCTCAGCCACCTGCATTGGGGGTGGGTCCTGCTGGGAATGGTGGCGGAGGTCGGATCGTTCCTGGCCTTCGCCATCTTGCAGCGAAGGCTCTTGCGAGCGGGCCGGGTGGACGTGGCCATTGGCCCGATGACGGCCATAACGGTCGCCGCCACCGCCATCAACAACTCGCTTCCGGCCGGACCAGTCATCGCCACCCTCTTCTCCTTCCGTCAATTCCGGCGCCGGGGAGCCGACGAAGCCGTTGCCGGTTGGTCTGTGGTGGCGACTGTCGTGGTGGAGTCGGTCACGCTAGCCGTGCTGGCCGCCATGGGAGCCTCGGTGGCTGGGGCCGAGGGGGTGAGCCTGGATGTAGTGGGCGTCATCGTGCCCGTGCTCCTGGTTACCCTGGCCCTGGGGGCGGTGTTCTTCCAAGAACCGGCATTGGTATGGACCGTCTCCGCCACGGTGCGTCTTTGCCGGCGGCTGACCCGATGGCCACGAGGCGAGCTGGCTGCCCACATCGACCGGATCATCCTGCGTCTGACGGTGGTTCGCCTGCGGCCCGGCCAGGTGCTCGACGTCCTGTGGTGGGGATGGGCCAACTGGATGTTCGATTGCAGCTGCCTGGTCATGTCTTTCTTGGCAGTAGGAGCGGGGGTGCCGTGGAAGGGTCTGCTGCTTGCCTACGGCGCAGGCCAGCTCGCCGCCAATCTGCCCATCACCCCTGGTGGCCTGGGCGTGGTGGAGGGCAGCCTTACGATCGCAATCGTCGCCTACGGCGGAGCCGAACCGTCGACCGTGCTGGCGGTGCTGCTGTACCGGATCCTCAGCTTCTGGTTGCCCCTGCCCTTCGGCTGGGGGACGTGGGTGTGGCTGGCGTGGACCGGTCGACGGCGCGCGCGGTCGATGCCCGTCGTGCCCGACGGTGCCGACATCCCCGCTACCGGCACCCACGGCGACCCGGCAGGCGAAGGACTCCCCGACGGCGCCCCGGCAGGCGAAGGTCTCCCTGGTGGCGACGGCGATGTCCCCAGGGCGGTCGGCGGATGACGGCTTCCACCTTTGGCTTGGTCCCCCCGCCTAATACGGCTGGGACGCGGAGCGCGAGCCGGCACCGGCGGGCGCTACCGCGGCCGGTGGCCCTGATCGCGTCGATCGCGGTCGCTGTCGTCGGGCTGGGGGCATGTGGCGCCGGGCGCGACGCCCTGGGAACGGATGCGGCTCCCTGTTTTGCGGCCTTGCCCGTGGCCAAGCAGGCGGTAAAAGGACGCGGGTCGCTCGCCGGGGTCCGGCTGGCCAATGTCTCGCACTTCACCGCCCGCCGCGACCGGGCCATGCATGAACTGCTCGACCTATTGCCGGCGCCGCCCGCCCACGACGTCTGCCTGGTCGCCTACGCCGGAAGCTTCACACCCGGCCAGGTCGAACTGCCCCTCGGGCCACCTCCGTCCGGAGGCGTGGGCCGGTACGCCATCGTGGTGGTGACGAGCACGAATCATCAGCTGCTGGCTACCTTCGTGGTCCGACACGAGCCACTGAATTTCGCTCGCGTGCACGTGGGCTTGTGATCCGGGCGACGGGCAAGCGCGGCGGAGAGCATCGAAGCCGGCCACCCCGGCGGCGCCAGATGACCTTTCCAGGCGAACTCATCGTTGTCCCGCACCGATCAGTTTCTGGCATCCCAGTCGTCTATTCTCCGGATGGCTTCTGTTGCCTCGCGCATAATAACTTTCGCTGTCCGGGGGCCGATCGACCGCGGCGACCTACCCGGCCTGTCCGAACGTGCGTGCGAGCTGTTCGCCGCCAATCGCGGTTGCATCGGGGCCTGTGACGTCGCGGGCCTGAACCCGGATGCGGTGGCCGTCGAGGCGCTCGCTCGACTGCAGCTCGCCGCGCGCCGGTACGGGTGCCAGGTGCGAACGCGCAACGCGTCCGACGAGCTGCTCGCGCTCGTCGCGTTCATGGGCCTGGGCGACGTCCTGCCCGAATGAGCCTTCTAGGGCATGTCCTACGCGTCGAGCCGAGGCGCCAGCCCGAACAGCGGAAACAGCGTCTCGGTTCCGAGGAAGAAGGTGCACTCAGCGATTCTTCCTGCCCGCAGCCCGAGCACCTGCAACGCCCACGGCTCATAGCCGCCGGCATCGCTCGGCTTGTACTGGCCAAAGGCCGGAGAGCCGTTCGCTGCCACCGTCGGGATCACGCGCGAACCGCGACACCCGATGCCCGGACCCAACCACCATGTGAAGATGTCGTCACGGCCGCACAGCCACAAGTCGTACGGCGGCATCGACTGGGCCGCGTCCTCGTGAATAAGCGCCTTCAGCGCCTCCATGTCGTAGGCCTCGAACGCGTGCACATAACGCGCGAGCAGCTCGCGGTCGGCCTCAGTCAACGTCGGCTCGGTGCTCGATGCCGTGACCTGGCGCGCCCCAAGCGTCGTCCGGGCCCGTTGCAAGGCGCCGTTGACCGAGGCGACAGTCGTCCCGAGCAGCTCGGCGACCTCACTCGCCTTCCACTGCAGCACCTCGCAGAGGATCAGCACCGCTCGCTGGCGCGGCGGGAGATGCTGGAGGGCCGCCACGAACGCGAGCCGCACCGAGTCGCGCACAACGGCCACCTCGGCTGGATCGGTCCGGGCGGCCACGACGAGGCCGTCAGGGACGGGCTCGAGCCAGGTCGTCCCGGGCAACTCGTTGAGGTTCGCTGCGACGGGCTCGCGCGCCGGACCGAGGTCCATCGGACGGGCGCGCCGCTCGGTGCGCCTCAACATGTCCAGACAGACGTTGGTGGCGATCCGGTACATCCACGAACGAAGCGACGCACGGCCTTCGAAGCCGTCGAAAGCCCGCCAGGCGCGAATGAACGTCTCCTGCACCGCGTCCTCCGCCTCGAACGGCGACGCCAGCATCCGGTAACAGTAGCCGCGAAGCTCGACGCGGTGCTCCTCGAGTCGGTACTCGAGCTCCTCATGCGTGGCCCTCGGTGCGCCCATGCGGTCATGCTAACGGCTGTTCGGTGCCTGGCCGACGTTACCTACCACCCACATGAACCAGCCCGGTCTGGTAGGCAAGCACGACCACCTGTCACCAGTTGATCTTGATTCTCGCCATCTGTACCTGCTGCCAGTGACCCTGGCTGTGCCATCGCGGGTCGATGCGACCAGTGACCGTGCATCCGCGATCAGATGATCTTGAAATGCCCATATCATAGGTGACGCCGCTGGTGCGCCGTTCGCCCGGGTAGTCGGCGTCCGTTCGAGGCAGGGCGCGCCATGCGGCAGCCGTTCAGCTTGCGGGTGATGGGCCGCGGCCGTGCGGTGTCGCTGGCCATGCCGGGCTCGCTCACCAGCTGGTCGCCTGCGGCATGCCCTCGGAGTACCCGGCCGCGCTCTGCACCCCCACAACGGCGCGCTCGTGCAGTTCGTCCAGGTTGCGGGCGCCGGCGTAGGTGCAGGCGCTGCGTAGCCCCGCGGTGATCGCGTCGAGTTGGTCCTCGACACTCGGCCGCTGCGGGTCGAGGTACATTCGTGCGGTCGAGATCCCCTCCTCGAACAACTGCTTGCGTGCCCGTTCGAACGGTGTATCGTCGCCTGTCCGCAGCCGGACGGCGCGGGCCGAAGCCATGCCAAAACTCTCCTTGTACAGTCGGCCGCCTGGATCGCGGAAGACATCACCCGGCGACTCGTAGGTGCCGGCGAACCACGAACCGATCATCACGTTCGATGCGCCCGCGGCCAGGGCGAGCGCGAGATCGCGTGGGTGCCGCACGCCGCCGTCCGCCCAGACGTGCCGTCCGTGACGCCGCGCCTCGGCCGCGCACTCGAGCACCGCGCTGAACTGAGGACGGCCGACGCCGGTCATCATCCGGGTTGTGCACATGGCACCAGGCCCGACGCCGACTTTGACCACGTCAGCCCCCGCCTCGATGAGGTCACGTACGCCTTCCCTGGTCACGACGTTTCCCGCCACCAGGGGCACGGCAGGATCTGCCGCGCGGATGGCCGCCAGCGCCGTGATCATCTTCTCCTGATGACCATGCGCGGTGTCGACCACGAGCAGGTCGACGCCGACGTCGGCGAGAGCCTTCGCCCGGCGGGCAACGTCGCCGTTCACGCCCGCGGCGGCCGCGATCCGCAGCCGGCCGTGCGCGTCGGTGGCAGGCTCATACAGCGTGGCCCGCAGCGCCCCGGTGCGGGTGAGAATGCCAGTCAGCCTGCCCGCTCCGTCCACCACGGGCGCGAGGCGGTGCCTGCCTTCGTGCAGCCGTGCGAACGCCTTTTCCGGATCGATGTCGGCGGGCAGGGTCAGCAGGTCGGCCGACATGACCTGCCGGAGTTGGGTGAACCGGTCCACGTCCTGGCAGTCGGCTTCCGTCGCCACGCCGACAGGCCTGCCGTCGGCCACCACGATCACGGCGCCGTGCGCGCGTTTAGGCAGCAGGTTGAGCGCCTCGCCGGTGGTGTCGGCGGGCCCGAGAGTGATCGGGGTGTCGTGGACGAGGTGCCTCCCCTTCACCCAGGAGACGACGTCGGCGACCACCTCGACGGGGATGTCTTGCGGCAGTACGGCGATGCCGCCACGGCGGGCGATGGTCTCGGCCATCCGCCGCCCCGAGACCGCCGTCATGTTGGCGACCACGACCGGAATGGTGGTGCCGCTGCCGTCCCGCGTTCTCAGATCCACGTCGAGCCTGGACTCGACCGCGCCGCGGCTCGGGACCATGAAGACGTCGCTGTAGGTCAAGTCCTGCGTCGGCGGCGCGTCGCCAAGGAATCGCACGTTGCTCACCCCGGCCAATGAGGTTACCTGTCTCCAGGGTTACGAATGTCCGGCTGATCCAATTGTTCGGCCGGCCCGGTCGCCGCAGCCAGTGCCGCGTGGGCGGTCACGCGCGAGGATACTAGGGTGTGCTTCGTGGATCTTGGTGGATGCGGGCGGTGATCCAGGCGGCGTCTGGCAAGGCCCTTCTTGTTCTCGCGGAGCCGATGGTGCGGCTATCGGCGCGTGGGCGCTGCTCAGCGGCGGTGCGGCGGTCGCGGCGCCGATGGCCGGCATGAGTTCGCCGGCGCCGCCCGACGCGGGCGCTCAGGGCGTGTTGCGGCTTGGCGGTCGTGAGTTCCCTCCGGGGTCGTTCGGGATCATGGCTGTCCTCAACCGAACGCCCGATTCTTTCTTCGACCGCGGCGCGACCTACGCATTCGGCGCAGCGGTTGAGGCCGCCGACCGGGTCGTTGCCGAAGGCGCCGACATCGTGGACATCGGTGGCGTGAAAGCGGGCCCGGGGGAGGAGGTGGACGTTGTCGAGGAGATCCGGCGGGTGGCCGGCCTGGTCACAGCGGTCCGTGAGCGGCATCCGGGCATCGTGATCAGCGTGGACACCTGGCGCTCAGAGGTCGGCGAGGTGGTGGCGCGGGCAGGTGCCGACCTGCTCAACGACACCTGGGGCGGCGTGGATCCGCGGCTCGCCGAGGTCGCGGCCAACCGGGGGATCGGGCTGGTGTGCGCGCACGCGGGCGGGCTGTCGCCGCGTACCCGGCCCCATCGCGTGGCGTACGCCGACGTCACCAATGCCGTGATCAGCCACGTCACGGGGCTCGCCGCGCGCGCGGTCGCGGCCGGGGTCCGCCGCGACCGCATCATGGTCGACCCGGCTCATGACTTCGGCAAGAACACCTGGCATTCGCTCGAGCTGTCCAGGCGGCTCGGGGAACTTGTTGCCACCGGATGGCCGGTCCTTGTCGCGGTGTCCAACAAGGATTTCATCGGGGAGACGCTCGGCCAGTCAGTCCAGGCACGCGGTGAAGGGACGATCGCTACGCTGGCCGTGTCCGCATGGCTGGGCGCGCGAGTGCTCCGGGTGCACGACGTCCCAGGAACTCGGCGGGCGCTGGCAGCCGTCGCCGACGTGCGTGCCGCGAGCACTTGACAGACTGGGGGCATGACCGACGAGGTAGGGGCATGACCGACCAGGTAAGCGACGTTCCGCCAGCGGTTCCGGAGCGCGCCAGGCCCGTCCGGGTGGCCGACCTGCCCGAAGACGAGCAGGACCGGATGCAGTCAATGCTGCATGAGATACCCATGCACGCGCTGCTCGGGATCGAACTCGTCGAACTCGGCGACGTTTATTCGATCTTGTCAATGCCCGTTCGTGAACAGGCGTTCAACAGCACGGGAAACCTGCATGGCGGCGCCGTCGCCACCCTGATCGACGTCGCCGCGGGAACCGCGGCCGCACTCGGCAGCGGATTCCGGCCGGGTAAGCAGAGCCTCGTCACCGCCGATCTGCACGTGCGCTACCTGGGCCGACCACACGGGAACATCGTCTACGCGCGCGCCGAGACGCTCAAGGCCGGCCGTCAGCTGATCGTCGTCGAGTGCCGCGTCACGGACAGCGACGACCGCGTGATCGCGTCCGCCGATTTCAGCATGATGATCGTCCCGCTCCGTGCTCCGTTGCGGCCGACCGTCGGCGCCAAGCCCACAGACCCCGATCTGTAGCCCGCCCTGACCACTATGGTGGTTGGTGTGTCGAAGCGGCCGACGGCGGGGGCGCGTTCATGAGGCGGCTCGCGGTCGTCCTGTTAGCTGGCGTTGCGCTCCCCTCGATGTGGCTGGTCGCGGCCTCACCGGCGTCGCTAGCCTCACCGGGTAAGGCGACGCCATCGGCAAGCCAGGCGCCGCAACAGCCCGTCTTGAGCTGCGGTCAACGCGCTGGTGATCAGTCGTCGCCTGGTACCAGCCCGCCGTGGGCTCAGCAGGTCCTTGGCTTCCAGGACGCGTGGCAGTTCACCAAGGGCCAGGGCGAGAACGTCGCGGTGATAGATAGCGGCGTGTCAGGCAATGCGCAACTCGGCGGGCGCGTGTTCCCTGAGCAGTCGCTCACTGGCACGAGCGCGGGCCTGGACTGCGTGGACCACGGCACCGGCGTGGCGGGCATCATCGCCGCGGCACCGAAGGCAAGCGATCCGTTCGCGGGGGTGGCGCCAGCCGCCCACATTCTTTCGATCAAGGTCACAGATCAAGACGGCGTGGACGCCGGCCCGCTCGCCCAGGGCATCATCGACGCGGTCATTGACCACGCCCAGGTCGTCAACGTGTCGGATCAGGTTGGTAACACGCCTGCGCTCAGCGACGCGGTCCTTGAGGCAGCGAGAAATGATGTCGTCATCGTGGCGGCGGCGGGAAATCATGACCCTCAGACCAACAGCACAGGACCATTCTTTCCGGCAGAGTACGCTGCCGACCGCGCGGTTTATCCGAATGTCGTGTCGGTCGGCGCGGTCGACGCGACGGGCACGGTACCCGATTTCTCCAGCCCGGTGCTGACGGATGTGTCGGTGGTCGCTCCAGGCGCGGCCGTCCGCACCGTCGCACCTGGCAATACGTTCCAACAGCAGGACGGAACGAGTTTCGCTGCCCCATTCGTTGCGGGCGTGGCCGCCCTCGTGCGGGCATCTCATCCGAATCTGTCCGCGGCCGAGGTGGTGAGCCGCATCATCGCCACCGCGGACGGCGGGACGGGCGCGGGAGCCGGCCGGACGGGCGCGGGCATGGTGGATCCGCTGCAGGCCGTCACGGCTGTGCTGCCGGGCGCCGGTCAGCGGCTCGCGCCGTCGCCGTCGCCCGCGTCTGTATCGGTGGCGCGGCTGCGGCCGCCGGACCGCTTCACCCGAATGCTTGTCGTTTCTGTTACCGGCGGCGCGCTCGGCGCCGCCGGTCTCGTGGTCGGTGCCGCCGTTGTCATCCCAGCGGGGCGCCGCCGGCCGTTGTCACCAAGTGCGCGGCCCAAGCAGGCGGGGGCGCGGTCCGATGGCCCGGCGCAGCGCCTGGTACAGGGCCAGGACGACGACTGGCTTGGCTGACCACCTCGCGTGACCCTGGTCAGCTGTCCTCGCCGAGCAAGGCGGTCTGCATGAGCCGCACACCTGAGCGTCGGCCGACGAGGTAACCCCGGCCCGCAGGTAGGTGCTGCGGCTTGACGCTGCCGAGCAGTGTCCCCTCATCCTTGCTGCCGGACATGACCAAGCCGGGCGAGCCCATTTCACGTATCCGCTGGATTACCGGGTCGAACATGGATCGGCCTGCGCCGCCCGCCGAGCGGGCGAGGATCACGTGCAGCCCGATGTCGCGGGCCTGCGGCAGCAGTTCGACGATAGGCAGCAACGGGTTGCTCGATGTCGCGACGATGTCGTAGTCGTCGATGAGAACGAAAAGGTCCGATCCGCTCCACCACGAACGGCTGCGCAGCTGATCCGCGGTGAGATCTGGCGGCGGCAGCCGTTTGGTCAGCGCCTCGCGCACATCGTTAAGCAGCGGGCCAGCGGCAGCGGACGACGCGGCGTAGCCGATGTTGTGCTCGGTTCCCGCGGCGTCGAGCAACGAGCGCCGGTAGTCGATGAAGATCAGCCGCGCCTCGTCGGGTGTGTAGCGGGCGGCGATACCGTCGCTGATCAGGCGCAGCAGGTTGGACTTACCGCATTCGGTGTCCCCGAAGATCAGGAAATGGGCGTCGGCGCCGAAGTCGAGATAGACGGGGGAGAGGCTGTCCTCGCTGATGCCGAACGGCACCCGCGTGGCAGTCTCGGCGACCGGCGGCAACGTGCTCGCAGGCAGGAGGTCAGGCAGCAGGCGCACCTGTGCTGCCCGCTGGCCCCGCCACCCGATGGACACGGCGTCGACGAACTTCTTCACGCCGTCGGCGAGGTCTTCGACACCATTTCCGATGGGCCTGCCGTCGATGCGGGGCAGCGCGGCAAGGAAGTGCAGGCCTTCGCGGGTCAAGCCGCGGCCGGGTGAGCTCTCCGGCACGTTCGCGGCTAGCTTCCTGCTGATCTCCGATTCGTACGGGTCACCCAGCCGCAGTTCGAGCCGGGTGCCGAACAGGTCCCTGATACTGGTGCGGAACTCCGACCATTTGTTGGTGGAGGCGATCAGATGGATGCCGAAGCCGAGGCCACGCGCCGCGAGCGTGGTGATGGCCGTCTCAATCGCCTCATAGTTCTGCCGCACGGTGAGCCAGCCGTCGACGACGAGGAACACGTCGCCGAACCCATCGCCAGCGATCTCACCGGAGGCCCGATTCCGCCGGTAGCTGGCCACCGAGTCGATGCCAAGCTCGGCGAACATCCGCTCCCGCTGCTCGAGCAGCCCAGTCACCTCCGCGACGGTGCGCCTGACCCGGTCGGTGGCCAGTCGCGTGGCCACGCCGCCCACGTGCGGCAGGCCCGCGAGCGAGGTGAGTGTGCCACCACCGAAGTCGAGGAAGTAGAACTGGACCTCGTCGGGAGTGTGCAGCAGCGCGAGCGAGCCGATCAGGCTGCGCAGCAGCGTCGACTTACCGCTCTGCGGCGCGCCGACAGCGCCGACGTGGCCCGCCGCACCGGATAGGTCAACCCACAACGGGTCGCGGCGCTGGTCAAATGGCCTGTCTACGATTCCGGCAACTGCCTGCAGCCGCCCGCGCCATTCCCAGCCGGCGGTCGTGCAGCCGAACTCTGGTGTAGTGGAAAGCGCGGGCAGCAACTCGCCGAGCGTCGGGGGCACGTCGAGCGGCGGCAGCCAGATCTGGTGCGCGGGAGGGCCTTGGTGCTCGAGCTGCCTGACCACGATGTCGAGCAGGCTCTCCGCTGCCTTGTGCTGGTCTTGTTGATCCGGCAGCTCCGGCGCGGGGCCATCAATGATCTGCGGCGGGATGTAACTGGCGCTGTACGGCACGATCTGGTGGCGCACGCGGGCCTGTTGCTCGATTGCCTTCGCATCACCGGATAGGGGCCCGGACACGTACGCGGCCTTGAACCTCGTCATGCGGCTCGTGTCGAACTTGAGGTAACCATTACCGGGCTGGGACGGCAGTTCGTAGGCGTCGGGGACACCGAGCACCACGCGTGATTCCATCGCGGAGAACGTCCGCAGGCCCACCCGGTAGGACAAATGGGTGTCGAGCCCGCGAAGCTTGCCCTCCTCGAGCCGCTGCGAGGCGAGCAGCAGGTGCACGCCAAGCGACCGGCCGAGCCGCCCGATCATGACGAAAAGGTCAATGAAGTCAGGCTTGGCGGATAGCAGTTCCGAGAACTCGTCGAGCACGACGAACAGGGTCGGCATCGGCTTCAGCTTGGCGCCACGCTCTCGGTCACGCTCATAGTCACGCAGTGATGCGTAGTTGCCCGCCGCCCGCAGCAGTTCCTGGCGGCGGACTATCTCGCCGTGCAGTGCGTCGTACATCCGGTCCACGAGCGGCAACTCGTCCTCGAGGTTCGTGATCACCGCCGATACGTGGTTGAGGCTGTCGAGGCCGAGGAAGGTCGCGCCGCCCTTGAAGTCGACGAGCACGAAGTTGAGCACCTCAGACGACTGCGACATCGCCAGGCCGAGGACGAGCGTGCGGAGCAGTTCGGACTTGCCTGACCCGGTGGCGCCGGTGCACAGGCCGTGCGGGCCCATCCCGCCCTGCGCGGATTCCTTGATGTCGAGTTCCACCGGCTGGCCGTCGGCGTCCACGCCGATCGGCACCCGGAGCCGGTGCCTCGGCGCACGCGGCCGCCACAGTGCGGACATATCGAGCCGGTACGGGTCCTCGATGCCAAGCAGCGACGTCAGCGTCATGTTGGCCTCGAGCGCGTCCTCGGCTGGGCCGGCCGCCGCGCCGGGGCGCAGCGGCGCTAGCTGGCGGGCGAGCGCGTCCGCCTGGGCGAGCGAGAACGAGTCCGGATTGCCGATCCTGGTCGCGACGTCCTTGCCGATGCGGTCTTTGGTGATGAGGTCCACCTGGTCCTCGGCTAAGTTCAGCCGCAGCATGGTCGCGTCGGAGGTCGGCGTCACTGTCCCTGTCAGGTCGATGACGGCGACGCCGTGGATTCCGTCCGCCGCGATCTGGGACTCGAAGGAAGCCTCACCACCATCGACGATGATGACGTGGTAGGGGAGATCGCTGCTTGATACGCCGGGGGAGAAACGCGACCGGTCCTTGATTTCCGCGCCGAGCATGACCTCGAGATCGCGCAGGCTGTGGCTCATCAGGCGTATCGGGCCGGCCGCGTCGTGTTCGCTCGGGTGCAGGTTGTGTGGTAGCCACTTGATCCACTGCCACCACCGCATCCGCTCGGCCGATGCGCACACTGAGATCCGGACGTCGCCCGGTGAGTGGAAGCTGGCGAGCTGGGCGATCATGGCACGCGCCAGCCCGTAGACGGCTTCGGGGTCGCCGGCGGGGGCGACGCGGGCGAACGAGGGCAGCGAGATCGCGACGGGCAGGTCGGGCACGTTGCCGTGAGTGCGTACGAAGCGGCGCAGCGCTCCCGCGCTCAGCGGGTCGAGGTCCTCGACAGGCTTAGTCGCCGGAGGTACAAGCCGGACAGCGAGCCGTTGCTGCCCCGTGCCGATCCGCACGTGGCCGAAATCGGAGTCGGCGGGGCGGCGCTCCCACAGCCGGGCGCTCATCGTTGTCGACCACAGCGACGCGGGCTCCGGGCCACTCCACTCGAGCGCCTCGCGCTGCTGCGCGGCGGCCCGGCGGACCTTACGCCGTACCTGGCCGAGGTAGCGCATGTAATCCCGGCGTGCGCCGTTGAGCCTGACCTTGCGGTCGCCCTTACCGCGGCCGAACTGGCCCATCATCATTCCGCCCATGCCGAGGGCCATGGCGCCGCCGCCGATGTACTGCTGGGTGCTCGCCCCGTTGCCGCCTATCACCGCGACGGCCATCCCGCCCGCCATGGCGACCATCGGCAAGTACATCAGCATCTGCTGGAAGCTGTCGGCTGCCACCTCGGGGAGCTCGGGCGGCGGCTGAAGCAGTATCTCACCGCGCGGCATTTCTGGTGCCTTGCGGCGCTCACCGCGCCGTACCGTAACGGTGCTCACTGCGTTACCTTCCCTATGCCCTCGTACGTGTGGCCATCACCCAGACGCGGCCTTGCGTAGTGTTGGACCGATTGGCACGCACTGATACGAATCAATCGCATCCTAAGAGTTCTGCGCCCATCATGGGGCCGGCTACGGGGCGCCAGGTCGCACGCAGACGGCCGCGGTGGAAGGACAGCGGAGTCGTAAGGGAGCTAGATGAGCGCGACCAGTGGCGCCGACCTGTGCCGGGTGACCGTCGTGGGACCTCGCCGGCGGGTGGACATCGTGCTCCCGGCCTATGTGCCGTTCGCCGAATTGTTCCCGACGGTGCTTCGCTACGCGGGAACGGACCTGGCGAACGAGGGACTCGTTCGCGGCGGATGGGTGTTGCAGCGTCTCGGCCAGCCACCCTTTCACCCAGGGATGACCCCGGCGCAGGTCGGCCTGCGCGATGGCGAGATGGTGTATTTGCGGCCGCGCCTTGCGCAGCTTCCCCAGCTCGCCTTCGATGACGTTGCGGACGTGATCGCGACCGGGGTCAACGAGCAGCCGGATCGATGGGGTCCGCAGACACCTAGCCCGAGTTTCCGAGATCCGGGGTGAGATCCGACTGTTTCGGCTGGTCAGCTATGGTGCTGGGGGCGGTTTTGGCGTATTACCCATGTCAGCGTTTGGGGGCGTAGCGGGCGAGCCCGAAGATGCCGGTGAGCTTGTCCTGGACTGGGGTGGTCTCTGTGAGCATGCGGTGGGCTCGGGGTCGGCCGCGGTCGCCGTGATAGAGCAGGACGGTCTCGCCGATGCGGGCGAGCTCGCGGAGAAGCTCGCGGACGGACATGGGCAGCCTGGCGCGGGTAGCGCGAAGGCGCATGAGGTGGGCGAGCTGGAGGGCCAGGACGCAGGTGAAGACGTGGACGCGGATGTTGTGCTCGGTCCAGTGATGCATCGGGCTGAAAGACACGACGTGGGTGTCTTTCATCTGGCGGAAGGAAAATTCGGCCTCGGACTGGGACCGGTACCCGGCGACGACCTCGGGGACGGGCCAGTTGTCATGATCGGTGATCAGGACGTGCTTGCCGAAGATCTCCTCTTCGAGCGCGGTACGGGCCTGCTGGTCGACGTGCCAGGAAAGGCGCAGGTCCCTGGGCTGGCCGCCGTCGAGCTGCCAGCGGATGACGCGCCGGACCCAGGGCTTGGCGGCGATGGCCTCGATCTCGGCAATGACCTTGTCTTTGCTGCGGCGGGTCTTGCCGCGGGCCAGCGTGGCGGCCAGCTCGTCGAGTTTCTGGCCGGCTTTGGCCAGCGTGGTGCCGTCGAACCCGCGGGCCTGGCTGTCGCGTAGTTCCGGGGAGTGGGTCAAGATCACGCGGCGCTGCGCGCCGTAGACGTCGCGGCGGGTGTCGTAGGCGGTCAGCCCGCCGAACCGGTCCTTGTCGACCACCGATCGCTTGCTGGCGGGCAGGGCTGTCAGGTCCGGGCAGTCCGAGGCGGGCACGGACCCGACGTAGTGCAGCCCGGCGGCGGCCAGGTGGGTGAAGTTGGCCTCGCTGTTTTGCCCGGCGTCGAAGACTACGGTCATGTCCGCCGCTGCCGGGGTCCCGGCTGCGGCGCAGACCGTCTGGTACTGCCCGCGCAGCTGGGTGATCATGGCGGGGAACTGGGTGACATCGGGCTTGTTGCCAGGGTAGGCGTGCCAGGTCAGCGGGATCCCGCCGTCCCGGGTGACGACCAGCCCCAGCCCGACCAGCCGCAGGTCGCTGCGTTTCTGCTTGGCCTTGCCGCGCTGCGCGACCGGCGCCCGGCCGTTCGCGGTATCGATGAACGTCGCGAAGTTAGTCATGTCCAGCGCGACGGAGGACACGTCCACGCCTGCGGACTGCACGATCGTCACGGCGATCTTCTGGCTGATCTCCTCCAGCTGCTCCACGGTGACCGCATGCATCGCGTCCCAGAACCGGCGGTGGTCCAGCGCGGCGGCGGGGACCTTGGTGAACCGGTCGGCGGCAGTGGTCTTCCACCAGTCCGCGAACGCGGCCTTCGAGCACGGCGCGACCAGCCGGTTCAGCGCCGCCAGCGCCAGGTAGGTCCCGGTGGACAGCGGTTGCCCGGCCGGCCGCGGCCCGGCCACCTCATCGATGATGGCCGTCACGCCCAGATCTTCCAGCATGCCCCAGGCCGCGGCGGCCGCGCCGAACTCCTTGTGCCGGGTCTTGTCCGGCAGCCCGAGCCCGCCGCCGCGCATCGCCGCGGCCAGCTCCTCCGCGGTGCCCAGGTATTCCTGGGAGATGATCCGGGGCTGGCCGTTCACGCGGGCGGATTCCACCAGGTAGTAGTACGTGGCCGTGCCGCGCTTCTTCCCCACGATCGACGCCATATATGGGTAATACACGACCCCAGCTAACCATTCAAACACCTAGCCGGCGTGTCACCTGCAGGAACTCAACGAGCCGGCCACCGGGCCGATCTCAAAAACCCATGATCGTCGGAAACTCGGGCTAGGGCGTACAGCGTGTGGATGACCCAAAGGGCCGCCCCGAGGCCTAACGCGCCTGCCAGCCGTGCCGGTGATCCCGCCGGTGCTGAGGCGACCGCGTAGGCGGCGGCGAGCAGCGCCAGTGTGCCGCCCGTCCACGGCCACGCCGTGGCGACCGCGCTGAGGACGCCCGCGAACGCTGCCAGCGCCGCCAGGACGTCGACGCTGGGGGCCGGGTTGGCGGCGATAATCGCCACACCGGTGACCAGGGTCAGGCCGAACGCGGCTGCCCGGATGCCGAGGGCGGCGCGGGATATCCCGAGCCTGCGGAGCGTGGGAAACCTCATCGCAACGCCGGCCTCGGGGCGGCGGCCAGCCGAGCGAGATCGTGCAACACGGCGTCCACGCTGCCGGGGCCGTCCCACCGTCGTCCCACCGCACGACGGGCACGCCCAGGTCGCCGAGCCGTGCGATCAGCAGCTGCCGTTCGAGCAGCCAGAGCCGCCGTGCCACCTCGCCGGCCCGGTCCTCGGCGTCGGGCAGGGTGTCCACCGCGAGCACGGTCGCGGCGCGGCGCCGCAGCACCGCGAGATGAGCTGCCGCCTGCTCGTCGAGCAGCGGCGTAAGCGCGATGACAAGCGCGCGAGTAGTTCGCAGGCTGGCTAGCCATCCCGTGGCCGCAGGCGCCGCGGCGGAGAGTGGCGGGCTGACGTCCAGCAGCCATTCGCGGGCCCTGGCGAGCTGACTGCGACCGGCCGCGGGCTCGAGTGTGCGGTTCTCCCCGCCGTACTCGACCAGCCCGACGGTGTCACCGGCGGCGAGATAATGCTCGGTGATTCCTGCGGCGAGCCGCACCGCGACGTCGAGGATGGCTGACCCAGGAGCGCCGACGTTGTGCAGCGAGTCGATGACGACGAGCACCTCGGCGGCGCGGTCCGTGCGCGTCGCATTAACGTGCAGATCCCCGGTTCGCAGGCTGGCGCGCCAGTTAATCCGGCGTGGCCGGTCACCAGGGCCGAATGGCCGTGTGCCCGCGAACTCAACGCCCGGCCCGGCAACACGGGAACGGTGCCCGCCCGCGTAGGCAACGGTCCGCCGCACGGCTTCGCCGGCCTGGAAAGACTCGATCGCCGGCATAACGGTAACCGCGACAGGCGGCACGCCGACAAGCGGAGCGCTCTGGCTGAGCAGCCCGGCGCCGTAACCGCGCACGACGACGGGTCCGATGTGTTTCCTTCCCCGGTGGCCGGCCCGCAGGCGCAGATGCACGGTGGCCGGTGCGCCCGCGGCCACGGACGTCACCCGTAGCAGGGGCGGCCCGGCCGCGAGGAATGTCGGCGCGGCAAGAGCGATCCGCACCGCGTCCAGATCGGTGTCGGCGCTGAGGGTGACGGTCGCGTCGATCACGTCGTGTTCGCGGATCTGGACCGCCGACAGACGCAGGGTGGTCCTCGGCGGCCGGGCGTGTACCCGGCCTGCGGCAAGCACCAGGCCGATGAGGAAAGGCGCGGCGAGCGCGACCAGGTCGGCCCGGCCGGTTGCGAGCCCGGCGACCACCAGGCCGGCGGCGAGGACAGCGCAGCGGCTCGCCGCTGTCGTCGGGCTCAGGACCGGCTCCACGTGGACCCGGTGCCCCCCGCGGAGCCAGCCGGTGCGGTGGCATAACTTGGCAGCGCGGCGGTCGCCGGGACAGCGACGTCCCCGAGGGTTGCGCGCACGACGTCGTCGCCGCTTGTTCGCCGCAGGAAGGTCTCTGGGCGCAAGGTCAGCCGGTGACATGGGGCAGCGACCGCGACCGCCTTGACGTCGTCGGGGGTGACGTAGTCTCTGCCGCTGGTGACCGCGAGCGCGCGCGAGCAGAGCATCAGGGCGAGCGCGCCGCGTGTGACGCACCGACAAGTACGTCGGAGCGGCTGCGTGTCGCGGCGGCAAGCTTGACCATGTACCTGCCCACGCTGGCTTCGACTTCGACCCGCTCGACCGCCGCCTGCAGGGCGAGCAACCCGGCCGTGCCGGCGACCGGGTCCAGCCTGATCTCCTCCTGGCGTCGGCCGATACGGCGGGAAAGCACGTCCCACTCCTGTTCGGGTTCAAGGTAGCCAAACGACACCCGGAGCAGGAACCGGTCGAGCTGTGCTTCAGGTAACTGGTAGGTGCCCTCGTACTCGATCGGGTTCGCGGTCGCGAGCACGATGAACGGCGGATCGAGGCGGCGGGTGACACCTTCCACGGTCACCTGCCGTTCCTGCATCGCCTCGAGCAGCGCGGCCTGGGTGCGCGGCGGGGTCCGGTTCACCTCGTCGGCCAGCAGCAGGTTGGTGAAAAGCGGGCCTGGCCTGAAGTCGAACTCCGACCTGCGCTGATCGTAGATGAAGGAGCCCGTGACGTCTGCGGGAAGCAGGTCAGGGGTGAACTGAAGCCGGCGGAAGCCGAGGCCGAGAGTCTGCGCGAACGACCGCGCCGTCAACGTCTTGCCCAGCCCTGGCAAGTCTTCGAGCAACACATGGCCACCCGCGAGCACCGCGGCGAGTATCAGCCTTAACTGCTCGCGCTTGCCGACTACCGCTTGACCGACCCGGTCGAGCACATCTGCGCAGCGCGCACTGGCGTCGGCCACGGTCAATTGCTCGGGGCCAGGCTGCCCGGTTCCCAACTGCTCGGAGCCAGCACAGTCGTTGGAAACCGGGGTCGTGCCCTGCCGCAGGCGGCTGTGCACCAGGCACGCGCAGCCGCCTGAAGACGTGACCTGTGAGCACAAGCACGGCGATGAGGCCGACGGTCCCGTACGCCGAGAGCCTCCGGGGCCGTCGCGGTCGCGGGCGCGGATCCTCGCTCGATGCCGTCGACGCCCGCTGCGGCGGCAGGAT
>Ga0335077_10003167_pt1 | contig 19813 bp, 17 predicted proteins | sample Lox_Sample_31_FD_207151 | JGI IMG/M metagenome (GOLD analysis project Ga0335077, IMG submission 207151) | Soil microbial communities from Loxahatchee National Wildlife Refuge, Florida, United States - Lox_Sample_3.1 | ecosystem: Environmental > Terrestrial > Soil > Wetlands | place: USA...
GTGACCTCCAGCCAGACCCTGAACGCCGCCCTGCGCGGGTTTGCCGAGGCCGAGAGCGACGGCATCATCCAGGTGTCCACCGGGGGCGCGGAGTACCTGTCAGGTGCCGGTGTCAAGGACATGGTGACGGGCGCCGTCGCGCTGGCGCACTTCGCCCGCACGGTCGCCGCCAGGTATCCCGTCAACGTGGCGCTGCACACCGACCACTGCCCGAAGGACAAGCTCGACGGCTACATGCGGCCGCTCGTGCAGATCTCGGTGGAGCGGGTGGCGCGCGGCGAGGAACCCCTGTTCCAGTCGCACATGTGGGACGGCTCTGCGGTGCCGCTGCCGGAGAACCTGCAGATTGCCCAGGAGCTGCTCGGCCAGTGTGCGAAGGCCCACATCGTGATGGAGCTCGAGATCGGCGTGGTCGGCGGCGAGGAGGACGGTGTCGTCGGCGAGATCAACGAGAAGCTGTACAGCACGCCCGACGATGCGCTCGCGACCGCGGCCGCACTCGGCGTGGGCGAGAAGGGCCGCTACATCCTGGCTGCCACCTTCGGCAACGTGCACGGCGTGTACAAGCCGGGTCACGTCAAGCTGCGGCCCGCCATCCTGAAGGAGATCCAGGACGCGGTCGGCGCGAGGTACGGCCGGGACAAGCCGTTCGACCTGGTGTTCCACGGCGGATCGGGCTCGGACCTGGCGGACATCCGCGAGGCGATCGGCTACGGCGTGGTGAAGATGAACGTCGACACCGACACCCAGTACGCCTTCACGAGGCCGGTCGCCGGGCACATGTTCACCAACTACGACGGCGTGCTGAAGATCGATGGCGAGGTCGGCAGCAAGAAGGCCTACGACCCCCGTACCTGGGGCAAGGCCGCCGAGGAATCCATGACCGCGCGCGTCGTGCACGCCTGCGAGGATCTGCTGTCCGCCGGCCACAAGCTGGCCTGAGCAATACGAGCGTGGCCCGCGCCCCCGGCGGCGGCGCGGGCCACGCTCGGTCAGGGTTCCTAGCGGCTGATCCCGTCAGCGCGCATCGCCCGCTGCGCGCGCTGCAGCCGCGCAGCGCGCGATCCGCCCGTCGTCGCCGACGAGAACTTCGCGTACTCGAATCCGGGCAGGCTGAACGCCGTCACGTCGAGGATCAGGTGCGTCGTGGCCGAGGCGTGAATCGCGATCACATTCGTGATGCTGGTCGAGTACTCGGCCACGCCGCAGCTCACGAAGTTCGCGATAGTCTCCTTCGCGCTGAAGTTGATCGTCGACGAGCTTGGCACCGGCGTGGCGCCCGACCAGACATTCAGGTGGCCGCTCTGCGAACTGCCCGTCACCGTCAGGTTCGCGAACACAGCCTCCGCGAAATACACCAGGCCATCGAGGTTGATGAAGATCGTCTTTCCGGCCAGCAGCCGCCCGGAGCTGTCGAGGTTGCCCGACGCGTTGACGATGTTCGCTCGGGACGCTGCCGCCCGGGTGTCCACCACCCGGTCCGGCGCACTCAGCGGCACATAGACATTTCCGGTCGCCTCGGTGAGTACCGGCGCCGCGAACGGGCCGCCGCTGAACCCGTGTGTGAACCACAGGGTTCCATCGGAGGTGGCAGTCAGGTCACCGCCCACGGTGGCGGCGGTGGGCTCGGTGGCAGTCGACGGTGTGAGCCGCAACGCCGGGCCGGCGCCGCCGTTCGACGTGTCGATGCCGGTGTTGGCCAGGATGAATGCGGGCGTGGTGTTATTGGCGGCGTCGAGCTCGGTGGGCGTGTCCGACGTGCCGGCCAAGTTGATCGTGTCCTGCAGGATCGGGTCGCCCGCGGCCGCGCTCGCGGGTCCGGCGACAGCTGCGCCGACCACGCCTGCGCCGGCCACCCCGGCGGCCACGATCCCGCCCCTGGCCAGCAGCGCGCGTCTGCCGACCGCCTTCGCGGCACCCGGCTCAGCGGGACTGGCGATGTCGTCCTTCGTCCGACCGCCCTGCCCTGGCCGATGCCTAGGTCCTAGTTGCGCCATTTGAGATGACCTCCAGTCACGTACTTTCGCAGCGGGCCAGCCAGCATCGCCAGCTCAGCTCCGAGCACGCTGACCAGCCGCCACCCGCTGATATCGGGGGCAGGCGCCGCGGTCCCAGGCCCGAGCGCGCAGCGATGCCACCGCTCCCCCGGAAAGGCTAATTACCTGCAAAAGGATCGTATAGCGTTGATCTTGTAATATCACTACCTAAAATTACTTAATCCCCGATCTGCGGTCCGCGGCCACTGCTAGGCGGTCAGCCTGCGGACATGCGGCGATGCGGACGCCCGGCCGCGGAGCGGCCACCGAACCCACGACCGCCACGCGGACGGTGCGGCAGGATGGCTGCATGATGCATGAGAACCTGCTCGGCGGCCCGCCCGAGACGTACCTGCCGGCTGACGACCAGGCCGCCGCGGCGCTCGCGACCGCACCGGACCCGGCGGCGGTCGCCGCCAGGTTCCCTGCCTGCTGCGCGGCCTGGGCTGCACTCGCCGGGCGTGCCATGGCCGCCGGCGATGCGGTCACCGCCTACGCCTACGCGCGCACCGGCTATCACCGCGGGCTCGACCAGCTCCGCCGCGCAGGCTGGCGCGGCCACGGTCCCATCCCGTGGGAACACGAGCCCAACCAGGGCTTCCTGCGCTCGCTGCATCTGCTCGGCACCGCCGCCAGCGCGATCGGCGAGCAGGACGAGGCCGCGCGGTGCGCGGAGTTCCTCGCCGACAGCAGCCCGGCCGCGGTCGCTGCCCTGCGCGGCTCCTGAGGCCGCAGGGGCGGTCCCGCCCGGCTGCCGACCGCACCGCGGCGGACGGCCCGCGCCGCCGCAGGTCAGTGGAGTAGCATCTGAATGCAAGAGCCCCTTGCCGCGGTTGCCTGCCTGCAGAGCTGCCGGCCGGGGCTTTCGGTGTTACGGGAGGGACCTGTGACATGCCCGCCATCGTGATCGTCGGCGCGCAGTGGGGCGACGAGGGCAAGGGCAAGGCTACCGACCTGCTCGGCGACAAGGTCGACTACGTCGTGCGCTACCAGGGTGGCAACAACGCCGGACACACGGTGGTCATCGGCGACGAGAGCTATGCCTTGCACCTGCTGCCGTCCGGCGTGCTCTCCGACAACGCCACTGCCGTCATCGGCAACGGCGTGGTGATCAATCCGGAAGTGCTGATCGAGGAGATTGACGGCCTGATCAGCCGCGGTGCCTGGCGCGACCGGCTGCTGATCTCCGCGGACGCGCACCTGATCATGCCGCATCACGTCGCGCTCGATAAGGTCACCGAGCGCTACCTGGGCAAGGCGCGGATCGGTACCACCGGCCTCGGCATCGGCCCGGCCTACGGCGTCAAGGTCTCCCGCGTCGGCATCAGGGTCCAGGACCTGTTCGATCCGGGCATCCTCCGGCAGAAGCTCGAGCTGGCGCTCCGGGAAAAGAACCAGATCCTGACCAAGCTGTACAACCGGCGCGGTATCGACGCCGAGGCCGTGGCGAAGGAGTACCTGGGCTACGCGGCCCGGCTGGAGCGCTACGTCGCCGATACCGGGCTGGTGCTCAACAACGCGCTGGACGAGGGCAAGGTGGTGCTGCTCGAGGGCGCGCAGGCGACGCTGCTCGACGTCGACCACGGCACCTACCCGTTCGTGACGTCGTCCTCACCCACCGCCGGGGGCGGCTGCGCCGGCTCGGGCATCGGCCCGACGAAGATCACCAGGGTCCTCGGCATCCTGAAGGCGTACACCACGAGGGTCGGATCTGGCCCGTTTCCCACCGAGCTGCACGACGCCCAGGGTGAGTGGCTGCGCAAGACGGGTGGCGAGTACGGCGTGACCACCGGCAGGCCGAGGCGCACCGGCTGGCTGGATGTCGTGATCGCGCGGTACGCCACCAGGGTGAACGGGCTGACCGACTACTTCGTCACCAAGCTCGACGTGCTGTCCGGGCTGGAGAAGGTGCCGGTGTGCGTGGCGTACGACGTGCACGGCCGGCGCTACGACGAGATCCCGATGACGCAGACGGACTTCCACCATTCCGTTCCGGTATATGAGTACCTGGACGGCTGGTGGGAGGACATCTCGGCCGCCAGGGAGTTCGGTGACCTGCCCAAGACCGCGCAGGCCTACGTGCGGACGGTAGAGGACATGATCGGCGCGCCGGTCGCGGCGGTAGGCGTCGGCCCGCGGCGCGACCAGACAGTCCAGCTGCGCCAGATCCTCTAGCCGCTACCGCGGGTACGCGACGGCGAGATGACCGGAGCCGATCGTGGCGGTGAGCAGCCCGGCGGCTGACGCGGCCGCGATACCGGGCGCGACGGTCAGCACGCTGATGCTGCCGGAGCCGGCCGAGACGGTGACGGGAAGCCGCGCGGGCACGCTGATGGTCAGGCCGACCGAGCAGTCGTCGAACTGGTTGAGCGACGGGCAGCGCGCGGACACCACCAGCGCGCCGCGCCGGACCGCGCTGGCCAGCGACGGACGCCCGAACACCCACGACAGGCTCCCCGCAACCGTCACCCCGGCGGTGTGGCCGGGCCGGAGGATCACGACGCCGGCCGGCGCCACTACCTGCAGGCCGGAGACCCGCTGCCGGTAGGTCGCGGTCGGCACCGGCAGGTTCCGGTGCGACGCCTTCAGCCACAGCCGGAAGCCAACCGGCGTCACGACGACGAGAGCCGTAACCAGCGCCACAGTGATCCAGATCCACCGCCGCCGCGGGCGCGGCGGCGCGATGACGGACGGCTGGGCGGTCACCTTATCTCCAGGAACCGCAGCACGGCCAGGACCCGGCGGTGATCGCCCTCGCCCGGATGCAGGTCGAGCTTGGCGAAGATGCTGTTGATGTGCTTGGCTACCGCGCTGTCGGTGATGACCAGCGTCTGCGCGATCGCGGCGTTCGAGCGCCCCTCGGCCATCAGCCGCAGTACCTCCTGCTCGCGCGGGGTCAGCCGGTCGAGCGGATCGCTGCGCCTGCGCACCAGCAGCTGCGCCACCACCTCCGGGTCAAGCGCGGTGCCGCCGTCCGCCACCCGGCGCAGCGCGGCCACGAAGTCACCGACATCCGCGACCCTGTCCTTCAGCAGGTAGCCGACGCTGCTGGTGTTGGCGGCGAGCAGGTCAGCCGCGTACCGCTCCTCCACGTACTGGGACAGCACCAGCACCGCGACGCCCGGCCACTGGCGCCTAATCACCAGCGCGGCCCTGATCCCCTCGTCGGTGTGGGTGGGCGGCATCCGCACGTCCGCGATGACGACATCGGGCTGGTGTTTAGGAACGACGGCTAGCAGCTCCTCGGCGTCACCGACCGCGGCGGCAACCTCGATCCCGGCCGCGGCCAGCAGCTTGGCCAGTCCCGCGCGGAGCAGGACCGAGTCCTCCGCGATCACGACCCGCACGGCAGCTCCGCGGAGATGACGGTCGGGCCGCCGGCCGGGCTGTCGATGGCCAGGCTGCCGTCCACCGACCGGGCCCGCTGGGCCAGGCTCGCGAGCCCGCTCCCGTCGCCGGGCGCCGCGCCGCCCACTCCGTCGTCGAGCACCCGGATGCGCAGGTTGCCGCCGGTGCGCCGCACGTCCACCTCGGCCTTCGACGCGCCGGAATGGCGGGCGACGTTCGTCAGGCACTCCGACACCACGAAATACGCGACCGCCTCCACGGTCGGCGAGGCCCGCTCGGGCACGTCGACGGTCACCCTCACCGGCAGCGGCGCCCGCGCCGCGATGCCCGACAGCGCCGCGTCGAGGCCGCGGTCCTCCAGCACCGCCGGGTGCAGGCCGCGGATCAGCGAGCGCAGCTCCGCCAGCGCCTCCTTAGCCTCGTCGTGCGCCTCGGCGATCACGCGCCGAGCCTCGGGCGGCAGCGCCGTGAGGTTCTCCCTGGCCATGCCGAGGTTCATGGCGAGCGACACCAGCCGCTGCTGGGCCCCGTCGTGCAGGTCGCGCTCGATCCGCCGGCGCTCGGCGTCGGCGGCGTCGACGACGCCGGCCCGGCTCGACGACAGGGTCTGCACCCGGCGCTCCAGTTCCTGCGACCGGCTCGGCCCGAGCAGCGAGCGCGCCGCCCGGGCATCCAGCCAGCTGACCGCCCTGGCCAGGACCGGCGCTGCGAGCAGCACGAGCACGCCTTCCGTCAGCGCCTTGGACGGCTGAAACTTGCCGGGCGTGCCGAGCACGTACGGGTAGGCGTACGCGCTGGCCATCGCGGCGCCGCCGGCCCAGGCAGCCAGTGTCAGCAGGCCGCCGAGCGCCAGGAACGGGCCGACGGCGATGAGGTAGGCAAGCTGCCGCCAGGTGGCCACGGACCGCAGGCTCGCGAGCGTGCGCTCCGTCAGCGTGCCGCCCCGCGCTGGCGCAGGCGCCGGGATGTCGACGCCGAGCATGGACCAGAACCGGTGCCGCTGGATGACCGTCAGCGGCACCCGGACGGCAAGGACGGCGGCCACCGATGCTGCGGTGGCGGCACACACCGTCAGCCACTTCCCGTGCGGGAACGTGAACTGCACGGCCCACGGCGCCAGCAGCGCGATGAGCGCGGCCAGGTGGACCGGAATGCCCGCGACCGCGAAGGCCGAGTCCCTGGCGATGGCCGCCAGCAGGCGCACCGGCGCGAGCGCCAGCCGCCGGCCCCGCCGCCCCGCGGCCATCGTCGCCATGGACACACCGTATGCGCCCCGGCCGGCGGGCCGGTATGCACCGCGCACCCGCACGCATGGTGCAGCTAGCACCACCACGGAGACGGACTCGCGTGCTACTGACCCGGACGGCGCCGGCCGGAAGGCTGGAAGCGACCCCGAGCACAAGGAGCGTGACACCATGCTGATCGTCTCGCCGGAGCCCGGCACGGGCTGGCCGGACGGCCTGCTCGCGTGCCTGCTCGGCGATCCCTGGTCGGTCCGGCTGGCCGGGGCCGGCACCGCCTGCCCAGCCCTCGAGCTATACGAGGCGGGCGACCTGCTCGACGTCGTGACAGCGACGAGCGTGGCCAGGACGCTGCTGCGCGGAGCGCGAGCTACCGGATCTGCCGCGGGCCCGCGCGCCGTCGCCTGGGGCCGGGTGCCGGCCTCGGGCCTGCCGCCCGACGTCAGGTTCGCCGGGCGGCGCGCGGCGGCGCAGCCGGCGGCCGTGTTCCTGCCGGGGTCCTGGTGCTGGATCGCGGTGGCGGACGGACGCTGCACGACCGTGACCGCCAGCACGGGCGAGGAGTCCGCCCGCCGCCGGCTGGACAGGCGGCGGCCGTGCTGCTGACCGTCCAGCCGGCCGGAGGCCCGGCGCCGGCGGGCCCGGCACCGGAGCCGGACCGCTTCCGGCCGCGGTGCCGCGATCGGGCAGCCCTCCCCGCTGGCGCGCGGTGGCTGGCCGGTACCCTGGCCGGCATCGGCCTGAGCCTCCTGCCGTGGCTCGCGTACCTGGTCGTCAGCCTTCCTGCCAGCCCCCGGGCGATGCACTGGCCGGCCGCGTGGGCCGGGCTGGACGGGCTGGAGGCTGCCGGGCTGATCAGCACCGGGCTGCTGCTGCGCCGGGGCGACGCGCGATACTGCCTGGCCGCGGTCGCCACCGCGGCCCTCCTGGTGACCGATGCCTGGTTCGATGTGCTGACCGCCCCGCCGGGCGGTGGCCTGCTGGAGTCCGCGGCGATGGCGGTCACCTGCGAGCTGCCAGGTGCCGTCGTCTGCGCCGCGCTCGGCTGGCGCGGGCTGCGGCGGCTGGCCGCCGCCCGCGGCGCCGGGCTCGCCGCCGGCGGGTCCGGCAGCGGCAGGCCGGGCACCGATAGGCTCTGCCCCGTGCGCGTACTGGTGATCGGCTCGGGCGGCCGCGAGCATGCGCTGGCCAGGGCGCTGGCAGCCGATCCCGACGTGGCGCAGCTGCACGCGGCACCGGGCAATCCCGGCATCGCGGCCCTCGCCGAGCTGCACCAGGTGACCGCCACCGACCCGGTCGCGGTCGCCGATCTCGCCGCGTGGCTGCGGGCCGACCTGGTGGTCGTCGGGCCCGAAGCGCCCCTGGTCGCAGGCGTTGCCGACGCGGTGCGGGCCGCGAATGTCCCGTGTTTCGGGCCCGGCCGGGCCGCGGCCATGATCGAGGGATCCAAGTCCTTCGCCAAGGACGTGATGACCGCGGCCGGCGTGCCGACCGCGGCCGCCCGGACCTGCCGGGATGCCGCCGAGGTAGACGCCGCGCTGACCGAGTTCGGGCCGCCCTACGTGGTGAAGGCCGACGGCCTGGCTGCAGGCAAGGGCGTCGTCGTCACCACGGACCTGGACGCCGCCAGGCGGCACGCCGCCGCCAGCGGAACGGTCGTGATCGAGGAATTCCTCGACGGCCCGGAGATATCGGTATTCGCCGTCGCCGACGGGGGCACCGCAGTGCCGCTGCTGCCCGCGCAGGACTACAAGCGGGCCCGGGACGGCGACGAGGGCCCCAACACCGGCGGCATGGGCGCCTACGCCCCGCTGACCTGGGCACCTGCCGACCTGGCCGAGGCGGCGATCGCCGAGATCGTGACGCCGGCGCTGGCCGAGCTCGCCCGGCGCGGTACGCCGTTCAGCGGCCTGCTGTACTCCGGGCTGTGCCTGACCAGCCGGGGCCTGCGCGTCGTGGAGTTCAACGCCCGCTTCGGCGACCCGGAGACGCAGGTAGTCCTGGACCGGCTGGGCGCGCCGCTCGGCGGTCTGCTGAAGGCAGCGGCCGACGGCGATCTTGCCGCGGCGCCGGAGCCGCGCTGGCGCGACGGCGCGGCCGTCGCGGTCGTGATCGCGGCCGACGGTTACCCGGAAAGGCCTGTCGCCGGCGACGTGATCGAGGGCATCGAGGCCGCGAGCGGGATCCCCGGTGCCCACGTGCTCCATGCGGGAACGTCGGCCGGACCCGACGGGCAGCTGCTGACGGCCGGCGGCCGGGTGCTCAACGTGGTCGGCACTGGTGCCGACCTCACGCAGGCGCGGAAGGTCGCCTACGAGGCGGCGGCCCGGGTCCGCATCCGCGGTGGCTGGTACCGGGGCGATATCGCGGCAAGGCCCGCGGCAGGCACCGCCACCGCGCTATGACCGGCGCGCCGCGGGAGCGCGCCGACGAGACGCCGCTGCGGGTCAGCACGCTGGAGATCTTCTTCGACCTGGTTTTCGCGTTCAGCCTCACCCAGCTCACCGCCGTGCTGGCCAGCAGCCTGACCTGGCTCGCGGTGGCGCAGGTACTGCTGGTCTTCGGCCTGCTGTGGTGGATGTACGAGGGCTACGCCTGGCTGACCAATTCCAGGCCGCCGGCCGCCTCGGCCGAGCGCCTGCTCCTGCTGGTCGGGATGGCCGGATTCCTGGTCATCGGCATCGCCATCCCGCGCGGCTTCGGCCAGTACGGGGTCGTGCTGGGGCTTGGCTACCTGCTGGTCGTGCTGGTGCACTCGGGGCTGTACTACCGCGTCAATGCCAACATCGTGCGGGTCGCGCCGTTCAACATCGCCTCGGCCCTGCTGGTCACCGGGGCCGGCCTGCTACACGGCCCCGGCGGAACCGCGGCCCCCGCGAGCTATGCCCTGTGGGTCGCTGCCCTCGCCGTCCAGCTCGGCTCGCCGCTCGTCGTGCACCCGGCTGGCCGCTTCGACCTGCGGCCGAGCCACTACTGCGAGCGGCACAACGCCCTCGTCATCGTCGCGATCGGCGAGTCCGTCGCGGCGGTCGGCATCGGTGCCGCCGACCCCGCGAGCACCGGGCCGGTGAGCTGGCGCCTGCTGGCAGGAGCGGTGCTCGGCCTGGCCGCGGCCGCGGCCCTGTGGTGGATCGTCTTCGGGGCAGGCGACGAGGAGCGGGCGGAGCGGGTACTGACGAGGGTGCCGGCCGAGCGCCGGACCGCGCTCGCGCTGAACGCCTACTTCTACGGCAACATCCCGCTTCTGCTCGGCCTCGTCGCCCTGGCCGCGGGCGTGCTGCGCGAGGTCGTGCAGGCGGCCGGCCGGCCGGCCCCGGCCGGCGGCACGCCGGCGAGCGCGGCGCAGGCCGCGGTGCTGGCCTGCGGCGCGGCGCTGTTCCTCCTCGGCAACCTGATCGTCCGCTGGCAGCTCGGCATCGGGCCGGTCCGGCCGCGGCTGCTGGCCGCCGCGGCGGCCATCGCGACGATTCCGGTGGGCGTCTACGGCGGCCTGGTCGCCCAGCTTGCGCTCGTCGCGCTCGTGCTCATCGCGCCCCTGGTGGCAGAGGGCCGGCTGGCCGCGAGAAGGCCGGGGACGGCCGCCGGCGGCACCCCGCCCGGGGCCGATGGGGCAGGATAGAGGCCGTGATCGAGCGCTACACACTCCCGGAGATGGGGCACGTCTGGAGTGAGGCGCACAAGTACGAGCTGTGGTGCCAGATCGAGACGCTCGTGCTGGCGGCTCACGCGGAGGCGGGCACGGTGCCGGCCGACGCGGTCGCGCCCGTCGCGGCCGCGCCGCCGCCGACCCCCGAGGCCGTCGCCGCGCTCGAGGCCGTGACCGGCCATGACGTGATCGCCTTCCTGTCCGCCTGGGCCAACAACACGACACCGCGCGAGGCCGCCGCCTACGTCCATTACGGCATGACCTCGTCCGACCTGCTGGACACCGCCCTGGCGCTGCAGCTGGCCGAGTCAACGGACCTGCTGACGGCCAGGTGCGATCGGCTGCTGCACGTGCTGCGCGAGCACGCGCTGGCACACCGGACCACGCTGCGGCCCGGCCGGACCCACGGCATTCATGCCGAGCCGGACGTGTGGGGCCACCGGGTCGCCGACTTCGCGTTCGCGGTCCACCGCTGCCGGGACCGGCTGATCAGGGCCCGCCAGTCGGTCGCGGTCGGCAAGCTGTCCGGGCCCGTCGGCACCTATTCCAACATCGACCCCGAGATCGAGACGGAGGTCCTGGGCAAGCTCGGCCTGCGGCCCGCGGACGTCGCGACCCAGGTGGTGCTCAGGGACGGCATCGCCGAGTGGGTAAGCGTCCTCGCCCTGATCTCCAGCGTCTGCGACGCCATCGCCATCGAGATCCGGCACGGCCAGCGCACCGAGGTGGCGGAGCTGGCCGAGCCCTTCGGGCCCGGGCAGAAGGGGTCGTCGGCGATGCCGCACAAGAAGAATCCGGTTCGGGCGGAGCGCATCAGCGGCCTCGCGCGTGTGGTACGAGCACAAGTCGTTCCCGTCATGGAGGGCATTCCGCTGTGGCACGAGCGGGACATCTCCCATTCGTCGACCGAGCGGATCGCGCTCCCTGACGCGGCGATCGCGACCGACTACCTCCTGGACCAGACCACCGGCCTGATGGCCGGCCTCACGGTGGACGCCGCGCGGATGCTGGCAAACCTGGAGTCAAGCCACGGTCTCATCTACACCTCGGCCGTGCTGCTCGAGCTCGTCGCCGCGGGGATGTCGAGGGAGGATGCCTACTCCCTGGTGCAGTCGGCCGCGATGGACACCTGGCAGACACGCTCGCCGTTCCGGGAGACGCTGCGCAAGCACGCGGCGGGACGGGGCGTCGCGCTCGACGAGGCGCGCCTGGACGAGGTCTGCGCGCCGGAACGCTACGTGCGGCGGCTCGGGCCAGTCTTTGACCGGCTCGAGAAGCTTGCTTGACCGTCCGCCGGGCACGGCCATTACCAACTGCAATTGCAAGCGGAAGAGAGTATCACCACGTCACGGCGGGTCTAGTGCTGGCAGCCCCCATACATCACGCTATGCAGGCGCGCGAGTACGTTACGTAACACTGTCGTCATGGTCTGGGGGGGTCAGCAGCGGTGGAATACTTGACGTCACGCGACGGGGCCGGCCAGGTGCTTGCCGAGGCTCCGCCCGCCTGGCCGGAAGTACCGGCAATGCGCATGGTCGGCCAGGGAGCCAACGGTATGGCGCAGCTAGCTGACAGGAGTTCCATCGAGATGACAGCAGGCCCGCAGACCCGCTATCTCGTCCGCGGCGGCAACCCGCTGCAGGGGACTGTGTTCGTCCAGGGGGCCAAGAACGCGGCGCTCAAGATGATCGCCGCCTCGCTGATGGCGGCCAGGGGCCGCACCGTCCTCCGCAACGTCCCGGTGATCGAGGACGTCCGGCGCGCGGTGGAGCTGGCGCAGGCGGTCGGAGCCGTCTGCAAGTTCCACGAGGCAGAGCACACGCTTGTCATCGACGCCTCGGAACTGACCAGCTCGGTGCTGCCCGAGGAGATCGCGCAGCGGTTCCGCGCCTCGGTGCTGTTCGTCCCGCCGCTGCTGCACCGGCTCGGCGAGGCCACCATCGAGGGCATCGGGGGCTGCAACCTGGGCAGTCGCCTGCTGGACTTCCACTACCGCGGCTTCGCCCGGCTCGGCGCCGTGGTCGACGAGCGCGAGACGCAGATCCACATCAAGGCGGACCGGCTCCGCGGCGCGCACCTGTACCTGGACACGCCGTCGCACACGGGCACCGAGAACCTGATCATGGCGGCCTCGCTGGCCCCCGGCACGACGATCATCGACAACACGGCGCTCGAGCCCGAGGTGCTCGACGTCATCGCGTTCCTGACGAAGATGGGCGCCAGGATCTCCGGCGGCGGGACCGGCTTCGTCACGGTCGAGGGCGTCAGCGAGCTGACCGCCGTCGAGCACACGGTCATGCCCGACCGGATCGACGCGGCGGTGTTCGCGATGGCGGCCGCCATCACCGGCGGCGAGCTCAGCCTCGTGGGCGCCACTCTCGATCACTTCGGCGTCGCGCGCTGGAAGCTCGAGCAGATGGGCGTCGAGTTCGCCACGCACGGCGCGGTCCTGCAGGTGCGGCGCGACAAGCAGCTGCGGCCGATCAACGTGATTACCGACACATATCCCGGCTTCGCGACCGACCTGCAGTCGCCGATCATGGCGCTGAGCTGTCTCGCGGACGGGACGAGCTACATCCGCGAGACCATCTTCGACGGCAGGTACAACCTTGTCGGCGAGCTCAACAAGATGGGCGCGAAGGTCGAGGTGGCCGGCAACGCGGCGCTCGTGCACGGCCCCACGCCGCTGCACGGCACCGAGGTCATCGCGCACGACCTGCGCAGCGGCATCGCGCTGATCCTCGCCGGGCTGGCCGCCGAGGGCGAGACGATCGTCGCGCCCGGCTACCACATCGACCGCGGGCACGCGGCGATCGCCAGCCGGTTCGCCACGCTCGGCGCCGACATCAGCGCCGAGGTCATCGCCTAGGTCATCGCCCAGGTCATCGCCTGGCCTGGCCGCGGTCGCCGGCCGCCACGGGCAGCCCGGCCGAAATCGGGGGCGGCAGACCCTTTCCGATCGCCCGACTCTGAGTTACGAAGGAGTGAGGGGCTAGATCACCGGCTCGGGAGGGCCAGGGGACTGAGTTCATGGCATGGCCGGCATGAGCGCGCACGGACGGATTGAGCGCGAGGTCCGGGTCGGCATTGTCGGGCCGCGCGAGCTGGTCGAGCGGGCGATGCTGTCCGGGCTGCCCGGTGCGAGCGCGGCGGCCGCCCTCCAGCCGGCCGAGGCCGAGCTCGGGCTGCAGCGGCGGCTGGTGATGGCGCCGTACGTCAGCGAGCACGAGGCCGCAGAAAAGGTCGCCAGGCTCGGCGGCAGCGTCAGCGCATTACTGTTCGCGAGCCGGGTCCCGCTCGACTACGCCCGCCGCGCCGGCGTGATCGGCTGCCCGGCCACCTGCATTCAGCTCGGCGGCACGCCGCTGTATGCCGCCCTGCAGCGGGCTCGCCTGGACGGCAGGCAGCCGGGCGAGGCCAGCTTCGACGGGCTCGGCCGTGCCGAGCTGGACACCGCGCTCCGCGACACGGGCCTGACGACCGGCGGCGCGCACCTGCACGAGCAGACCGCGAGCGCGTCGGCGATCACCTCCTTTCACGACCGGCTGTGGCGACTGGGCCAGACGACCGTGGCGTTCACCTGCATGGAACAGGTAGCAGCCCGGCTGCTCGCGGCCGGAGTGCCGGTGGTCCGGCTGCGGCCGACCGACCGGTCGATCCGGTCGGCGCTGCAGGTAGCGACGCTGCTGGCCAGCCACCAGGTGCTGAGTGAGTCGCAGCTTGTCGTCGCCGTCGTCGAGGTACCCGCGCTCCGGCACAGCACCCGGCGGCCGACGCCGCGGCACACCAGGGAGGAACTGCAGCTCACCGTGCACCGGTTCCTCGTCCGGGAGGCCCAGCGAGTGCAGGCGACGGTCAGCCGCGTGGGTGAGCACGCGTTCCTGATCCTGACCACGAGGCGCTCGCTCGCGGCGGCTGGTGATCCGCCGTTCGCGGCTGCAGCCAGGGCCTCGCTGGGGGTCGATATCCACGTCGGCGTCGGCACCGGCCGTTCCGAGCATGAGGCGGAGGCACACGCGAGGCTGGCCCTCAGCCGGTCGGCGCAGGCCGAGCTGCCGGGGATGGCGGAGTTCACCCGCCAGCTCCAGGAGGGGGGCATTCCCGCTGCACCGCGCCCGGGGACCGACAGCCTCAGCCGGATCCGGGCCCTGGAGACCCTGTCCAGGCTCGCCAAGCTCACCGCGGACGCCGCCCCGGTGGTGGACGCCGAGCTGACGGGCAGGCTGCTCTCGGTCACGCCGCGGACCGCCCGCAGGCAGCTTCGCGCGCTGGTTGACGAGGGCCTGGCCCTTCCGCTGCCGCCCGCCCGGCAGCAGCATCCCGGCCGGCCCCGGCTCGCCTACCGGCTGATCGTGGAGAAGCTAGAGCGCCGGGCGGCCCCCTGAGCGCGCGCGGAGTCTGCGGGACCGCGCAGGTCCGCAAGTCTCCGCGACCTCGCGCCGCGCCCGCCTCCTGCTCGCCTCCGGCCCGGCCCCGGCCGGGCGGGTCTCAGCCCGCGGATCGTGCCCGGCGGACGTTTCCGCGGAAACGTCTCCGCGCGGCGGACGCTGATCGTGCCCGGCGGACGTTTCCGCGGAAACGTCTCCGCAGCGGCGGGCTACCGCTGCAGCAGCGTGAACCCGTCCGCCGGCGGCTCGGGCCCGGGACCGTCCAGGCAGCCGGCGAGCCTCGGCGCGGCTCTCGAGCCGGCCCGCGCCGAGGCCCCGGCCGCCCTGGTTGTGCCTGGCGATGAAAGGAACGGCAGGTACACGCCCGCGGCGGCCCGGCCGCCAGGCCGACGGCCGCGTCGCGCAGCAGCCGCGCGGATCACGTAGAGCTTGATCCGGGCACAGTCATCCGAGCCTGAGTTTCATGCCCTCGTGCGACGCCACGAAGCCGAGCCGCTCGTAGAAGCGGTGCGCGCCTGTCCTCGACTTGTCGGACGTGAGCTGCACGAGCCCGCAGCCGCGCCGGCCGGCCTCCTCGATTGCCCAGCGCATCATGGCGGCGCCGAGCCCGCTGCCGCGCGCGCCGCCGGCGACCCGGACGGCCTCGATCTGCGCGCGCATGGCGCCGCGCCTGGCCAGCCCCGGCAGGAACGACAGCTGCATCGTGCCCACGACGGCCCCGCCGGACTCCGCGACCAGCAGCAGGTGGGCCGGGTCGGCGTCGATCGCGCGGAACGCCTCCTCGTAGGCCTGCAGGTCGGCGGCATCGTGCACACCGTCCCGCCCGGCGCCGAGCTGGTCGGCGGCGAGCAGGCCGACGATAGCGGGCACGTCGTCGCGCCGGGCGAGGCGCAGCAGCACGGGCGACGGCTCGGTGGCGAGCATGGCGAGGGAGTGCGGCACGCGCTACCGCCCGGCCGCAAATGCGCCCGCCGCCGCGAGGAAGGCGTCGTTGGCTTCCGGATCGCCGATGGTGATCCGGACCCCGTCCGGTGCGTACGGCCGGACCGAGACACCCGCCTCGTCGCAGGCGGCGGCGAACTCCGCCGCACGCTCGCCGAGCGGGAGCCAGACGAAGTTCGCCTCGGTGGGCGGCACGGCCCAGCCCTGCCCGAGCAGCTCGCTGCGGACCCGGTCGCGCTCCTTCACCACGGTCTCGACCCGCTCCATCAGCTCGGCCTCCGCCGCCAGCGACGCGACCGCGGCGGCCTGAGCCAGCGAGTTCACCGTGAAGGGCAGCATGGTCTTGCGCACGGCCGCAGCCACCGGCTCGTGCCCGATCAGGAACCCGACGCGCAGGCCCGCCAGGCCGTAAGCCTTGGAGAACGTCCGCAGCACGGCCACGTTCGGCCGGTCCCGGTACAGCTCGATGCCGTCGGGGACGTCCGGGTCCCGTACGTACTGGACGTAGGCCTCGTCCAGGACCACCAGGCAGTCCGCCGGGACGTGGCGCAGGAACTCCGCCAGCTCCGCCCGGCGCACAACGGTGCCGGTGGGGTTGTTCGGGTTGCAGACGAAGATGAGCCGGGTGCGCCCGGTGATCGCCGCGGCCATCGCGGCCAGGTCATGGGCGTGGTCAGCCAGCGGCACGGTCACTGCCTCGGCGTTCGCCAGCTGGGTCAGGTACGGGTAGGCCTCGAACGAGCGCCACGCGTACAGCACCTCGGCGCCAGGCTCGCCCACCGCCTCCAGCAGCTGCTGTGCGATCCCGACCGAGCCGCAGCCCACCGCCACGTGCTCGGGGGGCACCGCGAACCGCGCGGCTACCGCGTCGGTGAGCCGCGCCGCGGTGTTGTCCGGGTACAGGTTGACGTGCGCGGCGGCGTTCGCGAGTACCGCCTGCACCGACGGCAGCGGGTCGTAGGGCGACTCGTTGGCGGACAGCTTGAAGGTCCTGCCGCCGGCCGCGGCGGGCGCCATGCCCGGCTTATAGCCAGCGAACTGGTCGAGAACCTGCCGGAACCGTGGTGACTCGTCGGACAACGCTGTCCTCCCTGCGCTCGCTCGCCGCAAATCACCATGCGGCGGACCTTGCCGTCCTCCCAGGCTATCGGGGGCGCAGCATGGGCGGATGCAGCAGCACCGCGGTCCCGCGCCGGTACAGCTGAGCCGGGCGGCCGCCGCCCGAGGAGCTCACCGACCCTGTCTCCACCAGGAACCGCTCGGCACCGGTCACCTTCCGGTGAAAATTGCGCGGATCGAGCCCCGTGCCCCAGACGATCTCGTATACGTGCCGCAGCTCGGCGACGGTGAACTCGTCCCGGCAGAAGGCCGCCGCCAGGGACGTGTACTCCAGCTTGGACCTGGCCCGCTCGATGCCGTCACGCAGGATCCGCTCGTGGTCGAACGCCATCTGCGTGAGCGCGCTCACCGGCTGCCAGCTCATCTGCGGCTGGTCGGGCGGCGGCAGGTCGGGCGCGAGCGCCAGGTAGGCGACGGACACCGCGCGCCTGGTCGGGTCCCGGTCCGGGTAGCCGTACGTGCGCAGCTGCTCCAGGTGCGCGGCGGTCCCCGGCAGCCCCGCCCGCTCGGCGAGCACCCTGGCCGCCGCCTCCGGCAGGTCCTCGTCCAGCCGGACGAAGCCGCCGGGCAGGGCCACCATGTCCGCGTACGGCTCGGAGTCGCGTCGCCAGACCAGGGTGCTCAGCTGGTCGCCGCGGATCGTCAGGATCACCAGGTCGACGCTGACGCCTATCCGCGGGACGCTCACACAGAGCACGCTAGCGCGACCGTCCGCCGCCACGCCGCGCACTGGCCGCGCCTGCGGGTACCAGACCTGCCCGCGCGATAGCTTTGGCCGGTGGGCGCGCTGTCATCGGTGGAGATCTGCGCCGGCGCTGGCGGCCAGGCGATCGGCCTCGAGCAGGCGGGGTTCGGTCACGAGGCCGTGGTCGAGCTCGACCGCGACGCGTGCGAGACGCTGCGGCTCAACCGGGGCGCCGACTGGAAGGTCATCGAGGCCGACGTCGCGGACGTGGACGGCCGCGCTTTCGGACGGCCTGACCTGTTCGCGGGCGGAGTGCCCTGCCCGCCATTCTCCATCGCGGGCAGGCAACTCGGCGCCGATGACGAGCGCGATCTCTTCCCGCAGGCGCTGCGGCTGATCGGGGAGTGCGAGCCGCGCGCGGTCCTGCTGGAGAACGTGCGCGGGCTGGCGACGCCCCGGTTCGACGGCTATCGCGCGCAGGTCCTGGACCGGCTGCGCCAGCTCGGCTACCGGACGTGGTGGGACCTGGTGCACGCCAGCGAGCACGGCGTGCCTCAGCTCCGCCCGCGGTTCGTGCTCGTCGCGATCGCCGAGCCGTGGGCCGCGGCCTTCCGCTGGCCAGAGCCCGCGCCAGCCTCCGCGCCCGCGGTCGGGGCCGTACTCGCCGACCTGATGGCCGCGGGGGGCTGGCCGGGAGCGTCAGGCTGGTCACGCCGTGCGGCCGGGATCGCGCCGACGATCGTGGGCGGCAGCCGCAAGCACGGCGGCCCCGACCTGGGGCCGACGAGGGCACGCGCGGCCTGGCGGCAGCTCGGGGTCGACGGCCTCGGGATAGCCGACGCCCCGCCGGGCCCGGAGTTCGCGCCGGACGGCCTGCCCAGGCTGACCTCGCGGATGGTGGCGCGGCTGCAGGGCTTCCCCGACGACTGGGAGTTCGCCGGCCGCAAGACGGCGGCCTACCGCCAGGTGGGCAACGCCTTCCCGCCGCCGGTCGCCAGGGCCCTCGGGTCGGCCATCGCGGCGGCCCTGAGCAACTGAGGGCACATCCGGGGCGTACCCGCGGGCGCACGTGCCGCTACTGCCCTGCTCGGTCAGATTCGTACCAGGTTACAATTGCGGCGTGAACCGTCTCGGCGAGCTTGAGCGTGCCATCATGGACGTGCTCTGGGAGGCCGCCACCCCGCTGAGCGTCCGTGCGGTGAGCGGCCTGCTGACCGATAGGGATCTAGCTCATACGACGGTAATGACCGTGCTCGACCGCCTCGCCAAGAAGGGCTTCGCCCGGCGGGAGCGGAGCGGCCGCGCCTGGCATTACCGGGCGGCGGAGAGCAGGGAAGCGTACGTGACCGAGCTCATGCTGAGCGCACTGGATCAGACGGCCGACCGCCAGGCGGCCCTCGCCAGGTTCGCTCGCAGCGTCAGTGGCACTGAGGCGGAGGCGCTGCTGCGCGCCCTCGGCGCACTCGGTGAGGCCGCCGGGGGCTAGCTGTGTCCGCCGCTGTCGTCATCCTCGCCGCGGTCGCAACTGGTTGCGTTCTTTCTGCCAGCGCACTCGCGCACGCGCGCTGGCCGCGCCGCTCGCCTGCCGCCGCCATCCTGCTGTGGCAGGGCATCGGCCTCGGCTGGGGGCTCGCCGCGGTCGGCACGCTACTCGGGATCGGCGCCGCCGGGTACGGCCCGGGGGTCGCCACCGCGACGCTGAGCCGGGTAGCGGGAATCGCGGCGCACTGGCCGATGCGCCCGGAGCTGAGCCTCATGGCGGCGTTGCGGCTGCTTTGCCTGGCGGCCGGCCTGGCGCTGCTGCTCGTGCTGTGCTGGATCCTCGTCGCCGCATCCGCGACGGTGCTGCGGGCCAGGCAGCGGCAGCGCATGCTGCTGGACCTGCTCGCCCACGGCGACCCGAAGGTGCCGGGTGCGCTCGTCGTGGACCACCCGGCCGCCGCGGCTTACTGCCTGCCGGGGCTGCGCTCGGCGATCGTCGTCAGCGCCGGCGCGCTGGCGCTGCTGGACGACCACGAGCTGGCGGCCGTCCTAGCGCACGAGCGCGCGCACCTGCGGGAGCGGCACGACCTCGTGCTGCTGCCGTTCGCCGCGCTGCTGCGGGCGTTCCGCTGGGCTGCCGTCGCCAGGATGGCGCAGCGGGCGGTCGCGCTCCTGATCGAGATGCATGCCGACGACCGCGCGCTACGCAGCCGGCCGGCCCGCGAGCTGGCCACCGCGCTGCTGCGGGTGGGCGCGGCCGGCGGCGGCGTGCCCTCCGGGGCACTCGCGGCCGCGGACGCGACGGCCGACGGTGACGTCACCGCCCGCGTCATCCGGATCCTGCGGCCCGCGCCCGGCCTCTGCCCGGCTGCCCGCGTCCTGGCCGGCCTCACGGCCACGGGCGCCGTGGCGATCCCGGTCCTGCT
>Ga0335077_10003168_pt1 | contig 19808 bp, 14 predicted proteins | sample Lox_Sample_31_FD_207151 | JGI IMG/M metagenome (GOLD analysis project Ga0335077, IMG submission 207151) | Soil microbial communities from Loxahatchee National Wildlife Refuge, Florida, United States - Lox_Sample_3.1 | ecosystem: Environmental > Terrestrial > Soil > Wetlands | place: USA...
CCGAGCGGCGGCTTCACGGGTACCGTGACATTCACGGCGAGCGGCTTGCCGTCAGGTGTTACAGCCAGCTTTAGTGGCGATGTGGTGACGTTCACGGCCTCCAGCACGGCCACCGCCGGCACCGCGACCGTGACCATCACCGGCACCAGCGGCACGCTGACTCACACCGCTGCGCTGACACTCACGGTTAGCCCGGCCACCAGCGGCACCGGAGGCGTGACCGTCACCACGGCGATCAACAGCAACGGCCCGTGGTTCGATGACGAGGGCGTCAAGCTCAGCAACACCGCCAGCATCACGGCACTTTCGATCACAATCACGGTTCAGAACACTGGCGGGCTCACCTTTAACGGCCAATACAATACCGTCGGAAGCTCAATCAGCCAAGCCCACAGCAGCACAGCTTCGGCAATTACTTACCAGTTCTCCCTGGCGGCCGGCCAGACGCTGAGCGCGGGCTCGGGTTATCTTTTCGACGCTCAGGCGAGCGGCAGTGGAACGGCCCACCCAGTTAGCGGCGATACTTATACGGTCACTTACACCACGGGCGGCCAGGCCTTTACCCAGAGCGGAGTGTTTTAAGGCGCGGGCGGCCGTTCTCTGGTAACGCGGGGCGACGCTCTTCACGCGGGCGTCGGCACCGTCATCCGCACCAGGGCGCCGCCGCCTTCGCGCTCGATGAATTCCACCCGGCCGTTGACCAGTTCGGCGCGCTCGCGCATCGAAACCAGGCCCATGCCCTGCCCGTCGCGAGCGCTGAACCCCACCCCTTCGTCCTCTACCTCCAGCACCACCGAGCCCGGCAGGAACGAAAGCCGCACCGCCGCCGTCTTCGACTTCGAATGCCGCGCGACGTTATTGAGTGCTTCCTGCAGCACGCGATACAGGTGGATGGCGATGCCGCGGTCGAGCTCGCGGCCGGCCCCTTTCTTTTCGTAGCGGATGGCGATGCCGGTCTGTTTTTCGTAGCGCGGCAGGTAGGCGTCGATGGCGCCCTCGAATCCCGCATCGTCCAGAACCACCGGGTGCAGCGCCTGCGACAGCGTGCGCACCTTTTCCAGCGTCGCCTGCACGGTTTCGTGAATCTCGCGTAGATCGGCGCGGTCGGCGCCGGCCTCCTGCGGCGCGCGCCGCTGCGCGCGTTGCAGCATGGTGCCGATCGCGGTCAGGATCTGGCCAAATTCGTCGTGCAGCTCGCGCGAGATGGAGCGGAACGTGTTCTCCTGCATCGAAATCAACTGCCGCGCCAGTTCGCTGCGCCGCTCGGAAAGCGTGGCCACGTGCTCGAACATGCGCCGGTTGTACACCACCAGGTAAATGCTGGTGAGCACCACTACGATCAGCACCGCCGCCAGGAAGACGTAGACGCTGCGCTTCGTCCGCGTGTAAACGGCCTGCGTCCGCGCCGCCGCTTCCTGCTCGCTCTCGTTGTTGGATACCAGCAATCGCGCCACCGCCGTGCTCAGCGCCTCCTGCCGCGCCTCGAGCGAAATGCGGATCAGGTCGCGCGCTTTGGCCGGCTCCGTCGCCGCCAGCGTGAAGACCCGGTCCAGCGCGTCCCAGAAATCACGCACGCTGCTCGACAGGTACGCGCGCTGATCGGCGCTGCGGTCCATCGGCGAATATCGGCTCTCCTGCTCCAGCGCGTCGTCGAGATCGGTGCGAATGCGCTGAAACGGCGCCCGCCACGCCGTCAGCGGATAGGGCTCGTTGCCCTCCAGCATGTCGCGCATCGTCACCGCCAGCGAGTTCAGGTTGTTCTGAATCCGCAGCAGCAGCAGCGAATCGATGCGGTTGCGTTCGATAATCGAGGCCTGCAACTGCTCCAGGCTGCGCAATTGGACAATTGTGTACGCCGAGTACACCGTCACCGCGGTGAGCGTGACGGCCAACCCGGCGAGCAGGCGGATTGTGGGAGATCGCCCTGGTTCCACTAGTATGATCCTATTATGGCCGCACCATGCTGCGTATGATATTTTGACCCCACCGGGTGGTGCTGTCGAGGAGGTTCTCTGCGACTACAAACAGGTTTGACGAAGTCACTGCACGGCAAGACCCTTCCGGCATTCCTGGCGATCTGCGGGTTGGCGTGGCTTGCACACACCCAGATTCACCAGGCTCAGCCCAGCCCGGCGCGCGAAACGCAGCTTTGGGAGCACCGCAATCTGGGCAAGGCTTTCTACGAGAACCCGACGACACAGCCGCAGGCGGTGGGGGAATTCCGTGCCGCGCTCGAACTCGAGCCCGGCTCCGTGCGCGACCGGGTGAATTATGGGCTGGCGCTGTTGCGCGCCGGCGAGATGGCGCCCGGCATCGAAGAACTCGAAAAAGCGCAGAAGCAGGATCCCAAGCTGCCGCACACGTGGTTTAACCTGGGCGTTGCGTACAAGCGCCAGAGCGAATTCGACAAGGCGCTGGTCGAATTTGAAGGCATGGCGCGCCTGGTCCCCACCGAGCCCGTGACTCACTACCAGATCGGCACGCTGCTCAAGATGAAGGGCGAGACCGCCGCCGCCATCAAGCAGTTCGAAACCGCGCGCGACCTCAACCCGCTGCTGGCCGCACCGCACTTCCAGCTCTACGGCCTGTACCGGCAAACGAACCGCGCGGCCGATGCGGCGGTGGAACTCAAGCTGTTCCAGGAAGCGAAACAGCGCCAGGAGGGCGCCGCGGTTCCCGAAGACATGGACTGGTGCATGTTCGCGGAAATCTACGATCCCATCGATGAACCGCCGCCGGCTCCACTTCCCGCCCCCGTGTACCGCGATGAGAAACTCGCGGACGGGTTCACCGGCGGCGAAGCGGGCCTGGCCGTGCTCGATCTGGATGGCGGCCCGCGGCCCAGCCTCATCGCCTGGGGCGGCGGGCGCGTCGAGCTCTTCCGCAACGGCAAGACGCCGGTGCCCGAATCGGGCCTGGAAACGCTGCGGGACGTGGTCTCGATCGTTCCCGGCGATTTCGATAACGACGGCCTGCCGGATCTCTGCGTGATCACCCGCGCCGGCGCTGCGCTCTACCGCAATGTCGGCGGCCATTTCCAGAAGCATGCCGATCTCGCCGCCGGCACGTATCGCACCGCCCTCTGGCTCGATTACGATCACGATTACGACGAAGACCTCTTCCTCATCGGGCCGCAGCCGAAGCTGATGCGCAACAACGGCGACGCCGGTTTCAGCGACGAAACCGCGCGCTTCCCCTTCGCAGCAGGACGAGCGCGCGATGCGGTCCGCTTCGACATCGAGCCCGATACGCCCGGCTTCGACCTGGTGATTTCCTACGACGACCGGCCCGGCGTGCTCTACCGCGACCGCCTTGTGGGCCACTACGAAGCCGTGCCGCTGGCTGCCTTGCCCGTCGGCGCCGGCGCTCTGGTCGCCCGCGACGTGAATCGCGACGGCCGCACAGATCTGGTGACGGCCAACCTCGTGCTCCTCAATCGTCCGGGCAAATTCGAGACCCAGCCGCCGGCCGCCGACGATCCGCTTCCGCCGCGCGAAGTGCTCGCCGATTTCGAAGGCAACGGACGTCTCGACCGTGCTGTCCTCCGTGCGGACGGCACCATCACCATGCGCCACGACGTCACCCCCAACTACGGCAACTGGATCGAAGTGGCCCTCACCGGTGAAAAGAACGCCAAGGCGTCGGTGAATGCCAAGGTGGAAGTGAAAGCCGGCACCAGCTATGAAAAGGTCACCTATGCCGGCGTACCCGCCGTCTTCCGCCTCGGCGATCGCACTAAAGTGGACACCGTGCGCATCACGTGGCCCAACGGCCTGGTACAGAACGAAACCAATCAGCCGGTGAACAAAGTGGACGCGATCAAGGAAGCGCCGCGCCTCGCGGGCTCCTGCCCCATGATCTTCACCTGGAACGGCAGCCGGTTTCAGTTCATCACCGACGTGCTGGGCGTGGCGCCGCTCGGCGCCAGCTCGGCCGATGGCAAATTCTTCCCCGTCGATCATCAGGAATATGTTTCCGTCCCGGCCGAAGCGCTCGAGCCGCGCGACGGCTCCTACGAAGTCCGCCTGACCGAGGAGTTGCGCGAGGTCTCGTATATCGACCAGATCAAGCTGATGGCGCTCGATCACCCCGCGGATACCGAGATCGTCACCAACGAGAAATTCAAGTCGCCGCCCTTCCCCGACTTCCGCCTCTTCGGCGTCAAGCGCAAAATCTATCCCGTGGCGGCCCACGATTCGAACGGCGCCGATGTGCGCGCCGCCGTCCTCCGCCGCGACCGCGTCTATCCCGATTCCTTCCGCCGCGACCTGGCCGGCGTGGCCGAACTGCATCACCTCGATCTCGATTTCGGCGACGCCGCCCGCTCCAATCGCGCCGCGCTCATCCTTTACGGCTGGGTGGATTGGGCGGATGGCAGCACTTTCCTTTCCGCCGCGCAGGCGCACCACGACCTCGTCTTCCCGTATCTCCAGGTCAAGGACGCGGCCGGCAATTGGAAGACCGTGGTCGCCGACATGGGCATGCCCTCCGGCAAGCCGAAACCGATGGCGGTCGATCTCCGCGGCAGGTTTCTCTCCGCGTCGCGCGAGGTCCGCATCGTCACCAACCTGTGCGTCTACTGGGACGAAATCTACCTGGTGGATGATGACGCGCCGCCCGCTGTGCGCATGACGCGGTTGCCCATCGCCGATGCCGACCTGCATTTCCGCGGCTTCTCGAAGCCGTTGATTCATCCGCAGCGCAAGCAGCCCGAGCAGTTCGATTACTCCACCGTCAGCTTTACTTCGATGTGGAACCCGACGCCGGGTCTGTACACGCGCTACGGTCCGGTGGAATCGCTGCTGGCCGAGCCGGACGACCGCATGGTCATCATGGGCTCGGGCGACGAGATTCGCATGCGATTCCGCGCCGATGGCCTGCCGCCGGTGCCCGCCGGATGGAAGCGCGATTTTCTGCTTCTTGTCGATGGCTGGGCCAAAGATGCCGACGCCAACACAGCTTTCTCGCAATCCGTGCTGCCGTTGCCTTTCCACGGCATGAGCAGCTATCCGTACCCTCCGGGCGAGCATTTTCCCGACGACGCAATTCACGCCCAATACCAGCGCGAATACCTGACGCGTCCCGCGCTGCGGCTGATCCGGCCCCTGGCGCCCGAATCGGCGGAGGTAAGCAAATGAGCGCAACCGGCCGCTCCCTTCCGGTCGCGGCTCCGAACGTCCGTCGGAGAAGAGACTGCACGGGAGCGTTTGCGGCCGCAGTTACCTGGAGGCAAGCCCTCAGACACTCCCCATGACGAGACCCAGCCTCATCCGCGCTGCTATCGCCGGTCTGGCTCTGCTGATTGTCAACAGCGGCTACCTGGTGGCGTTCCCCCGCGCCAGCGTGTTTTACATGGCCAATGCGGTCCTGCACCTCACGCTGGGTCTTGCGCTGATGGCCATCGCCGTTCGCTTCGTTAAAAGCCATCCGCAGCCCGCCGGAGCGTTTCTCCTCGCCGGCCTGCCCGCGCTCTTCCTGGTCATTTTCGGCAACACGCGCGACCACCGTTGGGTGCTCTGGCTGCACATCGCGCTGGCGGTGGCGGCGCTGCCGCTTATCGCCGCCGCCTTTGCCCAAAGCCGGCGCTGGCTGCGCGGAGCGTTCGCGGCCGCCGTGGCACTCGTTGTCATATCGTGGACCTGGACCCGCGTGTTCCCCGATCCGAACGCGCGCATCGTGAATCCGCTCTCTCCTCCGCTCTCGATGGATCAGGAGGGCGCCGGCGCCAAATCCCCCTTCGCTCCGGCTTCGGCGCAAACCAATACCGGCCGCATCATCCCTTCGAACTTCTTCATGGATTCGGAAGGCTGCGGCCGCTGCCACAAGGATATCTACGAGCAGTGGAAAAGCTCCATGCACCACTTCGCCTCGTTCAACAACCAGTTCTACCGGAAAGCCGTCGAGTATTTTCAGGATGTTGCCGGCACGCGCCCCAGCAAGTGGTGCGCCGGGTGCCACGATCACGCCGTCTTCTTCAACGGCCGCTTCGACCGGCCCATCAAAGAGCAGATCGATACGCCCGAAGCTCGCGCCGGCCTCGGCTGCATGTCGTGCCACGCCATTGTCCACGTCGGCAGCACCATGGGCAACAACGATTTCACGGTGGAATATCCGCCGCTGCATGAAATCGCCTCCAGCCACAACCGCTATCTGCAGGCGATGGATACCTTCCTCACCTATCTCAATCCGCAGCCGCACCGGCGGACTTTTCTCAAGCCGTTCATGAAGGACCCCGAATTCTGCGCCGCGTGCCACAAGGTGCACCTGGATGTCCCGGTGAATGCCTACCGCTGGTTCCGCGGCTTCGACGATTACGACAACTGGCAGGCCAGCGGCGTTTCCGGCCAGGGCGCGCGCTCGTTCTACTATCCCGACAAGCCGATGATCTGCCAGGATTGCCACATGCCGCTCGTCCGTTCGCGCGATCCCGGCAACATCGATGGCATGGTGCATTCCCACCGCTTCGCCGCCGCCAACACCGCCGTCGCGTACGTCAACCGGGATCAGGCCCAGTTGGAAGCCGAAGAGAAGTTCCTCCAGTCGGGCTTCATCACGGTCGACATCTTCGCGTTATCGCCGGTTGAGGACGTGAAAGGCGCTGCCGCTATGGTGCGCCGCAGCGACAATCCCGTGGCTGCTAACACCGGCTTCGCCGTCGGCGAGGAGGCAGAGCAGTCCGCGCCGGCGACGATCCGCGAGGTGGGCAAAATCGCCGCGCCCATCGATGCCGCGGGCGCCGCCCTCGAGCCGGGCAAAACCGCGCGCGTCGACGTGGTCGTCCGCACGCGGAAAATCGGCCACTTCTTCCCCGCCGGCACCGTCGATGCCTTCGACGTATGGCTGGAATTGCAGGCCCGCGACGCCGATGGCCGCATCATCTTCTGGAGCGGCAACGTGGCGGATAACGGCCACGGCCCGGTCGATCCCGGCGCGCATTTCTACCGCTCGTACCAGCTCGATGCCGATGCCAACCCCATCGACAAGCGGAACGCGTGGCAGGCACGCAGCGTGCTCTATGTGCGGCTGATTCCGCCGGGCGCCGCCGATACGGTCCACTACCGCGTTGCCGTGCCGAAGGATGCGCGCGGCCCCATCAGCTTCACGGCGCGCCTGAACTACCGCAAGTTCTCCTGGTATTACACGCAGTTCTCCTACGCCGGCCAGCCCAAGCCGGGGCAGGACCGGGCGTTGCTCGGCCTCGATCACAACGGCCTCGAGTACCAGTTCCTGCCGGCCTCCATCCCCGCCGATGTCTCGGGCGCCATTCGCGGCCGCATCCCCAACCTGCCCATCGTCACCCTCGCCGAGGCGCACGCCACCGTGCCACTGGGCCAGCCTGTCTGGCAGCCTGTCGCGCGCAAGCAGGATCGCGAGCGCTGGAACGATTGGGGTATCGGTCTGCTGCTCCAGGGCGATCTCAAGGGCGCCGAATATGCGTTTCAAAAAGTCACCGAAGCCGAGCCCGGTTATGCCGACGGCTGGCTGAACGTGGCGCGCGCCCTTATTCAGGAAGGTGAGACCGACGCCGCCAAGCCCTATATCGAAAAGGCCATGTCGATCAACCCGCAGTTGGGCCGGATCTGGTTCTTCAAAGCCGCCGCCCAGCGCGCCGACGGCGACTACGATGGCGCCCTCCAGTCGCTCGAAGTGGCGCGCTCGAAGTATCCGCGCGACCGCGTGGTGCTGAACCAGATCGCGCGCATCCAGTTCCTCAAGCGCCAATTCGCCGCCGCCGTCGACACACTCCGCCAGGTGTGCGCCGTGGACCCGGAAGATGTACAGATGCACTACACCCTGATGCTGTGCTACCGCGGCTTGGGCGACATGGCCGCCGCGGCGCGCGAGGAAACGCTTTTCCGCCGCTTCAAGGCCGACGAATCGTCGCAGGCCATCACGGAGAAAGCCCGCATGAAAAGCCCCGAAGACAACAACGAGCGCCAGCCCATACACGACCACGAAAGCATCCGGCTCCCGGAGCCGCGCCCGTGAGGAAACGGAGTCGCGACCGCAGGGCGCGGTGCATTGTACAAACCAACCGCCGAGGTCCGCTCATGAAGCCCTGCCGCTTCGTCCTCCCCGCCGGCCTCCTCGCGGTGGCCGCCTCGATCATCGCCCTGGCCGCAACGCCGGTTCGCCCGGCGGTTACTTTTACGGATGTGACCGCGCAGGCCGGCATTCATTTCACGCACAATGCCGGCCGCACCGGCAGGAAGTATCTGCCGGAAACCATGGGCGCCGGCGTCGCGTTTTTCGATGCCGATGGCGATGGCTGGCCGGATATCCTGTTCGTCAACGGCAAGGACTTCACGCCACACGGCCGGCGCACCACTGCCGCTCTCTATCGCAACAACCGCAACGGCACGTTCACCGATGTCACCGCGGGCAGCGGCCTCGATATCGCGATCTACGGCCTCGGCGTCGCCATCGGCGATTACGACAATGACGGCCGCGACGACGTCTACATCACCGCGCTCGATGGAGACCGCCTCTTCCACAACGAGGGCAATTTCAAGTTTCGCGATGTTACCAAAGCGGCCGGCATTCAAAACGCGAGCTTCGGCGCCAGCGCCGCGTGGCTCGATTACGACCGCGATGGAAGGCTCGACTTATTCGTCGCCAACTATGTCCAATGGACCGAGAAAGGCGACCTGCGCTGCTCCCTCGACGGCGCGACTAAGTCGTATTGCACGCCGGAGTCTTACAAGGGCACTCCTTCGCGTCTCTATCGCAATCTCGGCGGCGGGCGCTTCGAGGACGTGGCGGAGCGCGCCGGCGTGGGCGACCCGACCAGCAAGTCCCTCGGCGTGACCATCCTCGACTACAACGGCGACGGATGGCCGGATATCTTTGTCGCCAACGACACCCAGCCCAATAAGCTCTACCGCAACCTCGGCAACGGCACCTTCAAGGAAGAGGGCATGACGGCCGGTGTAGCCTACGGCGAGGACGGCGTGGCCCGCGGCGCCATGGGCGCCGATGCCGCCGATTACGATCGCTCCGGCCGGCCCAGCCTCCTGATCGGTAACTTCTCCAACCAGATGCTCGGCCTGTACCACAACGAGGGCAACGGCCTCTTCGTCGATGAAGCGCCTTCTTCCACCGTCGGCCGCGCCAGCCTCCTTTCCCTCACCTTCGGCGTCTTCTTCTTCGATTACGACTTGGACGGTTACCCCGATATCTTCGCCGCCAACGGGCACATCGAAGACGAAATCGGCCGCGTACAGCCCAAAGTGAGTTACCGCGAGTTGCCGCTCCTGTTCCGCAACCTCGGCAACCATAAGTTCGAGAATGTCAGCAGCCAGGCAGGGCCCGCCTTCGCGCAGCCCATGGTCGCTCGCGGCGCCGCTTACGCCGATTACGATCACGATGGCGATCTCGACCTGCTCGTTTCCACCAACAACGGGCCCGCGCACCTGCTGCGCAACGACGGCGGCAACCGCAACCACTGGCTCTCGGTGCGCCTCGCAGGCACCCGCTCCAATCGCGACGGCATCGGCGCCGTCGTGCGCGTCACAAGCGCCGGCGGCAAGCAGTGGAACATGGTGCGCAGCGGTTCCAGCTACTGTTCGCAGAGCGACCTGGCGCTCACCTTCGGCCTCGGCCAAGACGCCAGCGCGAACCTCGAGGTCGATTGGCCCAGCGGCGCCCGCCAGCACTTCCAGAACGTTGCCGCCAATCGGCGCATACGGATCGACGAGAGCCAGGGCCTGTCGCCGCTCCCCTGAGCGGCATGCTGGCGCGGAGCAGTTTGGCCTTTCGCCAACCTGCGGCGGGATCCGCCTCCCGCGCCCAACCTGCACTGGCGTTGCTGCGAGCAGTCCGCCGATGCGGCATGCCTGAGTTCTCTTAATAACCCTTCTGTACCACTTACAGCCATCGCCTTGAGGTGCACTCTTTTCAAATCCATAGCCGCCGGTTACCGATTGTCATAGGTGGGCGTAGTCGTCTTCGGCATTTTGACGCCGCGTGTGCGATTCAGCGCCCCGATTCCGTGAGTATCTTCACCGCAAAACTGCCGCAGCGTGCTGAATCCCACCCGCAACCCGCTGTGGCAAACCAATTGCCGTGGACTCCGTCAAAGCTACATAACATTCCTCTCGGGAGGGGACTACAATGCGACGACATGTATTACTCTGCGCGAGTGCCGTATGTCTGGGTCTCATGGTTGCTGCATCGGCCATGGCCCAATCGATTACTTCCGGCGACATCACGGGAACCATCCTGGATCCAAGCGGAGCCGGCTTGCCGAACGCTGCCGTGACCGTGAAGAATGCCCTCACGGGCGCCTCACAAAGCACGGTCGCCAACCAACAGGGCAGTTACCGGTTCGCCTTCATGCCGCCTGGGACTTATAGCATAACTGTGAAGGCGACCGGGTTCCAGACGAAACAGATCAACGGCGTTGTCGTAACTGCCGGCCAGCCGACCGCCGCGGACGTTAAGTTACAGTTGGCCGGAACGACTCAAACCGTGGAGGTGTCGGTAGCGAATGAAGTGTTGCAGACGCAGAATGCCGATGTGTCCACCACCTATAACTCCGAGATGCTCCGTGAGTCGCCCAATCCCGGTGGTGATATCACTTACACTGCCCAGACGGCGCCCGGCGTGGTGATGAATACCCAGTCCGGCTACGGCAACTTCGTGGCCGATGGCATGCCGGCAATATCCAACCTGTTCACGATCGACGGTGTGAACAGTAACGATCCGTTCTTCGGCATCAACAACAGCGGCGCTTCCAATCTGCTGCTGGGCTCCAACGATATCGCCGAAGCAAATGTGATCAACAGCCCCTATTCCGCACAGTATGGCCAATATGCGGGTTCTCAGATCTCATATATCACGAAGTCGGGAAGCAACGATTTCCACGGCGACGCGGTTTATATGTGGAACGGCCGTGCCATGAATGCCAACCAGTTTTTCAGCAATCAGGTTGGCGAGCCGACGCCGTTCAACAACTTCAACCAGTGGCAGGTTGGCGTCCAGGGGCCGATCTGGAAGAATCACACGTTTTTCGACGTCAACTACGAGGGCCTGCGGAATCTTTTGCCGACCGCCAGCACGCTGAACCTGATTCCCAGTCCGCAGTTCCAGGCCGCGACGCTCGCTAACCTTACCGCCGATGGCAACGCCGCCGAGATTCCCTTCTACAAGCAGGTGTTTGCCATTTACAACAACGCCCCCGGCGCCGGCTCCGCCACGCCGGTAACCGATAACGGAGGTTGTCAGGATTTTACGGGGCTGCCGTCCGGCGTTCCGTGCGCCCTCCAGTTCCGCTCGACGCCGCCCAATACGAACAAGGAGTACCAATGGTCGGCGCGCGTCGATCATAACTTCAGCGATAAGGATCACGGCTACATCCGCGTGCTGCGTGACAACGGGTTCCAGCCCAGCTATACGAGTCCCTTCGGACCCACGTTCAACGATCAGAGCAACCAGCCGCAGGTGACCGGCCAAGTCGCGGAAACCCACGTTTTCAATCCCACAACCGTGAATGAGTTCAAAGGCTCGACCCTCTTCTATGCCGCGGTGTTCGTTCCTTCCGACCCGGCGGGATCTCTGTCGGCGCTTCCAACCTATCTGACATTCTCCGGGACGCCGTTTTCAAACATCGGCGCCTGGGGCGAGCCCGGCCCCTTCTTCTTCCCACAAGGCCGGCGCGTCTTTCAATACCAGGTTCTCGATGACATCTCTCACGTCCATGGCAGGCACACGTTCCGCGCCGGGTTCAGTTGGCTGCACGACACCATCACCGACCTGGACTTCCAGGCGCTCGCCGGTCCCATCAACGGGTCGATCACCACTACCTTGGCCGACTTCTTCAACGGCGCCGGCCCGAACACTTCGCTCAACCAGGCCTTTCCGTCGTCGCCCGAAGAAGGCATTCGCTTCAATACCTATGGAGGGTACGTTGCGGATGACTGGAAAGTGAACGACCGCTTGACGCTGTCCTTGAACCTGCGCCTGGAAAGCTACGCCAGTCCGACCTGCGATTCCAATTGCTTTTCCCGTCTCCCCGCTGCTTTCACCGGCGCGTTCGACGCCAACGCCGCGTCCACCCCGTACAACCAGTTGATCCTTTCCAGCCAGCACAACGCGTATCCCAACACGCAGGCCGTCGTCTGGGAGCCCAGGGTTGGCGTAGCCTGGCGGCCCTTCAACAATAACCGCACCGTGATCCGGGCCGGGGCCGGCATTTTCGCCGACGAACTGCCGGGTGGTCTGGCGGAAGACGCGGCGTTCAACGCCCCCGGGCTGAATGCCTTTACGGTGGGGAATGGAGCCCTGGCGCCCGGCGTGCCGGGAAGCCTCTTCACCACCGCCGCGCAGGCAAGCAATGCCCTGCTCTCCCAGTTCCAGTCCGGCGGGAGCTTCAACTCCATATCGCAAGCGGTTCCCGGTTTCGCGGCGCCCAATTTCTTCATGTTCCCGAATGCCTTCAACCAGCCGACTTACTATAAATGGAACGCGGAGGTGGAAGAGTCTCTCGGCGCCAAGATGGTGCTCAGCGTCAATTACTCCGGGATGCATGGCATTCACATCCCCGTCGCCGATCAGGGGCTGAACGGTTATTGCCCCGCTTCGGTCTGCCCGAACGGCTTTGTCGGGCTGCCCTCGGTGCAGCCGAATATGGCGCTTGGCACCGTGACCCAATATCTTTCGGCCGGCACTTCCAACTACAACGGCCTGACCCTCAGCTTGGAGCGTCGTCTCACCGCCGGCCTCAGCTTCAACCTGAATTACACCTGGAGCCACGCCTTCGACGATGTCTCCAACGGCGGCGTCGCCAACGAACCGTTCGGCATCCTGGTCACCGATCCCAGCGTCACCAGTCTGCAGAATCCGTTTAGCGTGCGCGGCAACTACGGCCCGTCGGATTACGACGTGCGGAATTACCTCAGCGCCGCGGTTGTGTTCACCGACGTCTTCCGCCACGCCGGGTTCCATTGGGGTCCCAACCAGGTCTTCGGCGGCTGGACCCTTTCCGGCAATTGGTTCTGGCGCAGCGGTCTGCCGTTCAGCATCGTCGACAACAGCGCGCTGGCGCCGCTGCTCGGCCTGAACTACTTCGGCCCCATCTTCGCTACCCCGGTGACGAACGTTCCAGGCACCTGCAACAACGCCGTGAACTCTCCGTGCCTCACTACGTCGCAGTTTGCGCCGGCCGCCAACGGCTCTCCCGCCGGCTTCGGCACCATGGGCCGCAATTCCATCTACGGCCCCCACTTCTTTGACGTCGATCTAGCGCTCATGAAGGACATCCGCATCGGCGAGCACGTCACGTTCTCCTTCGGCGCGCAGGCCTACAACGCGTTCAACCACACCAACTTCGATCAGCCGGTCAACGACATCTCGAATCCGCAGTTCGGTTCCAGCATCGCCGCCGTCGGGCCGCCGACCAGCCTGCTCGGCTCCTTCGTCGGCGCAGGCAGTTCGCCGCGCTTCGTGGAAATCAAGGGCCGCATCCGATTCTGACCGCGCGCCGAGTAAGGGGCGGCCCGCACCGCCCCTTTCCGGCTCGCCGCGCTCCGGGAACCTCGCTATAATGAAATTCTTGGCGGAGGTGGGTCTTCTCGAGTAGCCTGCAGGCCGCAATCTCGAACTTCGGTCCCCGGATCGTCCGAGCAACTTCCTGCGCCTTTTTTTCCCTTCTCTTCCCGGATGACTGCCGCGTCTGCGGCCGTCCGCTGCCGAACGCGTCGCGCTTTCCCGTGTGCCCGGCTTGTCTTCGCCCGGAACCGCTCAACGCCGAGTTCTTCTGCGTTTCCTGCCGCACGCCATTTTTCAACCGGTTCCCGCTCGATGAGGAGGGCCGCTGCGCTTTGTGCCGCAGCGGGCTCCGCGGCTTCGATGCCGCCTACTCGTTCGGCTTCTACCAGGGCAAGCTGCGCGAGTTGATCCATCTCTACAAGTACGGCAAGGTGCGTACCCTCGCCCGCCCGCTGGGTGACCTGTTGCTGCAAGCCCTGCCGCGCGACGAGGCTTTCGACTGTATTACGCCGGTCCCTCTGCACTGGCGGAAGCGCTGGCAGCGCGGCTTCAACCAGGCAGACCTCCTGGCGCGACGCGTCGCCGCGGCGGCCGGCATGCCCCGGTCGCGCCTGCTGCGCCGCCTCCGCTTTACGGCCTCGCAGGCGAGTTTGAGCCACACGAACCGCCGGCGCAACGTGACTGCCGCATTCGGCTGCCGCCGGCCGGAACGCGTCGCCGGACGCAGGATCCTGTTGATCGACGATGTGATGACGACGGGTTCGACCGCCGCCGCCTGCGCCCTCGCCTTGAAACGCGCCGGCGCCGCGCGTGTCGCGCTATTGACCCTGGCGCGCGCCGACCGGCGTTACGCGCCTCTGCTCCCGCGGGACCCGTCGCTCGTGGAAGGCACTCCGAATGGCTGACCGCCTGCAAAAACCGGTGCTGGTGCTCAACGCCAGCTATGAGCCGATCAACATTTGCGCCGCGCGCCGTGCCCTGGTGCTGGTCCTCAAAGGCGTGGCCTCGGCCGAGGAAGAATCGGCCAGCGCCGTCCATTCGGCGCGCGCCGCGGTTCGCCTGCCCTCGGTCATCCGCCTGCTCGAATATCGCCGCATCCCCCATCAGACGCGGGCCCTTTCGCGCAAGAACATCCTCATGCGCGACCGCTATACCTGCCAGTATTGCCACCGCACGTTGCCTTCCGGGGAATTGACCCTCGACCACGTCGTCCCGCGCTCGCGCGCCGGCGAATCGGCCTGGGAAAACCTGGTCGCCTGTTGCCACCACTGCAACAACCGCAAAGGCAACCGGACGCCGGAGGAAGCCGGCATGCGACTCGCCCGCCAGCCGCGCCCCTTCAGCCTTCACACCAGCCGCCACCTCATGCGCATGCTCGGCAAGAGCGACGCCCAGTGGCGGAAATATCTCTTTTACTAGCTTTATTAGCCGGCCAGCGCCCGCCCGCGCCCGCTGATGTGATATCCAACATGATGCTGCGCCAGAGTTGACGCTTGTAAACCCGCTGCGGGCCCGCGCCGCCGCGCCGGAATTCGTATACTGGGTGGTGCAGGAGGAGGGGTAGAAAATGAAGAAGCTGATGATATTGGCCGCGCTGGCCGTCGGTTCGGCGATGGCCGCCGAATGGACCGGTTACATCATTGATGAGGCGTGTTCCGGCAAGAAGGAAATGTGGGGCAATGTCACTTGCGCGGAGAACTGCATCAAGCGCGGTTCCCCCGCGGTGCTGGTCACCGCGGATGGCACGGTTCACAAGATTGCCGACCAGGACAAGGTCAAGTCATTCGCCGGCAAGAAGGTCACCGTTACGGGTACTGAGGGCGCGGATGGCGCCATCAAAGTCGCCAGCATCAAGTAATCTCACCCGGGTATTTGGAAGGAGAGCCGCGGCAGCGCGTTCAGCCCGCCTGCCGCGGCTCCTCTTTCACTCCGTTTCGCGTCAGTAGCTCCACGGCGCGCGCGTTGCCGTTCTGCCCGGCAAGCCGCGCGTGACGCCAGGCGGCTTGGTAATCGGCCTTTACGGCGTAGACTTCGGCCAGCGCTGCGTGCGCGTCCGCAAACGACGCATCGAGCCGCACCGCTTCCAGCAGCAGGCCGAGCGCATCCTCTGCTCGATTCTCCATCCGGTAGAACTGCGCCAGGTGATAATACGGCTTCGGGTTGCCGGGCTCGCGCCTGATCCACTCGCGCAGCCCGTCCATCTGCCGCACGGTTTCGTGGCTCAGCGCGAACTCCACCACCTCTTTCCGCCAGAAACTCACGCGCCCTGTCCCGCCTTCCCGGCATAGAGCAACCGCACGAAGTCGGGACCCTTCAGGAAGCCCCGGCCCCACTTTTCATCCCAATCCTTCGTCGGCTCCGCGGCCAGCGCCTGTTCGAGACTCTTCCCGGCCCGAAACAGCGCGGAGACACGCTCGTTGACACCGGCCAGCATCGTCCGATATGCGCGCACATCGTCGCGCCCGGCCATCGGCCCGTGCCCGGGAATGATCTTCGTCGCTCCATCCACGGCCGCCACTATGCCGTCCGCGGCGTCCACCATCCCTTCGATCGACCCGCCCGCCGAGTAGTCGATGAACGGGTACATGCCGTTAAACAGCACGTCGCCCGCGTGGAATACGTTGGCGTTCAGAAAGTGGACCGTCGCGTCGCCATCGGTGTGCGCCGGGGCTACGTGCCGGTAGGCCGCTTTCTCGGCGCCGTGCCTGAGTTCGCCGCCGGCCCCAAAGGTCACGGCCGGCCGGCCCTCCGGCGCCAGCGCGGGAAACTCGCGTTTGAAAAACGAGTTTTTCTGCGGCGTGCTCAGCCGCTTCAGCACGTTCTCGTGCGCTGCGATCCGCGCGCCCTCGCGTCCCAGCCGCTCGTTGCCTCCCACGTGGTCGAAATGATAGTGCGTGTTGATCAGCACTCTGATGGCGCCCGGCCCCGCCGAGCGCGCCCGGTTGTCCATCGCCTCGGCGTTCTGCGGCAGGCCGCTGTCCACCAGCAACAGCCCGTCCTCTCCCTGTAAAATCGCGATGTTGCACCCGGCGCCCGTCAGCAAGGTCAGCTTGTCGGCGAGCGGCTGCAGTTCAAGCGCGGGCGCTGTCTGGCCCGCCGCATTCCGCGCCAGCCACCATGCCGGCGCGGCGGCCGATACGGTCGCGAACAGCTCGCGGCGTGTCATCCGGATCATTCGGCCATTGTATCCCCGCGTGCCGTGGCGCAGGCTGTCGAGCCGGCTGTCGAGCCTGCCTAGCCGAGATTAATCAGATTCGGCTCGGCTTTCGCCGGGCTCGCCTCAAAAATTGACGATGGAGGCGAACCCTACCGGGTCCAGGCTCGCGCCACCCACCAGCACACCGTCGATTTCGGGCTGCGCCATCAGCGTGCGCGCGTTATCCGGCTTGACGCTTCCGCCGTATAGGATGCGGATCGAGTCGGCGGCTTCCTTGCCGTATTTTTCGCGGACCTGGTTGCGGATCACGCGGTGCGCGTCGGCGGCGATTTCCGGTGTCGCGGTCTTGCCCGTGCCGATGGCCCACACCGGCTCGTAAGCGATCACGATCTTCGCGAACTGCTGCGCGCTCAGCCCGGCAATCCCTTTCTGAAACTGGCTCACCAGGACGGCTTCCGTCCTGCCGCCTTCGCGCTCCTCGAGCCGCTCGCCCACGCAGACGATCGGCGTGAGGCCGTATTCGAGCGCGGCCAGCGTCCGCTTGAGCACCGTCTCATCGGTTTCGCCGAAATACTGGCGGCGCTCGCTGTGGCCCACGAGCGAGTGCGTCGCGCCCGCGGCGGCGATCATCGGCCCGGAGATCTCGCCGGTGAACGCGCCTTCCTTGGCCCAGGCGATGTTTTGGGAGGCGACACGAATGGCCGTGCCCTGGACGGCTGTAACAGCCGCGGCGAGATTGGTGAACGGAGGAGCGATCACGATCTCGCAGTGCCCGGACGCCGCAACCAGCGGCTTGAATTTCTCGAAAAATGCGATGGTTTCGGCGGGGGTTTTGTACATCTTCCAATTGCCCGCCATGACTGGTTTTCTCATAGAAGTTCCTTTAAGAAGCTGGCGCCGTGCGCAATAGAGGCGCCGAAGTTTTCGGCTACGGTCTGGCCGATATCGGAAAGCGAAGCGCGCAAGCCGAGGTTGACGCCGGCGCGGACCCTCGGCCCGAATGCCAGGAGCGGCACGTATTCGCGCGTATGGTCGGTGCCCGGGACCGTGGGATCGCAGCCATGATCGGCGGTGAAGACCGCCAGATCCCCAGGGCGCAGGGCGCGTTCGAAATCCGGCAGCCAGCCGTCGAATTGCTCGAGCGCCGCGCCGTAGCCTTCCACGTCGTTGCGATGGCCGTACTGCTGGTCGAAGTCCACCAGGTTGACGAAGATGAGGCCCGCGTCGGGTTCCGCCATCGCTTCCAGGGTCTTGGCCATGCCGTCCGCATTGTTCTTCGTCTTCGAGCCTTCGCGGATGCCGCGGCCCAGGAACACGTCGAAGATCTTGCCCACGCTGCGCACCACCACGCCGCGCCCCTCCAGGCGGTCGAGCAGCATGCCCTTGGGCGGCGGCACGGCGTAATCGTGGCGGTTTGCCGTCCGCGTGAAATTCCCCGGCGTGCCGACGAACGGGCGGGCGATTACGCGGCCCACTTCGTGCGGGCCGCGCAGAATCGCGCGCGCCGTCTCGCAGATCTTGTACTGCTCCCAGAGCGGTATGACTTCTTCGTGCGCCGCAACCTGAAACACGCTGTCGGCCGACGTGTAAACGATGGGCGAACCTGTGCGCATGTGCTCCGCGCCCAGTTCCTTGATGATCTCCGTGCCCGAAGCCGCCACGTTGCCCAGCCAGTGCCGGCCGATGCGGCGCTCGAATTCGTCGAGCACCTCAGGCGGAAAACCCTCCGGGTAGAGCGGAAACGGCTTGGCGAGGTGAATCCCCGCCATTTCCCAGTGGCCGGTGGTAGTGTCCTTGCCCGGCGAAGCGAGAGTGCAGCGGCCGTATGCGCCGGCGGGAGCGGCGGCAGGCGGGATCCCCTCGAAACGCTTCATGTTGCCCAGGCCCAGGCGCGCCAGGTTCGGCACCTTCAGCCCACGCAGGCGCGCGATGTTGCCGATGGTATCGGCTCCGGGTGGATCGTGAAACTCGGCAGCGTCGGGCATGGCGCCCACACCGGCGCTGTCGAGCACAATCCAGACGATGCGTTCGAACACCAACCTTCGAGATTAACATGCGGCACTGTGCCAGCCGGGCGCAATACCTCGCCCACCACGCCCTCTCGCGCGATGCCTAGGACGCCTGGCTGGGGGCGTTGGCGGCGTTGGCCAACGTATGGTTGGCCACGTTCCAGACCGTGTTCACCTTGCCACTGGCTCCCAGATACAGAGTTGCCGAAACCAGCGCGACGAACGCGACCAATAGGGCATGCTCGATCAGGTCCTGGCCCTGCTCTTCCCGCCAGAAAGCGTGCGCCTTGGCGCCGGCATTTCGCAGACAGTTCTTCATGGCAGGTTATCGGATTCCGTCGCGTTTCAGCGCCTTCAGGCGCGCTGAAGGCAGAGTTCGGACGCCGCCGATCCTCGTACTTTCGTTAACAGGCTATGGCGGCATCCATCGCAAAATCCAGAATCTCTTTGGGTTATCAGAGATGGCTATCCGATGGATGACAATGGCTAATATACAAAGGTTAGTTTGAATTTAATAACCTAATTCATCGTAATGCCGGCGAGGACGCCGGGACCACGCTCTCTGCCAACAAATTCCGACTGAAGATCTCCGCGCAGCCATTTCAGCTTTGCTAAAACGAGAATGGTCAAGATGTAGTTGCCGGTAAGCATAGTACCGAGGTTCCACCCGGGGGATCGAATTCAAGGCCAAATTTCAGGCGCAAAATGGTACACTCCGAACGAGGGAGGCCTTAGACCTTGCGCCCGCTATTAGCTCTGCTCTTTGCTTCGACTTTGTCTACTTTGTCGGCATCATCCATCATGATCAGTAGTAGCGGCACGTTTGATTCGTTGACGGCCACTTCGACGTTTTCGGCACCCGACGAGACATGGTCGTTTTCATTTCTCGTGGATAGCAGTCCAGCGGTTTCCAACGTCGTTGAGGGCGAGTATTTCGACGTCAGTTTTTCGGACTTTACTTACACTGTCAACGGCGAATCCGTGGCCATTACGCCGACTGACATCCTATTCTTTAATGCCGACGACGCGGGGATGTTCGGCATTTGTTTCATCGATGTGTGCGCTACTGATACGGACCAGTCCGACGGGTTTGTGTTCTATGGCCCCCAGATGTATACGGGCGATGAGTCCGCGCCGACCATGTCGACAGGCAC
>Ga0335077_10003169_pt1 | contig 19806 bp, 17 predicted proteins | sample Lox_Sample_31_FD_207151 | JGI IMG/M metagenome (GOLD analysis project Ga0335077, IMG submission 207151) | Soil microbial communities from Loxahatchee National Wildlife Refuge, Florida, United States - Lox_Sample_3.1 | ecosystem: Environmental > Terrestrial > Soil > Wetlands | place: USA...
CGATGACCCGGGTGACCAACAAGCACCTCCTGCCCGTCTACGATCGGCCGATGATCTACTACCCGATCCAGACGCTGGTCGAGGCGGGGATCACCGAGATCCTGCTGGTGACCGGGGGCAGCCACGCAGGCGACTTCCTGCGCCTGCTGGGCAACGGCCGGGACTTCGGCCTCAAGCACCTGAACTACACCTACCAGGAGGGCGAGGGCGGCATCGCGGCGGCGCTCGGCCTCGCGGAGGACTTCGCCGACGGCGCGCCGATCTGCGTGATCCTCGGCGACAACATCCTCGAGCGGTCCATCCGTCCGGCGGTGGCGCGGTACGCCCGCAACGGCCGCGGCGGCCTGGTGCTGCTCAAGGAGGTGGCGGACCCCGAGCGCTTCGGCGTCCCGGTGTTCGAGGGCGAGCGCATCGTCCGGATCGAGGAGAAGCCGACGCGGCCCGGCTCGCGGTACGCCGTCATCGGCGTCTACATGTACGACGCGCGCGTGTTCGAGATCATCCGCACCCTGAAGCCCTCGGGCCGCGGCGAGCTGGAGATCACCGACGTCAACAATGCCTATCTCGGGTGGGGCGAGCTCGATCACGCCTTCGTGGAGGGCTGGTGGACCGACGCCGGAGCGGTCGAGAGCCTGTACCGGGCCGCCAGCCTCGTCGCGCAGCAGCGCTCGGAGGGGCGATGAAGGGTCTCGAGGCGCCGTCGCGGCGCCCGATCGACGGCGTCCGCACCAAGGTGCTGCGGGTCGTGGCGGACGAGCGCGGGCGCCTGATGGAGATGCTGCGCTCGGACGACCCGGAGTTCACGCGGTTCGGCCAGGTCTACCTCACCGCCGCCTACCCCGGCGTGGTGAAGGCGTGGCACTACCACGAGCGGCAGACCGACAACTTCGTGTGCGTGGCCGGGATGATGAAGCTGGTGCTGTACGACGACCGCGAGGCGTCGCCCACCCGGGGCACGATCAACGAGTTCTTCGTGGGCGACCACAACCCGCTGCTCGTCCAGATCCCGCCGCTCGTGTTCCACGGCTTCAAGTGCATCTCCGAGCGGGAGGCCCTGGTGGTCAACGTCCCGACGGAGCCGTACGACCACGCGCGGCCGGACGAGCTGCGCATCGATGCGCACGACCCGCGCATCCCGTACGACTGGGCGCGGAAGGACGGCTGACCGTGCGCCTGGTGGTCACGGGCGGGCTGGGCTTCATCGGATCCAACTTCGTGCGGCTGGTGCGGGAACGGCATCCGGACTGGTCCGTCACCAACCTCGACCTGGTCACCTATGCCGGCAACCCGGCCAACCTGGCCGACCTGGCCGGGTGGTCCGGTTACCGCTTCGTGAAGGGCGACGTGGCCGAGCCGGCGGACGTGAGCCGCGCCCTCGAGGGGGGCGCCGAGGGCATCGTGAACTTCGCCGCCGAGACCCACGTGGACCGGTCGATCCTGGCGGCGGAGCCGTTCGTGCGCACCAACGTCCTCGGCACGGTGCAGCTGCTGGAGGCCGCCCGCGCGCTCGGCGGCTGCCGGGTCGTGCACGTGTCGACCGACGAGGTGTACGGCGCGCTGGGACCGGACGACGCGCCGTTCACGGAGGCGACCCCGCTCAACCCGACGAGCCCCTACGCGGCGAGCAAGGCGGCCGCCGACCATCTGGCACTGGCGTTCGCCCGGACCTACGACCAGGACGTCGTGATCACCCGCTGCTCCAACAACTACGGGCCGTACCAGTTTCCCGAGAAGCTGGTGCCGCTGATGATCACCAACGCCGTGGAGGGCCGGCGCCTGCCGGTGTACGGGGACGGTCGGCAGGTGCGCGACTGGATCCACGTGGAGGACCACTGCGCGGGCGTGCTGGCGGCGCTCGAGCGGGGGCGGGCGGGCGAGGTGTACAACTTCGGCGCCCGCGCGGAGCGGGCCAACCTCGACATCGTGTCGCGGATCGTGGTGCTGACCGGCGTCGCCCCGGCGCTGGTGGAGCACGTGGCCGACCGGCCGGCCCACGACCGCCGCTATGCGATGGACGCGACCAAGGCCGAGCGCGAGCTGGGGTGGCGGCCGGCACGCTCCTTCGAGCAGGGCCTGGCGGACACGGTGCGCTGGTACGTGGAGCACGAGTCCTGGTGGCGCGCCGTCAAGGACGGGTCGTATCGGGCGTTCTACCGCGCATGGTACGAGGAGCGGGCGTCATGAACGTGGCGGTGGTGGGGACGGGCTACGTCGGGCTGGTGATGGGGGCGGGCCTGGCCGAGATGGGCAACGCCGTGGTCTGCGCCGACGTGGACGCCGGCAAGATCGAGCGGCTCCGGCGCGGCGAGGTCCCGATCTACGAGCCGGGACTCGAGCCGATGGTCGCGCGGAACCAGGCGGAGGGCCGGTTGTCGTTCACCACCGACGTGGGCGAGGCGGTGCAGAAGAGCGACATCGTGTTCATCGCCGTGGGCACGCCGCCCGACGAGGACGGGTCGGCCGACCTCAGCCACGTGCTCGACGTGGCGGTCACGATCGGCCGGCACATGAACCGGTCCAAGGTGGTGGTGACCAAGAGCACCGTGCCGGTGGGCACCGCCGAGAAGGTCCGCGCCGCCATCGCGGGCGAGACGGCGGTGCCGTTCCACCTGGCGTCGAACCCGGAGTTCCTCAAGGAGGGCGCCGCGGTCCAGGACTTCATGAAGCCGGACCGCATCGTGCTCGGGGTCCAGAGCCCGGAGGCGGAGGCGGCGCTCCGCGAGCTGTACGAGCCGTTCGTGCGCTCGGGGAACCCGATCCTGTTCATGGACATCCCCTCCGCCGAGGTCACCAAGTACGCCGCCAACGCGATGCTGGCGGCCCGCATCGCGCTGATGAACCAGCTCGCGGCGCTGTGCGAGCTGGTCGGGGCGGACGTCGACGACGTGCGCGCGGGCATCGGGTCCGACGCGCGGCTCGGCAAGGCGTTCCTGTTCCCCGGGCCCGGGTACGGCGGGTCCTGCTTCCCCAAGGACGTGAAGGCGCTGTGCGCCACCGGACGCGAGGTGGGCGCGCGCCAGGACATCCTCGAGTGCGTCGACGACGCGAACCAGCGGCAGAAGCGGGTGGCGCTGGAGAAGCTGGAGCGCGCGCTCGGCACCCTGGCCGGCCGGACCGTGGCGGTGTGGGGCCTGGCGTTCAAGGCGCAGACCGACGACATGCGCGAGGCCGCCGCGCTGGTCGTGATCGACGGGCTGCTGGCGGCCGGCGCGGCGGTGCGGGTGCACGATCCCAAGGCGCTCGACGAGGCGCGCCGCCGCTTCGGCGGGCGCATCGGCTACGTGGAGCGCCGCTACGACGCGCTCGAGGGGGCCGACGCGCTGGTGGTGCTCACGGAGTGGCAGGAGTACCGCGTGCTGGACTACGAGCGCGCCCGCAGCCTGATGCGGCGCCCGGTCGTGATCGACGCCCGCAACCTCTACGAGCCGGCGCGGATGCGGCAGCACGGGTTCAGCTACGACTCCATCGGGCGGGGACGGGTCTGATGCGCGTGCTCATCACCGGCGCGGCGGGCTTCCTCGGCTCGCACCTGGCCGACCGCTTCCTGGCGGCCGGCTGCGACGTCGTCGGCATGGACAACTTCGTCACCGGCAGCCCGGACAACATCGCGCACCTGACGGGGAACCGGCACTTCGCCTTCCACGAGCACAACGTCACCAACTTCATCTACGTGGACGGCCCGCTGGACGGGGTGCTGCACTTCGCGTCGCCCGCCAGCCCGCGCGACTACCTGGAGCTGCCCATCCAGACGCTCAAGGTCGGCTCGCTCGGGACCCACAAGGCGCTGGGCCTGGCCAAGGCCAAGGGGGCGCGCTTCCTGCTGGCCTCGACGTCCGAGGTGTACGGCGACCCGCTGGTGCACCCGCAGCCGGAAGGCTACTGGGGCAACGTCAACCCGGTGGGCCCGCGGGGCGTGTACGACGAGGCGAAGCGGTTCGCGGAAGCGATGACGATGGCGTACCACCGCTACCACGGCCTGGACACGCGGATCGCGCGCATCTTCAACACCTACGGGCCGCGGATGCGGGTGCGGGACGGGCGGGTGGTGTCGAACTTCGTCGTGCAGGCGCTCAAGGCCGAGCCCATCACCATCTACGGCGACGGCTCGCAGACACGGTCGTTCTGCTACGTCGACGACCTGGTGGACGGGATCGTGCGGCTGTTCGAGCGCGGGGCCGCCGAGCCGACGAACATCGGCAACCCGCGCGAGTACCGGGTGCTGGAGCTGGCCGAGCTGGTGATCCGGCTCACCGGTTCGCGCTCGGCGATCGTGCGCGAGCCTTTGCCCGAGGACGACCCCAAGGTCCGCCAGCCCGACATCGCCCGCGCGCGGTCGCTGCTGGGGTGGGAGCCGAAGATCGGGCTCGAGGACGGGCTCGGCCGGACGATCGCGTACCTGCGCGAGCAGCTGGCGTGACGCGGGTCCTGGTGACCGGGGCGGCGGGCTTCATCGGCTCGCACGTGGCCGAGCGCCTGGTGGCCCGGGGCGACGAGGTGGTCGGGCTCGACAGCTTCGACGACTTCTACGCCCGGCCGGTCAAGGAGGCCAACCTCGCGGCGCTGGCGCGCTCGCCGGGCTTCGAGCTGGTCGAGGGCGACGTGCGCGACGGCGCCCTGGTGCGCCGGCTGCTCGACGCCGAGACGGTGATCGTGCACCTGGCGGCGCGCGCCGGGGTGCGGCCCTCGCTGGAGGACCCGGCGCTCTACGCGTCGGTGAACATCGAGGGCACGGCGGTGCTGCTCGAGGCCGCGCGCCGCGCCGGCGCGCACCGGTTCGTGTTCGGCAGCTCGTCGTCGGTGTACGGCGACACGGCGCCGGTGCCGTTCGCCGAGGACTGGCCGGCCCTGCTGCCGATCTCGCCCTACGCCGCCACCAAGCGCGCCGGCGAGCTGCTGTGCGTCACCTTCGCCCAGCTGTACGGCCTGCGGATCATGGCGCTGCGATTCTTCACCGTGTACGGGCCGCGGCAGCGGCCGGACCTGGCGATCCACAAGTTCACCCGCCTGATCGCCGAGGGGCGGCCGGTGCCGTTCTACGGCGACGGGTCGAGCGAGCGCGACTACACCTACATCGACGATATTGTAGGAGGCGTCGCGGCGGCCGTGGGCTGGACCGCGGGCGGCGGACCGGGCGTCGAGATCGTCAACCTCGGCGAATCGCGGACCACGACGCTGAGCGCGCTGGTCGCCCTGATCGCCCGGGCGGTGGGGCGCGAGGCGCGGCTGGAGCGGCTGCCGGAGCAGCCGGGCGACGTGCGGCGCACCTGCGCCGACGTCCGCAAGGCCGGGCGGCTGCTGGGCTACCGGCCCGTGACGACGGTGGAGGACGGCATCCCGCGCTTCGTGCGCTGGTTCGAGGAGGTCCATGGACGCACGCACTAGCCACCTGGTGGCCCGGGCGAAGGAGCGGTTCGACGCGGGCGACGCGTACGGCACCATCCACCTGCTCTCGGAGGCGCTGGAGTCCGGGCAGGCCTTCGCCGACGCGCACAACCTGCTCGGGCTGGCGTACTCGGCCGTGGGCCGGCGCGAGGACGCGGTGGCGGAGTTCGACCAGGCGCTGCAGCTGAACCCCCGCTACGTGGACGCCCACCTCAACCGCGCCGTGCTGCTCAACGAGCTGGGCCGGTACGAGGACGCCGTGGCGGCGTTCGCGGCCGCCCAGGGGCTGGGCGCGGTGGACCACACCGGCTTCGCGGCGCCGGTCGCCTCGCAGCTGGCCAACCTGCACGCCGAGCTGGGCGAGGCGTACGTCGAGGCCGGCGGTCTCGTGCAGGCCATCGACCAGTACGAGCGTGCGGCCCGGCTGCGGCCGGAGTACGTGGACCTGCGCTATCGCCTGGCCCGGCTGCGGCTGGAGGCGGGCGAAGCGGACCAGGCGCGGCACGAGCTGGAGGGGATCCTGGAGCTGCGCCCGACCTTCTTCGACGCGCGCGCGGCCCTCGGGATGGCCTGCCACCTGCTGGGGGACACCCCCGGCGCCCGCCGCGCGTGGGAGCGGTGCCGCGTCGAGCGGCCCGACGAGCCCCGCATCGGCGCGTACCTCGCGCTGCTCGAGCGCGTGGAAGGCCGGCCGGCGGGGGCCGGCGCCTGATGCGGCGGTCCGCGGTGCGCTGGCGGTGGGCGCTGCCGCTTGTGGCCGCGGCCTGCGCGTCCGGCCCGGACCACGAGCGCCTGGGCGACCGGCGCTACGCGGAGCAGGCGTACGTGGACGCGCTCGCGGAGTACCGGCTGGCGATGCAGCAGCGCCGCCCGAGCTACGAGCTGCGGGCCAAGTTCGCCCAGGCGGCGCTGCACTCCGGCGCGCTGAGCGACGCGGTCATCGCCTACCGGGAGCTGGCACGCGCGGAGCCGGCGGCCCTGGACGAGGCGGCGGACGGCCTGACGCGCGCGGCGCGGCTGGCCGTCGGGGCGCGGGACATGGGAGCGGTGACGGACGCGATGGTGGCGCTGCACGACGTCGCGCCGCAGCGCCCCGTGGGCGCCCTCGCCGTGGCGCTGGGCGCGAGCTCGACGGCGCTGGCCAAGCGGCCGGAGGCGATGGACGTGCTGCTCCAGGCCGCCGCCGCGGCCCCGACGGCGGCGGCGACCGACTCCTTCCTGCTGGCGTACGGCGACGTCAACGCCCGGCTGGGCCGCTGCGACGTGGGCACGGGCGTCTACGCCGCCGTGCTGCGGCGCAACAGCCTGCCCACCCTGGCGCGGGCGGCGCAGGGCGGGCTCGCCGGGTGCGCCGTCGCGGACGGGAAGCTGTCGCTGAGCGCCGGCGCCCTCCAGGACGCGGTGCAACAGTTCCGCCGCGCGATCGCCATCGGGGTGCCGGACAGCACGGTGCGCCTGGCTTGGCTGCTGCTGGGGGACGCGCGCTGGGCGGACGGCGACACGGCGCAGGCCGTGGACTCCTACCGCCACGCCGTCGCCGGGGGCGGGGACCAGGACCCGACCGTGCTGCGCGCCTCCGCGCAGCTGGAGCGGCTGCTCAAGGGGGCCACCCCGTGACGGCGGCGGCGCGTACGGCGGCCGTGGCCCTGCTGGTGGCGGGGGTGGGGGCGTGTCACCACTTCGATCCGCGCGCGTATCCCGAGCCCCTGGACCTGATGCGGGCGTCGCTGCACGAGCTGCGGGCGGGGCGGTACGACAAGGCGCAGAGCGGCTTCCAGGCGCTCACGTTCAACGTCAGCTCGCACGACACGCTCTACCCCGTGGCGCGCTTCTACCTGGCGGAGTCGTACTTCGGCCAGGAGGACTACGTGACCGCGGCGCGGGAGTTCCGCCGCGTGTCGGACGAGAGCCCGACCTTCCGCCTCGCGCCGGACGCGCTGCTGCGGGCGGGCGACGCGTACGCCGCCCAGTGGCCCAACACGGCCCTCGATCCCTCGAACGGCCAGACCGCGCTGGCCACGTACCAGGAGCTGCAGAGCCGGTTTCCGGACTCGCCGGCGGCACGGGTGGCGGGGGTGCGGATCCGGGCCCTGAACGAGCGGTTCGCCGTCAAGGAGCTGGAGAACGCGCTGTTCTACTTCCAGCGCGGCGCGTACGACTCGGCGATCCTGTACTTCAAGGACCTGATCGCCACCTATCCGTCGTCGTCGCTGGTGCCCGAGACGTACGTGTACCTGGTGCGGTCGTACCAGGCCATCGGCTGGAAGGACGAGCTGGGGGCGTTCTGCGACCAGCTGCGGGCCTACTACGCCCCGTTCTACCGGCAGCGCGCCGACGTCCGGGAGCTGTGTGGCGACCGGGCTGCTGGGCGGTAGCTTCGATCCGGTCCACCTCGGGCACCTCATCGCCGCCGACCGTGCGGCGGAGGCGCTGGGCCTGGCACGGGTGCTGTTCGTGCCGTGCCGGCGCCAGCCGCTGAAGGCCGAGGGCCCGGTGGCCGGCGCGGCGCACCGCCGCGCGATGATCGAGCTGGCGATCGCGGGCCACCCCGTCTTCGCGCTCGAGCCATTGGAGCTGGACCGCGCGGGCGAGGGGCCCTCGTACACCGTGGACACGCTGCGCGAGCTGAAGCGGCGCTGGCCCGGCGAGCGGCTGGTGCTGCTGCTCGGGGCCGATGCGGCCGCGGACCTCGGGCGGTGGCGGGCCGTCGAGGAGGTGGCCCGGCTCGCGGAGGTGGCCGCCCTGACGCGCCCCGGCGCGCCGGAGGCGGCGAGCGGCCTGGTGCGGCACGTGGTGGCGACGCCGGCGATCGAGATCTCGGCGCGCGACATCCGGGCCCGCTGCCTCGCGGGGAAGAGCATCCGCTACCTGGTTCCGGATGCCGTGGCCGACTACATCGCGAAGGAACACCTGTACCGATGACACTCGCTTCTGGTAACCACTGCGCAACTTGCCGTCTGCACGACGGGCAACTGGTGACGTGATGCCGCTGCCGACCGTCGTCACGAAGATCCTGGGCACGCGCTTCACGCGCGAGCTGAAGCACATCCGGCCGCTGGTGGACGCCGTCCACCAGCACGAGGAGACGCTGCGGGGAATGTCCGAGGCCGAGCTGCGCGGCCAGACGGCCCGGTTCCGCGCGCGCATCGCCGAACGGACCGGGACGCTCAAGGACGAGGTGGAGCGGCTGAAGCAGGAGAAGCACGGGTGCGCGGATCCGGACGAGCGGGACCGGATCGACCGGCGGCTGCTGGAGCACGAGCGGGAGCTGGCCGACGCCACGGCCGACGTGCTCGACGAGCTGCTCCCCGAGGCGTTCGCGACGGTCCGCGAGGCGTGCCGGCGGCTGCTGGGCACCAAGGTGATGGTCACCGGGCGCGAGCTGACCTGGGACATGGTGCCCTACGACGTGCAGCTCATCGGGGGCATCTGCCTGCACCGGGGCAAGATCGCGGAGATGGCGACCGGCGAGGGGAAGACGCTGGTGGCGGTGCTCGCGCTCTACCTGAACGCGCTCCCGGGCAACGGATCGCACCTCGTGACGGTGAACAACTACCTGGCCCGGCGCGACTCCCAGTGGATGGGGCACGTCTACACCTGGCTCGGCCTCACCGTGGGCTGCATCGACGACACCGAGCCCGGCTCGCCCGAGCGGCGCGCGGCGTACGGGTGCGACATCACCTACGGCACCAACAACGAGTTCGGCTTCGACTACCTGCGCGACAACATGGTGTTCTCGCTGGAGCAGCGCGTCCAGCGGGCCCACACCTACGCGATCATCGACGAGGTGGACTCGATCCTCATCGACGAGGCGCGCACCCCGCTGATCATCTCGGGGCCGGTCGGCAACGAGACCGACACCAAGTACGCCGACCACAACCAGGCGGTGGTCGGCCTGGTGCGCCGCCAGAGCGAGGTCGCCAACAACCTCATCGCGGACGCCGAGAAGCTGTGGCCCACCGACGAGTACGCCAGTGCGGTGAAGGCCTACCAGGTCCAGCTCGGGATGCCCAAGCACAAGCGGCTGCTCAAGTACCTGCAGGAGCAGGGCGCCAAGAAGCTGGTGCAGAAGGTCGAGCTCGACTACATCGCCGACCGCAAGCTGCCCGCCAAGCAGCAGAAGCTCCGCGACCTCGAGGAGGAGCTGTACTTCGTCCTCGACGAGAAGGGGCACTCGGTCCACCTCACCGACCAGGGCGTCGAGCTGCTCTCGCCCCGGGACCCGGCACTGTTCATCGTGCCGGACCTGTCGGAGGAGGTGCTGAAGATCGACCGCGACGAGCAGCTCTCCGCCCACGAGAAGCTGGAGCGGCGGGCGCAGCTCGAGTCCGACTACGCCGCCAAGAGCGAGAAGCTGAACATCATCCACCAGCTGCTCCGGGCGCACGCGCTGTACGAGAAGGACGTCGAGTACGTGGTGCAGGACGGCCAGATCTTCATCGTGGACGAGTTCACCGGCCGCATCCTGCCCGGCCGCCGCTGGTCCGACGGGCTGCACCAGGCGGTGGAGGCGAAGGAAGGCGTGCAGGTCAAGGGCGAGACCCAGACGCTCGCCACCATCACCATCCAGAACTACTTCCGGATGTACGCCAAGCTGGCCGGGATGACCGGCACGGCGGAGACCGAGGAAGAGGAGTTCTTCAAGATCTACGGCCTGGAGGTGATGGTCATCCCCACCAACCGGCCGGTGCGCCGCATCGACAACCACGACCGGATCTACCGCACCCGGCGCGAGAAGTACAACGCGATCAGCGACGAGGTGCAGCGCCAGCACGGGCGCGGCCTGCCGGTGCTGGTCGGCACCGTGAGCGTCGAGGTGTCGGAGACGCTGTCGCGGATGCTGAAGCGCCGCGGCCTGAAGCACGAGGTGCTGAACGCCAAGTACCACCAGCGCGAGGCGGAGATCGTGGCGCAGGCCGGTCAGCCGGGCGCGATCACGATCGCGACCAACATGGCCGGCCGCGGCACCGACATCAAGCTCGGCCCGGGCGTCACCAAGTGCAAAGTGTGCGGGATCAAGGCCCGCCAGGCGCCGTTCGGCCAGGCCATCGACCAGCCCGACCTCGCGTGGGAGGAGATCCAGAAGCTCGGCTGCATGACCGACCCGCCGTGCGGCCTCCAGATCATCGGCACCGAGCGCCACGAGTCCCGCCGCATCGACCGCCAGCTGCGGGGCCGGTCGGGCCGCCAGGGCGACCCGGGCGGCTCGAGCTTCTTCCTCTCGCTCGAGGACGACCTGATGCGGCTGTTCGGGTCGGACCGCATCGGCTCGCTCATGGACCGGATGGGCGCCGAAGAGGGCGAGGTGATCACCCACCCGCTGGTGACCCGGTCCATCGAGGGCGCCCAGAAGCGGATCGAGCTGCAGAACTTCCAGGCCCGCAAGCGCCTGCTCGAGTACGACGACGTGATGAACCAGCAGCGCGAGGTGATCTACTCGCTGCGGCTGTTCGCGCTCGAGGGCGGCGAAGAGGCCAAGGCCGAGGCCATCCGCATGGTGGACGGCGCGCTCGAGCGCCCCATCGACGAGGCCATCGGCGGCGGCAAGCACCCCGAGCTGTGGGACCTGGCCACCCTGCAGGAGGCGCTGCAGATGCGGTTCCTCCTGACGGCGCCGGAGCTGTCGAAACGGGGCGTCGCCAGCCGCGCCGAGCTGTTCGAGCTGGTGAAGCGGAACGCCCGCGAGGCGTTCGACCGCAAGGTGAAGGCGCTCGACACCTACGGCGGGCAGTACGGGGTGCCCAAGCTGGCCGAGCAGGTCCTCAGCCAGGTGATGCTCCGCAGCATCGACGAGAAGTGGAAGGACCACCTCTACGACCTGGACCAGCTCCGCAACGCGATCACCTATCGCGCCTGGGGACAGAAGGACCCGCTGATCGAGTACAAGCAGGAAGCCTTCGGCATGTTCGTGGACCTGATGGCGGACCTGCGGGCCACGTTCAGCGAGCAGTTCTTCAAGGTCCAGGTCACGGCCGGACCGCCGGCGGCTCCGCCCCCGCCCCCGCCGCGCACCTTCACCGGACCCGCGCTGCGCGGTCCCGGCGAGCCCACCGGCCGGCCGAGGAGCGTCGGCGCCGACCTGGTCGAGGAGGACGCCCTGGCGGCGCCCGAGCCGGCCGCCGCCCGCGCGGGCAACGTCCTGGTGGGCGGCAACCGCTTCGGCGGGCCCTCCCCGGCGGGGCTGCCCGTCGGCTGGGAGAAGACCGGCCGCAACGACCCGTGCCCGTGCGGCTCGGGCAGGAAGTTCAAGAAGTGCCACGGGGCGGCATTGTAGGGTGCGGGGATCAGGCATTCGGTGGGCAGGGCAGTTGCGAGACGCCCAGTTGCGAGTGGTTGTGAGTTGCCAGCCATGAGAGCGAGCACGGGCGTCGGGCAGCGAATGGCTGCGGCGGGGCCCGTTCCTCTTGCTGGACACTCTTCCCTCGTAACCACCCGCAACTTGGCGTCTCGCAACTGATCTGATCACTGCCATCCTGCGTCGAATCGCGCCGCGCCGTTGCGAATCCGCCCACAAACACGGGTCCGGATCAGTAGGTTGGGGCCGTGCCGGTTCGGATTTCCGAGACTCGGGTGCAGGACCGTCCGCGGGAGCGGCTGCTCCGGCTGGGCGCGGCCGCGTTGACGACGGCGGAACTCCTGGCGATTCTCATCGGTACAGGCCGGAGTGGCGCCTCGGCGCCGCAGGTCGCCGCGGCCCTGCTGGCGCAGGGCGGACCGGACCTGCCGCGCCTGGCACGCCGCACGGCGGCCGAGCTGGCGTCGGTCGCCGGGATCGGCGCCGCCAAGGCGGCGCGCGTCGTGGCCGCGCTCGAGCTGGGCCGGCGGCTGCTCGAGGACGGGCGCCCCGACCGGCCCCGGATCCGCTCTCCGGCCGACGTGTACCGCTGGTTCGCGCCGCGCCTCGCCGATCTGGCGGCGGAGGAGTTCCACGTGCTCGCACTCGACAGCCAGAGCGGCGTGCTGCGCGACCTGCTCGTCACCAGGGGGATCTTGAACTCGTCGCTCGTGCACCCGCGTGAGGTGTTTCGCGGCGCCATCGCCGAAGCCGCGGCGGGGATCATCGTGGTCCACAACCACCCCTCGGGCGACCCGACCCCGTCGGCCGACGACCGCGCCGTGACGCGGCAGCTGGTCGAGGCCGGCCGGGTGCTCGACCTGCCGGTGTACGACCACGTCGTCGTGGGCGCCAACCGCTACGTGAGCTTCGCCGAGGCGGGGCTGCTGTGACCGTCCTGCCGGTCCCGGCCATCCCGGGCCTCACCGACGCGCTCGAGGCGTACGCCGACCGGCTCGACCTGGACCTGCTGGATCGGGCCTACCGGTTCAGCGCCTCCGCGCACCGCGGGCAGAAGCGCTGGTCGGGCGAGGACGCGGTCACGCACGGCATCGCGGTCGCGCGCATCCTCATCGAGGCGCACATGGACTCGACGTCGGCGGCGTGCGGGCTGCTGCACGACGTCATCGAGGACAGCGAGGTCACGGTCCCCGACCTCGAGCGGGAGTTCGGTGCCGAGGTCGCCGCCATCGTCGACGGGCTGACCAAGATCTCCAGCCTCACCTTCCGGTCCACGGCCGAGGAGCAGGCGGAGAACTACCGCAAGCTGCTGCTCTCGGTGGCCCGGGACGCGCGGGTCGTGATCGTGAAGCTGGCCGACCGGCTGCACAACATGCGCACGCTGGAGCACCTGCCCGAGGAGAAGCAGCGGCGCATCGCCCAGGAGACGCGCGAAATCTACGCCCCCCTGGCGCACCGCTTCGGAATGGCGGGCATCAAGGCGGAGCTGGAGGACCTGGCGTTCCGGTTCCTCGAGCCGCAGGAGTACGACGCGCTGGGCCGCAAGGTCGCCGCGCAGCAGGCCGAGCGCGAGGACCTGATCGAGCGGATGCGGGAGCCGCTCCGCCGCGAGCTGGAGCGGACCGGCATCACGGGCGTCGAGGTGACGGGGCGGCCCAAGAACCTCTGGTCGATCTACCGCAAGATCCTGCGCCGCGACCTGCCCTACGAGGAGATCTACGACCTGATGGCGATCCGGGTGCTGGTCAACACGGTGCCCGACTGCTACCACGCCCTGGGGGTGATCCACTCGCGCTGGACGCCGCTGCAGGAGCGGATCAAGGACTACATCGCCCAGCCGAAGTCGAACGGCTACCAGTCGCTCCACACCACCGTGTTCGGACCGAGCGGCCAGCTGTACGAGGTCCAGATCCGCACCCGCGAGATGCACCACACCGCCGAGTACGGCATCGCGGCGCACTGGCTCTACAAGGAAGGGCGCTCGCCGGACGACCTCGACCGCCACCTCACCTGGTTCCGCCAGCTGCTGGACCACCAGCAGGAGGCGCTGACGGCGGACGAGTTCATCGAGTTCCTGCGCATCGACCTGTACGCGGACGAGATCTTCGTCTTCACGCCGCAGGGCGACGTCAAGCAGCTGCCCAAGGGCGCCACGCCCATCGACTTCGCCTTCGCGGTCCACACCGAGGTGGGGTACCACTGCCAGGGCGCCAAGATCAACGGCCGCATTGCGCCGCTCCACCGCGCCCTCAAGAACGGCGACACGATCGAGATCCTGACGTCCGCGTCGGCGCGCCCCTCCCGCGACTGGATGGCGCACGTGCACACCGGGCGCGCGCGGACCAAGCTGCGCCAGTGGGTCAAGCAGGAGGAGCAGGACAGCTCGCTCGCCCTGGGCGAGGAGATGCTGGACCGCGAGCTCAAGCGCCGCCACCTCCCGCGGCCCGACGCCGACGCGCTCCAGCGGGCGGCGGAGGCGCTGTCGCTCCCCGACGAGGCGCATCTCAAGGAAGCCCTGGGCCGGGGCGACTGCTCGGTGGTGCAGCTGCTGCGGGCGCTCCATCCCGAGCTGGCCGAAGAGGAGGCGCCGCCCCCCAAGCCCGGCACCCTGGGCCGCCTGGTGCAGCGCATCCGGGTGGGCAAGGGGGTCCGCATCCAGGGGGTGGACGGCCTGATGGTGCGCTACTCCCAGTGCTGCCAGCCGGTGCCCGGGGACCCGGTCACGGGCTACGTCACCCGCGGCCGCGGGATCTCGATCCACCGCGTGGACTGCCCCAACCTGCTCGCGCTGGACAACGAGCCGGAGCGGCGGATGGACCTGGACTGGCGCGAGGTCGAGGGCGAGGTGTTCGCGGTCCGCCTCGACCTCGTGGGCGAGGACCGCCGCGGGCTGTACGGCGACATCTGCACCGCGATCGCGCAGGCCGCGACCAACATCCGCAGCTGCGAGCTGGTGAGCGGCGAGCTCGGCATGACCGGCCAGGTGATCGTGGAAGTCGAGAACCTCTCCCACCTCAACAAGGTCATCAAGGCCGTCCGGAAGGTGAAAGGCGTGAGCGACGTCAGGCGCCGCGAGCGCCTGATCGCGTGACGGCGCCGGACGGGGGACGACGCGCGCAGGACTCCTCCGAGGCGCCGCCCGCACGATCCGGCCCTGGTACGAGTACCACCGCGTTCACCCTCGAGGCGCCGTTCCAGCCCGCGGGCGACCAGCCCCAGGCCATCGAGGCCCTGGTGCGGGCCTTCACCTCGGGCGAGCGCTACCAGGTGCTGCTCGGCGTCACCGGCTCCGGCAAGACGATGACGATGGCGAACGTCGTCCAGCGGCTCGGCGTGCCGGCGCTGGTGCTGTCGCACAACAAGACGCTCGGGGCGCAGCTCTACGGCGAGCTGAAGTCCTTCTTCCCCTCCGACGCGGTCGAGTACTTCATCTCGTACTACGACTACTACCAGCCCGAGGCGTACGTGCCGCAGACCGACACGTACATCGAGAAGGACGCCTCCATCAACCAGGACATCGAGCGGCTGCGCCTGCGGGCCACCTCGAGCCTGGTGGAGCGCGACGACGTGGTGGCGGTGGCCACCGTGTCCGCCATCTACGGCCTGGGCGATCCGGTCGAGTACAAGGAGCAGATGCTGCGCCTGGCGCGCGGCGACCTGGTGGGCCGGCGCGCCATCCTCGAGCGGCTGGTCGCGATCCAGTACCAGCGCAACGACGTCGCCTTCGAGCCCGGCAACTTCCGGGTGCGCGGCGACGTGATCGAGATCTTTCCCGCCTACGAGGAGCAGGCGGTCCGGGTCGAGCTGGCCGGCGACCTGATCGAGCGCATCGTCAAGGTGAACCCCCTCACCGGCAAGACCGTGGCGGAGCTGGCGCGCTGCGCGATCTACCCGGCGACGCACTTCGTGACCGACCGCCGGAACCTCGAGCGGGCGGTGGGCCTGATCCGCGAGGAGCTCGCCGAGCGGCTGGACGTGCTCAAGTCGGCCGGCAAGCTGCTCGAGGCGCAGCGGCTGGAGTCGCGCACCCGGTTCGACGTCGAGATGATGCTCGAGGTGGGCACCTGCCACGGCATCGAGAACTACAGCCGCCACATCTCGGGGCGCGCGGCCGGGGAGCGGCCCGCGTGCCTGATGGATTTCTTCCCGAAGGACTTCCTGGTCATCGTGGACGAATCGCACGTCACCGTCCCGCAGGTCGGCGCGATGTACGCGGGCGACCGCTCGCGCAAGGAGACCCTGGTCGAGTACGGCTTCCGCCTGCCGAGCGCACTCGACAACCGGCCGCTCCGCTACGACGAGTTCCTCGCCCTCGCGCCGCGCGTGCTGTTCCTGTCGGCCACCCCGGGGCCGGAGGAGCTGCGGCTCAGCGGCGGCGCGGTGGTCGAGCAGCTGGTGCGGCCCACCGGCCTGATCGACCCGGAGGTCGAGATCCGCAAGGTGGCGGGGCAGGTGGACGACCTGCTCAAGGAGATCCGGCTCCGGGAGCGGCGCGGCGAGCGGGTGCTGGTCACCACGCTCACCAAGCGCATGGCCGAGGACCTCACCGACTACCTCGCGCAGGTCGGCGTCCGGGTGCGCTACATGCACTCCGACATCGACGCCATCGAGCGGATGGACATCGTGCGCGGGCTCCGGCTCGGCGAGTTCGACGTGCTGGTGGGCATCAACCTGCTGCGCGAGGGGCTCGACCTGCCGGAGGTCTCGCTGGTGGCGATCCTCGACGCCGACCAGGAGGGCTTCCTGCGCTCGCGCACCTCGCTGATCCAGACGGTCGGGCGGGCCGCGCGCCACCTGGCCGGCCGCGCCATCATGTACGCCGACCGGACGACCGACTCGATGCGGGAGGCGCTCGAGGAGATGCAGCGCCGCCGCACCGTCCAGGAGCGCTACAACCGGGAGCACGGCATCACTCCGCGCTCCATCGTGAAGTCGGTCGACGAGATCCGCTTCACCACGCGGGTGGCCGACGCGCGCGAGGACCCGCTGCCGCGGACGGAAGCCCTGTCGCTGGCGGGCAAGGCCGCCGCCGACTGGACCGCGCTCGACGCCGCGCAGCGCGGGGAGCTGCTGAAGCGGCTCGAGGACGAGATGCGCCGCGCCGCGGACGACCTGGACTTCGAGCTGGCCGCGCAGATCCGCGACCAGATCCTCGATCTGAAGTCCAGTTCCCAGACGGCAGGACGGCAAGGCGGAAGGGAAGGCGAATCGGCGGGCGGCGGCGGGGCGGGCGCGAGCGGCGGCAGGCGGCGGGGGCGTGGACGTCCGGCGCGTCGATGAGGCGGCGCTGGCGCGGTTCGGCGAGGCCTTCGCGCGCCGGCTCCGTCCGCCGCCGGCCGTCGTCGTGACCGTCGCCGGCGAGCTGGGCGCCGGCAAGACGACCCTGGTCCGCGCCGTCGCCCGCGCCCTCGGCGTCACGGAGCCCGTCACCAGCCCCACCTTCGCGCTCGTCCACCGCTACGCCGGCGCCACCGCCGCGATCTACCACGTCGACGCGTACCGGCTCCGCCGCGCGGCGGACGCCGCGGACCTCGGCCTCGACGACATGCTCGCCGAGCCCAGCGTGGTGCTGATCGAGTGGCCGGAGCGGCTCGGCGAGGCGCTGCCTCCGGTGGACCACCGGATCACCCTCGCCTACACCGACGATCCGCTCATGCGGGAGCTGGGCGTCGCGTGAGCTCCCGGGAGCGCTATCTCGCCCTCGATACCGCGACCGACGTCCCCACACTCGCCCTGGGCTCGCCCGACGCCCCCGGCGAGGACCTGCGGATCGCCTCCCGTCGCGACCTGTCGCGCGACGTCGAGCGCGTGGCGGCGGAGCTGCTGGCCCGGCGCGGCGCCCGAGTCCGGGATCTCGCGGGCGTCATCGTGGCGGACGGTCCGGGCTCCTTCACGGGCCTCAGGATCGGCATCGCCTTCGCCAAGGGGCTGTGCCGGGCCGCCGGCCTCGCGCTGGCGAGCGCGCCCTCGCTGCTCGGCGCGGCGCTCGCGGCCTCGGGCGGTCGGGGCACCGTGCTGGTCGAATACGACGCGCAGCGCGGCGACCGCTACCGCGCCGTGTACCGCTTCGCGGACGCTCCGCCGGAGCGGCGCGGCGTGACGGGCTCCGCGCGGGTGGAGGTGCTGGCCGCCCCGACCCTCGTGCCGGGCGACGCGCCGCCGCCGTCGCTGCCGGACCTCGTCCGGGCCGGCGCCGCGCACGCGTCGGCCGCGTGCCTGATCCGCCTCGGGGCGGTGGCCGGTGGGCTCGCCGGGATCGCAGCCCCCGACGCCTGGGAGCCGGCGTACGGCCGGCTCGCCGAGGCGGAGGCGCGCTACCGTGCCCGCCACGGCTAGGCCGCTCGGCTCGCGCGACCTCGATCGCGTCATGGCGATCGAGCGCGCCGCGTTCACGGATCCCTGGCCGCGCTCGGCCTTCGTCGAGCTGCTGGGTCAGTCGCACGTGCGTGCGTTCGCGGTGGACGGCCCCGACGGCCCGCTCGCCGGCTACGCGTTCGCCTCGGTCGCGGCGGACGAGGGCGAGATCCTCAACCTCGCCGTCGAGCCGGGCGTGCGGCGCCGCGGCCTGGGCCAGGATCTCCTGTACGCGCTGCTCGCGATGCTCCGCCGTGAAGGCGTCGGCATCGTGCACCTCGAGGTCAGGGAGTCGAACGCCGCGGCGATGCGCCTGTACGAGCGCGCCGGCTTCCGTCCGGTCTCGACGCGGCGCGGCTACTATCGGAACCCGACGGAAAACGCCGTCACCATGGCGCTGGCGTTGGCGCCTGAAGTCGCCGAGAAAGGATGAGGTAACACGTGCTTTCGGTTGACAAAACCCGTTGTGGCGCCTATACTTCCGCCCTGTCCGTGGTCCCCGATCCTGCCGCAAGGAGGGTCGCCAGGTGAGTCGCAGTCTCAACAAAATCATGCTGATCGGGAACCTCGGGGCCGACCCGGAGGTTCGGAGCACCAGCAACGGGTCCCGGGTGGCGACGCTGTCGCTCGCCACCAGCCGCCAGTGGACCACCAAGGCCGGCGAGAAGCAGGAGAAGACGGAGTGGCACCGCTGCGTGGTGTGGAACCAGGGCGGCAGCGGCCTGGCCGACGTGGTCGAGAAATACCTCAAGAAGGGTGACCGGGTCTATGTAGAGGGCCGGATCGAGTACCGGAATTGGAAGGACAAAGAGGGCCAGACGCGGTACACGACCGAGATCAACGTGCGCGACATGGTGATGCTGTCCGGTCGCGGCGACGGCGGCGGCGGCGAGGGCCGGCGGGGCTCGGCCGCGGCGGCGAAGGGCGCGGCGCCGGCCGGAGATTCGGCGCAGGGCGCGGGAGGGGCGGGGGCGGGGGCGCAGGGCAAGGAGGATTCGTTCGAGGACTTCCCGGAGGCACTCGATGAAGAGGACGACGATCTTCCTTTCTAGGCTCGCGCAGCACCGAGTGATGGTGGGCGTGGCGCTCGTCGGCGTGGCGGTGACGCTGGCCGGCACGGCGCCGCTCGCGGCGCAGCAGCCGGCCGCGGCGCGCGCACCGCTGCCCGCCACGCACGTGGTGCAGCAGGGGGAGACGTTGTGGGGGCTGGCGCAGCAGTTCCTGGGTGACCCGCTGCTGTGGCCGGAGATCTACCGGCTCAACACCGCCGTCATCGAGGATCCCCACTGGATTTTCCCGGGCGAGGAGCTGCACCTGGGGCCGGCGTCCGAGCCCGTGGCGGCGGCGCCCGCCGCGCCGGAGGCACCGGCCGCGCCCGCGGCGGCCGCGGCGCCCGTGACGCCGACGGCGGAAGCCGCGCCGCAGGGCGACATCGCGGTCGCGCCGGCGGCCGGCGAGACCACGGCGGCCGTGACGCAGACGAGCATTTCCAATCCCGCCATGGGGCCCACGATCTTCGCGACCCAGGGCCGCACCAGCGTCGCGGCCGGATCGTTGCGGCTCGGCGAGCAGCGCGAGTACCGGGCGGTGCGCGAGGGCGAGTACTACTCCTCCGGCTACGTGCTCGACGCGGGGGAGCAGCTGAACTCCGGCGCGCTGGTCGGCAACACGTCGACCTCGTCGATCAGCCGGCTCACGACCACGAACAGCGCGATGCTCTACGGCACGGTGGCCATCACGCCGCCGCCGGGTGACACCCTGAAGCCGGGCGATCT
>Ga0335077_10003172_pt1 | contig 19803 bp, 18 predicted proteins | sample Lox_Sample_31_FD_207151 | JGI IMG/M metagenome (GOLD analysis project Ga0335077, IMG submission 207151) | Soil microbial communities from Loxahatchee National Wildlife Refuge, Florida, United States - Lox_Sample_3.1 | ecosystem: Environmental > Terrestrial > Soil > Wetlands | place: USA...
GGCACGACCGTAATTCCCGCGGGCGAGGAAGCGCGGCGCCTGGGCGTGTTGCCGCTGCACATACTGCTGGATTCCTTTGACCTGCCGCGTCCCCAAAAAACGCAAGCAGCTGCCATGCGCGAGCGCGAGAAGCTGCGCGAGCAGATGCTCGATACCCTGGAGCGCTGGGGAGTGCGTGATTTTCGCACCTTGGCGGTGCTTCCCGAGCATGCGCTGGCCTCGCGCCTTGGGGAAGCTGGCGCACGGCTGCAGCGGCTGGCGCGCGGGGCAGAGATGCGAACTCTGACATTGTGTGAGCCGGAAGCCCGTTTCGAAGAGGCGTTTGAGCTGGAATTTCCAGTCGAGAACCTGGAGCCGCTGTCGTTCATTCTCAATCGCCTGCTGGAGCAGCTATGCGCCCGCCTGGAATCGCGCGCCCTGGCCGTCCACGAGCTCACGATCTGTCTGCAATTGGAAAAGCGTGTCGCCGATGAGGAGACGACGACCGCGCAGGAACTGGCAGCCGTGCCGCAGTCTGACAATGTGGCACAAGGCAGATTGTTTCAGCGGCGGCTCAGGCTGCCGGTTCCCATGCTTGATCCCAAGGTCCTGCTGAAATTACTGCAACTCGATCTCTCATCGCATTCTCCCGGCGCGCCGGTGGTCAAGCTATGGATTTCAGCGCAGGCTGCTCCGCCACGGGCGGCACAGCGCGGGCTTTTTCTGCCGCTCACACCGGAACCGGAAAAGCTGGAGATTACCCTGGCGCGCATTATCTCCATCGTCGGCGAGCACCGCGCCGGGGTTGCACGCCTGCTGGACACGCATCGGCCGGATGCCTTTGCCATGGAGCGGTTTGTCGCCCCCGAAGAGTCCACCGGCTCCAATACCACATTGTCAGAGAGCTCTGGGCCACCGCCCTCGTATGCTTTGCGAATCTTCCGCCCCGCCCGGCAGCTTCGAGTACGTACTGCCGATGGACGTCCCATGGCGATCCAGTGCAAGGCCGAAGCGGACCAGCTTTCGTTGCAAGGTAAAGTGCTGTGGTCTGCCGGGCCGTGGCGCTGCTCGGGAGAGTGGTGGGGCGAACGGGCCGCGCGCGGCAATGGCGAACTCGGCCCATGGGACCGCGAAGAGTGGGACATCGCGCTGCAGAATTCGGGCGACAACGGTGTGGGGCTGTATCGCATTTACCGCGACTTGGGCAGCGGGCAGTGGTTTGCCCACGCCAGCTATGACTAGAAGCTCTGAGATTGAGAGCGAGCTGTTTTGAAAGGGCACAGCTTTAGCTGTGCCGAAAGAACCCCAAATACTTCGGGGCTTTAGCCCCTGAGGTATTCGCCTCGCGATTTAGAAAATGGCCTGCAATTACATCGAGCTTCATGCGCGATCGGCATTCAGCTTCCTCGAAGGAGCATCGGTTCCGGAGGAGTTCGCCGAGGTCTGCGCCCACCACCAGATGCCTGCCATGGCGCTGCTCGACCGCGATGGAGTCTACGGCGCGCCACGCTTTTACTTCGCAGCGAAGAAGCTCAACCTCCAAGCGCATATCGGAGCCGAGATCACTTCCCTGCTCTCACCGATCTCTACGGGTGCCCCACTCATTCCTTCGGTTGGAATGAGTGGGATCATACTCCCCCGGGTTTCCCTTCTCTGCGCCTCCCGCACCGGTTATCGGAACCTCTGCCGCCTCATCACCCGCACCAAGCTGCGCGCGCCGAAGTATCCAGTCTCGCTATCAAAGCGCAGCCCGGTTTCCGACGAGCTCATCCTGCAATCGCAGGCAGCCGCTTCGCTGTCCGATCTCGCGGAATTTTCTGAAGGCCTCATCTGCATTACCGGCGGAGAGGAAGGCCCGCTGGCCCAGGCACTCCTACAGAGTGGGATAGCCGAAGCTCGCTGCATACTCGAACAACTCATCTTTATATATGGCCGTGAAAACGTCTGCGTCGAGCTGCAGCGGCACTACAACCGCGATCAGGAGGCGCGCAATCAGGCGGCAATCTCGCTGGCGTGCAGTCTCGGCCTGCCGCTGCTGGCAACCCAAGGCGCGCAATATGCCAAGCCCGAGGAGCGGCAGATCCTCGACGTCTTCACCTGCATTCGCAATCATTGCAAGCTCGACGATGCCGGCTGCCTGCTGGCGCACAACAGCGAGCGCTACATCAAGAGTCCGCAGGCGATGCTGCGCCTGTTTGCCGATCTTCCCGAAGCTACGGCCAATACGCTTGAGCTTTCCTCGCGCCTGGAGTTCACGCTGGAAAACCTGGGTTACGAATTCCCTCGTTATCCCGTTAGCGATGGCGAGACGATGGACTCCTTCCTTCGCGAGCGCACCTACGAAGGCGCACGTGATCGTTATCTGCGGCCAGGCCAAGCCGAGCTGTGGCAGCGCGCGCGCCGGCTGATCGAGCGCGAGCTGGCGCTGATCGAAAAGCTCAAGCTGGCCGGCTACTTCCTCATCGTCTGGGACATCGTGCAGCACTGCCGCCGGCACAACATCCTGGTGCAGGGACGCGGGTCGGCCGCCAACAGCGCCGTGTGCTATTCGCTCGGCATCACCGCGGTCGATCCGGTCGGCATGGAGCTGCTGTTTGAGCGCTTTCTCTCCGAAGAGCGCGGCGAGTGGCCCGACATCGATCTCGATCTGCCCAGCGGCGATCAGCGCGAGAAAGCCATCCAGTATGTGTACGAGCGCTACGGCAAGCTGGGCGCAGCCATGACGGCCAACGTCATCACCTATCGTGGACGCTCCGCCGCGCGTGAGGTTGGCAAGTCGCTGGGCTTCGATGAAGAAACTCTCGGGCGCCTCGCCAGCCTGGTGAGTTCGTGGGAGTACAAGGATCCCGGCGACACGCTGGAGCGCCAGTTTCGCGATGCCGGATTCGACCTGCGCCATCCGCGCATTCGCAAGTTCTTCGAGCTCTGCCTGGCCATACAGGACCTGCCGCGTCACCTTGGGCAGCACTCCGGCGGCATGGTCATCTGCCAAGGGCAGCTGGATTCCGTCGTGCCGCTGGAGCCGGCGACCATGCCGGGCCGCGTTGTCGTGCAGTGGGACAAGGAAGATTGCGCCGATCTTGGCATCGTGAAGGTCGATCTGCTCGGGCTGGGGATGATGGCCGTACTCGAAGAGTCCATCACGCTCATTCGCGACCACTATAAAGAGGAGGTGGATTTGGCCAAGCTGCCGGCCGATGATCCCACAGTGTATGACGCCTTGCAGAAGGCCGACACTGTCGGCATGTTCCAGATTGAAAGCCGGGCCCAGATGTCGTGCCTGCCGCGCCTGCATCCCACACGCTTCTACGACATTGTGGTACAAGTAGCAATCATCCGGCCAGGCCCAATCGTGGGGCAGATGGTCAACCCTTTTCTGCAACGCCGTCAGGGAAAGCAGAAGGTGGTCTACCCTCATCCCTCGCTGGAGCCGGTGCTGGAGCGGACTTTAGGCGTCCCGCTCTTCCAGGAGCAGTTGCTGCGCATGGCGATGATTGCCGCGGGCTTCACCGGAGGCGAGGCGGAAGAGCTGCGCCGCGCGTTTGGATTCAAGCGCAGCGAGAAGCGCATGGGCGGCATCGAGGTGAAGCTGCGCGCCGGCATGGATCGCAATGGAATTACCGGCGCGGCGCAGGAAGAGATCCTGCAATCGATTACCTCCTTTGCGTTGTACGGATTTCCGGAGTCGCACGCTGCCAGCTTTGCCTTGATCGCGTATGCCAGCGCATGGCTCAAGTGCCATCACCTGGCGGCATTCACCGCGGCGCTGCTGAACAATCAGCCGATGGGATTCTACTCGCCCGCGACCATCGTGAAAGACGCGCAGCGGCACGGGCTGAAGGTGCGGCCCATCGATGTAACCGTGTCGGATTGGCAGTGCACGCTGGAAGCAGAACAGAAAAGCTTCACCACGGAGGCGCAGAGAACACGGAGAATTTCAGATCCAATTTTGAAGGGGCACGCCTTCAGGCGCGCCGAAAACGCCGCTTCCCTTTCCGATGAGCCGGCTTCAGCCGGCGACAAACTTGAAGAGTTTTTCACCACCGAGGCGCAGAGAGCTTCAGATCCCATTTCTCCGTGCTCTCCGTGCCTCCGTGGTGAAATGGTTTCTCCCTTCGCTCTCCGCATGGGCCTGTGCTATGCCCGTGGTCTTCGCGAGGAGTCGGCGCGCGCCATCCTGCGCGAACGCCATCTCCGCCCGTTTAGCTCGATTGCCGATCTCGCCTATCGTGTGCCGGAGTTGCGCCGTAACGAACTCGTGCTGCTGGCTTCCATTGGAGCGCTGAACTCGATCGGCGGCATGAACAAGCACGCTGCACAGCCCAACCACAACCTGACACTGCATCGCCGCGATGCGCTGTGGCAGGTAGAGCGCGCCGCGCGCTTCGCCGGACCGCTGCTCGACGGCATTGCTGAAAGCGACGCGAAATCTCCTCTGTCGCAAATGACGGCAGAAGAGCGGCTCATCGCCGATTTTCATGGCACGGGCCTCACCGTCGGTCCGCATCCGCTGGCCTATCGTCGCGCCGATCTGCAACGCGCCCGCATACTCTCGGCCAGCGGGCTGACAAAAGTTCCCAATGGCAAGCGCGTGCGGACCGCCGGCTGTGTCATTGCGCGGCAGCGCCCGGGCACAGCCAAGGGCTTCGTCTTCCTCAGCCTCGAAGATGAAACCGGCATCAGCAACGCCATCATCACGCCCGACTTGCTCGATCAGAACCGCATCCTCATTCTTTCGGAAAAATTTCTGTTGCTGGAAGGCATTCTGCAAAATCAGGAAGGAGTCGTGTCCGTACGCGTGGAAAGCGTGCGTCCCTTGCGCGACGTTTACGAAAGTCACCACGTTGATATCACCGACGCCGCAGTCCGCTCCCACGACTTTCATTAAGCCCCAGTGACCCCGTCGCAAATGACCCCAAACCAGATTCGCCGGGCCGTTTATCGTATTCCTGTTCAATAATTTAGATACAATCCACCACCCCGCCAGCCTAAGAAATCACCCTTAGTCCTTCGGCTGCTATGATTTAGACATAAATGCCTCGCCTTATGAGCTAAGTTCAAGTCTTGCCGCTACTTGCGCGCTCACCCGATGGCCACAAATTTACAAATTTCCCTTGAACCTGATTTCCGTTCGGAGTACTCTGTTCCAACGCGGCGGGATTTAGCTGCTACAACCTTATTTCTAGGCCTCGTATCGAGCGGACGGAAAATGTGCGATTTTCCAATCACGTTTCGGTGCGATGGGTAGCAATCGAATCCTCAAGCGGTTTTCGCTTCGCAAGTCGTTCCCATCCGGCTCGGCGAAGCATTGCATGTGCGTCATTCAGGAGGAGCTCAAGTGAAAACTACGATTGCCCTCACTCTTTTCGTCGTGCTGGCCAGTTCCCTGTCTGCCTTCGGCGCCGCTTGCATCGTCACCAGTTACGACAAGTATGTCGGCACCTCTTGCGGCATCGACGACAAGACCTTCTCGAACTTCACCTATTCGACATCGGGCACCGATCTGATGCCGGCGAGCAGCATCACGGTAAATCCGCTCAACACCCCGTTCAATCCTGGTTTCCTGTTTAACGCTCCCTGGGGCGTCGGAGCAGGCCATACCCAGGACTCGCTGATCGGGTTCACGGCTAACGTGAACGCGGGTGGCAATCTGATCGACGACCTCAGCCTGAATATGTTCGGCGCCGGCATCCTCGGAACCGGCCAGGTGAGTGTTGTCGAGACCTATTGCGCGGGCGACACCTTTGCCGACAATTGCGCCAACGGAACTGAGGGCACGCTGCTGACGATCCTCAACAGCAGCACCAGCATCCTGCATGCCAGCGCAACCTTCGGCCCGGTGAAGATCGTCGACGTCATGAAGGACATCACCCTGCTGGGCGGCTCGAATGGAAGCGCCTCGCTGGTTTCGGGTGTGCAGAATAACTTCTCCGAAGTTCCGGAACCCGGCAGCCTGGTGCTGTTAGGCTCGGGCGTCATCGGTCTCGCGGGCGTGCTGCGCCGCCGGATCGGCCTCTAAGAACTGGCTGAAGCTTCTCGAGTAACGACATTCGCTTGAGGGATGGTGTGACGCCACCATCCCTTTTCTGTTGCTGTAATACGCGGCTTCCGTTCTCACTCACAACCCACGACTGATCACGCGCGTTCCCTGACGACACGTTTGGCTTTTGGCTTTTGGCTTTTGGCTCTTGGCTCTTGGCTTTTGGCTTTTGGCTTTTGGCTTTTGGCTTTTGGCGCTTAGCTCGGCGCGGCTCGCAGCTCGTCGTTCCCTTCAGTCCGCAGGACGAAACAATCTGTAGCCCAGCACGGCAGTGCTGGGAAATGCGTTGAAGAAAACGCAGAGTCCTCCGTCCTTCGGACTTCCGCGACGCTGCTGAAGAGGCTGCTGCAGAAGTCGGCTCTACGACGATGGGCGTCAGGGCACGACTTACAGTCGTGCCGCACCACAGCTCCTTTTGAGAACAATGGGCTGCAGCGCCTGCGCATGCAGGCGCTGCAGCCCGGATCCTTTGCCGGCCTGTACGGCCCGGCTAAAGCCGGGCCCTGATACAAACCTCGAATCAAAAAATCCCACGCAACCCCGCGACGGTTGGACCACAACCGTGAACGAACCAATTCGAATGTTCCGGAAACCCTTCAGGGGCAGCATATGGTGTCGCCCCTGAAGGGGCTCTTTGATCATAGGGAATTGCCTACCCCAGGGCTGCCGCCCTGGGCTACAGATTGTTCCGTCCTTCGGACTTCAGCGACGCTGCTGAAGAGGCTGCTGCAGAAGTCGGCTTAGCGACGATGGGCGTCAGGGCACGACTTACAGTCGTGCTGCACGACATCTCCTTTTGAGAACAGCGGGTCCTTCGGCGGCGGAAGCCGCCTCAGGATGACAGATCAAAAGGGCTCGTGATCGGCACGACGAAAGTCGCGCCCTGATACAAAGCTGCACTCCGCCCATTCCCATTTCGGGAAGGAAATTACCTTCGTAACCTCCGTTTGTCACATTTTACGTGATCTTTAATTCAGCAACTCATAAACTACATGCGAGGACAGCGGAGCGTGTCCTCGCGGGAAGAATCCCGATAAGTTCTTTGCCAACAAGACTTTGCCTGCAACTCCCACGGGCTCAAGACTTTGCCGAGCAACGTTTCCGCCGGCCCAATGGAATGAAGACTTTGCGAGGGTAACCGGGGGGAGGGGGAGGCCCGTGGCCTCCGGCGTCAGATCGCTGTTCGCTCTTCGCCATTCGCTCTTCGCCATTCGCTCTTCGCCAGATCCGGAGCGGGGAGCCACGAACCAACTGCAGGTCCCTCGATTCCGGTCGCCGCGGCGACCTCCACTCGGGATGACACAGCGTGGGGAGCGACAAAGAGCGGGAACAGCCGCCATTCGCTTTTCGCCAGATTGCGGAGCGAGAAGCGAGCAGCGAACAGCGAAGAGCGGAACTGCAGGTCCCTCGACTCCGCTGCGCTTCGCTCGGGATGACACGCACTGGGGAAGGGAGCGGGTGGCTGGCAGCCAACTGCAGGTCCCTCGACTCCGCTGCGCTGCGCTCGGAATGACACGCGCTGGGGAAGGGAGCGGGTGGCTGGCGGCCAACTGCAGGTCCTTCGACTCGGCCGCCAAAACGGCCTCGCTCAGGATGACACGGCGCCCAAAGAATCTACTGAGAGCTGACGCCCAGGATTGATAGCGGACAGCTACGAACAACGGAGCATTCATCCATGATCAAACATTGTGAGCATGTAAAAACCAACGGGCAATTCTGCGGATCGCCTGCCATGCGCGGCCGCAACTACTGCTTCTACCACTTGAACGTCATTGGACAGCGCTTGCGGGCGCAGCAAAAATCGGCGCGCCGCGAACACTTCCTTCCCGAGCTGCCGCAGTTGGAAGATGCGGCGTCGATCCAGCTAGCGCTGATGCAGGTTACGGAATGGCTGCTGCGCGGCGTCATCGAATACAAATGCGCCGGCCTGGTGCTGTATGCGCTGCAGACCGCCAGCCTCAACCTGCGGCAGATGCAGAACGAGTCGGTGCCCCAGCCGGGCGTGCCGATTTGCAATCGCTATGACAGCTTCGAGCAGGACTACGAGCTGCAGGATGTCGAGCATCTGCGCGTCGAGGAGCCGGCCGCCGAGCAAGCCGAGGCCGCCGAGCGCGCGCGTGCTGCGGCGCTGAACCAGAGCGATGCGAACGGTGCTGCGGAAGGCGAATCAAGTGCCTCGAAAGAGGATGACGTCCTGCGCCTGATCGCTGACGGAGAGAGGATGGGCTTCCTGCCTACGAACGGAGTCTGCTGTCCCAGGAGTCCTCGAGCCGACGGAACGGTGGATGACCGCGGGCCGCGGCACCTCACCGATCGCGAGTTCGAAGATGGGAAGGTGCGCATTCCCATGAACCTCACCGAGATGCAATACCTGCAGGCGAGGGATTCGATCGAGCAATACCAGGAACAGCGCGGCATCGACAGCGAACATCCGATGGGACGCAAGCCGCATCCGCAGCGCGCCGCCATCAGTCAGAAGATGTTTATGGGCTCGCGTAAGCCTCCGGGCTCGGTGCGATGGGAGGAGGAGGAAATAGCAACTAGCAACTAGCAACCAGCAACTAGCAGCGCGCAGCTAGCGATGAGCACTTGGCATTTGGCATTTGGATTTGGCAAGACCGCATGGCCAGATGGCGACTTTGCGTCACTCAGAGCATGGAGCTGAGGGCTGACAGCTGACGGCCAAAAAGCAGGTCCCTCGCTCGCCGCGGCGGGCTCGGGATGACAGGTGAGAAAGCGTTCAGCAGGATGACAAACGATGTATATGGCGAAAAGCGACCGGCGAATGGCGAATGGCGAAAAGCGACAAGCGGCTTTTCCATGGCGCGCCCGGAGAGATTCGAACTCCCGACCTATTGCTCCGGAGGCAATCGCTCTATCCAGCTGAGCTACGGGCGCGTTCTCAGAGATTATACGCGAGGCAGCTTAGGCGCAGGCAGCCAGGCGTTGGCGAACGGCGCCGAGCGCGAGTTGGTTGGCTTCCTGATTGTCCTCGCGGCGAATGTGCGCGATGGAAAACTCCAGCGAGCGCGCCAGCTTGCGGCAGATCCAGTTCAGCGAATACAGGCGCGGGCTGCGGCAGACGTATTCGCCGGTCATCTGCTTGACGACGATCTCGGAGTCGGAGAAGACATGCAGGGTTTTGGCTTGGGCGGTGATGGCGTGCTGCAGGGCCTCGAGCAGGGCAATGTATTCGGCGACGTTGTTGTCCTGGTGGCCGATCCACTTGGCGATGCGAATGGGTTCGCCGCAGACATCGTGGATCAGGACGCCAATGCCGGACGGCCCGGGATTGCCGTGCGATCCTCCGTCAACGTAGGCGGTCAAGGCACACATGCGTCACCTCTAAGGTCGTTCATAAGATGCGATTCGTCAAGATGCGAGATTGGTTCGTTGAAAACAGGCGTGTTGCACATGGTGATTCTGTGAAAAAGATGTGAATCGAAATAGAAAATTCCGGAGATGTGTGCTGGAAGCTCACTGCTTGCTAGTGGTTGCTGACAACGGCTCAGCGAGAGCGAGAATAATGCGAATGCACACACCTTGGGCGTTGACATTTCTAAGTCCTAGATTAGGATGGCTTTCGTCGACGGCAGAAAAGAGCGGCACCAAATACGGAGTCGCTTGAAGTAAGCTGAGCGATCGGTTGAGCAAGGCGACTTGCCGCAACCGCCCGACCCGAAAAAATCGACAGCGCTGCGAGGCGTCTGCCGAGGTCAGGAACTGCGAAAGCAGTGATCGCTGAAGAGCAGCGACGGTACATGCCTCCACGCTGTGGGCTTCCTCGCAGGAGCTGGCAGCTAGAGCATAACCAACGTCGAGGTTCTCCAGGTCGACGGTCGAAAAGAGCGGCGCCAATCGGAGTCGCTTGAAGTAGACTGAGCGGCTGATTGCACGAGGCGACTCGAGGCAATCGCCCAACCCGAAAAAATCGACGGCGTTGCGAGATGTCCGCCGAGGTTGGAACTGCGAAAGCAGTGCCCGCATCAGAGGCTGCGACGGTACATGCATCCACGTTGTTGACTCCCTCGCAGGAGTTGGCAGCTGGAGCATAACCAAAGTCGCAGCCTTTTCCATTTTTTCCCGCGGCGCGCTCGTCTCCGAATTTTCGTTTCGCTTCCTGATTTGCAAACTCCAGCTTCGAGGCATACAACAGCAGAAGGCAGAACACGTCCCTAATCACAGTTGCGGCCTCGCCGCGTCGCTGTCCTTCGAGGTGAACATGCAGACTTGGAAGAAGACCCTGGTTTTCGCCAGCATTGGCGCTGGTGCTGTGCTGATGCTGACTGGCCGTCGCGGCTTGGGAATGGGTTTCGCTGCCGCTGGTTTGACCGTTCTCGCCAGCGAATATCCTGAGAAGTTCGAGGCCGTTTGGGAGAACGCTCCTGACTATCTGCAGAAGGGCATGCAGATCTTCGGCACGCTGCAGAAACTCGGCGAAGGCTTCGTCGAAGAAGCCGAACGCCGCGGCGCAAGCACCTGGCGCGACATGCGCGCGCAGTACGGCGACTAAGCTGTTCCGTTGACTGCCACACTTTGGATTTGGAGCTGACCTGGATTGCATGCGGTCAGCTCTTTCCTTTTGCATGCGGATGCGTGCGATCGTAAACCTCCATCACGTGTTTCGCCGTGAGCTGCGTGTAGCGCTGCGTGGTCGAGAGCCGCTCGTGTCCCAGCATCTCCTGGATCGCGCGCAGATCAGCGCCTTCTTCCAGCATGTGCGCTCCGAACGCATGGCGCAGCGTATGCGGATGCACATCGGGCGACAAGCCTCTGCTCACCGCGACGTGCTTGACGATCCTCCCAACGCTGCGCGTCGTCAGCCGCGAGCCCCGCAAGTTGATGAGCAGCGCCTTCTCGACTCCGCGCTTCGCCGCTTCCAGCACCTTCCTGCGAGCCGGCAGGTAATCGTTCACCGCTTGCGCAACTGAATCTCCGAACGGCACATACCGCTCCTTCTTTCCCTTGCCGCGAACCAGGACGATGCCGTTGGACCAGCGCACATCCTCGAGGTTGATGCCGATCAGCTCCGAGTTGCGAATCCCGCAACCATAGAGCAGCTCGAAGATGACCTGATCGCGCTCCGGAAACGCCGACTCTTCCGGCATTCCGGCGTCGAGCACCGTGCAGACCTCCTCGATGGTCGGCACGCGCGGCAGCTTCTTGGGAAGCTTCGGTGTCGCCACCAGCGCTGCGGGATTCTGCTCGACGGCCCCTTCCTGCGCCAGCCACTTGTAGAGCGAGCGCAGCGCCGCCAGCGAGCGCGCGACCGAAGTCTTGCTCAGCCCGCGCTCGTACAGATGCGACAGATAGCCGCGAATCAGGACGTGGTCGATGTCGCTCCAGCCCTGTGGACCGGCGTACTCGGCGAAGCCCGCGAGATCGTTCGCATATGCCTTAACTGTGTGCGGTGAGGCATTGCGCTGCTGGAGCGCGCGCAGGAACTTCGCGACCGCCTTCTCCACCGTGGTTGCTGCAGGCTTGCTCATTCGCCGCCGCCTGCCTTCGCCGCTGCCCGCTTGGCCCGCGGATGATGCTGGCGATGCACGCGGCTCAGCCGATCGAGCGCCAGGTGCGTGTACACCTGGGTAGTCGAGATGTCGGCGTGGCCCAGGATGGTCTGCACCGTGCGCAGGTCGGCCCCGTTCTCGACCATGTGAGTTGCGCAACTGTGGCGCAGCATATGGGGCGAGGCATGACGTCCCACAGTGTGGGATGCAGCCTTCACCAGCTGCCACACCCGCTGCCGGGTGATGGGCTTGGCGCCGCGCGCCAGGAACAGATACGGCGACGACTTCCCTGCCCCCAGCACCGGCCGCGCCTCGCGCAGATACGCCTGCACCATCTCCTGCGCAGCAGCGCCCAGCGGCACAATGCGCTCTTTGTCGCCCTTGCCGCGCACCAGCACATACCCGAGATCGAGTTTCAGGTCTTCGAGCTTCACGTTGATCAGTTCCGAGACGCGCAGCGCTCCGGCATAGAAGACCTCCAGCATGGCGCGATCGCGCGCAGCCAGCGCCTGCGACAGGCGATCGTCCTTGGCGCGCGGCGGCCCTTGCAGCAACTGCTCGACCTCCGCCGGCGCCAGCGACTTGGGCAGCACCTTCCACTGTCGCGGCGTGTCGATGTTCAGCGTCGGGTCGCGCTCGATGTAGCGGTCCAGCAGCAGGTACTTGTAGAAGTGGCGCAGCGCCGAAAGCTTGCGCGCCACGCTGCGCGCGTCGACGCTGTTGGCAAACAGCGCATTCAGGAACTCGCGCACGTCCTGCCGCCGCGCCTCGCGCAGCGTGCGCTTGCGCTTGCGCAGGAACTCGGCGTACTGCTCCAGGTCCGAGCGGTAGGCGCTCACGCTCAGCGCGGCCAGCCCCTTCTCCACCTTCAGGTAGTCAAGAAAGGCGCTCAGGAATCGCTGGTTAGGATCGGCAGCCTGCATCGTCTTCAGTATGGCGTTCCGGCCCATCGGCGGGAATGATGAGCGAGGTTCGTACTGCCGCCATTCGCTTTTCGCCAGTCAGCCCCGGCCCGTCGCGGCTGCCGAGGGACCTGCTCGTTCGGCCTTTGGCACGTTTGCCCGTCCCCCGTTTGCTGGATCCCCCGTGGTTCACATATCACAATTTTTCTTTTCTCCCGTCCGTTTCGAATCAGTTACTTAGGCGGCACAAATATACTTGACTCAGTAAGCTGAGTGTAGTACCTTAGATTCATGAAAGAGCCAGAGAGCCTGCAAGAAGCTGCCGTTTACTTCTCGAATCCTGATAACTGCCTCGAATACCTCAAAGTGCGCCGCTGGCGTGATGGCATCGTGCGCTGCCCGAACTGCGGCTCAGATCAGGTGAAGTTCATTCCGACTCGCCGTCTCTGGGAGTGTAAGAACAAGCACAAGAAGCGGCAATTCTCCATCAAGGTTGGCACTGTGATGGAAGATTCGGCAATCCCTCTCGACAAATGGCTCATGGTTTTCTGGATGCTGGCGAACTGTAAGAACGGCGTCAGCAGTTACGAGATTCACCGCGATGTGAAGGTCACTCAGAAATCGGCATGGTTCATGCTGCATCGCATCCGCTACGCCCTACAGGACGAAACCGAAACCAAGTTGGGCTACACTGGCGGCCCCGTCGAAGTCGATGAAACCTTCGTCGGCGGCAAGCTGGGCAATATGCACAAGTCAAAGCGGAAGCAGATGAAAGAAACCCGCAATGCGCTCTATGAGACTGGCCACATGAACAAAACCATAGTGATGGGTTTTCTAGATCGTAAAGAGCGCCGCGTGCGTGCGACCATCATTCCCAATGTCCGGCGCGATGTTCTGCAAAACGCGATTCTGAATCAGATTTCCCCGTGCTCAAAGGTCTACACCGATGAGGCAGTCGGTTATCAGGGACTCGATATCCAGAAGTATGCCCATGACGTTGTGAATCACCTGGAAGAGTACGTTCACGGCAAGGTGCATACCAATGGAATCGAGAACTTTTGGTCGCTCCTGAAGCGCGGATTAAAAGGCACCTATGTCGCCGTTGAGCCGTTCCACCTGCATCGCTACGTTGATGAGCAGGTGTTCCGCTACAATAACCGCGCGACCAAAGACAACCCTCTCACCGATGCTGACCGCTTCGATTTGGCAGTATCGCAGATCGTGAACAAGCGGCTCACTTATGCTGAGTTGACTGGCAAGGTGGGAGAAACGCCGTTCTAACCCTTATCGCGGGATGCGCGGCCCGAAGCGGAAGCCTTAGATTCTCGCTTCCGCTGTTTTTCCGCGTCGAGTTGCGCTTTGATTCTGCTGTGCGGAACTGAGAGCACTCGGTCTACAAGACTCGTGAAACGCTGAAACTCGCCCGGTTCATTCTTGGCGGAAGGCATCGGCTGTTTCGGCGCACGTTCCATCTAGACTGGAGCGTAGCGCCGTGGTGTGCCAAAGTCAAGGGTCCATCAGTATTACTGGTCTAATCCCCTGCGGGAAAGTTGCTCTCATGCTGAAAGCGTACATAGATGAAAGTTACGGCGATCATGTGTTCACGCTTGGTGGCTGGCTGGCACAAGCAGAAGAACTGGATCGGCTAGGTTCCCAATGGGAAAAGCGTATTTACTTCGAGAATCGCCGCTTAGAGCGCCAAGGTCGTCGCATATTGAGCCGCTATCACGCTTCCGACTGCAGTAACCTCCAAAATGAATACGCAGGATGGACAGTCCCGGAGCAAGTCCAACACGCGAGAGCACTATTACAGATAATAGTTCGCCGGAAAATGGTGGCTGTTGGGTGCAGCGTTTCCATTGCTGACCTGCTAGAGGTCTTTCCGGAAAACGCCGACGACTACATTCGGCAGGCTTATTATCTTTGCCTTAAGAACCTGATGGTTCAACTAGGCCACATCATGCAGCGGTTTGCCCCAAACGAGAAGATCACAATTTTTCATGATTGGACAGATCATAATGCTGCAATCTTGACTGCATTTGAAGCAACTATCGGCGTACAGCAATGGGTGTCCCGTAAGTTTTATACGACAATCGCGCCTCTGCACTGGCAGGACTGCGTACAACTGCAACCCACAGACCTGATGGCTTATGAGATTTACAAGGCGACTGAGGCTCAGCGGCACACCGGGCGGAAGATGCGTCGGTTCTTGAGAGAACTGCTTGGTAACAACGCTCAGATTGCGGCAAAATACTTTCCGAAATCGGTCTTGGAGAAAATACGAGACGGCCTTCCTCTAAAGACCGATTAGCCTGTGACGGGAATTTATGAAAACCAAACTTCTGATTTGTCTCTCGTTCTGCTTGGGAATTGCTCTTGGCTTTTTCCTCTCCAAAGCCACCGCTGTTCATGCTACGGAGACCGCCAAGGTAACAAAGGTTCGCAGACTTCCCATCGTTGGGGATGGGCCAACAATGGTACCAGGGCAAGTAGTGGGAATCTCGTGCGTTCCGGGCGACGGCGGCCCGGACTGCTACGTGGCGTTTCAGTAGCGGCGCTATCTATTTGTGAAGGTTGTAGGAGAGTCAAGCTGCATTCTGCGAAGCTCTAGGTTAGATGCCTTCTCGCGTGCCGCACGTAAACCTTCTTCTACCTTCAACAGTGTATTGAAGTTAAGACACTCCTTGCGCCTCTCGTCGGTTCGCAATGCCAAATCTTCTGCGCTTTGGTCTGAAACTAAGTCGCAGGCCGATGGCTTTCTGCCTGCGTGCCGCTGCAGCCATCTCGCCCAAGCTTGCAGATCGTCAGCTAAGGCGAGCGCCCGCTCGCGCTCGTGGGCTAAATCCTGCTTGGCGTTCTCAACATCAACTCCCAGCCTAACCCGCTGTTCAACTTTTTCATGGTCCGTCACGACTAGCGTCTCCTCGGCAACAATTCTTGCGCCTTATATTCGCTGTGTCGATCAAACCACGGTTGGCCAGTGGGATTCTGCCCTATCACGGTTTCAACAACATAGCAGATTTACTGAGTGAAAGATATTAGTGCCACTTAGGCCACAAATCGCCTCTAAATGATTGACTGCCAGCGACTTGCACGTACTTACTTGAGCCACAAGGACTTACGTATGACTTCATCGACTTTATCACCCTGTAGGATCTCGCGCGGTACGAGCCAGGAGGTCCCTGCAAGAATCGAAAAAGCGGGTCGCTCGCGGACTGAAGTCCACTCGCGCTGGGAAAAAGGAGCGCCTTTCGGCACGACTGAAAGTCGTGCCCTGACGCGAATCTTCCTGGACGCCAACGGCCATGATGTATGTCATTCCACCGCTACTGGCAAACTCCAGTTCCTCAGCTCGGCTCAACAAGCGCTGGGCTACCCTATTTCGCGCCGATGGCGCTGGTTCCTAACCACCCTTCCCGAATCGCAATGCCAACGGCCGTCGTCACGCGTTCGCCACAGCGGTCTTCCGGGTCGACTGAGCCGCGTCGCTTTGCGGCGGCTTGCGGCCGGCCTCCGCTTCGTTCTGAACCGCTGCGTTCGCAGCCTCTTGTGACGGGAGCGGCTCGGCGCTGGCTTGCGCCTTGGCGGTGGCGGCTTCGGCCTTGTGCTGCTCGGCAGCCAGCCGCTGAGCGCCAAGCTGGATGCTCCGGTTGCGCGCCACCTGCTCGTAGAACAAGCGGCGAGCATAGCGCTCGCGCCGTTTGCGGCTGCGCTCCAGTTGGGCAACGCACTTACTCACGCCCTCGTCACCCTCACGCTCGTAGACGTCGTACAGCTCCACGTCATCGGCGGTGACCAGGGCGGGAGGCGCGACTGCGGCATCGCGCAAGAACTCGCTCATGTTGGCGCCCCAATCGAAGTGCTCGAAGGGGGCGAGGCGCGGTCCGCTCGATTCTGCTGTCGCATTGCCGGAGCGCGCATCGTTCCCGTTTGCGGCTTCGGCTGCGATTTCGGGCTGCGGCGGGAAGGCCACTTCGGGATCGACACTAAGATCGGCGCCCGCCGGCAGATCGTGCTCCTGCTCGAAGGTCTCCCACTCGGTGACGGCGGCTTCGTGGCCGGCGGCCATCTGGAAGCGCGCCGACTCCTCCCATGGCTGCCGGCTCTTCAGGTTCTGCATGGCGAGACGCAGCACGCTGGTGAGCAGGCGCGCCTGCGGCGGATCGATTTCCTGATACGCGATGGCGTCGGCCAGCTGCATGAGCGCGATCTGCACCGAGTACAGATCTTCGAGCAGCGGCAGCTTAAGCGCCGGCCGCTGATGCCGCGCCCGAGCGCGCGCCGCCCGCATGCGACGTCCGAACTGCTGCGGGTGAAAGCGGCAGTAATCGCGATTGCGCAATGGCGCCGCCTGGCATTGCACTCCGCTGGCAAGAACGTGACGGCAGTTGGGTTGAGGCATTGGTTCACTCCTGATTTATCGCTCTTCGCTCTTCGCTTTTCGCCAGAGAGATCCCGGCGAATGGCGACAGTTCTCCAGTTTCGAGACTAAAGGAAGGACAAGGGAAACGTTGAGGGTTTTGGGACGGACGGAGGTTACGAAAGGGAGCTGTTCTTTGGTAACCTGCGCAGTTCCAAAATGGGAATGCAGTTGGTGATTCAGGGCGTGATTGGAATTGAGGCCGCGAGGAAGGCTCATTCACCGCGGCGATTTGAGAACGGTCCTCGGGCCGGCCACCCGGCGGAAGGGTGTGTCGTGCCTACGGCACTCACAATCTAATTTCTCGCCCTGTCCCCGTCCTAAAGGACGGGGCTCTCACCTTTCGCCGCGAGGCGGCTGGTGGTATTGCTTTCCCGAGTCACGCGGGTTACGGCAATCCAAGAGGATGGCAATCCAACAATCCGCATCTCGAGTGCTGCGCTTGCCTACCGGCCATTGCGAACACAGCCTCTCCGCGATTGCAGCAGCGGCCCTAGGCCGCGAAAGGTGAGAGCCCCGCGCTTCAGCGCGGGGTGAACGGCCTCAGCTCCCGGGAGTGCCGTAGGCACGACAGGTTGTGCGCGTCATCACCGACGCGGAGCATAGTGGTTTATAGCCGGGACCGCTCATTTGAAAACAAGGAGTCCCGTTAGTAAGGGGCTCCGGAAGATTCAAACGAGAATCCTTCACCCAGGACTTCCGTCCTGGGCTACGGGTTGTTTCGCTCTTCGAGCTCGGGTTTTCGTAAAACAGCGCTGGTCCGATCCCGGCAAAATTTTGGGTCTGAGTGATGCGAAAATCCCCGCCACAACCAACCGATGGTTGAAGCCTGCCCTGAGCGACGTCGAAGGGGGACACCCTCGTGTGTATTGGCTACTCAAACTGCTGGCCCTGGCCACCCGCCCTTTGGATACCAGACTGAGGCGTTGCCTGCACCTGTGCCAAGAGCGCAAAATGTGGGCCAGAGGCGCTGGGCGGAAGAATATGAGCGAAACTGCGACGCCGATGGATCCACAAGCAGAACAAAAGCGGCAGGCCGCCGAATATGCTGTGCGCTACGTTCAATCCGGGATGGCGGTGGGCTTGGGAACCGGCTCGACCGCCATCTTCGCCGTGCGACTCATCGGCGAGCTTCTGCGCACTGGGGCACTGAAAGACATCGTCACCTTTGCGACCTCGAAGGTGACCGCGGAGGAAGCGCTGCGGCTGAACATTCCCATGATGCCCGACGATTTGCCCAAATCTCTCGACGTCACCATCGATGGAGCTGATGAAGTCGACCCGCAACTGAACCTGATCAAAGGCGGCGGCGGGGCGCTGCTGCGGGAAAAGCTGGTCGCGCAAAATACCGCGCGCGAGATCATCGTGGCCGACGAAAGCAAGGTGTCGCCGTGCCTCGGCACGCGTCACGTCTTGCCGGTAGAAGTCTTGCCATTCGGCTGGCGCTCCGTGGCCCGCTACCTCGAGACGTTGGGCGCCAAGTTCGTCGTCCGCCAGGCAGCCGGCGGGAAAGAATATCGTACGGACCAGGGCAACATGATTCTCGACTGCGATTTCGGCCCCATCGCAAATTGTGCGCAGCTTGCCGAGGAACTCAATCGCCGCGCCGGAATCGTCGAGCACGGCCTGTTCATTGGCCTGACACACCTGCTGGTGGTGAGCGGGGCGGGGGGAATCCGCGAACTGCGGCCCGGCTAGACAACTTGGATCCTCTCCCCGGCGCTCGAATGTGTGGCAAGATAGCACTGGGCAGCGCGATGGCAACCATCGACAAGGCGCGTTTCGCTTCGGTCGCGGTTCAAATGATGACCGGCAGCACGGTCGAGCTGGAGGGACAGCGGTTGCCCGTCCGGCGCATTGGTCACAAGCGGCTAAGGTCGGTGTGGTTCACGGCCGACGGTCGCGAGTATCAGGCGATCGAGCAGAATCCCGAGAAGACCAGCCGATGGGGGCTGCTCGCGCGCGAGCACCGCATGGTTGTCCAGTTTGAGGACATTGCGCAGAAAGAGTTCGTGGCCGTTGCGGTCGATGGCAAAGTGACCGAGTACGGCGAGTTGAGAAGGCGCAAGGGCGAGAGCAGCTGACCCTGATTGAGATCTCTCGCTGAGCGCGCAAACTCCTCGCCTAAGCACAACAAGCTTGAATGGGCCACGCGGCCGTTATCTCTCCCTAATCAACAGAAAAGATGACATCGCGGTTACGTACCCGCGACAAGCTGGAACTCTGCTTTCGCTAGCCTTATGTGTTTCACGCTCCCGCAGTCATGCAGCCGTTCCCGGGCAGCAAAAGGACGGCCATCTTCGCCTTGACCAATCGGGCATTGGCTATGGACGGGCACGCCTTCGTTCAGAAAGGAGCATCATGTTCGAATCGAGAGTTACTTACCGGGGGATGGTTTATCCCTGGCACTGCGATCATATGGGACACATGAACGTCATGTGGTACAGCAGCAAGTTCGATGAAGCCTGCTGGAATCTGCTGGCCATGTTGGGGCTTCCTGGGTCTGGATTTGCCGCGGAGGGAACGGCCATGGCAGCCGTCGAGCAGCACACTCAGTACAAACGTGAGCTGTTTGCCGGGGATACGGTGACCATCGAATCGGCGCTGCTGGAAGTGAACGACAAATCGCTTCGCATGCTGCACAAGATGGTGCACGACGCCAGCGGCGAGATCGCCGCCATGACCATGATTGTCGCGGTCCATCTCGATGCAAGGATTCGCAAGGCCATTCGCCTGCCCGACCGCCTGCGGCAGAGGGCGCTGCAGATGAAAGAACAGGCTGTCGCTGTCTTGCTGGAGATGCCGGCATAAGCTGTAGCGAGGGGCGATCCCACTCATTCCAACTGCAATCAGCGGGGTGCAAAGCTGGCGCTGGGAGATGCCGATCGTGATGACGATTCGGATGAATCCGCACGCATCCGCGTAATCCGCGGTTCGCTGTTTTGCCGTCAG
>Ga0335077_10003173_pt1 | contig 19801 bp, 18 predicted proteins | sample Lox_Sample_31_FD_207151 | JGI IMG/M metagenome (GOLD analysis project Ga0335077, IMG submission 207151) | Soil microbial communities from Loxahatchee National Wildlife Refuge, Florida, United States - Lox_Sample_3.1 | ecosystem: Environmental > Terrestrial > Soil > Wetlands | place: USA...
GAAATTCTGGTTGATGCACTACTCGAGCGCGCACCGGTTCTGCGCGACGTCGAGATCATGCACATGCTGACCTTCGGCAGCGCCGCCTACACCCGGCCGGAATACGAGGGGCACTTCCGGCACAACGGCCTCTTCCTGGGAGCAAACACTCGAGACGCAGTGGCCGAAGGCCGCGCCGACTATACGCCGATTTTCCTGAGCGAAATCGAGGAGTTGTTCCGCTTCCGCAGAATTCCCATCGATGTGGCGTTCATCCAAACCGGGCCTCCGGACGATCACGGATTCCTGAGCCTGGGCACCAGCGTCGATTGCACGCTGACGGCCGCCCAGTGCGCCCGCAGCGTCGTGGCGGAAGTGAACCGGCAGATGCCCCGGTCGCTGGGCGATACGTTTCTCCACGTCAGTAAGGTATCCGCCGTCGTAGAGACCGATCGGCCCCTCCTCGAATTGCCCGTGCAGCAGGCGACGGCGCTCGAAGAACGGATTGCCGCGAACGTGGCTTCGTTGATCCCGGACGGCGCGGTGCTTCAGACCGGAATTGGCGCCGTCCCGGACGCCGTGCTCCGGTATTTGCGCGATCGCAAGGCGCTCGGGGTGCATAGCGAGATGTGCTCGGATGGCGTGATCGACCTGATCGAGGCGGGCGTTCTGACGGGCGAGAGAAAGAACATTCACCGCGGCAAGATCGTGGTCGGATTCGTATTGGGCGCGAAACGCCTGTTCACGTTCCTTCACGAAAACCCCATCTTCGAGATGCACCCGACCTATTACACCAACGATCCGTACTTGATCGCCCACAACGACCGGATGATCGCAATCAATTCCGCGATCGAGGTCGATCTTACCGGACAGGTGTGCGCGGATTCGATCGGCCTCAAACCCTACAGCGGATTCGGTGGCCAGCTTGATTTTATGCGCGGCGCGGCGCGCTCCAAGGGCGGCAAGCCGATCATTGCGCTGCCATCCACCACCAGGGACGGCACGGTGTCTCGCATTGTTCCCATGCTGCAGCCGGGTGCCGGCGTAGTCACCACGCGCGCCGATGTGCATTATGTCGTCACCGAGCATGGAATTGCGGATCTGCATGGCAAGAGCATTCGTCAGCGGGCTGAAGCGCTGATCGCGATTGCCGACCCCAAGTTTCACAACGAGCTGTTTGATTTTGCCGAGCGCGCTCATTATCTCGATTCACGGACCGCGCTCGTCTATTAGGAGGGTCTCATGAGTGAGTCTGCCAGGCCGGACAAAGGTTCGGTCGTGATCAATGCGGAAGAGTGCAAGGGCTGCGGGCTGTGCGTGGTTTCCTGCGCTCTAGGCGTCCTCCAGCAGTCCGATTCGCTCAATCGCTACGGTTATCATCCGGCCGAGTACACAGGCCACGGTTGCAATGGCTGCGGCCTCTGTTTCTATGCGTGTCCGGAGCCGGGCGCCATCGCGGTTTATAAGAGAGCTGCTGTGCCCCGCGCCTCCGAACGGGAACTGGTGGCTGCTTGAAGGAGTTTTGCTCCGATGCCAAAGCAAATGATCAAGGGCAATGAAGCGGTGGTGAGAGGGGCGATTCTGGCCGGCTGCCGCGCTTTCTACGCATATCCCATCACTCCGGCCAGCGAGATTTCGGAAGCTGCCGCTTACTACATGCCGCAAGCCGGGGGCACGTTTCTGCAAGCGGAGAGCGAAACCGCCGCGGTGAACATGCTTTACGGGGCTGCCGCGGCGGGTGTGCGATGCATGACTTCCTCGAGCGGCCCGGGCATCAGCCTCATGCAGGAGGGCATCAGTTACCTGGCGGGGTCGGAGTTGCCTTGCGTGATTGCCGACATCATGCGCGGCGGGCCGGGCTTGGGGAATATTGCCCCCGAGCAGGGCGATTATTTTCAGGTGGTGAAGGGCGGTGGCCACGGGTGCTATCACACTCTAGTCCTGGCGCCGGATTCGGTGCAGGAGATGTGTGACCTCACCGCGGCGGCGTTCGACCTCGCCGATAAATATCGCAATCCGGTGTTTGTGCTCACCGATGGTTTCATCGGCCAGATGATGGAACCGGTTGAGTTCCCGGAGCGCGCCGTCCTGCCGCCGCCTCCTGACTGGGCGGAGCGCGGAACGGCCGAGTCGCGGGGGAACCTGATCACCTCCATCTACCTCGACCCCGATGGGCTCGAGCGCCACGTCCGCAAGCTGGCGGCCAAATACGAGCGTGCCGAGGCTGAGGCCGTGCGGTTCGAGGAGGTCGAGACGAGCGATGCGGATCTCGTGCTGGTGGGCTACGGGATTGTGGCGCGGATTCTGAAATCCGTGGTGCGGCTCGCCAGGGCCGAAGGATTGCGGGTCGGCCTCGTGCGTCCGATCACGTTGTATCCCTTCCCAAAGGAACCGATCGGCGAACTGACCCGAACGGCATCGGCGTTTCTGGCTGTTGAACTTTCCACTGGCCAGATGGTGGAGGACGTGCGGCTGGCGGTGAACGGCCGCAAGCCCGTGGAGTTTTACGGGCGGGCCGGCGGCAGCGTGCCCTCAGCCGAAGAGGTGATGGGAGTGGTTCGCAATATCGCCGCGCGCTACTCCCTCGTGCGCGAACAATCTCCGGAGGTGGCCCGTGTCTGAGTTCGACATCCTGCACCAGAGAGCGAAAAGCTTCTATGATTCCTTCGAGCGCAAAGCCGAACTCCAACACCAGACGCACTATTGCCCCGGTTGCGGGCACGGCATCGTGCACAAGCTCATCGCGCAGACGATCGACGAACTGGGCATTCAGGATCGCACGATTCTCATAAACCCGGTGGGTTGCTCGGTTTTCGCCTACTATTACTTCGACGTGGGCAACGTGCAGTCCGCTCACGGCCGCGCACCGGCGGTGGCCACTGCCATGAAGCGCGCGCTGCCGCACGCGGTGGTTCTCAGTTACCAGGGCGACGGCGACCTGGCGGCTATCGGTTCAGCGGAAATTCTCCACGCGGCCAACCGCGGCGAGCCGATCACCGTGTTCTTCCTCAACAACGCGATCTACGGCATGACCGGCGGCCAGATGGCGCCTACTACACCGCTCGGCGAGAAGACCACGACGACGCCGTTCGGCCGCAACCCGTGGAGCGACGGGTATCCGCTGCATGTCTCGGAGGTCCTGTCGTCGCTCGAGGCACCGGTTTACATCGAGCGCGTGGCGCTCGGCAATAACAAGATGATCCAGCAGGCGGCCAAAGCGGTGAGGAAAGCGATCGAAAACCAGGTTCACGGGCTCGGTTTCTCGCTGGTCGAGATTCTTTCGCCATGCCCCACGATCTGGAAGATGGAGCCGGTGGACGCGCAGAAATGGGTGCGCGAAGAGCTGACCAAGGTGTACCCGCTGGGAGTGTTCCGCGACAAGACGAAAGAGGCGCAGCCGCGCCCGGCCCCCGTGCCGGCGCCATCGCTGGACGAGCTTCCGAAAATTTTCAGCGCCAAGAACGGCCGGCCCTCGGCTTTTGCGCCGGACGCGGTCTGCCGCCGGAGCGTGGATCTGCGCGTCAAAGTGGCGGGATTCGGGGGCCAGGGTGTACTGATGCTGGGCCAGGTTCTCGCCGAAGCCGGTCTCGATGCAGGTCTCGAAGTCTCGTGGCTGCCTTCGTACGGTCCGGAGATGCGGTCGGGTACGTCGCACTGCCACGTGCGGTTGTCGAATGATCCAATCGATTCGCCGCTAGTCTCGCGGCCGAACGTGTTGATGGCGATGAACGAGCCCTCGCTGCACAAATTTCTGCCGGCGGTCGAACCCGGCGGATGGGTTTTTTACAACGGAACATCGTTGCCCGAGGACGCCACGCGCTCCGACGTCACGATCATCGTGCAGCCTTTTATCGCACTGGCGGACAGGATCGGCGACACCAGGGCAGGGAACATGGTGATGCTGGGAGCGATGCTCGAAGCCACGGGTCTCGTCGACAGCGAGTGGGTGGCGAGCGCACTCGCGCGGCTGGTGAAATCGGAGCGCTGGCTGGATCTCAATCGTCGCGCCATCGAGTACGGCCGGGAATTGATTCACCAAGAGGTATCCAGATGACAACCGAATCGCCAGATGGGAAGACCATTGTCTGGTTCAATAACCAATTCGTTCCGCTTGCTGAAGCGAACGTCAACATTCTGACGCACGCGTTGAACTATGGCACAGGAGTATTCGAAGGCATCCGCGGCTACTACGAGGAGAAACAGCAGGACTTGTTCCTGGTGCGGCCGCTGGAACATTTCGAGCGCTGGAAACGGAACGCAGGGATCATTCGCGTCGATATTCCGCCCGCAGCGAAGGAACTCTGTGAGCTGACCGCCGAACTGTGCCGGCTCAACGGCTTCCGCTCCCATGTGTATGTGCGGCCCCTGGCGTATAAGTCGTCGGCGCGGATCGGGGTGGCGCCGGACGAAAGAAATGCGTATGCGCTGGTGGTGGTGCCGTTTGGCGACTATTTCGATAGCCGCCACGGCTTGAGCGCCGGTGTGGTTTCCTGGCGCCGGATCGAGGACACCGCTATTCCCAGCCGCGCGAAGATCTGCGGCGCTTACGTAAACAGCGTACTGGCCACTGACGAGGCGCGGCACAACGGCTACGACGAAGCGATCTTTCTTACCGAAACCGGCCACGTGGCGGAAGGGGCCACCTGCAACCTCTTTATAGTGCGCAACGGCAAGCTGTTCACTCCTCCGGGAACCGACAACATTCTGGAAGGAATTACGCGCGCGAGCGTGATGGAACTGGCACGCAATGAGATGCGGATGGAAGTAGTGGAGCGTTCCATCGGCCGGAGCGAACTGTACGTTTCGGACGAAGTGTTCTTCACCGGCACGGCGGTCGAAGTGGCGCCTATCGTCAACATCGATCATCGCCCGGTGGGAACGGGTGTGGTCGGTCCGGTTACGGAGAAGTTGAGGTCCCTGTACGTCGAGGCGACGCGGGGCCGCATACCGGCGTATCGCCGCTGGCTCTGGCCGGTCTACCGGAGTGTCGCGGCGGGAAAGGCGGCGTAATCATGTCTGGCAACAATGCGATCGCAGAGCCCAAGCCACTCCCTGGCGTTGCCGATGCCGGCGAGTTGCTTGCGAAGCTCATTCATTTCGACGCGGTAGCGCGGCTCACGGCCGAAGCGCGGCGGGAGCTGTTCGAGATTGTGCGCGAGAAAGAGGCGGAGGGTTACGACCTGGCCGGCGCGGACGGCACACTCGAATTGCTGGTGCGGGAGGCGGCGCAACCCGGCGTCCGCTTCTTCAAGGTCCTCGGCTACGCAGTGACCACGCGAATGCGCGCGGCCTATGGCTTGCAAACCACCGCCGAGGTGACCATTGAGTGCGACGACGCCATCCTCACGGCCAACGCATCCGGCCACGGACCGGTGAATGCGCTGGACCTGGCTTTGCGACAGTGTCTCGCGACGGTGTACGCGTCGATTGGTAATGTGAAGCTCATCGATTACGGCGTCCGCATGCTGGAACCACAGGCGGGCACAGCGGCAAGGGTGCGCGTGCTGATCGACTGGTCGGACGGCGAACAAACGTGGCGCACCGCCGGCGTCTCCGAGGACATTATTGAAGCAAGCTGGCTCGCCCTGATCGATGCGATCCGCCTTGAAATGATGCGCCTCCGCGACGCCAATCAGACGCTCGCCAGCGCAGTGGTGGACAACTCCTGGGCCGTGTAGGCGCGTAACTCCCATCTATTGACAAAAAGCCGCAGGTCTTCGGCAAGAAGCGCCGCAGCCCTGCGCTACATGATTCAGTTTTTGCGCCAAGTCGGCGAATCATGGTAGCCTCTCGTCTTAGTCAGGAGGATGCATGCGTAACTTTTGTTACCTCGCGCTGGCCACGGCGACAGTTCTGTTCGGCCAAGTGAACCCGCCGAAGACTCAACTGAAAGTTGGCGACGAGGCGCCGGATTTTACGCTGCCGTCCACCAGCGGCCAGCCGGTCAAGCTGTCGGATTTCCGCGGCAAGAAGAACGTAGTGCTGGCATTCTTCCCGGCGGCTTTCACCGGCGGTTGAACCAAAGAAATGCTGGCGTACCAGGCTGGTATCGCCAAATTCGATGGCGCCGACACTCAGGTGTTCGGCATCAGTGAAGATTTCACCCCGTCGCAAAAGGAATTCGCGGAAAAAAACAAGCTGACCTTCCCGCTGTTGAGCGACTTCTCGAAGCGGCAAGTGGCCGAGGACTACGGAGTGCTCATTCCCGAGCTGGGCATCGCCAACCGTTCGACGTTCGTAGTCGATAAAGAAGGCAAGATCCAGTACATCGAAGAGGGCAAAACCGCGATCGACTCGAGCGGCGCCGAGGCCGCCTGCAGCCGCCTGCACCACAAGAACTAGACGGGACGCTGTCCTTGTTATAAATTGGTTCGAGCGGTGGAGTTCGCTTAACGCCGTCCACAACGGCCAATAACTCCTACAGTGGTTTGACTGTGGGAGTGTTGGTTCCGGCCCTCGCAGCAAACCACAAAACACACTTAAGAGGAGACGTTCACGGTTGGACAGATACTTGGTAGTGCTGGCGGGAGCCGGGCTCGGGGGGTTGGCGCGCTACGTAGCGGGTACGTGGATCATGGTGAAATACGGCGGGCGGTTTCCGCTCGGCACGTTGGTCATCAACGTTTCCGGTTCGTTTCTGATCGGGGTGCTGATGACGCTGCTGACCGAGCGGATGCAGCCGCACCCGAACTGGCGCCTGTTTCTGGTGGTGGGGATTCTGGGCGGATACACGACCTTCTCCAGCTTCGAGTACGAGACCTACCAGGCTGTTCGCGATGGCGCGCGCTGGATGGGTATGCTGTACCTGACGGGCAGCGTGGCGCTCGGCTACCTCGGTGTGTGGTTGGGCGCGCTGCTCACGTCGCGACGGTGGGAGTAAAGGAGGCGCAATGCTGACGAAGGGTCCCGCGAAGAAGGTCACCATCTTTATTAATGAAGACACGCAGCACCACATGACGGCGCTGCACGATTCCATCATGACCTTTCTCATGCACAAGGGAGTCAGCGGCGCGACGGCAACCCGCGCCTATTCCGGATTTGGCTCGCACCAGACTCTGCATACGCCCAAGATTGAAGTGCTGGCGCAGCACCTCCCCATCCGAATTGAATTTGTCGAAACTCCCGAGAAGGTGGATGAGATTCTGCCCGCTCTTTACGAGATGGTTTCCGACGGGCTCATTGAAGTGCAGGACACCACGGTGGTCAAACTCGCGCGCAAGTCAACCAGGCCTGAACCGAAGCTTCCGCACGAGCGCAAGGCCGGACAGGCCAAGCTGCTTCGAGTGTTCTTCGGAGAGGCAGACAAGTGGCACGGCGAGCCTCTGTACGACGCCATCGTGAAAAAGCTTCGCATGATGGAGATCGCCGGCGCCACCGTGTATCGCGGCATTCTCGGGTACGGAGCCAAGGGCCACCAGCACAAGAAGAGCTTTTTCCACGTATCGCGCGACCTGCCCGTCATGCTGTCGGTGGTCGACAGTCCGGAGAAAATCGCCGCCGCCGCGGAAGCCATCGAGGGCATGCTGGAAGACGGACTGATCGTGATTTCGGATGCCGACATTGTGCGCCTGGTTCGAAGTTCAAAAATGACGGAGACTCCGGATGCGAGCACTCCAGGCCGCTAAGATCCTACGCATTCACATTTCGGAATCGGATCGCTTTGAGGGCAAGCCGCTCTACGAAGCGATTGTTGCGAAATGCCGGGAGTTGAAAATCGCCGGGGCCACGGTTTTTCTTGGCCTCGAAGGCTACGGAGAAACCGCGGAGATGCACAAAGCGCACCTGGTCCATAGCGACCGGCCCGTGGTAATCACGATCATCGATACGGCAGAGAGCATTGAGCGGCCCGTTCCGGTGGCCGCGGAAATGATGGATACCGGGTTATTGGCGGTGTCGGAAGTTCAGATGATTCGAGTGGAGAAAAAGGCCGGTAAGCACGAAGGAACGGGCGGGTAAGCTGTGCGGATCGATCTATTGTGAGCATTCGTGCCATGAGCGAGGTCAGGACACTGCACGTCGCTACCGACACGGCGCGGAATGCGCTGCAATTTGCCGGCGAACTCTGCCAGCGTTATCAAATAACCGCGCTGGATGACTTCCAGGAGAGCTGCCGGAGTTTTGCCGGCGACGAGATGCTCAACGTGGCCATTCTCGGGCGTTTTAAGGCCGGCAAGAGCAGCTTCCTCAATCACTTATTCGGCAGGCAGTTTCTGCCCGTAGGCGCCGTTCCGGTTACTACTGTGGTGACCGAGATCGAGTACGGACGTGACGAGCGCGCGGAGGTTGTGTTCAAGAACGGTCGCACAGAAGCGATCCAATCGCGGCGCATCAGCGAATTCGTTTCTGAAACCGGGAACGCCGAAAATTCCAAACAAGTGGCATGCGTTCGCGTACAACTGCCGGCGATAGAGCGCTACCGTGGAATCCGGTTTGTGGACACACCGGGCCTCGAGAGTGTGTTGGAACATAACACGGAGGCTTCGCTCGACTGGTTGCCCAACGTCGGGCTGGCGCTGGTGGCCGTGGGTGTGGACCCGCCGCTATCTCAACATGACATCGAATTGATCCGAAATCTGAGCCGTTATACCCCGAACATCTCGCTATTGCTGACCAAGGTTGATGTTTTGGACGATGGTGCGCGGTCCCAGGTTCAGGAGTTCGTGCAAACACAACTCGCTCGGCACTGTGACAGGCCCGTTCCGATATTTCCGTACTCGACCCGGCCCGGCTTCGAACACCTTCGCACCGAGATTGATCAGAAGCTGCTGTCACGCGCACTTTCGGAAACCGGCGAACACCACGCTGCCATCCTTCGCCACAAAATCGATTCGCTGGTCCGTGAGTGCGCCGAATACTTAACCCTGGCGTTGAAGGCCTCCGAGGCCGGTGATTCGGAGCGCGACGGGCTTCGTCAGAGGATTGTCGGCGAGAAGCAATACCTTGACGATACCCGGCAGGCTTTGCGGCTGGTCGCGCGGCACGAGGCGGCGACCTGCCGCGCATTGTTTGAGGAGTTCCTGCAAAAGGACGAGTTGGCGGTGCGCCGCTGCCTTTTGAACGAATTCCAACAGGAGTTCCCCTCCTGGAGGCGCAGCCTCAGGGTGGCAATCGAACGGTTCGACGAATGGCTGTGCGGCGCCGTGACCCGCGAAATGACCGGCCTTGCGAACCGGCACCACGCGGAGTTTATCGAGCCGATCCGGCGGGTGAGCCGCCAACTGTCGCAATCGCTGCAAGATTTCCGCAACAGACTCTCAGAGCGGACACTACAAGCTCTCGGCATTCCGCTCAGAACCAGCGAGATGGAGCTTCACGTCGAAGATCCGCGCTCGCCCGATGTGCGCGTCGGCAAAATCTTTGATCGCAACTGGGATTTGCTCTCGTTGTTCCTACCGATGTGGATGATCTGCGGCGTCGTACGCAGGCATTTTGAACGCAAAGTGGCTGATGTCGTCTTTATGAACCTGTCGCGGTTGGCCGGACAGTGGGAAGCCATCGTGAATGCGTCCATAGCCGCTCTGGAGAAAGAAGCTGTGCATCGGCTCGATGGCTTAATCGGCACAATCGAGAAGCTCATCGCTTCGGCTGGGCAGGAGACGCCTCGGATTCGCGCGGATTTGCTCAGGCTCGAAGAGCTGCGCGACCAGCTGTAACGGCGACAATCCGAGATCCTGTGGAAAGATTCCCGACGATTTGCCTTTCTAGACAGAGTTTAGGAACAGTCAATGCTTATTTCGATCCTGGTTCGAGCACAGGGCATGATACCGCGCGGGGAGCAACGAGGATTAGTACTCACAGCAACTTGTTCGGACCGGCATCGCGCAACCTATCCGCCAGGCTGCGTGGTGACCAGCTTCCTAAAACCATCAACTCCCGACGGAAAGCGGGGGACCAAATAACTCAAGACCGTAGGCGCGGTAGAATTCAGCATCCGTGATGTACTCGCCGTTTTTGGCGCGTTTTGGGCGGTCACGAAACACCGCCTCCATCTTGCTGGCCGGCGCGAAGGCGATCAGCAGCTTCCCCGGGCTGTCACCGACGAATGCCCAAGCGTGTGGCACGTCACGGGGGCCCTGGACGGAATCGCCGGGTTTCAGATGGAAGCGTTCGGAGCCGATCTCAGCAACGTATTCGCCCTGGAGGACGTAAAAATATTCATTTTCGTTGTGATGGACATGACGAGGCGGGCTGCCCTTCTTTCGACTCGCATGCTCCATGACAAATAGACCGCCGGCGTGTCATCGGTTAAGACTTTGAACGCTGTTGAGCTGACCCCGATTATGTGACGTTCGCCAAGACGATCCTCGCCATTGGCGACATGAACGGCCTTACCGGACTTAGCTGTCTCGACTGGCTGTGCAAACAAACCCAATGGAACGGCTGCGATTGCCGGGCCGAGAAAAGCGCGGCGGCCGATGTGTTTCATGTAACTTCCTCCTGCGTGACATGCCAGGCTGTCGCCATCGTATTCATAACGTGATTTCAGTCAACGACGGTAGTCCTGTAGCGCTGCGAGCACGGAGTCGTGTCCCATCTTCTGAGCCCACGCTTGCGGCGTGGCCCAGGGCTCGGCATCCTTTTCTACCGGGTCGGCGCCGCGTTCGAGCAGAAGTTTGACCAGCTCGATTCGGCCCCACCGGCACGCCCATCCGAGCGGAGTGCTCTGGAGCAGATCGTCGCGTATGTCTGTGCGCGCGCCGGCGTCGAGCAGCGCGGCCGCGAACGGCGTGGCTTCGTCATCGGTGATGTGTTCGCGCATAGCGGCGACTTCGTGTAACACCGTCCGGCCAAAGCTCCCGATCAGGTTGGGGTCGCAGCGGTCCAGAATGAGGCGAAAGCACGGCAGATATGTTGCGCGATCCAGTTCTCGATTTCCCGCATACAGCCACGGAATGTGATGCCAGAAGTAAAGCGGCTCCGTTAGGATCCGGAACCAACGCGGGTCGTCCCGTGGCCAGTCAATCCGCTCCAGCGCCATGCGGACGATCTCGGGATCGCCGCCGCCGGCCCCGAAGTGCAGCAGTTCCTCTGCCACCGGCTTGCCGGGTGAGACAATCCCCTCGCGCAGGGTGCCGTGAGCCTCGTCCGCCAGCATCTGCCGAGCCAGATCCGTCTGACGGTAAATGGCCGCGGTATCCGCGCTGACGGCCCCGCCATGCCGCCGCAACAATTCCACCATGCACCACTGCTTGTGGCTATAGGCGCTGTGTACCGACGAGCCGCTCGAATCCACGTGCACGTTGGGATTGGCGCCGCGATCGAGCAGCATCTCCGCCATCTCGCGCCTGCCAAGTGCCGCGCACTGCCACAGCGGATATCCCTGCGAGTACGCCACCCAATCGCCTTCGCCCGACGAGACGCGTTCATCCGGATCGAAGCCGAAGTCGAGCATCAAGCGCAGCAATTCCGGCTGGTTGCTCCGCACCGCGACGGTGAGCAACCCGCCCCCGTTCCAGCGGATCAAGTTCACGAGTGTGCCATCCGCGTGGCGGGCGCGCAGCCATTCGATGTCGCCGGCGGCCACTGCCGCACGTGCCGGTTCGTCGCCGATTAATTCCGCTTTTGGCGCGTCCTGCGGCGCGCCACGCCGCTGCTCCTCCTCCTCGATGATCGCAACGATTTCGTCGTATCCGCGCTCCTTCGCGATGATCCACGCTGTCGTCGCGTCCCGGTGCGGATGGATGCCTTGCCGCGCATTGGCTCCATCCTGCATCAGCAGCCGCACCATCTCCGGCGACCGTTTCATTACCGCGAAGTGGATGGGCCGGTGCTCGTCGCCATACGACATCGTCATATTGGCCAGTTCCGGCCGGGCTTTCAGCATCGCTTGCACCTGCGTGAGATCGTCGCGGCGCACGGCGTCAGCCAGCCGCAGGACCGTGACGCCATCCACGTACGCCTTGAGTTTAGTCCAGCTCTCAAAGCCGTAGCTTCTGGCAATCACCAGTTGCGCATCATGCAGCGCGAATTTCGAAGGGTCCGCTGCGCGATAATGCGCGTGGACCTCCGCGACGGTCTCCGCGTCGCCGGCGGCAAACGCGCGCAGCAACTCTTTCGCCTGCCGCTTCAGTTGTTCGAGATCCGGATGCTCGCGCATCCGGCGGGTGGGTACATTCTGTTTCACATGAGCTCCTTTCGTTGCGCCCGGTGTCCGCTCGCTCGGGCAGAAAAGAGTTCAGTGAAGACTGGAACTGGAAACGACAAATTCAGGGGGACGCGGTCCTTCCCGCGGACACGGTGGCGTCCTGAAACGCCTCTCGCAGGATAGCACGGCGTCAGGTTAGCGGCGTCGCCTCGATTTCCCAGCCGAATCCCGGACGCTCCGAAGGACGCATGTAGATGCCCTCGGGGCCGCGCGTGATGTTGTTATCTTCTTCGAAGCGGTGATAGACCTCGGGTGGGCCGCCCGGCGGAGGCATGAACATTTCCGACCATGGCGCGTTGGGTGTGGCCATGGTGAAGTGCACGCAGTCCTGGACGCCGCCGGCGTGCGGAATGATGGGGATGTCGTACGCCGCCCCGAGCGCGGCAATGCGCCGCAACTCGGTAAGACCGCCGCACCAGTGAATGTCGGGCTGCCAGATGGCCGCCGCGTTGTGCTCCAGCATTTGCCGGAACCCGTATCGGAAGTAAATGTGTTCCCCCGCTACGATGCGCGTGGATTTGATCGCCGCTCGCAGCCGTCCGAAACCTTCGAAATCGTGCGGCGGCAGGCACTCCTCCATCCAGTAGACGCGGTATGGCGCAACCATCTCGGCCAGCTCAATGGTGTACTGCTCGTTCAACGCCATCCAGCAATCGAGCATGATGTCGCCGTCGGGTCCCAGCAGATCGCGCGTGTGTTTTACCAGTTCCGTGTTCTTCTTCAGCCCCTCGCGGCCGTCCGCCGGGCCGTACGGGACGGCCAGCTTGAGCCGCTTGTAGCCGAACTCGATGTGCTGCTCGAGGTCGTTGCCCGTGCAATAAGTCGGGATGCGCGCTTTGGTCTCCCCGCCCAGCAGCTTGTACACCGGCATGCCGAGCGCGTTGCCGATCAGATCCCACAGCGCCAGGTCCACGCCGCTGATGGCGTGCGGCACCACGCCCGCCTGCCCGTAATACATGCTGGAGCGAAAGAGGATGTCCCAGATGCGCTCGATGTTGAACGGATCTTCGCCGATGAGTAGCTTGGCGAAATGGCCGGTCACGATCGGGCCTCCGGCAATGCCGCCGTTTCCGTAGCCCTTCACGCCTTTATCGGTCGAAATCTCGACCGTGAAGCCTTCGAGCTTTCCCGGGTCCGGCATGAACAGCGAGCGCTGTGCCTTGTACTCGGGATAGACCGACATCGGGTTGGCGACTTCCACGCCGCCGGTCGACCACGAACCCGGCGCCGGCTGGTAGGCGGGCACCCGTCGCTTGGGCCGCGTGTGAACCAGCCGCACGCCCGTGATTTTCAGCTTGCTCTTTTCATCCTGAAAGGGAACCGGCATGGCGCTCACGCGATCAAGGAATCCCAGCGCCGCGCCGCTCCCGAGTGCAAGAAAACTTCGCCGCCTGATGGTACACGGCTCCGATTATTTGAAACCGTGGGGCGGTTGTCAAGGACGCGGCCTCGCGAAGAGTGGCTGTCGGCAGTATGCTGTAGGTACATCAGTCACATGAGGAGGCAAACATGCGGCGCAGGACTTTCATTTCCACTTCGGCTGTAGCGGGGCTGTCGCTGGGCAGTGTGCGGGCGGCCAAGGTTCAGCCGGGAGATATTCCGAAACGCGTTTTCGGCAAGACCGGCGAGAAGCTCACCATCATCGGCCAGGCAGGCGGGCGCTTTCCGCTGTGCAGTTACGAAGACGCCAAGGCGATCACGCTGCGCGCCTATGAGCTCGGCATCAATTATTTTGATTGCGCTCGCATTTATTGGAACGGCAAGTCGGAAGAAGTTTACGGCGACGTTCTGCCGCCGTTTCGAAAAAATATCTTTCTCACCACCAAATCGCCCCAGCGCAGCCGCAAAGGCGCGGAAGAGGACCTCGAAAAATCACTGCGCGCGCTGAAAACCGACTACCTCGACCTCTGGCAGATTCACCAGGTGAGCACCATGGATGAAGTGCAGCAGATCTTTGCCCCCGGCGGCGCGATTGAAGCGTTCGAGGCGGCGAAGAAAGCCGGGAAGTGCCGCTTCATGGGCTTCACCGGGCATCACGATCCGGAAGTGCATCTGGCCATGCTCAAGAACTACGACAAGTACGACACGATCCTGATGCCGTTGAACCCGGCCGATCCCTCATACCTGAGCTTCGAGAAAATGGTGCTGCCGGTGGCCGTCGAGCGCGGCCTGGGAATCCAGGGCATGAAGAGCACTGGAAACGCCGGCCTGCTCGGGGAGATCCATTTGAAGGATTGCCTCAGCTACGTGCTTAGCTTGCCGATTCATTGCCTGGCGCTCGGTTGCACTACCATCGGCCAGATCGAGGACGACGTCCGGATCGCGCAGCAGTTCAAACCCTTATCGCAGGAACAGATGGCGAAACTCCGCGAAGATGCGAAAAGCTCGGCGGGTCCGCGGCTCGAGAACTGGAAGCGCGACGTCAACCAGCGGGCCGCCGCGCCGCGCTACTCGGATGGCGCACACGCTTAGCCAGCGGGGACTGGCTCCACTGTCCCTAATCTCAACAGCCGCGCCTGACCGTACTGCCCGTCGTGGACAGTGGTGCCTGTTCCCCTCCTCGGAAAAAGGAAACTGAAGACGCGTGAATCATGATGTCTTAAACCAACCTCCGCCGCTCGTCGATTACAACCTGTTTTCGACCGACCGCGCGCTGCGCGAAGGTGTGGCGCGTGAAGGCGCAGGCTGGGCATCCGCCGAACTGGAAGCGTTCGGCCGCCAGGCCGGAACCGCCGAGGCCATCGAGTGGGGATTGCTCGCTAACGAGTATCCGCCCGTACTGCGTACCCACGACCGCTACGGCAACCGGCGCGACGAGGTCGAGTTCCACCCGGCATGGCATAACGTGATGCGCCTGGCCGTCGAGCGCGGCATCCACAACCTTCCCTGGGCGTGTCCGCGTCCTGGCGCGCACGTCGCACGCGCGGCGCTGGCGATGCTGGCATCACAAAACGAAGCGGGACACGTTTGCCCGATATCCATGACCTATGCGTCGGTGCCTGTTTTGCGCCACGAACCTGCACTTGCGGCGGAGTGGGAGCCGCGGATTCATTCGACGCGCTACGATCCATCGTTCCGCCCGGCGCCCGGGAAAGCCGGTGTGCTCGTCGGCATGGCAATGACCGAAAAGCAGGGCGGCTCGGACGTGCGCGCCAACACCACTCGAGCCGAGCGCACCGGGGATGGCGAATACCGTCTCACCGGGCACAAGTGGTTCTGCTCGGCCCCCATGTGCGATGCCTTCCTGGTGCTGGCCCAGGCGCCCGGTGGGCTCTCGTGCTTCTTTCTGCCGCGCTGGACACCTGACGGCCGGCGCAACGCGTTTCACTTGCAGCGGCTGAAACCGAAGCTGGGGAATCGATCCAATGCTTCGAGCGAAGTCGAGTTCGATGGTGCAAGGGCCCGCCTGATCGGTGAGGAAGGCCGCGGTGTCGCGACGATCCTCGAGATGGTCCATCACACGCGCCTCGATTGCGTGATCGGCTCCGCATCCCTGATGCGGCGCGCGCTGGTGGAAGCGCTGCACCATGCTCGATACCGCCAAGCGTTCGGACGCGCGCTCATCGATCAGCCGCTGATGCGCAACGTGCTGGCTGATCTGGTGCTCGAGTCCGAGGCAGCCACCGTGTTGATGATGCGGCTGGCTCGCGCCTTCGATGAGGGCGACCGCGCGTTTGCCCGACTGGCTGTCGCCGCGGGCAAATACTGGGTGACGAAACGCGCGGCTCCGCACGTCGCCGAGGCGCTCGAATGCCTGGGCGGCAACGGGTTCATCGAGGAGTCCATGATGCCCCGCCTCTATCGCGAGGCGCCGCTCAACTCCATCTGGGAGGGCTCCGGCAACGTGGTTGCTCTCGACGTGCTTCGCGCCATTGCGAAGGAGCCGGAAGCGCTCGAGCGCGTGATTGCTGAGACTCGCCTGGCCGGCGATCCAAGAGTCGAAAAATTCGCTGCCGGGATTCGGGCGGATGCCGCAGAGCGCGATGCGCGCCGATTAGCGGAGCGCATGGCGCTGGCTTTGCAGGCCTCGCTACTCGTCCGCCTCAGTCCGCCTGCTATAGCCGATGCGTTCTGCGCATCGCGGCTCGAAGGGAATTGCGGGCACGCGTTCGGCACGCTTCCGCCCGGCGTGGATTTCGACGCCATCCTTCAGGCGGCCTGGTCATCGGCCTAACGCCGCGGACTCTCTTGAGAATAGCTGTGAACGAATGATTCGCCGAACCCTCACGGAGCGAAACGCGACCGCGTCGGGGACTGGCTCCACCGTCCCTAATCGAGCTGCCCACAAGCTACCCGCCGCCTCGTCGTGGACGATGGTGCCTCTCTTGAAAATAGCTGTAACTGCCCGATTCGCAAAGCCCGTACGTCGCGAAGCCGGGACTGGCTTCTGCGTCCCCGACGCATCGAACCCCAACCTTGCCGACCCGCCCTCCGTGGACGCAGTTGCCTGTCCCGGCTTCGCCCCTTGCAGAATATTCCTAGCTCGTGCCTTCGCCCAATTTTCATGCTCGCGGGTATCGCCTTGGGCGATATGCCAGTCAACTGTCTCCTCTACCCCGGCCCCCGAATGATTACGATATGACCTATGGACCCAAAAGGCCACGCCGCAATCGTCACCGGAGGAGCCTCCGGATTAGGTGCAGCCACGGCGCGCATGCTCGCCGCGGCCGGCGCACAAGTCGCCGTCTTCGACCTGAATGAGGCGGAGGGCGCGGCAGTCGCGTCGGAAATCGGCGGCTTCTTCGTCCCTTGCAATGTCGCGGACGCAGAGAGCGCCGAGCGCGCGGTCGAAACCGCCAAAGCCGCTCAGGGTCCGGCACGCATCCTCGTCACTTGCGCCGGCATCGCTCCGGCGGGCAAGATCGTCGGCAAGAACGGCCCCATGGCGCTCGAGACATTCCGGCGCGTCGTTGACGTGAACCTGATTGGCTGCCTCAATGCCATGCGCCTTGTCGCCGGAAATCTCGAAAAGCTGCCCGCGCTGAACGAAAACGAGCGCGGCGTTATTGTGATGACGGCTTCGATCGCGGCCTTTGACGGGCAAATCGGCCAGGCGGCTTATGCGGCTTCCAAGGCAGGAGTCGTCGGCCTCACCTTGCCGGCCGCACGGGAGTTTGCATCATTCGGAATTCGTGTGTGTACCATCGCGCCGGGAATCTTCGCCACCCCGCTGATGGCCGGCATGCCGCAAGCGCTTCAGGAGAGCCTCGGCGCATCCGTGCCGTTCCCATCACGGTTCGGGCGTCCGGAGGAGTTCGCCAAACTGGTCTTGCATGTCATTGATAACACGATGCTCAACGGGGAAGTCATCCGGCTCGACGGTGCGCTGCGGATGCCGCCGAAATGAACGCCACTTAAAATGGAAGCCGGCAGGCCGCGAATCAAAATTGGCTTTGTTTTGCAAATTTCGAAAGTGAGGAAACCCCAGTGCGACGTCGAGACTTTCTGGCCATTGGAGCCGGGTTCATGGCCGTGCGGACCGCGAGAGCAGCCCAGGCGCATATCGAAGTCTTTGCGGATGAACCCATCGCCACCATCTCACCGGATCTCCACGGCCACTTCACGGAGCACATCGGCGGAGTGGTGTATGACGGCATCTGGGTCGGCGAAAATTCTAAAATCCCCAACATGCTCGGCATCCGCACATCGCTGGTGGAAGCCTTGCGCGCCCTCAAGCCGCCCGTGGTGCGCTGGCCCGGCGGTTGTTTCGCCGACAGCTACAACTGGCGCGACGGCGTCGGCCCCCGCGCCCAACGGCCACGACGCGCCAATTTCTGGATCAATGACCCGTTCATGGTCAAAGCGCCCGACGGACCGCAAAAATACGAGCCGAACTGGTTCGGCACAAGCGAATTCGCCCGCTTCTGCCGTCTGGTCGGCGCACAGCCTTACCTCGCCGCTAACCTGCGCAGCCTGCCGCCCAAAGATTTCTACGAATGGATCGATTACTGCAACTCGCCGGCCGGCCTGACTTCGCTGGCGGATCTGCGCGCGACCCAGGGCGATCGAGATCCCTTCGGCGTTCGATTTTGGGGCGTCGGCAATGAAAGCTGGGGCTGCGGCGGTGATTTCGCTCCCGATGAATACGCCGTCGAGTTCCGCCGCTACACCGCCTGGCTGCCGCAGTTCGGCGTGGATCTCGCGCTGATCGCCTCCGGGCCCGACGGCGGCGACATCGATTGGACGCGCCGCTTCTTAGACAAGCTCACCGAAAAAGGCAAGCACATGCTGCGCAAAGTGTACGGTCTTGCGCTGCATTATTACTGCGGGACGTCGGGCAAGGGACAAGCGGTCGATTTCACCATCGACGATTGGTACAGCCTGCTCGCCAAGGCCACGCGCATGGAGTCCCTGATCACGGAGCACTGGGCGGCCATGGGCGAAACTGACGCCCAGCATCAAGTCAAGCTCGTGGTGGATGAATGGGGCGCCTGGCACAACCGCGGCACGGAAGTGCATCCGGCTTATCTGTTCGGGCAGATGCCGACCATGCGCGACGCGCTGATCTCCGGCCTGACCCTTGACACCTTTCACCGCCATGCCGACAAGGTCGCAATGGCCAACGTGGCGCAGCTCATCAACAATCTGCATTGCCTGTTTCTGGCTCGCGAAGATCAATTCGTCGTGACGCCGAATTACCACGTCTTTCGCATGTACGCGGATCACCGCGGCGCCAAGGCCGTGCGCGCTTTGTTTGCCGCGCCTGCGCATTCGGCGCGGGATGACGGGCGCGAGTGGAGCGTCGCAGGGCTGGCGGGCTCGGCGTCGATCCAGGGCAAGACGCTCGTGTTGACGGCCGTGAACACGGATGCAAGCCAGCCGCTTGAAACCGAGATTGTTCTGCGAGGCGCCACGGCAAAGGCTGCCAGGCTCAGTGTGCTGGCGCATCCCGATATCCACGCGCACAACACCTTCTCCAATCCCGGCGCGGTTCAGGTGCGCGAAGAGACCATCGAGGCGCGAGGCTCCGCCTTCACGCATCGCTTTCCGCCCGCGTCGGTCACCAAGCTAGTGCTCGAACTCGGCTCCTAGCGATATAATCCGCGCGGGAGCCACTTCCGAATGCCACGCAGCATTTTCCGAGATGCGGCAATTGCCGCCGCCTTCATCGTTCCTCTTTGTGCTCAGGACATCGCCACCGTCCGTGTTGACGCAACACCGGGACACGAGATCAATTCTTTCGACCCCGACAGCGCACTGGGAAGCTCGATCGACGTGCTGTCTCGCACCGGGATCGACAAGGTCTACACACCGCACATCGTGCAGGAATCGCTTTCGGCAGGCTGGGGGCCGATCACGTATCGAAACAACACCGAGCTTCGCATGGCGGCCTGGCACTGGACCGAGAACGGAACCTGGAGCGATGCAGCACACAAGAGCGGGTACTTCACCGGCAACACGGAACTCAAGGAGCCGCTTCGCTACATCCTGGCCTACGCGCTGCCGCACCGCGGCTTCTCCACCAGCGGCGACCGCCCTGCGCAGGGACCTAACCTGATTTATTGGAAAAGCAATCCCTACCTCACCAGTAAATTCACGGGCGAGAGCGACTCGCTGCACCCGCAATGGGTTGTGGTGGATCTGCGCGCCGAGAAGCCGCTCAACGCCGTCCGCATCGCCTGGGCCAGCCCTTACGCTACAACCTATCGAGTGGAGTATTGGGTGGGCAAAGACGCG
>Ga0335077_10003174_pt1 | contig 19793 bp, 22 predicted proteins | sample Lox_Sample_31_FD_207151 | JGI IMG/M metagenome (GOLD analysis project Ga0335077, IMG submission 207151) | Soil microbial communities from Loxahatchee National Wildlife Refuge, Florida, United States - Lox_Sample_3.1 | ecosystem: Environmental > Terrestrial > Soil > Wetlands | place: USA...
GCAGCGCGGCGAAGGCGAGGGCGATGCCCACGGCCAGGCGCGGCGAGAGCAGGAGGTAGTAAAGGAGCGCGACCAGCGCGGTGAGGCTCGCCCAGTTGAGCCACACCGAGCGCGCGGCAAAGGCCGCAGGCACTGGCAGTGACCACAGCAGCCCCATCACCGCGAGCACGATGGGCGGCACGCAGATCCAGTGCAGGAGCTTGTTGGTGGGATGCTGGTGGCTCGACTGGTATTCCCTGAGCCACTCATGGACGCTGCGCATGCGGCAACGCTACCGGTTGGAGGGCGCGCGCGGCAAGAAGCCGCGCGCCCCTTAGGTGTGGCCTAGGCGGCCGCCATCAGGCCGCGCAGCTTGCCGAGTGCGCTCGACTCGATCTGGCGAATGCGCTCCGCCGACACCTCGTACTTCTCGGCCAGCTCATGCAGCGTCGCCTTGTCTTCCGTCATCCAGCGCCGCTGCACGATGTCGCGGCTGCGCGCATCGAGGCTCCTGAGCGCCGTGCTCAGTCGCTCCGAGTCATCCGCGCTCGACTCGGCCTCTTCCACCTGCTCGGCCGGATCGGCATCCGGGGACGGCAGGTAGGCCGCCGGGCTGTAGACCTCTTCCTCGTCCGACTCCGGGGTCGGGTCGAAGGACAGGTCGCGCGCGGACAGGCGCTTCTCCATCTCCGTGACCTCGCCCTCGCTCACGCCGAGGTCGCGCGCCACCGCCGCGGTTTCCTCGGCCGAAAGCCAGGCCAGGTTCTTCTTCAGGCGCCGCAGGTTGAAGAACAGCTTGCGCTGCGCCTTGGTGGTGGCGATCTTCACCAGGCGCCAGTTGCGCAGCACGTACTCGTGGATCTCGGCGCGGATCCAGTGGACCGCGAAGGACACCAGGCGCACGTTGAGGGTCGGATCAAAGCGCTTGACCGCCTTCATCAGACCAACGTTGCCCTCCTGGATCAGGTCTCCGACCGGCAGTCCGTAGCCGGAGTAGCCGCGCGCGATGTGCACCACGAAGCGCAGGTGCGCGAGCACCAGCTGGCGTGCCGCATCCAGGTCGCCCTGGTTGCGGAAGCGCTCGGCGAGCTCACGTTCCTGTTCGCGCGAAAGCACCGCAATACGGCCGACCCGGTCGAGATAGGCATCCAGGCTCCCCAGCGGACCGGCAAGCGATTGGTCGCCCATGCGGGCGACGAGTGCAGTAGCAGTCATCGAGTCTCCCGTGGATTGGATAGGCATTCTAGCAGTCACCCTCTTAGAGTGCTAAAGGGTGGGTTAGTTCCCCTGCCCGTGGTCCTTAGAGCCTTTACGGACAAGAGCTTGCGCGTGCCCGGAGGCCTGCGGCATCCCCCGGAAGGAGGGGTCTGGCCGCCCCGTTGGGGGTTCAGGCGTCAACGTGAGCTAAGCAATTTAGACCGGGACACTGCGAGGTGATTGGACAGCGGAACGGGCGGGAAGTGTCCTCGCTGGGGCTGGGCCGTGTTTGCGGGTACAGTCCCGCCCGCGCCCACCTGCAAGGCCGAGAACAATTCCAGAACGGGGAGGTTTCCCATGGTGAGCCTGGCATCGCTCTGCCTGCCGATCCTGCTATCGGCCGTGTTCGTGTTCGTCGCGAGCTCCATCATCCACATGGCGCCGCTTTGGCATCGGAACGATTACCGCGGCCTGCCCGACGAGACGCAGTTCGCCGCCGCCCTCAGGGCGCTGAACCTCGTCCCCGGCGACTACTTCATGCCCTGGGCGCCACCCCGGCAGCACAAGTCCCCCGAGTTCCGCCAGCGCATGACGCAGGGACCGGTGGCGATCGTGAGCGTGCTGCCAAACGGTCCGGTCGTGATGGCTAAGCCGCTGGCACTGTGGTTTGTCTACCTGCTCATCGTCGGGGCCTTCAGCGCCCTGATCGCCGCGCACGTGCTGCCCCCGGGCACGCCCTATCCGCGGGTGTTCAAGGTAGTGCTGACGGCGGCCTTCATGGGCTATGCGCTTGGGCTGCTGCAGAACTCGATCTGGCTGCGCAAGCCCTGGGCCATCACGCTCAAGGGCTGTTTTGACGGGCTGATCTACGCGGCCCTGACGGCCGGCACGTTCGGCTGGCTGTGGCCGCATGCGACTTAAGGAGTCCGCCGGAACGGTTATGGCGTGGACTGCGTCACGTGCCGATCATGTTATGACGGCAAACCCTCCGCGCCGGTTCGGGGCGTGTTATCTCTTGACCTGACACGCGTGAAAACTTAAAAGTACGTCACGCATGAGTGACATAAGCCATGTTCTGATAACGTCACTCACGCAGTAACGACGAGGCACAGGGGGCGATGAATCAGGGTTGTTGGTTGAGGACGGCATTCGGCTGTCTGGTGCTCGCTGCCTCGCTCAGTGCCACGGCCGCCGAGGCGACGCGCGTCAGCTACGCCCACCACGCCCCGGCACAGCCGCGGCTGCACTCCTCGGCTGCGCTGGTACTCGACACCACTCACTCCGCCGTGCTGTTCGCGCGCCACCCGGACGTGGCCATGCCCATCGCCTCGATCACCAAGCTGATGACGGCCCTGGTGGTCATGGATGCCGGGCAGCCGCTTGATGAGGTGCTGAGCGTCACCCAGGACGACCGCAGCACCGGCAAGGGCTCCTTCTCGCGCCTGATGCCGGGCACGCACCTGACGCGCGGCGACCTGATGCACCTGGCCCTCATGGCTTCCGAGAACCGTGCCGCCCATGCGCTCGGGCGCAACTATCCGGGCGGGGTGGCCGCCTGCGTGGCCGCCATGAACGCCAAGGCGCGCGAGCTCGGCATGACCAACGCGCACTTCGTCGAGCCGACCGGGCTCTCGGATGAGAATGTCGCCAGCCCCGAGGACCTCTCCAAGCTGGTTATGGCGGCCGCCAAGATCCCCGCGATCCGCGAGTACTCCACCGACACCGACTATGTGGTGCAGGTCGGGCGCCGCCCGATCCAGTACCGCAACACCGATGCCCTGGTGAACAAGGCCGACTGGAACATCATCGTGCAGAAGACCGGCTACATTTCCGAGGCCGGCCGTTGCCTGGTCATGCAGACCGTGATCGAGGCGCGCACCGTGGTGATCGTGCTGCTGAACTCCTACGGCAAGCGCACGCGCGTGGCCGATGCGCGCCGCATCCGCCGCTGGATGGAGGCGACGCTGGCCGCACAGGGCGTTCTGCCGGCCAACACCTAGCGCGCCGCTCCGCCGCGCGCTGCATCCCCCTTTACCCGTGCTGCCGCGCCGGCGCGCCCTCAGGCGCGCGGCTCGATGCTCTTCAGGTGCCGCGCCGCCGAGATCCAGGCGCCGAGCCAGCCGAGCACGACGCCGGCACCGAGCAGCATGCCGACATCCTCGCGAGCCAGTCCCTGCAGCACGAAACGGCTGCCATACAGGCGCGCCAGGGTCGCCACCGGGTCGCGCAGGATGAGGAGCACCAGCACGAGGATGCCCCAGGCGAGCAGCGCCCCGCCCAGGCCGTAGAGCACCCCGGTGTACAGGAACGGCCGGCGCACGAAGGCGTTCGAGCCGCCGACGAGCTTGGTCACCTCGATCTCGGCGCGCCGCGCCTGGATCTCGAGCCGGATGGTGTTGCCGATCACCGCGAGCACGCCGATCCCGAGCAGCGCCGCCGTGATCAGCAGTACGCGCCGCAGCACCTCGAGGATGGCGTTGAAGCGCATCACCCACTCGGAGTCGACCTGCACCAGGTCGACCTCCGGCCAGGCGGCGAGGTAGTGCCGCAGCCCCTCGAGGGAGTCGGCCGAGCTGGCCTGCGCGCGCGGGCGCACGTGCAGCACGTGCGGCAGCGGATTCTCCTTGAGCGCGGTGAGGGCCTCGCCGAAACCCGAGTAGGTGCGGAAGTCCGCCAGCCCCTGCTCGGCGCTGATGACCGTGACGCTCGCCACGTCGCTTCTCTGGCGCGCGGTCTGCGCCAGCTGCTGCGCCTTGGCGAGCGGCACGTCGCTCTTGAGAAAGACCGAGACGTCCACGGCGCCGGCGAAGTTGCCGGTGGCCAGCTCGGCGTTGCTGACGAACAGCTTGAGCGCCGCCGGCAGGGCGAGCGCGAGTGCGATCACCAGCAGCGTGAGGAAGGTCGCGAATGGCGCGCGTACCAGGCGCCCGAGTGCTCCCACGCCCGCCTGCAGGTGCCGTCCGGAGGCGACGCCGACCGTCATCGGGTCGCCACCAGCGAGGGCAGCGGGTCCACGGGCGGGGAGCCCTGCAGCGCGCCGTTCTCGAGGGTGATCACCCGCTCGCCGAACTCGCGCACCAGGTGCAGGTCGTGGGTGGCCACGACCACCGTGACACCGACGTCCTGGAAGCGGCGGAACAGCTTCATGACCTCGAGCGAGAGGTCGGGATCAAGGTTGCCGGTGGGCTCATCCGCGATCAGCAGCGGGGGCTTGCTCACCACCGCGCGCGCGATGCCGACGCGTTGCTGCTCGCCGACCGACAGCTCGAGCGGCAGCATGCGCTCCTTGCCGAGCAGCCCCACCTGATCGAGCGCGGCGCGCACGCGCTTGTCCATCTCCTTCAGCGGCGCCGCGGCCACGGCGAGCGGCAGCGCCACGTTGTCGTACACGGGGCGGTCGGCGAGCAGCTTGTGGTCCTGGAAGACGACGCCGATGCCGCGGCGGAAGGCGGCGATGTGGCGCGCCTTGAGGGTCTGGGTGTTGCGGCCGTTGACGAGCACCGTGCCGCGGCTCGGGCGCTCGAGCAGCGCGATGAGCTTGAGCACCGTGCTCTTGCCGGCCCCCGAGCGGCCGGTGAGGAACACCATCTCGCCGTTGTGGATGTTGAAGCTGACGTTGCTGAGGGCCTCGCGACCGTTGGCGTAGCGCTTGCTGACACGCTCGAAGACGATCATGGCGCCGCCGCCGCGCCGGGCGGCTCTCCGAGCAGCGCTCCGGCGAAGGCCTCGGCGTCGAATTCGCCGAAGTCTTCGCTCGTCTCGCCGACCCCGATGTAGCGGATCGGAATGCGCAGCTGCTGGGCGATGGCGAGCACGATGCCGCCCTTGGCGCTGCCGTCGAGCTTGGTCAGCACCAGCCCGCTCACCCCGACGGCCTCCTTGAACTGGCGCGCCTGCACCAGCGCGTTCTGGCCCTGGTTGGCATCGAGCACCAGCAGCACCTCGTGCGGGGCGCTGGCATCGACCCGCGTCACCACCCGGCGCACCTTCTTCAGCTCCTCCATCAGGTGCGACTGGCTGTGCAGCCGCCCGGCGGTATCGGCCAGCAGCACGTCGCAGCCGCGCGCCCGCGCGGCCTCGAGCGCATCGAACACCACCGCCCCGGGATCGGCCCCCGGCAGCTGCGCGGCGAAGGCCGCGCCGCTGCGCTCGGACCACACCTTGAGCTGCTCGATGGCGGCGGCCCGGAAGGTGTCGCCGGCGGCGAGCATCACGCTCTTGCCCTCGGCGGCGCAGCGACTGGCGAGCTTGCCGATGGTCGTGGTCTTGCCCGAGCCATTCACCCCCACCACGAGGATGACGAACGGGCGGTGCGCCGGGTCGATCAGCAGTGGCTGCGCGCAGGGCTTGAGGATCGCGACGATGCTCGCGCGCAGCGCCGCGAGCAGCGCCGCGACGTCCTTGAGCTCATGCCGTGCCACGCGGCGGCGCAGGTCCTCGAGGATGCGCTCGGTGGCCTCCACGCCCACGTCCGCGGTCAGCAGGCGCGTCTCGAGCTCCTCGAGGATCGCCCCATCGATCTGGCGTCCGCGCACCAGCTCGGCCAGATCGTAGGTGAGCCAGGAATCGCCACGGTTCAGCCGCTCGCGCAGGCGGCGTAAGAATCCCGGGCGCTCGGGGCGCTCCGTCTGGGCGGCTCGGCGGAACATAGGGCCGGCATTGTAGCGGGCCGCGCCCGGCGAGCGGCCGTTTCGGGCCACCGCCGGCGGGGCCGGCGCCGGCCCTGAGGGTCTAGGGCTCGATCACCGTCGGATTGCCGATGAGGATCGTGGTGCCGGGTGGGGTGGCCGGGAAGGGCACGGCGGGCACCGGCTGCCCGGTGAAGGTGAGCGACTCGAGCTGCATTTCCTGCGTCGCGGCTGGGCTGACGCTCGGGTCGATGATGGATCCGTGATAACCGGAGATGAAGTTCACGACGGCGCGAAAGCCGTTCGGGTTCACCTGCGGTCCGGGGGCAGCGGCACCAAGCTGCGTGATAGGCAGGGGACTCGCCGGCGCGGGCAGGTAGCCCGAGGCGACGATCAGGCGCTGCGTCGCGGAATTTGGGATGACCTGGTCGGGGCAGCCATCCGGGTTGGGCCTCACGACGCACGCGGCCGGTGAGGGCGGTGTAGCCGCGCCGACGACCTGGATCAGGTGCATCGGGTGCTGCGCGGTCGCATAGGCGATGAAATTGATCGGGTCGCCGGCGTCCACGGCGGTCTGCGCGTCGCGGAAGAACTGCTCGTAGAGCGTCGTGCCGGGCGTGACTCCCTGGGCCGCGAGCCCCGCGTTGATCTCCGGGGAGAAGCTCGGCGAATCGCGCAGCAGGTCGGCGATGCCGCCGCCGACCATGGCGAGCGTCGCCGTGCCGATCGTGGTTGGAGGGACGAGGGCCATGAACGTCCCGCCCTCGAGCGCACCCAGTGAGTGGCCGAGGAAGTGCACCGCTGACAGGTTGATACCGCCGGGCACCAGCGGGTTGAGCTGCGGCAGCGTACGCGTCAGCACCAGCAGGTCGGCGACCCCCTCGCGCAGATTGTCGCGCGAGGTGAGCAGGCTGGTCAGGTTGATGAAATGCGTGCCGGTCGGATCGATCTGCCCGTTGGTGCTCAGATCGAAGGTGCGCTCGATGGAACCGCCGGCTGGCAGGCCGAACATCGCGTACAGCGGGTTGGCGCCCGATGCATACAGCGGGTCGTTCGGGTCGGTGATCCCGTGCAACGGCAGGTCGATCGCCACCACCACGGTGCCGGAGTCGGCGAAGGAATCGGCGAGCGCCAGCAGGTCTTCGCGGTTACGCAGGATGGAGTGCTGGAATACCAGGACCGGCCAGCCGCCCGAGGGTGCAGTGCCGCCGAGCGCGGACGTGCCATTCGGCACCGACATGAACACCGGGATCTGCAGGGTCGCGGTCGGCGCGGGCAAGGGGTTGTAGCGCGTGACGAACGTGCTGGTGGTATCCAGCGGGAAGGGCGGGGCGTGCCAGTACTCGGTGAGCGGCGCGCTCTTACTCAGGTAGTAGGGGATCGTGAGCACGCCCACATACAGGTCCGCGTGTCCAGGCAGCCCCAGTCCCGGGATGGCGGCGGTCGTGAAGCCGGGCGGATGAAAGACCTGAATAGTCGCGGGCTTCACGGTCGCGGCCATGAGCTCGAGCGTGTCGAGCGTGGACTCGGTGGTGAAGCTGAAGGTGAGCGCGATCTTGCTGGGATCAAGTCCGGTGACGCCGTGCACGATCTGCAGCTGCGCGCCGGTCAGCTGGCATACCGCATTCAGGGTCGCATCCGTGATGCTCGGGCAGGTCGGGTCGCCCTGCGCGAGGGCGCCGAGGATCGTCTGGTAATCCTTGTCCGGGACGGCGGCATTGCCGTGCGCGTCCTTGATGCCGGTGGTAAGCACCACGAGGTAGCCGTTGCCGGTGGCGCACTGCGCCGGCCCGTTCGGCAGGCAGGTGCTGGCGGTGAGCGGGTGCAGCGGCTTGATCTCCAGGATCGTGGCACCGATCCCGTTGGCCTCCGCGCCGAGACCGACGCTGTAGTCGACGCCCGGGGTGAGCGGGGGGCCCGCGACGTTGACGGTGGCCTTGGTGTGGTTGTCGGTGAGCACCGGGATGATGATCACGCCACCGGCGAGCGTGCTCGCATCGAGCGCACTGGAGAAATTTTCGCGGATCACCGCCGTGGTGGAGAAGCCATCGAGCGCGTTGATGGCGGCCTGGTTCGGCATCACCGGGTTGGGCGGCTGGATGTTGAGGGTGCCGTCGGTCGAGCCGGCGAAATACAGGTCCGTCGGGTACGGCAGCACGCCGGCGGAGAGCTGGAACAGCGCGGTGGCTGCCGGTGTCGGCGGGGGCGGAGTCGAGCCGCCCGGATTACCGTTGCCGCTGGAGGTATCCGGAGGACCCACGCTGCCGTAGCCGCCGCCCGAGCAGGCTTGCAGCAGCAGCGCGGCCAGTGCGGCGCCGGTGGCGACGAGTCTCTTCATAATCCCTGCAACCCCCCGGGCGGCGCGATCCGCGTGCTGCGCCCGCGCGTGCCGCCTTGCAACTCACCTGAAGATCGATGCGAGCCGCGTGACTTGTTATGCCGCGGCTCACCGGCCGTATCCCCTCCTGCCGGTGCTGTTCTTGAGCGGCGCGCTTCTGGGCGCGCCAAGCTAGGTTACGCTTAGGGCAAGAACAGTGGCAAGGTGCCGCGCCGCGCACGGGAGTGATCGCACTTGGGCTCCGCAGGCAAGCCGGGAGTGCGCGCGAAAGCGCCGCCGCGACGCGGCGGCAGCGCCCGCGTGCTGCGGATCATCGGCGGCACCTGGCGCGGCCGCCGGCTGCGCTTCCCCGACCGCGCGGGCATCCGCCCGACGCCCGACCGTGTGCGCGAGACGCTGTTCAACTGGCTGGGTCCGGGGATCGCCGGTGCGCGCGGGCTCGACCTGTTTGCCGGCAGCGGGGCGCTCGGACTCGAGGCGCTGTCGCGCGGCGCCGCGCACGTCACCTTCGTCGAGCACGACGCGGTGGCCGCGCGCGCGCTGCGCACGCTGCTGGCCGAGTGGCGCGCTGCGGGTGCCGAGGTCGAGTGCAGCGAGGCACTCGCCTACCTCGCGCGCGGCGGCGTCCCCTGTGACGTGGTGTTCCTCGACCCGCCCTTTGGCACGGACCTGCTGCCAGGCGCGGTGCGCGCGCTGAGCGCGCACGGCTGGCTCAAGGCGGGGAGCCGCCTCTACGTGGAGCTGCCGGCCCGCGCCGGGCCGGCAGCGCTGCCCGGCGCTTTCACGGCGCTCAAGTCCGGGCGGGCCGGCGAGGTCGGTTATCATCTGTACGCATACGCTCCGGCGCCGCCGACCGACCAGACATGAAACGCAACGCGGTCTATCCCGGTACCTTCGACCCGATCACCAACGGGCACCAGGACCTGGTGCGGCGTGCCGCCGGCATCTTCGACTCGGTGATCGTGGCGATCGCCGCCAACCCGCACAAGACCCCGCTGTTCCCGCTGCAGAAGCGGGTGGAGCTGGCGCGCGCCGTGCTGTGCGACCTGAACAACGTCACCGTGCAGGGTTATGCCGGCCTCACGGTCGACTTTGCCCGCCAGCACCAGGGAGCGGTGATCGTGCGCGGGCTGCGCGCGGTGTCCGACTTCGAGTTCGAGTTTCAGCTCGCCAACATGTCGCGCCACCTGGACCGCAGCTTCGAGACCGTGTTCCTCACCCCGCAGGAGCAGTTCACCTTCATCTCCTCCACGCTGGTGCGCGAGATCGCCATCCTCGGCGGGGACGTGCGCCAGTTCGTGCATCCGATCGTGGAGGCGGAGCTGAAGAAGCACCGTCGCGCCTGAGCGCGAGCCGCCTGCGCACTGGGCGAGCCGGTGGCCGCGGCGCGGCGGCCTATGATCGCTTGCGCCCGCGCCGCGGGCGTCGCGCCTTCGGGCATCGCGTCCGCACGGCCGCGCGCCGGCGCACCCGCGGCTTCGCCGCAGCGGCGCGGCGGCGCTTCTTGAGCCGCGGCATGCGCACGCGGACCGCCGGCGCGGGCAGCGTGCCGGCGCGCTCGAGCTCGAGGGCGCGCCACAGGTACCAGGCGGCGGCGCTGCGGTAGGGACGCCAGCGCTCGCCGTAGGCGGCGAGTACGCGCGGGTGCGGCAGCGCGCGCAACCCGTAGGCGGCACGAAAGCCGGCCCGCACGCCGAAGTCGTCCACCGGCAGCACGTCCGGGCGCCCGAGGCGGAACATCAAGAGCATCTCCACGGTCCAGCGCCCGATGCCGCGCACCTGCGTCAGGCGCGTGATGATCTCCTCGTCGGTGAGCGTGATGAGCTCGTCGTGCCCCGGCACGACGCTCTCCAGGGTTTTGGCGGCGAGGTCCTTGAGGGCGGCTACCTTGGCGGTGGAGAAGCCGGCCGCGCGCAGGGTCTTCGCCGGGGCCGCGAGCACGTGCTGCGGGCTCGGAAACGCGCCCTCGCCACAGGAGGCGATGAGGCGCTTGAGGATGGTGTTGGCGGCGATGCCGTTCAGCTGCTGGTGCGCGATCGCCTGCGCCAGTGCCTGGAACGGGTGAATGTCGGCCTCGGTCTCGAAGGCGTAGGCGCCGACCGCGGTAATGAGCGCGCCCATCACGGGATCGGACTGGGTCAGGTGGGCGGTGATGTGCGCGGTCACGGGACTCCCTCGGGCTACCGCCTCAGCTCTGGCAGTGCGGGCAATAATAAGTGGAGCGCTGTCCCTGGGTCAGCGCGCGCACGCGCTCGCCGCAGCGGCGGCAGGGCCGGCCGGCGCGCTCGTACACGTACAGCCGCTGGCGGAAGTAGCCGGGCTCCCCGTCCGTCTTCAGGTAATCGCGCAGCGTCGTGCCGCCGGCACGGATCGCCAGCCGCAGCACGGTGCGGATCGCCTTCACGAGACGTGCGCACTCGGCGCGCGTCAGCGTGCTGGCGCGCCGCTGCGGCCGCAGGCGGGCCCTAAACAGCGCCTCGCTGGCGTAGATGTTGCCGACCCCGACCACCAGGTGGCTGTTCATGATGAGCTGCTTGAGCGCCACGCGCCGGCCGCGCGTGATGCGCCACAGGTACTCGGCATCGAAGGCACGCGCGAATGGCTCGGGTGCCAGGTCGCGCAACAGTGGATGGTGCCGCCAATCGGCATCGGTGTAGTGCAGACTGCCGAAGCGGCGTGGGTCGTTGAAGCGCAGCGTGACGCCCGAATCGAGCGCCAGGTCGAAGTGATCGTGCTTGCGGCGCGGGGTGCCGGCCGGCACCGCGCGCAGGTTGCCGGACATGCCGAGGTGCAAAAGCAGCGTGCCCTCCTCGAGCCGCAGCAGCAGGTACTTGGCGCGCCGCCCCACCTGCTCGATGCGCCGGCCGGCCAGGCGGGCCGGCAGGCTGCGCGGCACGCGCCAGCGCAGGCGCGGCTCGTAGACGGTCAGGGCGAGGATGCGGCGCTTGCGCGCGTGCGGTGCGAGCCCGCGGCGCGTGGTTTCGACTTCGGGCAGCTCAGGCACGCGCGTTCCGGGGGCCGCGCGTTGCGCCTTACTTGATCTTGGTCTCTTTGTAGGCGACGTGCTTGCGCGCCACCGGGTCGAACTTGCGCACCTCGAGCTTGTCGGGGTGCAGGCGCTTGTTCTTGGTGGTCACGTAGAAGTGCCCGGTGTTGGCCGAGGACAGCAGCTTGATCTTCTCGCGCATGGATCGCTCCTGGGAAAATCGCCGCGGCGTTTAGAGCTTGTGGCCCTGGGCGCGCAGCTCTTCGACCACCTTGTCGATGCCCTTCTTCTCCACGGTACGCATGCCGCTGGTCGTCAGGCGCAGCGTCACCCAGCGCTTCTCGGTCTCCAGCCAGAAACGCTGCGTGTGCAGGTTCGGCAGGAAGCGGCGGCGCTTCTTGTTGTTGGCGTGGGAGACGCGGTTACCGACGGCGGGCTTCTTGCCGGTGATCTCGCAGACGCGGGACATACGAACAACCTTAAGGATTTCAGACTCTTAGGATGATGGAGGCGGGCCTCCTCGGCATCCCGGGCCGGGCTTTATACCAGCCCGGCCGGGGGATCTCAACCCGCCCGTGCGGCGGGATCCCGGGGCCCTGGGGGTATTAGAGCAGGCCGTGCTCGCAGAAGGAAAAGCAGTGGCCGTCGCCAACGATGAAGTGATCGAGGACGCGCACGTCGATGAGCGCCAGCGCCTCCTTGAGGCGCCGCGTGATCAGCTCGTCCGCCTGGCTCGGCTCGAGCACCCCCGAGGGGTGGTTGTGCGCGAACATCACCGCCGCGGCGTTGTGCGCGAGCGTCGCGCGCAGCACCTCCCGCGGATGCACCCCGGCACGGTCGATGGTGCCGCGAAACAGCTCCTCGAAGCCGATAAGCCGGTGGCGGTTGTCCAGGTACAGGCAGCAGAACACCTCGTAGGGCCGGTCGCGCAGCTGCGCCAGCAGGAAGGTGCGGGTTACCTCGGGGGCCGCCAGCGTCGGACCCAGCCGCAGCGCCTCGCGGAAATGCCGCCGCGCCAGCTCGATCGCTGCCTGCAGGATCGCGTAGCGTGCCGGGCCGACGCCGGTAAAGGCCAGGCAGCGCGCGGCCTGCGCGTTCAGGAGCTCGCGCAGCGAGCCGAAGTCACTCAGCAGTCCCCGTGCCAGCTCCAGCGCCGAGCGGCCGCGCGTCCCGCACCCGAGCAGCAGCGCCAGCAGCTCCGCGTCCGAGAGCGCGTGCGCGCCGCGCGCCAGCAGCTTCTCGCGCGGCCGCTCGCCTTCGGGCCATTCCCGGATGCTCACTGGTGTACCTCTTGGGGTTGAGAGGCTACGCCTGGAGGGGTAGGTCTCTTTCTCTCGTGTACTTGTCGTGACCGCCCCGGATGCTTGCCAGCAGATGGCCCGCATGAGACCTGCGGCACGGCAAGTGCCGGGAGGTCTTTACGGGCTACAGGAAGCAGCGCCAGGTTTAGCGGCCCAGAGCGCCAGTCAGTGAGCAACCCGCAGGACCTCCCGACACGAACATTGTGTACCTCTGGAGGTCGTTTATGAGCTATTTCGCGGGTATCGATTGGGGTGGCGCCCAGCACGCGGTTTGCGTGCTCGACGACCACGGCAAGATCATCCTGAGCACTCAGGTGAGTCACGATGCGCGGGGGCTGAGCGGGCTGTGCCAACGTCTGCAGCGCATCGATCCGGCCGTCCCGGTCGCGATCGAGCGTCCTTCGGGGTTGCTGGTCGACACGCTCCTGCAGGCCGGCTTGGCTGTGGTGCCGATTCATCCCAACGTGGTCAAAGCCTGCCGACCACGCTACCGGGCCGCCACCGGCAAGCACGATGCAGGCGATGCCTATGTGCTGGCTGATGTGCTGCGCACCGACGGTCACCGCTTTCGCACATTGGCCCCCTTGAGCGATGCCATGCAGGCATTGCGGGCTCTGGTTCGCAGCCGCGATGATCTGGTGGCCGAGCGCATCGCACTCGCCAACCAGCTGCGCGCACTCCTCGAGAGCTTCTGGCCCGCTCCCGCCGGTTTGTTTGCCGAGATCGATTCGCCTATCGCGCTGGCGTTCATCGAGCGCTACCCCACCCCCGCCAGTGCTGCCAGACTCGGCGAGAAACGCCTTGCTGGCTTCCTGGCCGCCGAAGGCTACTGTGGCCGAACTTCCCCCGCACGGCTGCTGCAGCGACTCAGAGAGGCTCCCCCAGGTCAGGCCGGCAGTGCCGAACAGCAGGCCAAGGGCGCTGTGGTCAGCGCTCTGGCCCGTGTGCTCTCGGTCCTGGTCACCCAGCTCTCCCGCATCACCTCGCGTATCGAACACGACATCGGCGAGTTGCCCGATGGCAGCATCCTGATGTCCTTGCCCCGCACCGGACGTCTCAACGCTGCACAGATCCTGGCCGAACTCGGCGATGTGCGTGAGCGCTTCGCCACCGATGACCAGCTCGCTGCCGAGGCAGGCCTTGCTCCGGTCACCTGTCAAAGCGGCAAAAGCAAAGCCGTCATCTTCCGTTGGGCCTGCAATCACCGATTGCGTCGCGCCCTCACCATCTGGGCGGACAACTCCCGTCATGGCTGTGCCTGGGCTAAATCCATCTACGACAAAGCACGTGCCCGCGGCTGTCGTCATCCCCATGCCGTGCGCATCCTCGCCCGCGCTTGGGTACGGGTCCTGTGGCGCATCTGGAGCAACAGATCCACTTACCAGCCCCAGCTGCACAACGGCGCAAGAGCATTCCTCCTCACCGCTCCAGCTGAGTGTTGACACAGGAAGTCTCATGCGCTGTGCTTCTAAGGATAGGTGCGGGCCAGTCTAAGGAGGCCCGGGGGGCCCCGGCAGGCCCACAAAGTGCCCGGAAGCGCGGCTTTTTCCGGTGGGGTGTGCGGCGGTTTGTGCCCCCGGGCGGGGGCGGTGCGATAATCCTCGCGGGAACGGAATACTTAAGTCCATGCAAGGCAAGCGCATCCTGCTCGGCGTGAGCGGCGGCATCGCCGCCTACAAGAGCCCGGACCTCGTGCGGCGGCTGCGCGAGCGCGGCGCCGAGGTGCAGGTGGTCATGACCGCCGCGGCGCGCGAGTTCGTCACCGCCGCCACCTTCCAGGCGGTCTCGGGACGGCCGGTGCGCAGCGACCTGTGGGACCCGGCGGCGGAAGCGGCCATGGGACACATCGAACTGGCGCGCTGGGCGGATGCGGTGCTCATCGCCCCGGCGAGTGCGGACTTCCTGGCGCGCCTGGCCGGCGGACACGCCGACGACCTGCTGACCACGCTGTGCCTGGCGAGCGCCGCGCCGATTGCGGTGGCGCCGGCCATGAACCATCTCATGTGGGCCAATGCGGCCACGCGCGCCAACGTGGCGTTGCTGGCCGGACGCGGCGTGCACGTCCTCGGTCCGGGCGAGGGCGACCAGGCCTGCGGCGAGAGCGGCCCGGGACGCATGCTCGAGCCGGTCGACCTGGCCGCACGCCTGCAGGGGTTGTGCGGCGGCAGCGGAGCACTCAGCGGCAAGCGCGTGCTGATCACCGCCGGGCCGACGCGCGAGTGCATCGACCCGGTACGCTTCATCAGCAACCGCTCCTCCGGCAAGATGGGTTTCGCGGTCGCACAGGCGGCGCGCGAGGCCGGCGCGAGCGTGGTGCTGGTTGCAGGGCCGGTGAGCCTGCCGACCCCGGCCGGGGTCACGCGCCTCGACGTCGAGAGCGCCGCCGACATGCTCGCCGCGGTGCTGCGCGAGCTGCCCGGGACCGACGTGTTCATCTCCAGCGCCGCGGTGGCCGACTATCGCCCGACGTGCAAGGCGGCGCAAAAGATCAAGAAGACCAGCGAGACGCTCGACCTGTCCATGGAGCGCACCACCGACGTGCTGGCCACCGTGGCGGCGCGCAGCGAGCGGCCGTTCGTGGTCGGTTTCGCCGCCGAGACCGAGGCGGTCGAGCAGAACGCGCGCGCCAAGCTGATGAAGAAGAACCTCGACCTGATCGCGGCCAACGAGGTCGGGCACGACAAGGCCTTCGACTGCGAGGACAATCAGCTGGTGGTGCTCGCACGCAACGCGCGCCACGAGCTGCCGCGCGCGGGCAAGCTGCAACTGGCGCGCGGCCTGATCGCGCTGATCGCCGCCGAGCTCGGCGCGCGCAGCGGCGTGCGCCAGCGTCCCTCGGCGCTCGCTTGAGCGCGGCGCCCGCGCGCCGCGCGCTCAGGGTGCGCATCCTCGATGCGCGGCTGGGCTGCGAGTTCCCGCTGCCGGCCTATGCCACCGAGGGCTCCGCCGGACTCGACCTGCGCGCCTGCCTCGGCGCGCCGCTGACGCTGGCGGCCGGCGCCGCCGAGCTGATCCCCACCGGGCTTGCGATCCATCTCGAGGACCCCGGCCTGGCCGCCATGGTGCTGCCGCGCTCGGGCCTGGGCCACAAGCACGGCATCGTGCTCGGCAACCTGGTGGGCCTGATCGACTCGGACTACCAGGGCCAGCTCATGGTGTCCTGCTGGAACCGCTCGGGTGCGCCCTTCACGCTCGCCCCGGGCGAGCGCATCGCGCAGCTGATCGTGGTGCCGGTGGTGCAGGTGGAGCTTGAGGTCGTACAGGATTTCGCCGCCAGCCGCCGCGGTGCGGGGGGTTTCGGGCACTCCGGGCGCGCCTGAGGGCGCGCGCGCCTACTGCGGCGCGTCGTGGATCGTGTGCAGCTCGCGGTAGCGGGCGATGTCCGAGTCGAACTGCTCGCGCAGCGTCTTCTCTTCTTCCGACTTGGCCCCGAGCGCGTTGGTCTGCTGGCGCATCTCATCGACGGTGCGCACCAGGTTCTCGGCGACGTCATCGGGCATGCGGCGCGCATCGGCGCGCTCACTGTACGGGGCGAAGGACAGCGCCCGTGCCTGCAGCGCCCCGAGGCGCGAGCGCAGGCTCTCGATGTACTGCTCTGCGGCGGCGCGCTGGCCGTGCAGCTGCTCGAGGCGCACGTCGCGCAGCGCCTCGATGTCGGCCACCGAGGTGTAGGTGGAGATCAGGAAGCTGTCGTGCTGGCGCTGCTTGAGCGCCTCGGCCTTCTTGCGCGCCGCGGCCGCGGCCTGCTCCGGGGTGAGCGCCGCATCCACGTGGGCTACGGCGACGCCTTCGCGGTTGAGCAGCGTGCGGTCCTGCTGCGCGTACTGCGGCGGCACGTTGTCGCCGTAGTGCACGACGCCCTGCTCGTCGACCCACTTGTAGGCGACGCCGCCGCTGCTGCTCCTCTTGCCGGAAGAGGAGGCAGCGGGTTTGGGCGCGGCCTGCGCGCCGAGGCAAAGCACTGCGGACAGCAGCAACAGCAGGCCGGCGCGCGGCAGGGATCGATGCGACATATGAATAGTTTCCGGCCGGTGGCGGGGGGCTGGCAAGCTCAAAGGACCCCGAAACGCTGCCGGTAGGCCTGAAGCTGTGTGAGCTGCTCGGCAGAAATGCGCATCGGCCCGGCGCGCGTCTGCGCCAGCGCCGCGATGAGCTCGGCGAGTGTGACGATGCTCACACAACGCACGCGCTCATCGCGCTCGAGCTCCTGCACCGCGCTCAGCTCGCCCTGGCCGCGCTCCTGACGGTCCAGCGCCAGCGCCACGCCCACCGGGGTCGCGCCGGCGGCGCGGATGATGGCGAGCGACTCGCGGATCGCCGTGCCGGCGGTGATGACGTCGTCCACGATCAGCACGCGCCCGGCGAGTGCCTGGCCGACGATGCGCCCGCCCTCGCCGTGCTCCTTGGCTTCCTTGCGGTTGAAGGCGTAGGGCACGTTGCGGCCATGCGCGGCGGCGAAGGCCACCGCGGTGGCGGTGGCGAGCGGGATGCCCTTGTAGGCCGGACCGAACAGCATGTCGAACTCGAGCCGCGCCTGCGTGATGGCCGCCGCATAGCAGCGGCCGAGCACGTGCGCGGACTCGCCGTCGCTGAACAGCCCGGCGTTGAAGAAGTACGGGCTCTCGCGCCCGGACTTGAGGGTGAAGCGCCCGAAGCGCAGCGCCGCGCGCTGGAGCGCCAGGTCTATGAAGGTGAGCTGGTATTCCTCCATGGCATATGATTGCCAGATGCGCGTCATCACCGTCAACGTCTGCGGCATCCGCTCGGCCGCGGCCAAGGGGCTGTTCCGCTGGCTGCGCCGCCAGCGCGCCGATTTCATCTGCCTGCAGGAGACCAAGAGCCAGGAGCACCAGCTCGCCGAGCACGACGTGCACCTCGCCGGCTACCACGCCTATTTCTGCGATGCCGAGCGCAAGGGCTACGCCGGCGTGGCGCTCTACAGCCGCCAGCGCCCCGACCGCGTGCTGCGCGGCTTCGGCGTGAGCGAGTTCGATGGCGAGGGGCGCTATATCGAGGCGCAGCTCGGCGGGCTCTCGGTGGTATCGCTCTACCTGCCTTCGGGCTCCGCCGGGCCGCAGCGCCAGGCCTCCAAGTTCCGCTTCCTGGAGGCCTTCACGCCGCACCTGCAGCGGCTGCGCCGGCGCGGGCGCCACTACATTCTCAGCGGCGACTGGAACATCGCCCACCAGCCCATCGACCTGCGCAACTGGCGCGCCAACCAGAAGAACTCCGGCTTCCTGCCCGAGGAGCGCGCCTGGCTCGACCGGCTGTTCGGCAGCGGCGGTTACGTTGATGCGTTCCGCGAGGTGTGCACGGCCCCGCACCAGTACACCTGGTGGTCCAACCGCGGCCAGGCGCGGGCCAACAACGTCGGCTGGCGTATCGACTACCAGGTCGTGAGCCGCTCGCTGGCCGGCAAGGCGCACACGGCGCGCATCTATAAGGAGCGGCGCTTCTCCGACCACGCGCCGCTGATCATGGACTACCGCCTTTGAGCAGCACCGCCGTGGTGCCGCCGACCTTCCGGGCGGTGCTGGCCAGCCCCAAGATGCTGGCGATCATGGTGCTCGGGGCGGCGTCGGGCTTCCCCAACCAGATCACCGAAAGCGCGCTGCAGGCGTGGCTGAAGGACGCGGGCGCCAGCAACACCACCATCGGGCTGATGTCGTACGTCGCGCTGCCGTACCTGCTGAAGTTCCTCTGGGCGCCGCTGCTCGATCGCTTTCCGCCGCCGCTGCTCGGCCGGCGCCGCGGCTGGATGCTGCTGATGCAGCTCGCGCTGGCGCTCGCCATCGCGCTGCTGGCACTGCAGGACCCCGCCACCTCACTGAGCGCGGTGGCGCTGTGCGCCCTGGCCGTCACCTTCTGCTCGGCGACCCAGGATGTTGCCTTCGATGCCTACCGCACCGATGTCTCGGCGCCGAGCGAGCGTGGCCTGGCGGCGGCCGCGACCAACCTCGGTTACCGCACCGCCGCCTGGGTGGCCTCGGCGCTGGCGCTCATCGTGGCCGATCATTTCGGCTGGCGGCCCGCGCTGCTGTTGCTGGCAGCGCTGATGCTGCTGTTCTGCATCGCGACGCTCGCGGCGCCGAGCTCACACAACACCTACCAGCCGCGCTCGCTGACTGAGTCGGTCCTGACCCCGCTCGGTGAGCTCACCGGCACGCGCGCCGCGCTGGCGCTGCTGGCCGTGGTGCTGGTGTTCAAGGTCGGCGATGCCTTCGCCAACAAGCTGTTCACACCCTTCATGATGGACGTCGGCTTCTCCAAGACCGAGATCGCCGTGATCGTCAAGGCACTGTTCACCGCCAGCACGCTGGTGGGCTCGGTGCTCGGCGGAGTCCTCATGGTGCGGCTCGGGCTGTTGCGCTCGATGCTCATCTTCGGGGTGCTGCAGGCGGCCAGCAACCTCCTTTACTGCGCTCTCGCGGTGGCCGGCAAGAGCTACGTCATCATGGCGACCGCGGTGGTGATCGAGCACATAGCCGGCGCCATGGGCGGCATCGCGCTCGTGGCACTCATCATGGCCATGTGCGATGCGCGCTACAGCGCCTTCCAGTACGCGCTGCTGTCGGCACTGGCGCTCGCGCCGCGCTACATGCTCGGTTATCCGGCCGGCTGGGTGGCCGACCAGGGCGGCTGGTACCTCTACTACGTGGCCAGCTTCGCGCTGGCCTTTCCCGGGCTGGCGCTGGTGTGGTGGCAGCGGCGGCGCATCGATGCGCTCGACCACGCGCGCAGCGGGCTCGCGGCGTAGCGCGCACCGCGCCATGGAGCTGGATCTCGAGCGCGTCATTTGCCGGCTGACGGAGCTCACCGGCGGCGCCCGGGCCTTTACCCTCGGCAACGGCGACTGGCCGTTGCGCGGCTTCGTGGTGCGGGTCGGGGATGCGGTCCACGGCTACGTCAACCGCTGCCCGCACGCGGGCCACCCGCTGGATCTGGTGCCGCAGCGCTTTCTCACCAAGGATGGCACCTTGATCCTGTGCGCATCGCACGGGGCGCTGTTCGAGAAGGCGACCGGCTACTGCGTGGCGGGGCCGTGCGCCGGGCGCTCGCTCACGAGGGTGCCACTCGCGCTCGAGTGCGGCCTGGTGCTGCTGGCCGAGGAGGTGGACGTGGATGCGCTCGCGCGCGCGTGCGCCTAGCGGCAGGCGCCTCAGTCGAACAGGTCGATGCCGTCCAGGGGGCTGGCGCGCAGGTCGCGGTCCTCGCTGAGCGAGTCGGAGCCGCCGCGCACGTCGTCATTCGCGCTCTCGATGTCCACCGAGCCGCTCCAGTCCTCGGGCGCCTCCGCGGACTCCAGCGCTCCTTCCTCCCACTGCGCGTCCCAGTCCTCGATGTCCATCTCCTCGACCGTGCCG